>Ga0255057_10002229_pt1 | contig 10553 bp, 12 predicted proteins | sample Cases_109_6_MG_FD_189022 | JGI IMG/M metagenome (GOLD analysis project Ga0255057, IMG submission 189022) | Seawater microbial communities from Amundsen Gulf, Northwest Territories, Canada - Cases_109_6 | ecosystem: Environmental > Aquatic > Marine > Gulf | place: Canada: Northwest Territories... | reverse complement strand
CCGCCCGGTAACCCGGCGTGAGGAGGCCGCGAGCGAATGGCAGGAGGCGGTATGAAACCCAAGATCTCGAGCGATGACGTGCTCGCCCAGGCCGCAAGCTGGCGCGACGAAGGCCGCCCGGTGGCGCTGGCCACGGTGGTCGCGACCTGGGGTTCCTCGCCGCGGCCGGTCGGCAGCCAGCTCGCCGTCGACCGGGACGGCAACATGATGGGCTCGGTCTCCGGTGGCTGCATCGAGGGCGCGGTGGTGCACGAATCCATGGCGGTCATGGAGGACGGAACGCCCAAGCTGCTCGAATACGGCGTCACCGACGAGATGGCCTGGGAGGTCGGCCTGGCCTGCGGCGGCACGGTCAAGGTCTTCGTCGAGCGTATTGATTAGCGGAACCGGGCGAGCCAGCGGGTCATGAAACGGGACATCCTGGACAACCTGCAACAGGCCCGGGCGGCCAAGCGCCCGGTGGCCCTGGTCACCAACCTGGAGAACGGCCGCCAGGCGTTGCTTGATGGCGAGGTGGTGACCGGCGAGCTGACCCTCGGCGGCCCGGTGCTGGCGCAGGCCCGCCAGGCGATCCTCGACAATCGCAGCGCCACGCTCGCCGGGACCGACCTCTTCGTCCAGGCGTTCAACCCGCCGCTCAGGATGATCGTGGTCGGCGCGGTGCACATCGCGCAGTCGCTGGTGCCCATGGCCGCGCTCGCCGGCTTTGACGTGACCGTGGTCGATCCGCGCAAGGCCTGGGCCACGGACGCGCGTTTCCCCGAGGTGCGGATGTCCACCGCCTGGCCGGACGAGGCGCTCGCCGCACTCGCGCCCGACCACCGAACGGCGGTCATCGTGCTCACCCACGATCCCAAGCTCGACGACCCGGCACTGCTGATCGCGCTCAACGCGCCGGTCTTCTACATCGGCGCGTTGGGCTCCACCCGAACTCACGCCAAGCGGCTGACGCGCTTGCGCGAGGCCGGCTTGGACGCGGCGGCGCTGGCGCGCATCCACGGCCCCATCGGCCTGGCGATCGGCGCCAAGAGCCCCTCCGAGATCGCGATTTCGATCCTCGCCCAAATGACCCAAGCCCTGCACGGCGCCCCCCCGCTGGTCAAAGCCGAGGCGGTCCCATGATCTTCGGCGACACCCCGTTGAGCGCGGCGGAGGGCGCGATCCTGGCGCATTCGGTGCGGCTCGAATCGGTCACGTTCAAAAAGGGCCGGCGGCTTTCGGCGGACGACCTGGCGGTGCTCGAACGGGCCGGGGTCGCAACCGTGATCGCCGCGCGCCTGGAACCCGGCGACGTTCACGAGGACGCGGCGGCGGGCCGCATCGCCGAGGCAATCCTAGGCGAGGGCTTGACCATGAGCGCCGCCTTCACTGGGCGCGCCAACTTGGTGGTCGCCACGCGCGGCGTCCTGGTCGTCGACCGGGCACGCCTCGATGCGCTCAACCGGATCGACGAGGCGGTGACGCTGGCCACCCTCGCCCCCTTCGAGCTCGTGGAACCGCGCCAGCTCGCGGCCACGGTCAAGATCATTCCTTTCGCCGTGGCCGGAAACTCCCTGGCCCGCTGTTTGGAGACCGCGCGCGCCGGTGGCGGACCGCTGGTGCGGGTCGCCGCGCTCCGGCCACGCCCGGTCGGACTGGTCCAGACCTCGCTGCCAGGCATGAAGGAGTCGATCCTGGACAAAACCAGGCGGGTGGTCGACGCGCGCCTGGCCGCGCTCGGCGGCGCGCCGGCGGAGGAGCTGCGCTGCCGCCACGACGCGGCCGAGGTTGCCGCCGCCATCGAGACTCTGCGGGCGCGCGGCGCCGAGCTGGTGCTGGTCTCCGGCGCCTCGGCGATCGTCGACCGGCGCGACGTGGTGCCGGCGGGGATCGAGCGCGCCGGCGGCGTCATCGACCACTTCGGCATGCCGGTCGACCCGGGCAACCTGCTGCTGCTAGCGCACATCGAGACGACCCCGGTATTGGGCCTGCCGGGCTGCGCGCGTTCGCCCAAGTTGAATGGCTTCGATTGGGTGCTGCAGCGCCTGATCGCCGATTTGCCGGTCGATCGGCCCGCGGTCACGGCCCTGGGCGCGGGCGGCCTGCTCAAGGAGATCGCGGCCCGGCCCCTGCCCCGCGCCGAGGCGGTCGAAGCGGCGCCGGCCGAAGTTCCGCGCGCGCCACGCATCGCCGCCCTGGTGCTGGCCGCCGGGCAGTCGCGCCGCATGGGCCCCGACAACAAGTTGCTGGCCGAAGTCGCCGGAAAACCCATGGTGGTGCGGGCGGTCGAGGCGGCGCGCGCCTCCCAGGCCGAACCGGTAATCGTGGTCACCGGACACGAGCGCGACCGGGTCGAAGCCGCGCTCGCGGGTCTTTCGACACAGCAAATCCACAACCCGGATTACGCCCAGGGACTCAGCACCTCGCTGCACCGCGGCCTGGCGGCGCTACCGGCCGGAACCGACGGGGTGGTGGTTTGCCTGGGCGACATGCCGCGGGTCGAGGCCGCCGCTATCGATCGGCTTATCGCCGCCTTCAATCCGCTCGAGGGCCGCGCCATCTGCGTGCCGACCTGGGGTGGCAAACGTGGCAATCCGGTGCTGTTCGCGAGCCGCTTCCTGGCGGAGATGCAGGAGATCGCCGGCGACGTCGGTGCCCGATATTTGATCGGCGAGTATCCGGAGCTGGTCGTGGAGGTCGCAATGGACGGAACCACCGCCGGGCACGGCGTGCTGCTCGACGTCGACACGCCGGAGGCACTGGCCGCGCTGAAGGAAACGGGCTAGAGCATTATCCGGTCTAAGGGGACCATTTGACCGGATAATGCTCTAGAATCGGCGCCCCGAGCGACGCGTGCTCGGGTCAGCTTTGAGGAAGAGTCAGGAACCGGTCCCGGTCGCTAGCTGAGCCGGAACTTCCACGGCGTCATCGGCCGTCTCTTCAGCCATATCTTCAGCCACGGCATTGGCCAACCATTCGGCGCCGAGCCCCGAGTTGTCCGCCGGGCCGCGGGGCACCGGCATCGCGATCGCCGCCTCGGTCTCTTCGACCAACCTGGAAACCCGTTCCATGATCTCGTCTAAACTGCCGCCGGGTGATTCGTAACTATTTTCGGCGTTGATTTCGGCGGCGATTTCAGCGGCGGTTACGTCGGTGAATCCGGGGAAATATTCGGAGCCGGCTTCCGGAGTGGCGGCGAGGGCGGTCTCCTCCAGCGCCTCGGTGGCCGGTTCGACGATCTCTTCGAAAGCGGGTTCCACGATGGCCGCCTCGGCCGGCGACTCATCTACCCGTTCGATAGACTCCTCGGGCGTTGATTCGACAACCGGCCCAGCCGCCGCCGGATCCACCAGGGCGCTGGCCTTGCGGTCGAATTCCTGCATCGCCTCGGCCAAGCCGTCGCGGCCACTGGACTCGATGGTCTGGAGCAGGGCGTGCAGCATGTCGCAAAGCTGTTCGTTCTCCTCGCCCGTGCCGACGCCGGCGGTCTTGAGGTTTCCGATTTCCCCAGCTTGCTGGGCAATGGCGGTGCGCTGGCTGTCAATCTCGGCCTGCTGGGCGGCGACTTCAATCTCGTGATTCTCGATCTTTGCGGCCTGCTGCGCGATTTCGTCCTGCTGTTCGCGGATGCGCCCCTCGACCCCGTTCATCATGACGATCAGGCGCTCGCCATACCCGGCGCGCTGCGCGTCGTTCGATCCAAAGTACTTCTCGGCGTCCGTGACGCGTTCGCGCAATTCCTCGATACCACTCATGTAAGACTGCCCCTTAACCAAACCGTTCTTGCCAAATACCCAAGCGATTAGGGCCACATAATGGTTTTCAAATTCCTAACGAAAATTCCAAAAGCCGCCGGGACGGAGAAAATCCCCTAGGCCGAAACCTGGGAATCAGTCGGCCGCGGGGGCGTGGCGACGCAGGAAAGCGATCACCCGCTCCGCGACTTGGGGATGATCGTAAAGATCGTTGTGGGCTCCGCCATCGAGAATTAACAGTTCCTTGGGCTCGGGCGCGGCCGCGAACAGGCGCCGGCCATAGCGAGTCGGCACGGTTTTATCGCGCGCGCCGTGAAGCACCAGCAGCGGCGCCCGGATGTCCCCGATACGGGCCATGGAGTCCCACTTGTCGAGCACCAGCCACTTGGCCGGCAGATACCAGTAGTGGGTCTGGGCGACCTCGGCGATGGAGGTATATGGCGATTCCAGGATCACCCCGGCAAACTCCCGTTCGGCCGCCATCTTGACCGCGATCCCAGTGCCCAGCGACTCGCCATAGATCACGGTGCGCTCCGCCGGCACCCCCTGTTCCGCCAACCAGTCCAGCAGCAGACGGGCATCGGCGGTCAGGACGTCCTCGGTGGGCTTGCCGGGATTGCCGCTGTAACCGCGATAGCCGGCGAATAGCACGCCAAATCCAGCCTCGATGATCTCAACCAGCTTGGGCACCCGGTCGCCGAGATGCCCCGCATTGCCGTGAAATACCACCAGGACCGGCGCCCCGGCCTCGGCCGGCGGTACGTACCAATGCCGCAGGGTGAGGCCGTCCGGGGTCTGGGTGGCGACTTCGCTGAGCCCGGCGACGTCGTGGGCGGCGAGGTTCGGCACCTGGCGCGCGGCCGGATAGAGCAGCGAACGCTGCATGACGAAGACCGCCGCCATCAGCAGCAGATAAACGCCCAAAGTGGTGCCAACGAGGTTCATGTTCCTGACGTGCCAGCGGATCTCATTATTGAATTGGCTGCCGACCACATTCAAGCGGTCCGTGTCCCGGCATCGCGATCCCGGCCGACCCCGGTCACATCACCGTGACCGGGCCCCATTCTCTTGTAAACAGTGTAAATATCACCTAATTTAACAGATCAATATGATGAATAAAGTATTTTCACAGTTCGACAGGGTGAAATAAGATGAGCCGCATCACCGTCCTGCATGAAAACAGCGCCTGGGTCGAACCCCTGCGCGACGCCTTCGCCGAACTCGGGTTGCCCTACGACGAGTGGTTCCTGGACCAGGGCGCCATCGCCTTCGACCGGGCCCCGCCGGAGGGCGTGTTCTACAACCGCATGAGCGCCTCCTCCCACACCCGCGGCCACCGTTTTGCGCCGGAACTCACCAAAGGCGTGCTGACCTGGCTCGAGGCCCATGGCCGCCGGGTCGTCAACTCGTCGCGCGCCCTCGCCCTCGAAGTCGACAAACTGGGCCAATACGCCGCCCTCGCCCGCGCCGGACTGCGCACGCCGCGCACCGTGGCCGCGGTCGGCCGCGACCACGTGCTGGAAGCCGTGCGCGGCTTCGGCCCCGGCCCGTGGATTCTCAAGCCCAACCGCGGCGGCAAGGGCCTGGGGGTGCGGCTGTTCCACGTGCTCGACGAGGTCGCGGCTTACCTGGACGGCCCCGGCGCGACCGAGGAAGCGCCGATCGACGGGGTCTGGCTGGTCCAGGATTACATCCGTCCCGCCGCGCCCTTCATTACCCGCTGCGAGTTCGTCGGCGGCCGCTTCCTCTACGCGGTCCGGGTCGACACCAGCGACGGCTTCGAGCTCTGCCCCGCGGACGCCTGCAACATCGAGGACGCCTTCTGCCCGGCCGACGCGCCCGCGCCGGTCCAGGCCGCGCCCAACAAGTTCGAAATCGTGCCCGCCTTCGCCAATCCGATCACGGCCGGCTACGAGCGCTTCCTGGCGGCCAACGGCATCGAGATCGCCGGCATCGAGTTCATCGCCGACGAAAGCGGCGAGATCTACACCTACGACGTCAATACCAACACCAACTACAACGCCCAGGCCGAAATCGACGCCCAGGTGCTGGTCACCGGCATGCAAGCGGTCGCCGGTTTCCTGGGCGAGGAACTCGCCAAACAACGTTACGAAAACGACGACCAGTTGCGCGACCTCTTCGACGACACCGTCCTCGCCGTCGCGCAATAACCAGCCAACCCTGTTGCCTCACGACCTGGCCGGAGCCCCGAAACGGGCTCCGGTTTTTTTCTCGGTGTCAGCGACCTGGCGGTCAGCCGACTTCGCCGGCCTGGGCCGCAAAAATCGAGCTATAGCCACCCGACCAATCGGGCGGGATCTGGCAGGGCCTTGGATCGTGTTCGGCCCATGTCACCGGCTTTCCGCGCACGATCTCTTTGCTGTGGGCCGACGGGTCCGGGTGCGGCGTGTAGGGCTTGGCGTCGGCGGAGGAATAGCAGTTGAGCAGCAGAGGGCGCGGCTCGCGCGATTTGCTCGGCGGCGAGTAGTGCAGTGCGCGGCAGTTGTGGATCGTGATCGAGCCCGCCGGACCGGTCAGGTAATCCGCTTTCGCCATGTCGATCGTCGCCGCATCTTCGTCGCTCAAACACCCGGCCCAGTTCCCCGCCGCGTCATATTGGTCGTAGAGCGGCCCGTCGTGACTGCCCGGCATAACCGCGAGCGGACCGTCCGACATGCCGGTATCCGCGAAATAGCAGCCGATCGTGAAGACGTTGTAGTTGGTGTGGGGAAAAAACTGGATGTCCTGATGCCACTTGGTGGTGTCGCTCTCGTCAAACCACTTGAAGTTCAGTTTGGAGTGGTGAAAGACGACATCGGGGCCCGCGAGATCGGCGGCAACATCCGCAATCAGCCCGGTCGCGAAGCGCCAATAGGCCTCGTGTTGTTCGTCGGGGCGCTTCAGGCGCCTCAGAACCGCGCGCTCCGGTGAATGGCCCGGTCCGATATCGTAGCGGCTTCCGGACCGGGTTTCCGATCGGCTCGCCTCGACAAATTCGTTCGTCACGGCGACCAGTTCGGCGAGAATTTCGGCCGGCACCAGGCTCTCGACGCCCACGTAGCCAAACTCGAAATAGTGCTCGCGCTGAGCTTGGGTCAGAACCCGTGGCGGATGAGAGAGGATCGATTCCGGCGTCATGGGAGAACTCCTCGGGTACTTGCCGCGGCAGGTGCGCTTCTCGGCGGGCTGGCCTATGGTAACCGCCAGGACGCGGCATGTCATGACCGACGACGAGGCCGCGCCCTGGGCCCACCGGGCCGCGCGCGGGCAAAGGGAGAATAAAGTTCATGGCGATTGAGATCGTCGGAGCCGCCTTGGGGCGGACCGGGACCAACTCGTTGAAGCTCGCCCTCGAACATCTGGACTTCGGGCCCTGCCATCACATGTTCGAGGTCCGCGATCATCCGGAACAGTTGCCTTACTGGCAGGCGGCGGCGCGCGGCGAACTGCCGGACTGGGACGAGGTCTTCGCGAACTATCGCGCCTGCGTCGACTGGCCCTCGGCGCGGTTCTGGCGCGAGATCGCGGCCCACTACCCGGACGCCAAGGTGCTCCTGACCCGGCGCGATCCGGACCAGTGGTTCGACAGCGTGCACGCGACCATCTACCCGGTGATCATGAGCGGCGAGGAGCGCGAGCCCGGCCGCTTCCGCGACACCATGGAGATGGCCGCGGAGATCATCATCAAGCAGACCTTCGGCGGCCGGCTCGACGACCGCGACCATGCGATCGCCGTGTTCCGCGCCTACGAGGAAGAGGTGCGGCGCACGATCGTGCCCGAGCGCCTGCTGGCCTACGACGTATCGCAAGGCTGGGAGCCGCTCTGCGCCTTCCTCGAGGTCCCGGTTCCGGACACCCCCTTCCCGCGCACCAACACGAGCAAAGAGTTTCGCGAGAAACGGCCGGATTTATTCGAGGCGTAAGATACCGGTCAGGCCGTCGGCAATCACCGCCACGGTCTCGCTCAGGGGCCGAACCGTGATTTCCGCCGGGTCGGTCATCGCCGTTCCGGGATTCGTCTAGTGGGCATACCCCGGGTCCTGGGCGTCGAGGACCTGCTTCAAGGCGTCGAAGTGGATCTTGGCATAACTGCCGTCCTTGCCGCTCCAACGCTCGAAGACCGAGCCGGCCATGTTGTCGCCGATGCGCTTGACCGGCCGGCCGGTCGACATGGCGATGACCTGCACCTCGCAGGCGCGCTCCAGATAGTAGAGGTCGTCGAAGGCCTGGGCGATGGTCTCGCCGACCACGATGACCCCGTGGTGGGCCAGGAACAGCACCCGGTTGCCGCCCAGCACCTCGGCCATGCGCTCGCCCTCGGCGGTGTCCTCGGCGACACCGTTGTAGTCGTCGTCGTAGGCGACGTCGCCGTGAAACCGGAGCGCGTTCTGAGTCACCGGCTCGAGCCGGCCGTCCTCGAGGGACGTCAGGCTGGTGGCGTAGGGCATGTGGGTATGAAGCACGGCGCGGGCGCGCGGGTGACGCTGGTGAATCGGCGCGTGAATGCTGAACGCCGAGACTTCGGCCGCGCCATCGCCTTCCAGCACTTGGCCCGCGCCGTCGACCATTTGCAGGCCGCTCGCGGTCACCTGGGACCAGTGGGTGCCGTAGGGGTTGAGCAGGAAGCGGTCGTCCGGGCCCGGCAACGCGTAGCTGAAATGATTGCAAATGCCCTCGTGCAAGCCGAAGCGCTCGGCCAGCCTCAGCGCCGCCGCCAGGTCCACCCGGGCCTGTTGAATGGCCTCGTTCATTCTCGTTTCTCCCCACTCCACGGTTGCGTTCCAATGGTTGCCCTGGAAGGATAATGGCCGTCAAAAATCCGTACGCAAGCGTAAAAAGCAGGGGGAATTGCCATGGACGTCCGCGCCGCCGTCGCCCATCAGGCGGGCCAGCCGCTGACCATCGAAACGGTCCAGCTCGAAGGCCCGCGGGAGGGCGAGGTCCTGGTCGAGATCAAGGCGACCGGCATTTGCCACACTGACGAGTTCACCCTTTCCGGCGGCGATCCGGAGGGCCTGTTCCCGACCATCCTGGGCCATGAGGGCGCCGGCGTGGTGGTCGACGTGGGACCCGGCGTGAGCTCGGTCGCGAAGGGCGACCATGTGATCCCGCTCTATACGCCGGAGTGCCGGACCTGCGAATACTGCCTCAACCCCAAGACCAACCTGTGCCAGGCAATCCGCACGACCCAAGGCCAGGGGCTGATGCCCGATGGTTCCAGCCGGTTCTCGCTCGGCGGCGAAAAGCTGTACCACTACATGGGCTGCTCGACCTTCGCGAACTATACCGTGCTTCCGGAAATCGCGCTTGCCAAGGTGCGCGAGGACGCGCCCTTCGACAAGATCTGCTACATCGGCTGCGGCGTCACCACCGGCTTGGGCGCGGTCATGAACACCGCCAAGGTCGAGCCCGGCGCCAACGTCGTGGTGTTCGGCTTGGGCGGCATCGGGCTCAACGTGATCCAGGGCGCGCGCCTGGTCGGCGCCGACAAAATCGTCGGCGTCGATATCAATCCGAACAAACGTGCCATGGCCGAGAAGTTCGGCATGACCCACTTCGTTAACCCCACGGAGGCCGGCGACGACTTGGTCGCCCACCTGGTCGAGGTGACCGGCGGCGGCGCCGATTACAGCTTCGAATGCATCGGCCGCGTGGATACCATGCGCCAGGCGCTGGAGTGCGCCCACAAGGGCTGGGGCGTCTCGGTGATCATCGGGGTCGCCGGCGCCGGCCAGGAAATCTCGACCCGGCCGTTCCAGTTGGTCACCGGGCGGACCTGGATGGGCACCGCCTTCGGCGGCGCGCGCGGGCGCACCGACGTGCCCAAAATCGTCGACTGGTACATGGACGGCAAGATCGAGATTGACGATCTGATCACCCACACCCTGCCGCTGGACGATATCAACGACGCCTTCGACCTCATGCACGCCGGCAAATCCATCCGCAGCGTGGTGACGTTTTAGGGGGGTATTTCCCAAACAAAACTCGGAATTGGGAGTATGGGACCGTAATCCGGAACTTTGAGGCGGAAAACCCGAGGCGAAACCGGTCCGACGACGGCGCAATTTGAGTGACATTACCCAGGATACCGAGTTATCTGGGATATCCCAGCTGAAGTAATCGCGGAAAAAATTTTCACAACAGCTTTTTGCACGCAGGGAGACAGCAGATGACGGTTTCGTTCCGACCTCAATTCCTCGCAATCCCGGCCGCCTTCTCGATACTGGCCTTGAGTGCCGCCGGCGCCGCCGCCTTCGAATGCCCGAAACATTTCACCGCGGCCCAGACCTTAATCGATAAGGTTTCCGGAGAAATGAAGGGCGACATGTCGAAGAAGATGCCCAAGGACCAGATGGCGCTGGTGCACGCGCTGCTCGACGACGCCAAGATGCTCCTCGCCGGTGCCAAGCACAACCACGAGAAGCCGCAAGGGCCCTACGACCACGGCCGCTCGATCGCCAAGGCCGACGCGGCGCGCGGCTCGGCCCTGGCTGCCGACCTGCTCCACTTCAACATGATGCAACAATAGGCACGGGAGCGCGGCCGCGACACCGCGCGCTGAATTGGCGAATGACCGCGACCCAAGCAAGGACGGCCCTGCTTGCGGTACTTGTCGCGGCGTGGACCACCGTCGCGCTTGCCGCCGCTGGAAACGCCGAGACGCATTGGCAAGAGGCACGAATTCCGGGGGGCCCGGTCGAGGCGGTGACACTCGGCCGGGACCTGGACGGCGATGGCGACCCGGACGAGGTCGACATCCGCCTCGAGATCATCGAAGTTCAGGAAGAGGTCTATCCGGGCGAGTTCACGACCTTCTGG
>Ga0255057_10002226_pt1 | contig 10559 bp, 11 predicted proteins | sample Cases_109_6_MG_FD_189022 | JGI IMG/M metagenome (GOLD analysis project Ga0255057, IMG submission 189022) | Seawater microbial communities from Amundsen Gulf, Northwest Territories, Canada - Cases_109_6 | ecosystem: Environmental > Aquatic > Marine > Gulf | place: Canada: Northwest Territories... | reverse complement strand
GACAGCAGCTCGATCGGGCCGCCGAAGATCTTGCGCAGCTTTTTCAGGTTCTTCAGGTTGAGGTCTTTCAAGCGGTCGGTTTCGCCCTCGTCCTCGACACAAGAGACATAGGTTTCCGTCTCATTATCCAATGGCCGGAGCACGATCTGCCCGTCCTTGTTGGCCAAGGTCAGGTGGCGTTTCATGACGCTCTTGGGGAAGTTGAATATCTTGTCGAGCTGCTCGTTGGCGCGTCCGATGAGGATCTTCTGCCCCGCCTTAAGACGCTCGAAACCGGCGACCTCCGAATAGAAGCGCTTCGGGTCGACCAGGATCCAATCCTTACGGTCCGATCCCGGTTCGGAGGCTACGCCGAACTCGGGACGGAGGTGGAGCTTTTGCTTGCCCAGGAGAAGTTCGATCGGCCTGCCGTCGAAGGCCAGGCGAACCGGTTTGGTTACACGGCAAGACTGTGATCCCAGCGCCAGGACGACAGCGTCGTCATCGTTCGTGAGAAAGCCGCGAAGCTTGTCCAGCATCCTGCCCTACGCCTCCCTACGGCCGACATCCACACTCTGTCATCCGGCCGGCCTGCGTATCTACGATATTCTTGGGGGTCCCGTCATATTCGTCTCTGACGTAGGTCAACATGCCCGAACGGTGGAAATACAGTGCGGCCTCGTGATAAACGGCGACCTGCTTTTCTATCTGTTCGAGCGTGACCCCCTGGTCCACGGGATGAACCTCCCGGCGCGAGCGATCGAGGCGCCATTCGAGGATCGCCTCGGGCGGTGGGATCAGGAACTCGAAAACGAAGCGCTGGCGCCAGTTAACGGCCAGGAAATGGCCCTTTGTGGGTGGCAGAACGATCCGCGAGACGTCGAGCTTCGGCGGGGTCGGTTCCTCGAGCCATTCCTTGTCGAATACCGTCAGCGCCTCGTCGTGGCCGACGAAAGGAAATCCCAAGTGGACCTCCCTGGGCCGGAATGTCAGAGACTGGGCCCGCCACCAGTTCTTGAGCGTGAGGTCTATGTAGCCCTCTTCCGGCCAGCCGCCCATCTTGTTGATGAGCTGCGTCTTGCCGGATCCGGGCGGGCCCGTCACCAGCAGCTGGCGAAACTTCATGCCGGCGGGAAAAGGAACGCCCTTGATGGATTGAAGCTCCTCATCGGGCACCGGTTCCAGTTTTAGTCGTTCGCTCATGGCGCGGCAGGGTCTGGAAATTGGGCAGGCGCACTTAAGCGACCCGCGGGGGGTGTTTGTCGTCAGGTGATTTCAGACCAATGGGTAGCTGAAATAACGGAGACTCCGGCTCGTCCGGTTGGTGATTTTACCCGGCGGCTTCGTGGTGTTGCAAGCGCTGGTGGTCGGGTCATGGGCTTTCGCCGAGCGAAAGTCCGAGGTCTGTGATGCGAAAGCCACGGGGCCGGTCATTTATCGCCGGTTGGCGTCACCACGATCTGGCCGATGTTCACCTGCGGCAGTTGCTCGAGTGCGAAAATAACGGCGGCGGCAATGTCCTCGGCGCTAAGCGCCGCGGGGAAGGAGTCGTAAAAAGCGGCTGCTTTGTCCGCATCGCCTTTGAAGCGGGCCTCGGCGAAGCCGGTCCGCACGAGCCCGGGCAGTATCTCGGTGATCCGGATCGGCTCTTGCCTGTAGTCTTTTCGCAACGCTTCGGTGAAGGCGCGCACGGCATATTTCGTGGCGCTATAGACCGCGCCCCCGGCATAGGTTTCGAGGCCGGCGATCGACCCCAGCGTTACGATGTGGCCGCGCCTGCGTTCCAACATGCCGGGGAGCAGCGCATGGCAGAACCGCATAAGACCGGTCACGTTGGTGTCCATGGTCGAGGCCCAGTCCGCCATGGCGCCCTGGTCGAAGCGCCGGCGACCGCCGACATCCGAGCCGGCGTTGGCCACCAGCACCTCGATCTCCCGCCAAGCCGGGTCGAGAGTGTCGACGAGCCCGGCGACCGCGGGGCCATCGGTCACGTCGAGAGACAGCAATAGGGCGTTCTCGCCGTACTCGGCGAAGACGGCGGTGAGCTTGTCCTTGTTCCGCGCAACGCAGATAACCCTGTGGCCTCTGGCAAGCAGGCTCTCCGCGATGGCCCGTCCAATCCCGACGCTGGCGCCGGTGACGAGACAGACCGTGCCGGGTTTCATCGCCTCCGACGTGCTCAAGGCAGGTTTTCCTCTCAAATCATGAAGCGGCGCTGACCGGCAAGGCCGAGGCCGCGCCCCGCCCGCGTATCCACTCCAGCAGGTTCCCGGCGAGGCGTCAACGCGCCCCGCGCCCGTGAGGGCCTGGCTAGGGCATGACGCTGCCGCCGTTCGGGTCCAGGGTCTGGCCGGTCATGAAGGTGGCGCCCGGCCCGGCGAGGAAGACCGCCGCCGCGGCGACTTCCTCGGGCCGGCCGACCCTTGCCAGCGGGATCTGCTCTTCCTTTTCGCGCCACTCCGGCGACATCGCTTCCGGGCCCAGCATATCGGTGTCGATCGGGCCGGGGGCGATGGCGTTGATCAGGATCTGCGGCGCGAACTCCTTGGCCCAAGACCGGGTCAGGGTGAGGACACCCGCCTTCGAGGCGCAGTAGGCGGAAAAGTTCTCGCGCCCGAAGTAACCAAGATCCGAGGCGACATTGATCACCCGCCCGGCGCCGCCCTGGTCGCGCATGATACGGATGGCTTGGCGGCCGACCAGAAAGACGCCGCGCAGGTTCACCCCCATCAGCCGATCGTAGTCCGCCGCCGTGGTGTCGAGGAGCGATTTTTCCAAGATCACCCCGGCATTGCTCACCAGGATGTCGAGGCCGCCCAGGCCGGACAGCGCCGCGGCGCAGCCGGCGGTAACGCTGGCCTCGTCGCTGACGTCGAGATGAAGGGCCAGGCCGCGCCCGCCCTGCGCGGTGATGCCGGCGAGGGTTTCCTCCGCCTTCTCGGGTGCGCTGGCATAGCCGACCGCGACGCTGGCGCCTTCGGCTGCGAAGGCCAACGCTATAGCCCGCCCGATGCCGCGTGATGCGCCGGTCACCAGCGCGCGCTTGCCTGCCAATTGGCCTGTCATGCCATCAGCTCCCCTCGATCGACATTGAGCGTTTGCCCGGTAATGTTGGTGGCCTGGTCGGACGCCAGGAAGAGGTAGGTGCTGGCGACGTCATCCGGCTCCATCAGACCGGGAAAGGCTTGAGCCGATATGATCTCGTTGAGGCAGTCCTCTTCGCGCCGCTTCTCCCGCGCGGCGATTTTCGACAGCGAAAGCATGGAGGCGTCCGTGCGCACCCATCCCGGGCAGACCGCGTTTACGTTGATGCCGCGCGGCCCGAGCTCGTCGGCCAGCGAGCGCATGAAGCCGATGTTGGCATGTTTGGAGCTGCAATAGGCGCTGAAGTCGGCCGCCGCGGTGCGGCCCCACACCGATGCGGTGATCACGATGCGCCCGCCCGGCGGCATGGACCGCACCGCCTCGCGGGTAACGTAGTAGGTGCCGATGACGTTGATCTCGATGATGCGCCGGAAGGTCGCTTCCACCGCATCGCCGGGCTCGAGTATCGGGGTGATGCGCTCGAGGCCGGCATTGTTGACCAGGACGTCGAGCTCTCCAAGGCCGCCGACCTCGCGGGCGACCGCGGCACGGTCGGTGATATCGCAGATGAGGGGGCGCACCTCGCGGCCGCACTCTTCGGACAGGTCCGCCGCCGCAGCCTTGATGCTTTCACCGGTGGCCAGAATGGCCAGGTCGGCGCCGGCATGGGCGAACCCCCGCGCGACGCCGAGGCCGATCCCGCGGCTCGCCCCGGTCACCAGCACCCGTTTGCCTGTGAAGTCGAACGGCGTCATTCCTCGATCTCCCTGCTTTTCTCCGCGTCTGCCAGGTCCTTTGCCTGGCTGCGCATGAGGTCGCGCACGTGGTTGCGCAGATGAAAAAAGGCTTCCGTTTCCTTGGTGGTAATCGTGCGTTTGCCTTCGATGTGTTGGGCGACCTCGATCACCTCGATTATAGTGGCGGGCCGGGCCGAGAACATGAAGATACGGTCGGCCAGAAACACCGCCTCCTCGACGTCGTGGGTGACGAAGATTACCGCCTTCTTCTCGACCCGGCTGATCTCGAGAAGCTGATATTGCAGGAACTCGCGGGTCTGCGCATCGAGTGCGCCGAAGGGCTCGTCCATCAGCAGGATGTCCGGCCCGGCGGCCAGCGTTCTGGCAATGGCGACGCGCTGGCGCATGCCACCGGAGATGCGATTGACATAGAAATCGGCGAACTCCTGCAAGCCGACCAGCTCGAGGTAGTGGCGCGCGATCTCGTCCTTTTCGGCGCCGCCGATGTCGTCGCGATACTTCGTGCCGAAGCGAATATTGTCTAATACCGTGAGCCAAGGAAACGATGTATAAGCTTGAAACACCATACCTTTTTGTCGATCAGGTCCGGTCACCTTGCGGCCGGCCAGAAAGATCTCGCCGGCGTTCGCCGTCTCCAGCCCGCCGACGATACGCATGAGTGTGGTCTTGCCGCAGCCCGAAGGCCCCAGATAGACGGCGAACTCGCCTGCCGAGAGGTCCATCGAAACGTTGTCGATGACCTGGATCGGCGCTTGCGAGGGGCCCTCGGTTTCGAAGGTCTTGCTGACCCCGTCGACCCGCAGGAATGGCATGTCTTGATCCATAGCCGGGCCCCCTAGAGATAGCGGAAGTAGCGGCGGTGAAACCAACGGATCGCCTGGTCGGTGACCAAGCCGATGATACCCACCGTAAGGATGCCGGCCATCACCTCGGGTGTCTTGACGAAGCGGCGCATCGACCAGATGACATGTCCGATACCGCTGTTGGCGGCGACGATCTCGGCAACGATGATCCAGGTCCAACACCAGCCCAAGGTGATGCGCAGGCTGTCGACCATGCTCGGCAGCATGGCGCGCAGCACGATGTTTCGGGTGATCTGACTGGGCCGGGCCCCGAGGGTGTATCCGATCTCGATGAATTCGCGCGGCACGCGCTTGGCATCGTCGGTGATGAGCAGTACGAGCTGAAAGAAGGTGCCCATCCACAGCACCGCGATCTTCGAGCTCTCCCCGATGCCGAACCAGATGATGAGCAAGGGCACCAGGGCCGGGACGGGCAGGTAGCGGATGAAGTCGATGATCGGCTCGAACAGCGTCCCGAAGATGCGGTAGTCGCTCATCAGGAGGCCTAAGGGGATGGCCATGACGGCGGACAGCAGAAAAGCACCCCAGACCCGCGCCACGCTGATCCAGATGTCCTCGATGAAGTTGCGCTCGGTAAGCATGTACCAGAGCGCCTCCACAACCTTCCATGGTAGCGGCAAGAAGCGCTGCGGCACGACCTCGAAATGCGAGAGGAGAGACCACATGGTGATGAAGCCGATGAAGGCACAGGCTCCGAGCAAGAGGTCGCTTCGCCCGCTGCTGGTGCCGCGATAGGCGAATAGGGAGCGTCGGTTCACGGGTATGGCTGCCCTCGAAAGGATGGAAGATGAAACGCCCGGACGGCTCAAGGGGTTTGCCCTGGAGAGCCGCCCGGACGCGGGGAGAGAGTATCAGATCACCGGGTCTTGCCGTCGAACAATCCCTCGGTCAGCGTCGGATCAGCTATCGCCTCATAAGAAAGGGCTTCATCCATAAGATCGAGATCCACGTTTATCGTGTTGAGGCTATCGATGACATTCTTCAGCTTCGATGCCTGACCGACGCCGAAGAACTCGAGCGCATCCTCGTAGGACGTGTAGTAGACGCCGCCTAGGTCCGCCTTCATTTCCTCGGGCGTGACGTCGTAAGTCGGGGCCGCCACCTCGAGGAACTTCTCCGGATCCTTGTTGTAGAGGTCGACGGCGCGATAGATGCCGCGCATGAACTTGGCGTACTTCTCGCGGTTGGCCTCATAGTCGGCCTTGTTGACGATCACCACGTCGGTAATCAGGCCGTTGAAGTCGGCCGATGAGAGCAGGATCTTCGAGCCCTTGCGCGAGGTGTTGGCGACGATCTCGCTCAACATCGGCTCCCAGGTGGCGACGGCGGCGACCTCCGAGTCTTCGAACACGGCCTGACCGTCGTCGGTCGCGATCAGCCGCACGCTCACGTCCTTGTTGAAGTCGTAGCCGGCCTGCTTGAGGGCATGCGCCGTCATGATGGTACCCGGATGATTGATCTCGCCGGCGAAGGTCTTGCCGACCAGGTCGGTGACGGAGTCGATCCCCGGCGCGCCCACCACACCGTCGGCACCGACGGAAACATCGATCACGCCGATGACGACGAGGTTGGAATCCGCGGCCAGGGGACGTGACATGTGCTCGCCGATGGTGCGCATGGTGCAATCAAGGTCGCCGATCTCGAGGCCCGGCAGAACGTTGGCCCGGTCGTTGTCGAAGACCGTGGTGATCTCGAGGCCTTCCTCCTCGAAATAGCCCATCGCGGCGGCCACCGGTGTGGGCGCGAAACCGAACCAGTAAGGATAGGCACAGCGGATCAAATCCTTGGCTGCCGCTCCCGGCGTATCGACGAAGAACAAGCCGGTCGTAAGAACGAGAGCTGTGGCTGAATACGACAAAAGCTTTCTTAGATGTGTCATTTCTTTTTGCCTCCCAAGGCCCGTAAGGTTTCGCCTGCAACCCGCTTAGATTGCGGTTTTCGATTGTCGTCAGGTCAGGAAAGGACTCTGTCGGGTAAGCCGCGCCGTTCGGTCGAAGGCCCAGCACAACTATTCACACCGGAAATTTGCTTCCGGGGCCGGCGACGAACTGCCGGCTCACGTCTTAGGATTACTCAATTCAATGCAAATTGCTAGGGGGTGGCTCGCGTCCCAGGCCCAGCGGGCGAGTGTTAGGACGCGCGCGCCTCGCGCTCGGCCAGGGCCTCGGCGAGCAAGCACAGAATTTCATACATAATGGTGGCGCCCACCAGGGCGGTATTGCCGGTGGGATCGAAGGGCGGTGCGACCTCGACCACGTCGCCGCCGACCAGGTCGAGGCCGCGCAGTCCGCGCAACAACGCCTGCGCTTCGATGGTGGTGAGCCCACCGACCTCCGGTGTGCCGGTACCCGGTGCGTAGACCGGATCCAGCCCGTCGACGTCGAACGAGACATATGTCGGGCCGTCGCCGACCACCCGGCGCGCTTCGGCGATGACCGCATCGACACCGAGCTTCGTGAACTCTTCCATGAAGATGACCCGCATCCCGCTCTCCAGCGAGAAAGTCCAGCCTTCATCGGAGTTTTGCGCGCCGCGGATGCCGATTTGGACCGCGCGCTTGGGGTCCAGCAGACCCTCCTCGACGGCCCGCCGGAAGGGCGCGCCATGGGTGAATTTGGAGCCCAAAAATTCGTCCCAGGTGTCGGTGTGGGCATCGATGTGGACCATGCCGACCGGCCGCTCGGCGGCAATAGCCTGAAAAATCGGGAAGGTGATGGAGTGATCCCCGCCGGCGCTCAAAGGGACGACCCCGGCACCGTGGACCGCACGGTAGAAGGTCGCGATGTCCTCCATGCTGCCCTCGAGATCGTAGATGCGGGGAAAGGGCACATCGCCCAGATCCGCGACCTTGCACAGCGCGTAGGGATTGATGCCCGACACATGGTGGATGGCGCGCATCAGGCTCGACATATTGCGGATCTCGCGCGGTCCGTGGCGCGCGCCCGGCCGGTTGGTCACCCCACCGTCGAAGGGCACGCCGATCATGCCGATCCCGACACCGGCGAGGTCGCGGGTCAGCGGCGCGCGCATGAAGGTGGCGATCTCCCGATACCTGGGCGCGCTCATGGGGTCGTCAACCCACGGTAGTTCGAAGCTTCGGTCCATGACAGCAACGTCCTGCATTGATTTGCCGACGCCCGGTCGGCGGGGACAGGTTCGAGATTATCCGAAGTCTCGTAAGGTGGAAATGCAATTGCGCGGGCGACTATGGGACCCGACCCTAGTCCGCGGAAGGATGCCTCGCGGTTACCGTCGTCGGCCCAAAGCTGCCGGCTCCAGGCGCGACGGTGTCCCATAGGCGCGGTTGGCGTAGATCAAGGGCAAGCCCTGCTGGGCGATGAAAATGTCCTCGACCTCGCCGAACATCACGTGGTGAGTGCCGAACAGCTCGCAATGGGTCAGGCGGCAGTCGAAGGCCACGAGCGGGTCGACTACCCGCGGTGCGCCGGTCCGCAGGGCGGCCCACTCGGTACAGGAGAACTTGTCGCCGTCCGGCGTTTTAATCCGCCCGGCGAAGGTGTCCGAGATGTAAGCCTGATCGTCGCGGAGCATATTCACACAGAAGACGCCGTTCGACAGGATCGCCGGGCAGGCCGAACTCAAACGATTGATACATACCAGCAGGGACGGGGCCGGCGTATCGGCCGAGACCGATGCGGTGGCGGAGACGGTGACGCCGGCGCGCCCTGCCGCGCCATCGGTGGTGACGATGCTGACGCTCGCCGCGGTGTGGCTCATGGCCTCCAGGAAGGCACCGCGCAGGGCGTCTGGCGCATCGTCGGCCAGGCTAGGTTGATGCTGTCTCACTGGTCCGGCCCCCGTCTCATCGCGCCGCTAAGCCGCCGCCTGCAACTTGGCGACCATGTCCTCGCCGATCGGGTCGAGGCCCAGTGCCAAGCGCCCGGTGAACTGCTGCTGGCGCTTTTCGGGCAGGGGATGGAACTGCACGCCGTGGGCGTCGCGCAGCAGGCGTTCGAGCCCCAGCGCGCGGTAGAAGCCGGGCCCGCCGGCGGTCTCGAGCGCCTTTTCCACCGTCGCCAGGATCGCCTTGGCGGCGATGGTCTTGCGCACCAGAACGGCGTTCGCCGTCTCGACGGTGGGTGCGAAGTCCCAGTCGTTGGTCAGCGCCACCATGGCGTCGACGGCGAGCTGGGCCGTGGTGAGGTGATTGGTCAGCTCGCCCAGCAGATAAGGCGTGGCCGGGTCGTAGGTGCGCTTGGCGGCCTGACGCTGGGCGATCTCCGCCGCCGCTTCGGCGACGCCCAGATAGGCCGAGACGATCAGCGGCATGGCCACCGTCACGATCACGTTGAAGGCCGGATGATAGGCCGCGCGCGGGCGCCTCAACACCACCGCCTCGTCGGGCACGAAGACCCGCTCGAGCAGCACCGTCTCGGAGCCCGTGGCGCGCATGCCCAGGGTCTGCCAGTCGCCGGCCAGCGAAACCCCCTCGGCGCCCAGCGGCACCGGGAAGTGCAGCACCTGCCATCCTTCCTTCGGGTCTTCGTAGGGTGCCGAGGTGACCAGAAAATCGCCCTTGGGCGAGCCGCTGGCGAAGGGCTTCCGGGCGCTGATCCGGAACCCGCCGTCGACCTTTTCGGCGGCACCGTTGGAGGCCAGCCAATCGTTGGCGCCGGTGCTGACCAGGATCGCCTCATTGGCGGCCACCCGCTCCAGCAGCTTGCGGCCCGGCTTTGCGTTCCGGTAATTGAACACCGCGGCGGCGACCAGATGCTGGTGCATTGCCAGCGCCAACGCCGTCGACGAGCAGTAAGGGGCCAGGGCACGCACGAAGGTACACATCTGGCTGTGGGTGGCGCCACCGCCACCGAGCTCCGCCGGCACCAGCGCCGAGAACACCTTGCGCGCCCTGAGGGCTTCGTAGTGGTCCTCGACGAAGGTGGCGCCCGCGTCCCGCTCGGCCGCGCCTTCGGCAAACTGCGGTCCCAACTCCGGGATCAGGGATTGCAAATCGATAGGCTTGCTCATGACACGAAACCCCATTCCATTGATTGCTGTTCGTTGCCCGAAACCTGGCGCCGATCGGTCATCAATTCAACTTCAGTATGTGAAGTTGCTTTCCCCCGCCGCCGTCGGCTACTCTTTCGCCATGGCGCAGCAGAAGGGATATGGGCAGTTCTGCCCGGTTTCGCGGGCGGCCGAGATTCTGGCCAGCCGCTGGACACCGTTGGTGGTGCGCGAGCTGTTGTGTGGCAGCGTGCGCTTCAACGACCTGCAGCGCGGCGTGCCGCGCATGTCCTCGGCGCTGCTGTCCCGGCGGCTGAAGGAACTGCAGTATGCCGGCATTGTCGAGCACCGCCCGGCGCGCGGGGGCCGGGGCTTGGAATACCACCTGACCGACGCCGGACGGGAGCTGCTTCCGGTGCTCGAAGGGATGGGCAATTGGGCCCAGCGCTGGGTGCGCGACGACCTGAGCGTCGACGAGAACCTCGACCCCGACCTGCTGTTGTGGGATGTCCGCCGCAGCGTTACCGCCGAGGGCATGCCGCCGGACCGGCGCTTCGTGGTGCGCTTTCAATACGACGGGGTGCCGGTCAACCGGCGCCGTTACTGGCTGGTGTTCGACCACGGCGAGGCGGACCTCTGCGTCAAGGATCCGGGCTTCGACATCGACCTCTACGTCTCGTCCCATGTGCGCACGATGGTCAAGATCTGGCTCGGCCACGAGTCGATCGCCGAGGCCCTGCGCCATGAGCGCCTGGTGCTGGACGGTACGCCCAAGGACATCAGGGCGTTTCAGTCCTGGTTCTCGTTAAGCGTGTTCGCCGCCGCCGGACGCGAAGCGCCCGGCCAGGCATCCGGGCCGCCGGGCCTCTGAAGTCCCCGGCCCGCGCGTCGGGCTGTCACGGATCCT
>Ga0255057_10002225_pt1 | contig 10561 bp, 12 predicted proteins | sample Cases_109_6_MG_FD_189022 | JGI IMG/M metagenome (GOLD analysis project Ga0255057, IMG submission 189022) | Seawater microbial communities from Amundsen Gulf, Northwest Territories, Canada - Cases_109_6 | ecosystem: Environmental > Aquatic > Marine > Gulf | place: Canada: Northwest Territories... | reverse complement strand
GCGGAATCATCGTGGCAAACAATCCGGCCATGCCGACGACCGCCGCGTAGTACTTGTCCTTGGTCACCAGGTCGGTGGCGAGGACGGCGAGCACCGTCACCGCCAGGATGATCTCCGGGAGTAGGGCGTGGTAGTCGATCAACTCATCCGCCTCCGAAAGCACTCGCTACCAGGTTGATGACGGCGTCGTTGGTGGCCCCGAAGACGATCTTCGGGTACAGGCCGATGGCGATGATGAAGATGACCAGCGGCGCCCAGGCGATCCACTCGTAGGTGTCTACATCTTTCAGCTGGGCGCTCACCCACTCACCAGAGGGCTTCCCGAAGTTGATACTGCGCAGCATCCACAACATGTAGCCGGCGGTCAGCACCGTACCGACGGCGGCGATCACCATCAGGGTGCGGAACAGAGTGTTGCTGAGGCCGGGCAGCGGGTTGAACGACGCCATCAGCGACATGAACTCGCCCCAGAACCCGGCGAGCGCGGGGAGCCCGAGCGACGCCATCGCCGCCAGGCCCAGCAGCACACCCATTTGCGGCATCAGCGTCATCTGCCCGCCCATCCGTGGCATCTCTCTTGTGTGGTAGCGGTGTGCCATCGACCCGGCGAGGAAGAACAGCAGACCGGTGATCAGACCGTGGGCGACCATGCCGATGATGGCGGCGTTGATCCCGATGGCGGTCAGGGTGGCGATCCCGAGCATCACGAACCCCATATGGCCGACCGACGAGTAGGCGATGAGCCGTTTGACGTCGCTCTGGGCGAGACACGCAAGCGAGCCGTAGATGATGCCGATTACTGCGAGCACGCCGATAAACCAGGCCCAGTTCCGTGCCTCATCAGGCAGGATCGGGATGGCGATCCGGATGAAGGCGTAGGTGCCGAGTTTCAGAAGGACCGCCGCCAGGATGACCGAGCCGATGGTGGGAGCCGCGGTGTGGGCATCCGGCAGCCACGTGTGCAGCGGCCACATCGGCACCTTGACCGCGAACCCGGCGAAGAGGGCTGCGAACACCCAGAAGGCGAACGTGCCGACGAAGGCGCCGGCGGTTCCGAGCGCGGTGAGCTCGAGGATGTCAAAGGTCCGCTCGCCGTGGTCACCGGAGGCGAAGTACAGGGCGAGGAACCCGAGAAGCATGAACGCCGATCCGGCAAGGGTGAACAGGAAGAACTTGATCGAGGCGTAGAGACGCATCTCGATCTCCCAATTCACCACAGGCACTTTGCGAATCCCGGTGTCGCCCCAGATGCCGATCATGAAGTACATCGGCAGCAGCACGACCTCGAAGAACACAAAGAACAGGATCAGGTCGAGGGCGACGAAGGTCCCGGCCATTCCGGTAGCGAGGATCATGGCCAGCACCATCAACAGCTTCGGGTTGTGCGGCTCCGGCCAGTGATCCCACGAGTAGATGACGCTGAGGAACATAATCAGCGTGGACAGCACGACCAGCGGCAGCGAGATACCGTCGACCGCAATGTGGAAGTTGGCGTTGATAGTCGCGATCCACTCCACGTCGACGCCGAACTGGAACTCCTGGGTGGCGCTGAAGTCGAACAGCGACACCATGATCCCTGCCAAGACCAGCGTCACCCCGGTGGTGACGAGAGCCGTCCACTTGATGCCCGCTTCGAATCGGCGCGGGATCAACGCCAGCACCAGGGCACCGACGAGCGGCAGGAACACGATGAGGGTCAAACCCCAGCCGCTATCGAACAACTCTTGCATGTACCGCTCCTCCTAGAAGATGACGAACAGCGCGGCAAAGATCACCACGCCGGCGAAACTCAACGCCACGTATTGCTGGACCCGACCAGGGAAGAACTGTCTGAGGAAGCTGCCGGTCGCCCCGGTGCTGGCGCCCGCCAGGTTGTACACACCGTCGACGGCGTTGTCGTCGATGACCGCCACCGAGGCGGCAGCTTGTTTGGCGACACCGGCGGCGAGGTTGGGGACCGCGTCGACCACGTTCATATCGACCCAGAGAGTGGCAGCGGCAATCGGGCCCATCGTGGGGCGGACGATCCCGTTCATGTACAAGTCGTCGATGTAGTACTTGTTCTCCAACACCGGGTACAGCGCCGGGATCCGGAACGTGTCGCGCTCCACGGCGACGGTCCGCTCCGGGGCGGACACGTCGGCCGCCTCTCCGCTGGTGCCTGTGTGGTGGAGCTCCGCGCTTGGTCCGAACAGTCGCCAGCCGATGAACAGCCCGAGCAGAACCACGGGAGTGATGATGGCGATGAGAATGTACTCCGGCTGAGCGAAATGGTGCTCCACGATCGGGAACGCCCTCGTCGTCACCCAGTCGGTGAACACCGCGGTGAGGCCGGGAATGTTCAGGAGACCCGTGGTTGCGGCTCCCACAGCCAGCGCCACCAACGGGACGGTCATAATCGCCGGTGATTCATGCGGCTTGGCATCGCCGAGGTAGGTACCAAAGAAGGTCAGCGACACCACTCTCGCCATGTAGAAGGCGGTGATGAACGCACCAAGGATCGACAGCACGACCATGAACCACGCGGCAAACTCCGGGTCGTTGGTTGCGTTGAAATAGGCAGAGGAAATGATCTCGTCCTTTGACCAGAAGCCTGCAAACGGAAAGATGCCGACCAGGGCCGCGGTCCCGATGAGGAAGGTCCAGAAGGTCACGGGCATGTACTTGCGCAGGCCTCCCATGTCCGACATGTTGTTGGAGTGCACGGCGTGGATGATCGATCCGGCGCCGAGGAAGAGCAGGGACTTGAAGAACGCATGGGTAAAGAGATGGAAGAGCCCCGCGGTGTACGCACCGACGCCGAGGGCGGCAACCATGTAGCCGAGCTGGCTGACCGTCGAGTAGGCAAGCACCCGCTTTATGTCGTCCTGAACGATGGCGAGCAGGCCCATGAACAACAGGGTGATTGCGCCGATGATGACGATGATGGTGTTCAGCGACCCGGAGAAGTCGGGGAGCTGATAGAACGGGAACAGTCTGGCGATCAGATACACACCGGCGGTGACCATGGTCGCTGCATGCATGAGCGCCGATACCGGGGTAGGCCCGGCCATGGCATCGGGAAGCCATACATGGAGGGGGAACTGGGCGCTCTTGCCCATGGCGCCGATAAAGATCGCCAACCCGGCCCAGAAGCCGAACTGGGCCAGCGTGGTCTCCCCGCCGATCATCCTGGCGAAGATCTCGCTGAACTGGAACGATCCCGCGGACAGCGACATGATGATCGCCCCGATGAACAGGGCGGCGTCTGCCACCTTGTTGGTCATGAACGCCTTGTTGGCGGCGTCGATGTTGTCCATGTCCTCCCAGTAGTGCCCGATGAGCAGGTAGGAGGAAACTCCAACGAGCTCCCAGCCGACGATGAGCTGGATGAAGTTGGGAGCAGAAACCAACACGAGCATGCCGCCGGCGAACAGAGTGAACGCGGCGAAGAACCACGTGTACCGGGCGTCGCCCCGCATGTACCCCTTGGCGTAGACGAAGACGAGGAAGCCGACGACGCCAACGAGGAAGAACATCAGGATCGACAACCCGTCGACGACCCAACCCCATTCGATGGCAAAGGTGCCGATGTCGCCGACGTTGACCGAAAACTCGGCGACGATGCCGTCCCTCAGGTTGGCAACAGCCAGCACCGCCCCGTAGACGGCCACGAAGCCGAGGGCGGCAGTGGCCATGCCCCATCCCTTCCACGGCGAGTACTTGCCAAAGAACAGGATCAGGAAGGCAACGACCATGGGGACAACGGGGATCAGCCACGCATAGGCGGCCAGCCCTCCACCATCGCCGGCTTGGACCTCCTCAGCGTGTTCCTGGAGGAATACGGCGACCCTGCTGAGCTCTGCGAGTGAGATCGACATCAGTACTTCATCAGGTTGAGCTCGTCGACATCAGCGGAGTGGCGGTTCCTGAAGATCATCAAGATGATGGCGATCCCGATCCCGACCTCGGCGGCGGCAAGGGCGATGACGAACAGAGCCAGGATCTGGCCGGTGAATTCGGGGTCGGCCAGGTAGGTGTCAAAGGCGACGAGGTTGATGTTGACCGCGGCCAGCATGATCTCGACCGAGGCCAGGACCAGCACCGCGTTGCGCCTGGTCAACACGCCGTACAGGCCGACGGAGAACATCGCCGCTCCGAGCAGGATCCACTGGACGATGGTCATCGTTGCTGCTCCGCCGGCGCCTCATCCCTGCGGGCGAGGACGATGCCACCGATCAAGGCGGCGAGGAGCACAAAGGACACGACTTCAAAGGGGATCACCCATGTGGTGAAGATCGACACGCCGATCTCCCCCGTCCTCGTTGCTTCGTCTGGAAGCGGAATGGTTTCGGATCCAAACGACACGACGACCGCCCACCCCACCAAACCGAACAGCAGCACCGACAGCAACGCAGCCGGTGCTCTGGCGCTGATCGGGTGGCTTAAGTCGACGCTCTTGGTCAACGGTGCCCGGGTGATCATGATGCCGATGAGGAAGAGGATGATGACAGCCCCGATGTAGACGAGCACGATCGTCCAGCCGACGAACTCGGCTCCGAGCATGAGGAACAATGCTGCCGATCCGGCGAGCGCGATCACCAGGTAAAGGACGGCGCGTACGACGTTTCTGGATGACACCACCATCACCGACGCCACAAGGGTTGGGACGGCGAGGAACAGGAACAACCAATTGGCTGCCTCTGACAGCCAATCGCCGATCGTCATGACGGCTCCAGTGGGGGCGGGTCGGGGACGGTGGCGAGCCAGTCGGTCAATCGACCCTTATCGTGCAGCAGATCGACGACCTCGTGCTCGCTGTACTCGTACTCGGGGCTCCAGAACAGCGCATCAAATGGGCACACATCGACACAGATGCCGCAATACATGCAGAGCCCATAGTCGATGTCGAAGCGATCCAGCTCGGCGCGGACCTTGACCCTGCCTCCCGGCTCCTCCGGCTGCTGCTCCTCCTTGTGCCCTTCGATGTAGATACACCAATCGGGGCATTCGCGGGCGCACAACATGCACACCGTGCACGCCTCGGTGTCGAGGGCGATCACACCGCGGGATCGCGGGACCGGGATTTCCTTTTCGTCGGGGTACATCACGGTCGCCGGCTTCTTGAACAGGTACTTACCGGTCAAACCGAGTCCCTTGAACAGACCAGTGAACGGGAACCGGATGTCCTTGGAGGTGTCTTTTGGTGAGTCGTTGGAGCTCATATGGCCACCTTGACAAAGGAGATGACGAGGATGTTGACCAGCGCCAGCGGGATGAGCCAGCGCCATGCAAGGTTTTGCAGCTGATCTTCGCGCAGCCGGGGGAAGGTAGAGCGGATCCACAGCACAAAGAAGACGATCAGCGCGGCCTTGCCGAAAACGGCAAGGGGCCCAACCAGGTTGAGCCAGGCGTCCGGCACGAGGGGAACGTAATAACCACCGAGGAACAGGGTCGCCACCACCAGGGAGAGCGCGATCAACGAGGCGTATTCGCCGAGGAAGAACATGGAGAAGCGCACCGACGAGTACTCGGTGACATACCCCATGGTCAGTTCCGATTCCGCAAACGGCATGTCGAACGGGATCCGTGACAACTCAGCAACCATGGCAATCATGAAGATGACGAAGCTGACGATCTGGCCGGTGAGGATGAACGGGAGGCTGATCGAAACGGGCCCGATCGTTATCGCCGCACTCTGCGCCTCGACGATCCCGGTGAGCGACATCGTCCCTGCCTGGACGACGACGGCCAGGATGGCGAGCAGGAGCGGCAGCTCGTACGCGAGGAGCTGAGCGGCAGCGCGCAGGCCGCCCATCAGCGAATACTTGTTTGCAGATGACCAGCCCGCCATCAACACGCCGAGGGTGCCGATCGACGAGATTGCCAGCAGATAGAACGCACCGAGGTCGAGGTCGCGCGCCACCAGGTCGGGGCCAAACGGGATCACAACGAAAATGGCAACCGTCGCCATGACCACCACGTATGGTGCGGCCTTGAACACGGCGGCGTCGGCATCCGCCGGGACCAGGTCTTCCTTCTGCACGAACTTCAACCCGTCGGCGATCGGCTGCGCCCACCCCCACCGTCCACCGGCGTAATAGGGACCAACGCGGTTCTGCATGTGGGCCATGATCTTCAGCTCGGCGTAGATCACCGGAAGGGCGAGGCCCATTACAAGGCCGACCGCCACCAGGGTCTTGATGAGGGTGTCGAGCCAGAAGAAGCCAGTGGTTAGATCCATGCCGCTCCCTTCAGGAGCGGCATGGAGTCGCGAGTCGCGAGTCGCGAGTCGCGATAGCTCGGTTCCTGACTCATGACTCGCGACTCGCGACTCGCGACTCTTTTCATCGATCCACGTCTCCGAGCACGAAGTCGAGGCTGCCCATGACTGCCACCAGGTCGGGAATGAGCTGACCTTCCAGTATCCAGGGGAGGATCGACAGATTGGAAAACGAGGTCGAACGGATCTTTATCCGGTACGGCTTCTGGCCACCCTCAGAGATGATGTAGTAGCCGAACTCGCCCTTTGGGTTCTCCCCACGCACGTAGGTCTGACCCTTGGGAACCTTGATGATGCGCGGTACCTTGGCCACCAGTGGCCCGGATGGGATCTTGTCCACTGCCTGGAGCACGATCCCGGCTGCCTGGCGGATCTCGTTGAGACGCACCACATAGCGATCGTGGCAGTCACCACTCTCGGCGGTGATGACATCGAACTCGACCTCGGGGTACGGGAGGTGGGGCTCCTCTTTTCGGAGATCGAACGGCACGCCGGAGGCGCGAAGGTTGGGTCCGGACAGTCCGTATTCGATGGCCTTCTCGACGGGGATGATGCCGACGCCGACCGTGCGCGCCTTGAACAGTTCATTGCCGACCACGAGCGTGTCGATGTCGTCGCAGACGGCAAGGACCTTCTCCATCGTTTCCCGAGCCTGGGCGAACCAGCCGGCAGGGATGTCCATGGAGACCGTGCGTGTCTGCTTGCCGCCGCCGGCCTGTGGCTTGACCCCACCCACCCGGTTGAAGTTGGGATGGAACCGGCCACCAGTGACCCCTTCGATGAGCTCGAGCACCCGCTCCCGGTCTCGCAATGCGTGGAACAAAGGTGTGATCGCGCCCAACTCGAGGGGATACGAAGACATAAAGACCAGGTGCGAGGCGATTCGGGCCATCTCGCTGAGGATGAGCCTGATCCACTGGGCGCGCTCTGGCGGCTCCACACCCATCAGCCGTTCAACGGCCACGATATAGGGCACCTCGCTGGCGAACCCTGCCACCCAGTCGATACGGTTAACCAGCGTCGTGATCTGGGCATAGGTGCGTACTTCCGTCAGCTTCTCATACCCGCGGTGCATGTAGCCGAGGACCGGCTCCACCGAATTGATCCGCTCCCCATCGATTTGGGCGATCAAACGGAGCACGCCATGGGTCGATGGATGCTGAGGCCCGATGTTGAGCGTCATCTCCGGGGTCTCGATCTCCACCGAGACCGCCACCTCGGACCGGTGCATCATGGCAATGTCGGTCATTGGTTCGCTCCCAAAGAGTCGCGAGTCGCGAGTCGCGAGTCCCGAGCAGGAGAGTCGGCAGGCTGAGGTTGCGAGTCGCCTGTCGATGCGCGTTTCCTCCCCCCTAGGGGGAGGTGGCGGCGGCGAAGCCGCCGACGGAGGGGGCTTTCTTCACTCGCGAGTCGCGACTCGCGACTGTCGACTAGCCAGAGAGATATCATGCGCCGTTCCCCTCCTCCTCATCGGCTCCCGGCATGCCTTCGACGTCGACCTTGCCGGGCCATGGCTTCACCTCTCGGGTCAGGAGAGGGAAGGACTTGAGCAGCGGATGACCGACGAATTGGTCGGGTAGGTAGATGTTCACCAGGTTCGGGTTGCCCCGAAAATCGATGCCGAACATGTCATAGGCTTCGCGTTCGTGCCATTCGGCGCCGGCAAACAACGGCACGAGAGAGTCGATGACGGCGTCCTCCTTGGGCAGCCGCGCCACGAAGTGGGCGGCTTTGGAATCCTCCACTGAGGACAGACGGCACATCACCTCGAACCGCTCGTCGAGTGCATCAGCGTCCTCGACACCCTCGCCGACTTCGACTTCCTTGGACCAGTCGATGCCGGTGAGCCAGGAAAAGAAATTGAGGCCCTCCTCATCTCTGGCGCGTCGGATGGTGGACAGCCATTTCTCTCGATCGACATAGATCCGCGCTGTGTCGAATTCGAAGACGGCTTCGCCGCCGAGGCGATCGGCGACGCCTTCGGCCCAATCTTCCCGTGTCATCGTGGGTTCAGGCTGGTTGGGGGTCAACCCGGCTCCATTTCTCTTGGACATCTTCGTTCGCGATCTGCTGTTGAAGCAGGATGATGCCCTCGAGCAGCGCCTCGGGACGCGGCGGGCATCCCGGGACGTAGACGTCGACCGGAATGATCTGATCGACACCCTTGGTGACCGAATACGAATCCCAATACGGTCCGCCGGTGTTGGAGCACGAGCCCATGGAGATGACGTACTTGGGATCCGGCATCTGCTCGTAGAGGCGCTTGATCGCCGGTGCCATCTTGTCGGTGACGGTCCCGGCGACGACCATCAGGTCGGACTGGCGCGGTGAGGCGGGGAGCGGCACGATGCCGAACCGCATGAAGTCGTAGCGAGGGCTGGAAACGGCCATCACCTCGATAGCGCAACACGCCAGCCCGAACTGGAAATACCACAACGAGTACTTACGAGACCAATTGAGGAGCCACGACACCGGTTTTGGTGCACCAAAGCGCTCGATTACTCCCAACGAAGTACTCCTTTCCTGATCGCATAAATGAGGCCAAGCAGCAGGATCAGCACGAAGGCGACCATCTCGAAGTAGATCTGCACCCCCTGCCCGGCTTCGGCGAAGGCGTCCAGGTTGACCGCCCATGGGAAGACGAACACCGCCTCAACGTCGAAGATCAGAAACAGCAGAGCAAAGATGTAGTAGCGGATGTGGCTCTGGTTCCACCCTCCGCCGATCGGCTCGATGCCTGATTCATAGGCGGTCGACTTGAGCACACTTGGGCGAGACGGGGCGACGAGTCGGGCGGTGATGATGCCGCCGCCGACGATGAGGGCACCGGCAAGCAGGAAGATGGCAACCGTTATGTAGTCGCCGAAATACTCATTCCGCACGCGCAGATGCCCTCTCAGAGTTCGGTCGGCCCGTAGGCCCTCGCCAACGTCGATTCTACCGCACCCGCACGCGGTCCCAATTCATAGACTGGTACCCGCTCGCCGGCGGCGAGCGGGTACCTTCTTTCCAATGCCTTCCATCACCGTTCCCGACTACTCCGGTGGGTCGCTGGTGAACCTCATCGCCGAGCTCGAACATCGCCTCATCGGGTCGAGCCCGAGCCCGCGGCTCCACCCCCACCTGGGCGATCTGATCCCCATCGGTGACAGCTACGTCCTGTTCCTCTTCGATGGTCTCGGATCGATGCAACTCAACCACCCTGCTGCGGCCGCCGTCGCCACGTCGCAACGGGCAGCCATCGATGCCATTTTTCCGGCGACGACCACAACGAGTCTGGCAACGGTCGCCACCGGTCTCCCCCCGGCCCAGCACGGTCTGCTCGGCTACCAGCTCTGGCTTCCGGAGGTGGAAGCGGTGGTGAACACGATCAAATGGACCACGCTGTGGGGAGATCCCATCGACTACGAGACTGAGACCCTTCTCCCCGCCCCGAATCTGTGGGAGCGCCTGGCTGCCGCAGGACGGGAGCCGATCACCGTCCAACCGAGCAATTTCTCCGACACCCGGCTATCGACGGCGCTGTATCGGGGATGCCGGTTCGAGCCGGCGTACACCGCGGAGGAAGTCGTCGAAGCCACTGCCCAGGTCGCCGCAGAGCCGGGACGGCTGATCTTCTCCTACCTCCCGCACGTCGATTTCGCAGCCCACGTCCACGGGCAGGACTCCACCGAGTATCAACGGGCGCTAGAAACGGTGGCCGAAGCTTGGCACCAAGCCATGCACCAGATTCCCAAAGGCGTCGTGGTATTAGGCACCGGAGACCACGGCCACGTCGACTTCAAACGCCAGGTGAGGATCCCGAAAGCCGACCACGCCGATCGGGTCTTCTACGGCGACGGCAGGGCGATGTTCGTCAAGGGTGACGGAGCCACACTCGCCGAGTCGTTGCCGGCGACCTGGATCCCGCGGCACCAGATGGAAGCGTGGTGGGGACCAGAACCGCGCCACGCTTCGTTCGACGCCCGCGCCCCCGACGGGGTGCTGATCGCCGACGACGACACCTTGTTGTTGCACCGCCACTCCGACGATCGCATGATCGGCAACCACGGAGCATTGACCGACGCCGAACGTTTGGTACCGCTGCTGGTACGTGACTAGTTACCTTTCGTAGACGAACCGGTTACCGCGGTTTATCCACCCGTTCTGGCGACGAGAGCACCACGCGGAACGGTTGGTGGCACGGCGGGGCTGGTAAGGCCGCGATCGATCCTTTTGCACTATCGACGTAGTGCTAATAGGGTTCGATCGCAAGGGCCTGACTAGCTCGTAGGATCCGCCGATGCGTCGATTTGGTCT
>Ga0255057_10002224_pt1 | contig 10564 bp, 6 predicted proteins | sample Cases_109_6_MG_FD_189022 | JGI IMG/M metagenome (GOLD analysis project Ga0255057, IMG submission 189022) | Seawater microbial communities from Amundsen Gulf, Northwest Territories, Canada - Cases_109_6 | ecosystem: Environmental > Aquatic > Marine > Gulf | place: Canada: Northwest Territories... | reverse complement strand
AGCGAGCTGGTCGACATGGTGAGCTTCTGGGCCCCGACGGTGGCTGGGACTGTGGACAGCAGCGCACAGAGGATCGCGATCCTGCTCAGTTGTGGCATTCTTCGCACCGACCGTAGATCTCCACTTTGTGATTGGAAGGCTGGAATCGGTGTAGGCTGGCAACGTCCGCTTGCAGCTGCTCGAACTCCGCCGACTCGAACTCGATCACCTTACCGCAGCGAGTGCACACTAAGTGCTCGTGATGCGGACGTGCCGGACACGGCTCATAGCGACGGAACCCTTCCCCAAAGTCATGCTCTCGAATCAGCCCGGCCTTCAACAGCAGGTCGAGCGTTCGGTATACCGTTGCCTTTCCGACCGTATCCCTGCCAACCCTCAACCGCTGGACGATCTCGTCCGCCGATATGTGGTCATGGGTCCCGAACAGGATCTCGGCGACCCGTAAACGCTGCGGGGTGACCGGATGGTTGCACTCGTGTAGAAACTCGCGAAAACGATCAACTGCGGGGGGGCGTCCGGTGTGCGAGCTCACGGGGCAGGAGACGGTTCGACATCCGGACGGGGCAATACCAGCGCTGCCAGCTCCGAGAGCTGTTCGGACGGGTTCTTGTTCTCGATATGCACCTCCCTGTACGACGCACCCTCGACACCGCACCGATCGATAAACTCCTCCAGAATCAGCGGCAGGATATCAGCTGGAAAGCGGGCCCGTCGGATGAAGTCCCTCGCCGGTGTGGCCGCACCAACAGCGCGCTCACCGATGGCGACCATCTCGAGCCGCTCATCGTCGAGGCGCTTGGTGACCAGCGCCAGCGAGAACGCGGTCTCACGCCTCACGACCGGGTCGAACACATAGACGCTCTCCAACCGCTGTCGGTCCTTTAGCTGGACGATTCTCGCTAACTGGGCGAGCGTCTCTTCGTCAGAGCTCGTTTCGGTGATCGACTCTTCGTTCATGCGCCTTGTCGAGGTTGCCGAGAACAGTGATTTTGGCTGCGTCGGACCCGAATCTGACCGCCGCTCATGTGGTCGTCAACCGGAGGGACCCGGGATACAGCAACCCAGAGGCCCAATGACCGAAACCGATTCCTCACCCGCTAACCGGACGGCGGCGCTAGCCTATCCGTTCAGCGCCGTCAGCGGCGTAGTCTGCCTGGTAGTTGGTTGGCGCCAACCGTTCGTCCGCTTCCACGCCTGGCAGTCGATTCTGCTCGGCGTCACCCTGGTGCTCGCGATCCTCGCGCTGGAGCAGGTTCCGATCATCGGTTTCATACTAGCTCTGGGCGTCGTTGGGTTGTGGATAATCACGACGCTGTTCTTGACATGGCGGGCCCTGCGGGGTCACTGGTCGGCATTGCCACTGTTCGGCGACATCGCGGCCGAACGGGTACCCTCCGACGCGGGCTCATCGTCGTCGGGTTCGAGCTAGTCAGCTAGCCGGCCGCTAACAGCGCCTCTTCGGGCGCGGGTTCCTCGAGCGGTTCATCGACAGTCTGCCTCGCACCGTCCAGCGATACCGAAACGAGCGCCGAGATTCCCGGCTCTTCCATCGTCACGCCGTACAGATAGTCCGCCGCCTCCATTGTTCGCTTGTTGTGGGTGATGATGATGAACTGACTTTCGTCGCTGAAATGGCGGATCATCTGTAGGAAGCGGCTCACGTTGGCATCGTCGAGCGGAGCATCGACCTCGTCCAGTATGCAGAACGGACTCGGTTTGACTCGATAGATAGCGAACAGCAGCGCCAGAGCGGTGAGCGCGCGCTCGCCACCAGACAGCAAATTGATCGAGTGGACGCGCTTGCCGCGCGGGCTGGCGACGATCTGAATCGGCGTCTCGAGTGGATCGTCGGGATCCTCCAAGTGGATTTCCGCAAACCCACCCTCGAACAACGTCTGAAACGTGTAGTCGAAGCTGTCCTTGACCTTGCTGAACGTTTCCACGAACAGTTCACGGGCGGTGCGATTTATCTTGCGGATCGCCTCATCGAGCTGGCGCCGCGCGACCAACAGGTCGTCCCTTTGCTTGACCAGAAACTCGAGCCGCTCGGACTCCCGTTCGAACTCCTCGACCGCCAACATGTTGACTGGGCCCAGGTTGGCGCGCTTGCGACGAACCTCCTCGAGCCGGGGCTTCAACTCGTCCAGCTCCACCGTCTTCTCGTCGTCTTCGAGCGGGTGCTTCGCGACAAGCGGCGCCAAGTCGGTCTCGTACATCTTCTGGATATGACCCGTTATCGTCTGCCGACGGTGCTCGATCTCTTGAAGCGTCAACTCACATTGGTGACGCCGCTCGATTGCCGCGTCGTGCTCACGCCGCAGACCTCTCAGCTCGTTGTCGTGCCCCGACCGTTGTTCCTCGATCGCCGCCAGTGTTTCGCGATGTCCACGCGACGCGATCTCGACCGTCTCGAGCTCGACGTAAAGTCCCTCGATCTCCGCGCCCGCGGTCTCAGCCTCTGCTCCGAGGCGTGTGCACTCCTCCTCGAGCCGGGAGCGTTCGCCGGCTCGACCGCCGCGCGCTTCCTCGACCGCCGATTCGGCCGCACTTAGGTGCTCGAGCTCCCTCTCGACGACCCTCAGATCGGCTTCCGAGGCGGTTCGCTCGAGTTCGACTGCATGCCGCGCCGAAAGCCGTTCGGTGCGAACTTCATCGTACCGCTCGAGCGCTGTGCGAACGGCAGTCAGCCGCTCAGTCGCGCGCTGTGTATCGACAGTTAGCTCGGCGTGGGTTTTCGCCACCACCTCCTGTGCCTGATTGGCGCGATCGCGGGCCGCTTTCTGCTCGCCGCTCTCGGCTTCGAGCTCGGCCCGCCGACGGGCGGCGTGCGTAGCAGCTTCCTCGGCTGCCGCCAACGCTTCGCGCCCAGCCCAGAACAACCCATCTGCCTGGCGCCACTGATCGCCGGCTGCGCTTATGGCAGCTTTGTTTTCCACCAGCCCGCGATCAGCCTGCCCGAGTTCTTCGGTCAGCTCAGCGACATCCACCCGCCGCGCCTCAAACTCGGTTTCGGCTTCCGCCAACTGCCGACGGCGGGACAACAACCCGTGACCGTTTTCGGACCCGGCCGTACGCCAACGGCCAATCGGCTCCAACAGGGTGCCGTCCAATCCGGCGATCGTGTAATAGCCAGCCGCCCGTGGGTGACCGTGGAGCGCTGAGCGACAACCAAAACACGCTGCCGCATTAGCGACGATCAACAGTCGGTGGAACAGCGGCTCGAATCGTTCGGGTAGCTTGCGATGACCGGTCCAACGGACGACATCCGAGCCACGCGCCAACACGAGCGCTGCGGCGGCGTCGGGGATAGATGGCGGATCCGCCGCACTGATGAGCTCCGGGATTAGGAAATCGGCCCTGCCGGCATTGTTTCCGTCGAGCTGCTCGGCCGCCGCCAACGCCGATTTCTGGTCCTTCGCCAGCAGTCCATAGCCGAGGCTCTCCAGGTAACGGTCGAGGGCTTTTTCAAAGCGCCGATCAACGGACTCCAGCACCTGCGGCAGCGCGCCGTACACTCCGCGCACCTGTTTCGACCCACCGAGCAACGAACGAGCGCCCGAGGCGTACCCTTCAAACCGTGCCTCAAGATCAGTTAGCGCGCTCCTGCGACCGGCCGTCGTCTGTTCGGCGGCCCGAGCGGTCTCCAATCGTTCGCGGATCGCGTCGACGGTTGACGACAGCACATTCGCCGCCGACTTCGCGACGTCACGGGCTTTATCCGCGTCCGCCCGTTGGGCTTCAGCGGCTTCGACTGCGGCCCGGGCCCGATCAACGGCGGTCCCTGATTCACTCGCTTCGCGCTCCCGCGACTCGAGTTCGGCACTCAACGCCGACAAGCGCTCTTCCGCGCTCTCGGCCGCCGTGGCCTGACGGGCCCGGGCCTGATCGACCTCTGCCAACCGCTCCCGAAGCGACTCAAGCCGCTCGGTAAGCCGTCGCTGCTCAACCTTGAGCTCTGCGCGGCGTTGCTCCTCATCGGCGGTTTCGGATGGGGCCATTCGCTCGGCGATCCGTGCCACTTGTTCACGTGCGGCGGCCAGATCCGCCTCCAGGTTCGCTCGCCGTTCGGCTAGGTCATCCGATCGGACGCGGGCTTGCTCCGACTCGGTCTCCAGCTCCTCTAATCGTTGCCGGTGATGTTTGAGGGTCTCGCCGTTTACCAAACGAACTTCTTCGTGCCGCGCTATACGGCTGCGCACAGCTTCGACTGCGGCGCGCGCGGTGTGCTCCTGCTGACGCAGCTCGATCAGCTCGACTTCCATCGTCTCGACACCGGCCTCGCGATCGGCCAAGCCGGCCGCCAGCTCCGACTCCTTCTCTTGCAGCTCGCGAAGCTCCTCAGCCAATGGTGCCCGCCGTTGCTCCGCCGACTCCAGCTCGCACGCCGCCAAGTGCACATCGAGCCGCGTTTCCTCGGCTTGATACTTGAGGAACCGCCGTGCCTTGCCGACTTGGCGCTTGAGCGAGGCGACATTCCGATCGACTTCCGACACGACATCCTCGACTCGGTCGAGGTCGATCGCGGTCGCCTCGAGCTTCCGTTGTGTGGCCCGACGCCGATTCTTGTAACGCGTAACGCCGGCTGCTTCCTCGAAGATCGTCCGGCGTTCTTCAGGGCTATCGGACAGCAGACTATCGACCATCCCCTGTTGGATCAGGGTGTACGAGTGAGTACCGATGCCGGTTCCCATCAACAAATCCTGAATGTCTTTGAGCCGACACGGATGGCGGTTCAGCAGGTAGTCGCTATCACCATCCCGAAACACACGCCGGGCGATGGCGACTTCGGTGTACTCGATCGGAAGCAAGCCATCTTCGTTTGAGAAGTGAAGCGCCACCTCCGCCAGATTGATCGGCTTGCGATGCCGACTACCGCTGAAGATCACCTCGTCCATTCGCGAGCCGCGGACGAGCGTCGGTCGCTGCTCTCCCAGCACCCAGCGGATAGCGTCTGAGATGTTGCTCTTGCCGCAGCCGTTCGGACCCACGATCGCGGTGATGCCCGGATTAAACTCGATCGCGACGCGATCGGCGAACGACTTGAAGCCAAAGAGTTCCAGGCGCTGGAGTTTCACGGGCAAGACCTCCGATTACTGGCGTTTGATCATCGAAATGGGTTCGGCCGCCTCCTCAAGTGCGCGCCGAAGAACTCCCCCATCATCCTTGTTGCGGAACGCACCAGCGTAGACACGGTACGGACCTGCACCCACGACATAGGCGGAGATCCCCCGGCCTGCGAGGTCGCGTTTCCGAGCATTGGCCTGATCGCGTGATTCGAAAACCCCGAGATCGAACGCCCATGGCGTCGATTGAACGAGGGCGTCATCGACTACACCACGCCGTAGTAATGTTTCACGCGCGGTGCGCGCGCTGACCGAATCTGCAAAGGTTCCCGCAAAGACGCGATACCATCGGCCCCGGTCGGGGATGTCCACCGGTGCAACAAACGCCGTAAAGCCGGCGGCTTCGATGCGACCGGCAACTCGACGGGCCGAGCGATTGTCCTGATACGAGCCGGCGTGGATCGAGAATGGTGTCGGCGACGGAGCTGCGGTCGGTGGCTTAGCCGGCGGCTCGGCGGGGACTTCCTCGGCTGCCGGCTCTTCGGTCGAGCCGCTCGGCGCAGCCGGATCGACGAGCGGCACAACCTCGCCTGGCTCTGCTTGTTCGGTTCCCTGGGTCGAACTCTCCTCGACGTCGAGCCGCGCCACCAACTGATCGCCGGTCTCCCCACCGTCTCCAAGCCAGTCACTGAAGACCGGCGCCAGCAACCGACCGGCTAGAACTCCAACCAGAACCACTAGACCGCTGGCCGCGGCCACCCCCAACCACCGGCGCTGTGGCGGCGACACCCTGACCGCGGGTAGGATCCGACTGCGAGCCATCTTCGCTCGCACCGCTGCCAGTCGATGGTCGATCTGCGGCTCGGGTTCGGGCTCTTCCAGCAGCCGATCGCCTCCCAGCGTACTTAAGAAAGTCAGATCGTCGGCCTCGGACGTGGGGCCGTCATCCACCGGCCGATCGTTGCCCGTCACTGGATCGTCATCGTGTAATTCGACGTCATCGAGCCACCCATCGTCGACCGGCAACGAATCGTTGTTGGGCAACCGATCGTTGGCCAAGGCAAAGACATGACCCGATGGGCCGGCCGACGGCAGTGTATCCGCGCCGCGTTTCGCGCCGACAAGTACCTCGGGCAGCGGCCCCAGAAAACGGTGCGTCAGCTGGCCGAGCTCGTCCGCCGCATGTGGGTCCCCGCCAAGACGCACGATCCAGCGTTCGCTGCCCACCAAATCGGTGCTCGACTCCTCGGCTTCGATTGCGAAAACGGCATCACAAATCGCGAGCACTCCGGCCGCGTTAGCGTCACCATTGGTTCCTGGCAACGTCACGACGAGGACTTTGTAATGTTGACGCAATCGGTCGAGAGCGGCTCGAAACGCGGGCCCGTCGTCGAGCGCTGAACCACCCAGCAAGCTGGCTCCGCCAGTCAGCACGTGCATATCGGGGATCGCCGTGTTTCGCACGCACTGCTCGAGCGGCACACCATATTGGAGGTGATCGATCATCCCCTCCTTGAGATCCTGGCCCAACAATCGCTCAAGCCATCGAAACTCGGGGCTCAAGTCGATCAGCAGCGTGCGCAATCCAGCCCGGGCCAAAAAGGCCGCGGATACGAAGGACAGCAGCTGCGGGTTGTGGCCGCCCCCGGCGAGTCGGGCACCGACCAACATCGCGTCGCGGCTGGCGTCGGCCTCGATCTCGGTGAGGAGTTGGGCGTAGTCGGGATAGCTGCCCGAGAGCGCTGATGCGCGCGACCCTTCACGGACCGCGGTCAGCGCCTCGCGCCAGAATCGATCGTCTAGCTCAAAGTCGCGCATATTAGTCCCAAAGATACCCTGGCGGGTCGTTTCGAGTCAATCGGAAACCACAATATCCGGGGTCACACGGCGATCGTGGCACAAGGGGTTGTGTGTCGTGTCGACCCAAGCACATCGATACAAAGCGGCTAACCGGCGGCCCGAATTAGCTGTTTTGGACGGGGCTTTCTGGCTGCGGATGGGGTGGCCAGAGGCGCTAACCAAACGAACAGTAGCGCCTCAGGCCTCGAGGATCAACCGGCTCTAGAACTCAGGCGCCAGAGTGAACACCCAGCGGCCGGTCTTGAGCTCGGCCATGTCGGTCTGCTGCGCGTAGTCGACCCGGATGACGGCGAACCCGAACATGTTCATCCGGACACCGGCACCAAACGCGGCCCTCGCGTCAACCAGTCGGAAACCGAACGGGCCACCGTCTTGGCCCGTCGAGAACTTGAACGACTCGCGCAATTCGCCGGTCTCGGCCAACACTTCCCTTTGCTGGTGTTGGCAGAGCTCGTTTCCGCAACTCGCGAAACCGAGATCGTACCATATAGCGCCGCGAATCGGTGGAAACAGCGAGGTTCCAAGCCGCGGGCGCTCAATAATCGGGAATCGGAACTCGAGGTTGAAGAGCCCGACACCTGTCCCAACCAGGAAGTCGTCGTCATCGAAGTCGAAACCACGCAGTAGAGTCGGACCACCAATGCCCTGGAATCGGAGCTGATCCTCCTGCTCGCCAAACGTGCCCAGGTACAGTAACCGCGAGGCGATCGTATATCGGCGGCCGAGCATCCAGTAGTTCCGAACATCGCCGTAGAACTGTGTGAAATCACGATCTCCAAAAGCCTTCTGGATGTCGAAACGCCGCCGTGCCCCACCGACCGGCCCGGTGGATCCAAAGAAGCTCGTGTCGAACGCGTAGCCCATCGACGGCGCGAGGTAGTTCTCACTCCCCAGCTCATCGACGATCTCGGGCGTAGGATCGAAGAAGTCGAACCGCGCTTCACGACGCGTGATGTGCGTCGCGTTGACGGATAGCTCCAACCGCCGGAAGCGGCTGAACGGATAGGAGGCGGTCAGCTGCCCGCCGCGGTAGATGTCGCTTCGGAACAAGAGGTCGTCGCTTCGACCGGTCGACGTTGACAACGAGGCAAAATCGCTTCGGAACTGAAACGCGGAAGCGGCCCAATTCCAACGGCCCTTTCGATTCAGGTACGTAAAGAAGAGATCGCTGTCCGTAATCGAGCCGAATACGGACGCCGCTATGTACAGGTTGTGATCGCCCATCAGATCGCTGAACGCCAGCTGGGACGCTCCGAACGCACCCACTCCGCTGGCGAATCCTACGGATGGCTGCGCGATTAGGTCAGGCTGGAACTTGACCTTGTACTTGCGAGACTTGAACGCGGTCGTGTCCTGTGGGAGACCGATCGTGGGATCCTTGAGCAACGTCGCGATATCTACCGGCTCGTTGAACGAAGGCAACCGACGGCCGGGCGCACCCGCAACCGGGCGACGGCGCGCTCCCTGATCGGGTTGCTCACCGAGGTAGTACGACACTGCATCCGGCTGAGCCGGTTCTTCCGCCTCCTCCGCTTCGCCATCGGCCGGCTGGTCAGCTTGATCCTCTGTCTCGTCGTCAGCGCCATCGGCCACTTCGGGCTCGGGCAACGCTTCCCCGTCGAGCGGCTCGGCAGGGACCTCCGCTGCCTCGTCCGTCACCTCATCATCGGCCAACTCCTCCGCGTCGCCCGCTGGCTCTCGGGTCACCGGGAGCGGCGGAGCTACCGGCGGAGCGGGTTCGACGAACGCGCGGTCCGCCAAGTCAAACTCGGCCCGATCAGCCGCCAGGTACGGCTTGGTCGCCAGCGACAACGGATCGTCCAACCGGTACAGGTCCCAGCCCGCGTCGGAGAACGCGCTGAATACCATCCGGCTGCCGTCGCGTGACCAAGCCATTGCCGGGCTCGATTCGATGATTCCGCTGACGCCGGTCAGCATGCTGGTCAACTGATACGTCTCGCGCTTCTCTAGATCGTATAGAAAGATGTTCGTGATCCCGGTACGGTCAGAAAGAAACGCGATCGTCTTTCCATCCGGGCCCCATTGCGGGTTGATACTCTTGCCTTCGTGAGCCGACACATCTGACAAGAACCTCACGTCGCCAGTGCTCAGGTCATACACACCGATTTGATACTCGTCGTATGAAAGGAGGTCGAAGTCAGTCCCCTCACCGAACTCAGTGGTAAAGGCGATCCGATTGCCATCCGGCGACAATACTGGATCGCGCTGGGCGTAGCGGTCGTTGGTAAGTCTTCGCAGATCGGTCCCGTCACGGCGAACGATGTACAGATCGCTGGTCCCGCTTTTCTGTCCGGTGAAAACGAGCTCTTGTCCGTCGGGTGACCAGGAGGGTGTCTCTATCCCGTCAAGATCGAAGCGATGGGAGGCAACGATGTTCTCGTTGTCCACACGCATGATATAGAGCGCGTCCTGCTCACCGACTTTGCTCGAGAAAGCGAGAAACTCCCCGTCGGGCGAAAACGCCATACCAACGCGCAGGAATCGCAGACTCTCGAACGACTCGGAGCGCTCTCCGTCGACGACCTTGTCCACGTCGGAGCCGTCTTCCGCGTTCGCGATGTACAGGTTACTGAAGAACTCCCGGTTGGAAACGAACGCGACCTTGCTCCCGTCGGGAGACAGCGCCGGTCCGATGTTGATCGACGCCCCCTCCTTGACATGGTCGGTCAACCGCACGGCGACCTCTTCGGCCGGCGGATACAGGACAACCTGCGGCAGGTACGTGAGCCGAACCGCCTCGAGCCAATCTTCTGATAGGTCCTCGAGTTTCAGGTTGATCGATGTCCGAAACGCCTCGGAAACGCCCAGCAACGGCGCTTTCTGCATGATCTCGCCTATCTTCTCGTCACCATACTTGACGCCGATGTAGTACCAAAGCGCCTGGCCAAAGCGATAGACACGGATGTCTTGTGCACGCGACAACTCATCGATCGTCGTTAGGTACCCCGACAGCGATCCATCCCTCAACCACATAGCCGTCAACGGATCGATCTCCCCAACAGTGAGGTACTCGGCCATGCCTTCCGCAAACCACAATGGCATGCGGAACGCAAACGGGTTGCTGCCTTGCGACAGAGCTCCCCGCCGCAGGATATCGAACTGGAAGGAGTGGACGAGCTCGTGGGTAAGCGTGTGCTCGAACTCTGGATACGCGCTTGGGAAGAAAAGCACGATCCGGTTTCTCAACCCTTCTGTGATGCCGCCGGTACCCTCTGAGATCTGAAAACGAAAGATATTCGTCTGCTGAAAGTCAGACTGTGACGCGTAGAGAATGAGCGGTTTCCGCTCGTTCCAGTCGTGGCGAAACACCTTGGAGAGTCTCGAGTAGGCGCGCTCGGCCATGCGCGCTGCGTCAAGGATTGCGTCTTCGGCTTCCGGGTAATAGTGGATATCAAAGTGCTCGGTTTCGAGAACCCGGAAATTGAGATCCTTGTACTGAACTTTGTTCTGCCCGAACTGAGCGTGCGCGGGGTTGGCGATCGACCCACCGATTAGAAACGCGGCAAGGACGACAACATTACGGGTCATGGGGCGGGCCAAAAGATCTCCCTTCGCTTTCATTTTGGCTCTTTCCTGCGGCCGAGTAAACGCTATACCACCCGCACGAGACGGGCAAATAC
>Ga0255057_10002223_pt1 | contig 10565 bp, 10 predicted proteins | sample Cases_109_6_MG_FD_189022 | JGI IMG/M metagenome (GOLD analysis project Ga0255057, IMG submission 189022) | Seawater microbial communities from Amundsen Gulf, Northwest Territories, Canada - Cases_109_6 | ecosystem: Environmental > Aquatic > Marine > Gulf | place: Canada: Northwest Territories... | reverse complement strand
TGGCGGGAACCGGCCCGCGCTGACGTCGTGTTCTCGTCCGGCTCCGCGGCGCGGGGCTCGCGGCGCAGGCCTTCCAGCTTCTCGACGGCCTGGGCCACGCGCCGCAGATTCTCGTTCAGGGCGTCGATGTCCGAACGGCGCGGCAGGTCGAGGGCCTTCAGCACGCGTTCCATCGCCGTCTGCACGATCTGGTCGAAGTCCGGCGTGGAGAACGCGATCCAATCGCTCAGCTTCTCGCGACCCTCGCCCTGCCCGACGATGCGGCGCATGTTGTCGCGCAGCTCCTCGATGCCCTCACTGGCGTCGCCCACGCCCCTGCGCAGCGCTCCGTACAGCGCATCTCCCCCGCGCTGGAACAAGTCGGTGAGCAGCGAGTGGGGCACCTTGCGTCCCTCGCGCTCGCTGTCGACGAGAATCTGGGACAGCGCGACCTTGGTGATGTCCTCGCCCGTCTCGTTGTCGATGACGCGCACCTCGTCCCCGCCTTCGAGCAGCTCGGAGATGCCCTTGAGCGTGATGTAGCGACTCGTCTGGGTGTTGTAGAGCTTGCGATTGGCATAGCGCTTGATGAGGATGCTCATGGGGGCCTCGCGCGCGTGACGCTGCGCGTCACGACCCTAGCGAAGGCAGCAGGGTGTGGCACCCGGGGAGAGCGGCGAGCTCAGCCCTCGACGCGAACGCGCTGGACTCGCGGGCGCCGTCGGGTCCCGGGGCCGTTGCTCTTTGACCCCGGGGACTTGTCCTCCCCTTCGGCGCCCTCGCTCGCTTTCACGCCGAACTCCCACAGCACTTCGCGCAGCCCCAGGAACGCCCGCAACACCGCACGGGCGTTCGCGTCCTCGCGAGCCCGTTGCTCCCAACGGGCGATCTCCACGTCGACGGCCTCGGCGATGGCGGTCACCAGGCTCTCGGGCAGCCCTGTGTCGGAGCCCAGCTGCGTGGACAGGTCGTCCAGCAGCCGGGTCAGCGCTGCCAGGCCGCGATTGTGTTTCGCCGGCGTGCCGGCTGCGGCCAGTGAGGCGGCGTCGAGCAGGGAGCGCAGGGCGGCGAGCGCCTCGGCGGCCGCGGCGCGGCTGTGGCCGCGCGCCCGAGCCAGCGCCTCCTGCACCGTCTCCGGCGGCGTGTCCCGAGTGCCCCGACGCCGCTTTCCCGTGTCAGCCTGCTCCGCCAATCGGCGTGTCCTCCCGCGCGAAGATCGACTGGGCCACGCGTGCCAGGCCCGGAAGGTCGTGAACGTCCTCGGGAAGCTCGGGGATCCGGCCCCAGTAGCGGCCTTCTGCCTCGGCCCACGCTTGCAGAGCCCCGGTGGCCCCCGCGTCGCGCTCGACGAGGGCAGCGTATCCCTTCGCCGCCGACACCGCTGCCTGCGCCAGTTCGAGCGGCGCAGGCTCGGGCCCGCAGGCCCGGGCCAGGGCGTCGGCCAGCGCCTCGACGTCGGCCGGCGCCGGTGCTGCGCCCGGGCGCAGGCAGTCGGGCAGCACCCCGTCGGGCCACAGGTGAACGCGGTTGACCAGCACTCCCTGGAGCTCCACGCCGAAGCCCCCGATACGCTGGCGCAGCTCCGTCGCCTGGCGCACTGCCTCCTGGCCCGGGCCCGCAACGAGCACGAAGCCCGACTCGGGCCCGAGCAGCAACGTGCGCACTCGCGCCGCGCGCTGGCGGAAGCCGGCCGACATGCCCTCGAAAGCGAGCAGGAACTCCGACACGTCTTCGAGAAAGGAGATGCCCGACACCCGTTCCATCAGCTGGAGTATGCGCCGCGCTCCGTGCTGGAACAGCTTGAAGCCGAAGCGGCCCGCGGCGAAGGCCGGATGGATCAGGATCTGCACCACGCGACTCTCGAGGAATTCGATCAGGCGCTGGGGGGCCTCGAGGAAGTCGAGGGCGTGCTGGGCGGGTGGCGTGTCCACCACCACCAGGTCGTACTCGCCGCTCTCGGTCATCTCGTAGACCTTCTCCATGGCGGAGTACTCGACGCTGCCGGCCAGGGCGTTCGAAGCCTGCTGGTAGATCGGGTTGCGCAGGATGCGCTGGCGCGCCTCCTCGCTCTCGGCGAAGCGCTCGACCAGATCGTCGAAGGTGTGTTTCATGTCGAGCATCAGCGCCGAGAGGGCGCCTTCGCTCGGGACTCCCAAAGCGTCGAGAGCATCGCGGGGAAGGCTCTGCGGCTGGTTGCCCAGCGATTCGACACCCAGGGCATCTGCCAGGCGCCGGGCGGGATCGATCGTGAGCACGAGGGCGCGCCGACCGAGCCGCGCTGCCTCCAGTGCCAGGGCGGCCGCGACGGTGGTCTTGCCGACGCCGCCACAGCCAATGCAGACGGCGACGCGTCGCCGCCGCAGCAGCTCTTCGGCGAAGCTCTCGGGAGTCACTCGAGCTCCGCCTGGACCAGCGCTTCGCCCAGACGGCCCAGGCTGCCCGGGTCGATGACGCCCTCCGCGAGCTCCGGCAGCTCCACAAGGGGCAATCCCGTCTGTTCCGCGATCCGCTCGAGGTAGTGGTGACCGAGCTCGTGGCGGGAGCGCAGGAAGCGGGCACATTGGGTCAGCGCGCCGGCGGAGGGCAGCTCCCCGCAACGCAGCTGCTGCGGCAGTTCGGCCAGGCTTTCGTCGAGCCGGTCGAGGCCGGCCGGGAAGGGGGCCGAGGCCACGCGGTTTACGACGACGCGGTCGACGGCGATCCCCACCTCCTCGCGCACGCGGCGCACCAGCTCGGCCGTCTCGCGCGCCGGCAGCTCCTCAGCCAGGGCAATGGGAAGCAGCAGCGTTCGCACCGGGTCCTCCAGCATTTCTTCCACCGCCAGGGTGTGACGGCGCAGTGGCCCCGTGCGCACCGCCGAAGCCACCACCCGGGGTACGTTCAGGAAGGCGACACCGTGCCCTGTCGCCGGCGCATCCACCACGATCAGGTCGTAGCGAGCTCGGCCCGCTGGCGTCCGCATCTGCTCCAGGTGCCACACCTTCCCCAGCGTGATGAGCTCGCGCCAGCCGGGAGCAGCCTGCATCAGCTGGTGGAAGGCCTGGTTGCGCAGCACGCTCCGCACCAGCCGCGTGCCGCCGAGCTGGAGTCCCAGATACTCGGCCAGGGCTTCGTAGGGATCGATGTGGAGCGCTTCCAGGCCGGGGGCGAGCTCCCGGCCGCCGTGGCCCGCGGGCGGCCCGCCGGGATCGAGCAGGGGAACCAGCGCCTCGTCGCGGCCCATCTCGGCCACCAGCACCCGGCGTCCGGCGCGCGACGCGGCCAGGCCCAGTGCGGCCGCAACGGTGGATTTCCCCGTGCCTCCCTTGCCGGTCACGATCACGAGCCGGCGCTCGAGCAGCGAAGCCCCGGTCACGTCGGGAGCGCCTGCGGCGGGGCGGTGCACAGTCGGGCGGTTCCGCTACGGGCGGGGCGGAAGTTTCGCCCGGGTCTGTACGCGAGGGAGGCTCTCAAGCGCTGTGCCGGCGTCTCCGAAACGTTCGTAGACGCAGTGGAATCGGGGCGGACGCTAGCACAGCGCCGCCTCCTGCCTCGAGCGTCCGGAGGGAGCCTTCCCCGTGATCGTCACCTGTGAGCAGTGCTCGACGCAGTTTCATCTGGATGACTCCAAGGTGCCGGAGCGAGGTGTGCGCGTGCGCTGCTCGCGCTGCAAGCACGCCTTCTTCGTAAAGGCGCAAACCGACGCCGGAGACGGCGTCGAACGCGTCGTGGAGCAGGCCCTCGACGACGCGCCCGACCTCGATGTCGGGTCGAGCGCCGGCGATCTCGGCGACAGTCTCGGGCCTGCAGGCGGCGACCTGCTGGGAAAGCCGGACCTCGAGGAGGGCACCGAAGAGAGCGATTGGCAGTTCAACCACGAGCCCGGTGCCGACGCAGCGGACTCGCGGGACGTCTTCGCCAGTCAGCCGTCCGACTTCGCGCACGGGCCCGTTGATGACTTTCTCGAGGGCTCCGGCGCCGAGCCCGATTCCGTAGGCGCCGAGCCCGATTCCGTAGGAGAGGGCCTCGACGACCTCGCCGTTCCCGGCGAGACGGTCGCAGGCAGCGACTTCGATGCGGTGCTGGGAGACGCGGGTGCGCCAGCGGAGCACGACGCACCCGACGCTCTCGACGCCGCCCCCACCGGCGTCGGCCTGGGAGCGCTCCCGGGCGAGGCACCGCTCGCCGAGGCCAGCGGCGGTCTGCCGCCACTCGGCGAAACGCTGCCGGAGCCGCTGGAGCCCGAAACCGTCGAGGTCGATCCGCCGGCGGAGCCGCAGCCAGAAGCAGCGCCTGCCGAGGAGCCGACCCCGCCGGAAGCGGGACTCGGTAGCCCCGAGGAGTGGGATTTCTTCGACGGTGGCGGCGTGTCGAAGCCCGAGCCCGCCGGTATGCGGATCGCCATCGGCCGACTGGGCGTGATCGGCGCGCAGCGCCCGCCCGTGGAGGTGGAGAGAGAAACGTCGCGGGCCGCCATCTGGCTGGAGCGCGCGGTGAACACGGTCGGCTGGAGCGTGGTGACGCTGCTGGCGTTGGCGGGCTTGCACGGCGGTCTCGGGATCGCTCCGAGCCAGGCAACTGCGCCGGGCGCGCCGGCCGTCCAGCGCCTGGCCGAGGGTCTCGCTGAGGGCCTCGAGCTGAACGGGGTGACCCAGCGCTGGGTAGAGAACGAGAGCGCCGGTGCTCTGCTGGTCGTTTCGGGCGAGCTGCGCAGCGTTTCGTCGCAGCCGCTGATGTCGGGCTCGCGCCTGGAGCTCCGCCTGCTCGACGCCCAGGGCCAACCGCTCTCCGCGGAGACCGCGCCACTCGGGGGCGGTCTCGCGTCGTCGGAGCTACGCACGCGCGCGCCGGGCGAGCTGCGCGAGCAGCTGGCCGCTGACGCCGAGGCACGCGCCTGGCTGCCGCTGGCACCGGGTGCTGTGTTGCCTGTCCAGGCTGTGGTGGCACGCGTCCCCGGCCTGGCGGCTCGTTTCGACTGGGTGGCGATCCCCGTCGAGGCGCCGCCCGCGCCGCCTCCAGCGCAGCTGCCCGAAGAGGCCGAGGCCCAGGACCAGCCACCCGCTTCGTCCTAGGGCGAGCCTACGTCGATCCGGACTACGTGGGTCCTGACTTGGACTCTCCCTCGCTGACCTCGTCCGGCTTGGGCGTTACGTCGATCTCGTCCTTGCCCGAGATCCCAGCCTTGAAGTTCTTGATCGCCTTGCCCAGGCCCGAACCCAGCTCGGGCAGCCGCCGAGCTCCGAAGAGCACGAGCACGATGGCGCCGACGATCAGCAGCTCGGTCGTTCCGATACCAAACATCGTTTTACCTCGGGCTTGGCGAGAAGCCCACACCGAGAGGGTGCCGCTGGCGAGCAGCCGGGTCAAGCCGGCTTGGTTGCTCCCAGGGGGAGCCCGTACACTGCGCCTCCATGGGAATCTTCAAGGCATACGATGTGCGTGGGGTGGTCCCCGACGAGCTCGATGCGGCAGTCGCCTACCGGGTCGGGCGTGCCACGGCCCGCCACATCGGCGCCGCTAGCCTGGCCGTCGGCCGGGACGCGCGCAGCCACTCCCCGGAGCTCTTCGAGGCCCTGGTCCACGGCGTCACGGATGAGGGCTGCGACGTCATCGACCTCGGGCTGGTGTGCACGCCCATGCTCTACTTCGCCGTCGACCACTTCGGCAGCGGCGGCGGCATCATGATCACGGCCTCGCACAACCCGGGTCAGTACAACGGCTTCAAGATCTGCCGCGAAAACGCCATCCCCATCGGCGAGGCCAGTGGCCTGCGCGAGATCGAGCGCATGGCCGGCGAGGTCGATGGGGCGCCCGTCTCGAAGCGAGGCCAGCTGGAGGCTCGCGACGTCGGCTCCGCCTACACGACGCACGCTCTGGCGGTGGCCGCAGGCCGGCCGCGTCTGCGCGTTGCCATCGACTGTGGGAACGGCATGGCGGCCGTCGGGCTGGAGCCCTTGCTCGCGGAGCTCGAGTTGGATGTGGAGCGGCTCTACTTCGAGCCCGATGGCACCTTTCCGAACCACGAGGCCGATCCGCTCAAGGTCGAGAATCTGAAGGACGTATCGGATGCGGTGAAGCGCTGCGGCGCCGATTTCGGTGTGGCCTTCGACGGCGACGCCGATCGCGCCGTCTTCGTCGATGACGCGGGTGAGCCCATCACCTCCGACCTGGTGACGGCGCTCTTCGCCCGACGCGTGCTGGCGCGCGAACCGGGCGGGACGGTGCTCTACGACCTGCGCTCGAGCCGGGTCACCGCCGAGGAGATCGAAGCCGCGGGTGGGCGGGCCGAGATGTGCCGGGTCGGCCACTCCTTCGTGAAGGCCCGCATGCGCGAGATCGATGCGGTCTTCGCTGGGGAGCTCTCCGGTCACTTCTACTTTCGCTTCTCGCCGACCCTGGTCGCCGACGACGGCATCGCGGCCTTCGTGACCATGCTGGACGTGCTCGCGGAAGCGGGTATCCCCCTCTCGGAGCTGGTGGCGCCGCTGCGCCGTTACGCCGCCAGCGGCGAGATCAACCGCCGCGTCGAGGACGTTCCCGGACTGCTCGAGGCCATCGAACGCGAGCACACCGGCGCCGGCGAGATCTCCCACCTCGACGGGCTGCTGGTGCGTTATCCGCACTGGTGGTTCAATCTCAGGCCGTCGAACACCGAGCCCGTGCTGCGCCTCAACCTCGAGGCCGACAGCGAGGCCGACATGGTCGAGAAGCGCGACGCACTGCTCGCGCGCATCGAGCGTGGCTAGCGCATCCAGGCCGCCAGGGCCTAGCTCTTGCCCAGCCGCTCCAGCTCGGCGTCGATGATTCGGTAGAACTCGGCCGGCGGCTTGGCTCCCGAGATCAGGATGCCGTTGACCACGAAGGCCGGGGTACCGCTGATGCCGGCGGCTCGAGCGGCGTCCACGTCGTCGCTCACCTGCTGCGCGAAGCGGTTCTCCTCGTAGCAGGCCTTGAATTTGCCTGCGTCGAGACCCAGCTCGCCCGCGTAGGCGAGCAGGTTGTCGTCCTCGAGCTGCCGGGTGTTTTCGAACAGCTTGTCGTGGTACGGCCAGAACTGTCCCTGCTCGTCAGCACACAGCGCCGCCTCCGCCGCTGGACGCGCGCGGTCGTGGCTGCGCAAGGGGAGGTTGCGATACACGACGCGGACCTGGTCCGGGTACTTCTCCAACACCTCGTCCAGGGTCGGAATCACGCGTCGACAGAAGGGGCACTGGAAGTCGCTGAACTCGACGATGGTGATGGGAGCGGCCTCGGGTCCCCGCGCCGGGCCGACGGCGGCGACCTCGACCCGCGGCGGCTCGAGGTGCACGACGAAGTTGGCCTGTTCCCAGATTCCCTCCATCGCATCTGTCTCGCGGCGCTGGGCCAGGAGGCCGCGGATGCGGTCCTGCACCTCCTCGAGCTCGGCTTCGCCCATCCGCTGCTGGTGCTCGGCGTAGAAGGCCTGCACCTCCTCGTCGGTGACCGGTCCCAGCTCGGCCACCTGCTGCGCCACGAGCTCCTCGGGGCTCACGCCGCGCTGCTGGGCCACCGAGGCGACGATGCGCTCTTCGAGGATGCTGTCGAGCGCGGCCATGCGCAGATCGTGCAGATCCGAGGGACTGGAGGCACTGCGCCGGAAGAGATCATCGCGGATCCATGCGTCGAGCTCGCCGGTCGTAATCGGGACTCCTTCGAGCTCGGCGGCGAGCTCACCCGAAGCCGCGGCGCTCGCCGGCGCCGCCTGGCCGGTGGCGGCCGGCGCTCCGGGCTCGGTTCCGGGCCGGCAGCCGGCGGCGAACGCCAGCAGGCAGAGAGCCAAGCAGGTCGCGGCGGGTCGTAGCATCGTCGTTCCTCACTGGAAATCGGGCGCCTAGTATAGGGCCGGCCACGCAAGAGGCCCGATGACTGCTGACCACTCCGTCCAAACCGAAAAAACGCCGCGATCTCTGCTCTCCGGCTTTGCGCTGCCCTTCGAGGCGCTGGGCGTGCTGCGCCGCGAGCGACGCCTGTGGCCCCTCGCGCTGATTCCGGTGCTGCTATCGCTGACCGCCTTCGGCGTGGCGATCGGCCTGGTGGCGGCCTACGCCGGCGAGCTCTACGGCTGGGCCAGCGGCTGGCTGCCGCAGCTAGCGGCGGAGCGCTGGTACGAGTGGCTTTGGATCGGGCCCGCGCGAGCCCTGCTCGGGGCGCTGGGAGCACTGCTCTTCCTGGTGCTGGCGGGCGTCTGTGTGGTGGCCGCCTACCTGGTGGCCAGCGTGCTGGCAGCGCCTATCCACGATGCGCTCTCCGCCCGGGTCGAAGAGCTGCAGAGGGGAGCGGTGGTCGAGGAGAGCGGCGACGGCATGCGGGCGCTGCTGCGGGAGGGCGGCAGGGCGATGCGCGAAGAGCTGCGACGCGCGCTCTTCCTGCTGCTGCTCACGCTGCCCCTGCTGCTGGTGGGTGTCGTCGTCCCCGGCGCGCAGCTGCTGACGGCCCCGGCGCTGCTGGGCATCACCGTCTTCTTCCTGCCGCTCGACTACGCAAGCTACAGCCTCGACCGTCGGCGCTTGTCCTTCGCGGACAAGCGCCGCTGGCTGCTGGCGCACCGGCCCGTGATGCTGGGCTTTGGAGCGGCCGCGCTGCTCACGTTGAGCGTTCCGGGCCTGAACTTCCTGGCGATGCCGGTACTGGTGGTCGCGGGCACCCTGCTGGCCCTGCGGCTGGAGCTCCCGGCGCCGGCTGCGCACGAGCCAGGGCGCGCAGACCCCGCTGCGCCCTCTAGAGATGCTCCCGGAGGAAGCTCCACATCGCCTTGAGGGCCACTCCGGGAAGATCCTGATGGCCGGAGTCGAACCACTCGATCTGCTTGGGGTTGCCGGCCGCCTCGTAGAGAGCGTCCGTCGCGGCGCGCGGTATCACTTCGTCACGCGTGGCATTGACGAAGAGCAGGGGACGGGGCGCGAAGCGCGCGACGTGTTGGCAGGGGTCGACGAGCGGGCTGCCGAAGCCGCCGCCTCCCAGCGCCAGGCTGGCCGCGCGGGGGCGTGCGTCGTTTCCGAGGAAGGCCGCGCCCACGATGGAGCCCAGGCTGAAGCCCGCGTAGACCACGCGGCTGGCGTCGAGCTCGGGAAGCTGGGCGGCTGCGTCCAGTGCGCGCTGCAGGTCGGTCACGGCCTGGACCACGAATTCGTCCAGCAGCTGCCGGCCCGCGGGCGTGGGCCGGGCCTCGAGCCCGAGAGCGGCGCGCAGCAGCCCAGAGAGCTTGGCGCTGGCGCGCTCGCCGTGAAGTGGGAAGTCGATCGAGAGCACCGCGACGCCGGCGCGCACCCAGGGCGCCGCGATTGGCGCCATGTAGGCCGCCTCCTTGGACCCATTGGCGCCGTGCTGGAGCACTACGATCGGCAGAGCCTCGGCGGCGGCGGGCGGCGTGTCAGCGGCGCAAGCGGCGCCAGGCGGCAGCAACAGCCGTGCAGGCACGCGGTCGCCCCGGCTCGAGAACTCGAGGCGCTGGACGACGAGGTCGGAAGCGGCCGGGTCGGCGGGGGCGGGGCCGCGCCACAGCCCCAAGGGCTCAGCGGGATCGGCCCGAAGCGGCACTTCGGCTCTGCTCACGCCAGAACTCTAGCGCGGCGCAGCTAGCTCTCGGTTGCTCAGCGTGCCAGCAGCAGTTTGCGCGCGCGGTAGAGGTTCGACTTCACGGCGTCCTCGCTCTTGTCGAGGATCAGCGCGATGTCGTGGATCGACTGGTGCTCGAGGTGGTGCAGCTCGAAGAGCCTCCGCTGCTCCTGAGTGAGGCGCCCTGCGCGCTCCTGGAGCCGCGTGAGACGCTCGCCGCACTCGTACATCTCGTGCGGTGTGGGTGCGCGATACAGCGTCGGAACACCGATGTCGATGGTCTCGGGCTCCTCGGAGCCTTCGAAAGACACGGTGACGTGGCGCTTCTTCTTGAAGCGCGACGCGACGGTGCGCCGCGCGACACCCAGCACCCAGGCCGAGAAGGGCGCGTCGCCGCGGAACGACGCGATTGCCCCAAAGACGTTGATGAAGACCTCCTGGACGGTCTCCTCGGTATCCGCCCGGTTGGACAGACGCTTGCGGACATAGCCAAAGACCCTCGGAAAATAACGCTCGTAGAGCGTCTCGAAGGCCGCTTCGTCTCCATCCACCACACGCTGGATCAGCTCCGCATCGCCGACCAGCTGCTCAACTTCCAGAACTTCAGCCGCTGCCATCCGCCGCCCCTTCCCAATGGACGTCCAACCAATTCCTCCTCTCGCGGAGGAGGCCCCTGTAGGGGGAGTGGTCGGGAGTCGGCAGCGGGTGACGAAATTCGTCGCCGATATGACAAAAAAAGTCCGAATAAGCCCCCCGCGGGGAGCCCCTACTCGAACTCCCGGCGCTCCTGCGCGCTGAGTCCGAGCTCCGCGTCCGTCAGCCCCGTCCTGAACGCAGGGCTCCCGGGAGCCGCCGCTGCCAGCGCAGGCTCCATCGGTTCCTCGAAGCGCAGCGGAGGCTCGATCAAGAGCTCGATCGCCGCGCCATTGCGAACGCAGCGGTAGCTGGCCAGCCGAGGTCCAGCGCTTGCCAGCGCGGCGGCTGCGGCCCGGCTTTCCGGGCCGAAGGCGGGGCAGAGCAGTACCAGTCCC
>Ga0255057_10002222_pt1 | contig 10567 bp, 9 predicted proteins | sample Cases_109_6_MG_FD_189022 | JGI IMG/M metagenome (GOLD analysis project Ga0255057, IMG submission 189022) | Seawater microbial communities from Amundsen Gulf, Northwest Territories, Canada - Cases_109_6 | ecosystem: Environmental > Aquatic > Marine > Gulf | place: Canada: Northwest Territories... | reverse complement strand
CGAGATTCAGCGTGTCTATGACGCGAGCTATCGGGTGTATGGGACCCACAAGGTGTGGCGTCAGTTGAACCGGGAAGGGATTGGGGGTGGCCAAATGCACGGTGCGGCGTTTGATGCGCCACATGGGATCCAGGGCGTTACCCGGGGCCGAGCCTTCAAGACGACCACCACCAGTGACGCGACGTTGGTCCGCCCCCGTGATCTGGTCGATCGGGGCTTCACTGCCGAGGTACCGAACCAGCTGTGGGTGTCGGATCTGACCTATGTGGCCACCTGGTCGGGGTTTGTCTATGTGGCGTTCGTCATAGACGTGTTCTCGAGACGGATCGTCGGGTGGCGGGCCTCCACGTCGTTGCGCACCGACCTGGCCCTCGACGCCCTCGAACAAGCAATCTGGGACCGCCTCGACGGCGACCCGCAGCGGTTGGTGCACCATTCGGATGCCGGGAGCCAATATCTGTCGATTCGTTACACAGAACGGCTCGCCGAAGCCGGCATCGAACCCTCAGTGGGGTCGGTCGGCGACTCCTATGACAACGCCCTCGCCGAGACGGTGATTGGATTGTTCAAGACCGAAGTCATCCGCCAACGAGGCCCGTGGAAGCATCTCGACGACGTCGAGTACGCCACCCTGGAACGGGTCGACTGGTTCAACACCACCCAACTCCTCGGACCGATCGGAGACATCCCACCCGCCGAATACGAGACCAACCACCACCGACAAGACAGTCCAGCCACCGAAGCCGAACTCAGACAAACGAGTCTCCCGATAAACCCGGATGGGTTCAGGCGAGTAGAAACCAATACGATCGACTGATGCGCAATGACTTAGCGATTCAGGATCTTTCCGAGTTTCTGACAGACCCTGTGTTGGCGACCCTTGCGACATACGGCGCTGACGGAACGGTTCGGCTGTCCCCAGTCTGGTGCGAGTGGATGGATGGCGGCTTCAACGTGGTGGTTGCTGATGGGGATGTTAAAGCACGTCATTTGAAACGGGACAGTCGGACATCCTTGGTCGTGTACGAGAACGAACCCCCGTACCGGGGAGTTGAGATCCGCACTAAGGCCGTGCTGAGCGACACTGGGGCTGCTGAAACGGAACGTCGGCTGGCCCACAAGTATCTTGCAGCGGAGAAGGCCGACTCGTGGTTGGCATCAACCAACTGGAACCCCCTTCTGGTTCGACTCGAACCTGGCGAGCTTCGAGTCTGGGACTTCGCCGACGACGAGCTGTAACCCACAAAACACCCGCCCATATCGGCACATATGCGCTAGCTGAGAAGTGACGAGGGAACGCATATTGCCGGTTATGCGCTACCCATCGCGGGCTCGACTCGTGTTGAGCGTTGTTGAGTCAATGTATGGCTGGGTCACTGGTTGGCTCGACCGCGGGCTTCGATCGCCGCGTGTAGAGCCATTTGGTGACGAGTCCGGTGCGGATGAGGCCCCATGTGACTCCGATGATCATCCCAATGATGAGGATGCGGTAGTCGGGGGCTGTCATCGCGGCCTGAAGCGGCACTTCGCCAACCGATGGGATCACGAATAGCAACAACGCGAGGGCGATGAAATCGAGCAGCGTCGCGGAGGAGAGCCAAACCCATCCTGACTTTTCTGGTGTTCCGCCTCGACGGAGACGACGGAGTGGCTGCACCGTCGCGAACGCCAATGCGAGTTGGCCGAGCACGACAAGGAGCAAAAGGTGTTTACCCCACCGGGTTAGGAAGTCAGAGACGCCGACGAGTTCGAAGGGCTGTTCGCCTGCGAGTATGAATTTCACGTTCCTGGCAACCTGGGGCAGGAAGCTCTCGTCGGTCAGGTCGTTTCCATTGGCGAGCACTACGAATCCAAGGCCTGCCTCTGGCATCATCCACATCACGCTGCGGTAGCTTTCGGATGAGCCGTCGTGCCAAATGTTGGTGTAATTGGCGAAAGCTTCGGGTGCTCCCGGCGTCCCGGAAGGTTCCACCCTCAAGCCTCCCGCGTAGCCGAGCTCGGTATCGGGACCGTACGGGCGCGGCTCGTGCAACGTCTCCATCGATTCCTCGCTGGCAACCCGAGTCTCTCGGTACATTCCTCCGTTTAGATGGGCGATCAGCAGGTGGGTCAGGTCTTGTGCGCTGGAAAAAACGGTATGCGATCCAGGCATCCCCACCGGCATGGTCGGGGTGTGCTCTCGATAGCCCAGTAGCAGCCAGTGGTAGTGGCCTGCTGCTAGCCCAGACTGTTCGGCGGTTGCCGAATCGAGTTGAGTGTTGGCCATCCCTAACGGTTCGAACACGTGCTGTTGCATGTACGAAGCAAAGGCGATCCCGCTGACACGTTCCACAACCAGCGCCAAGGTGTCGTAGTTGGCGTTCGAGTACTCGTGCGGCGCATCGGCATGGAACGATGGTCCGAGGCGTGCAACGTTCGCCTGCAAGCTTGCACCGAGTGCGTCCTCCCAGAACGGTTCCACACCGACCAAGGTCGCTAACCCGCTCCGGTGGTGCATCAGATCACGCACACTGACCCCGTCGCCACCAGGACTCAGTTCAGGTAGATAGGTGGTCACCGGTGCATCGAGATCAACGCGACCATCCTCCACAAGCTGCATCACGGCCAGAGCCGTCATCGACTTACTCAACGAAGCAACCAGAAACGGCGTATCTGGACCGACTGAAGCAACACCCGTCGCTGTTGCGCCGAAGCCCCCGACGAACGCGACCTCGTCGCCCACCACGATCCCCGCTGCCAAACCGGGCAAGCCGATTTCTGACCGAGCGGTTTCCAAATACTGTTCCACTGCGGCGAGCGTTGACTCCTCAACCGGGACATGGGCTGTCTGCGCTACGACTCTCGCTGTCGTCGAGCCCTCGCCAGCCGAAGCACCAGCCACGCCCGAAGCCGCGACCATGATCGCCACCACCCACATGCCCGCACCGAATCGGCGGATAGACGAATCTCCCTGCAAACGCACAGACCGAACCTACCAACGCACTGCGCCGAGAGGCCGCCTCTGCACCCTCCGACGAAAATCAAACGAGACCTGGCGACACCCGACTGCACTGAGGCGATGCCGCCCATATCGGCACATATGCGCTACCTGAGAGAGTGGATCAGGGAGCGCATATTGCCGGATATGCGCTACCTCCAAGAGGCGTGTGGCTTCGATGGCGAAACAGAACCATTCTGGGTGATAACACGCGACGTAGCTCTCCGGGAGTGGCGGTCACCGTATGGGTGGTGCGTACAGCAGCCCTCCGTTTTCAGCGAGGTCGTTGAGGGTGCTGGACCGGATCAGTCCAAGCGGAGCGAGATTTCGTTCATAGATCTCGCCGTAGTTACCCACCTGACGGATGACCTGTGCAAACGCGTCGCCCTCTAGTCCAAGATCGGCAGCGAGGCTTCCCTCGAGTCCCATCAGCCGGGCAGCTTCGGAGTCACCAGGCGGCAACGTCATGTTTGTTGAGGATATGCCTTTGGACTCGGCGATGATGGTCGAGAACACGACCCAGCTGACGATGTCGCCCCAGAGGCTGTCGTCGCTGCGATAGACCGGGCCCAAAGGCTCTCTCGACAGCGGCGTTTGAGGAAAGATCACCCACTCGTCGCCGGGATCGTTGACCGCCTTGTTGCCGACCAAGCCAGCACCATCTCCGGTCATCACGTCGCATGCGCCGCGCTGGAACTTCTCGAGGGCGTCGGTGCCCGGTTGCACCGGTTCGAAGCGGACAGAAACCCCGGCCGCTGAGGCAGCCTCGGCGATGTTCTGCTCCGACGCAGTGCCGGGAACCGCACAGACGACGGCGCCATCAATGTCGGCGACGGTCGATCTCTCATCGAGGGGAAAGCTGCGTCTTCCCATCAACTGCTGACCGTCGTAAAACGTCGTCGGTCCAAAATCCATCCGAAGCTGACCATCGCGTAGCAACGTCCAGGTGGTGGTGCGGAACAGCACATCGACATCGCCGCTGGCGACTGCCTCGAAACGATCCACCGCCGCGAGTGGCACGAACTCGACCGCATTGGCGTCACCGAACACCGCCGCTGCGACCGCTCGACAGAAGTCAGCATCAAAGCCATCTACCTCTCCATCGGGCTGGGTTAGAGAGAAACCAACCGAACGACCGTCGATACCGCACCGCAGACGGCCCCGATCGAGGGCCGTCGTCAACGTTCCAACTGATCCGACTTCTGTAGGCGAGACGGCGTCTGGGACCTCCGTCACCGATTCCGCCGTGATGGACGCCGTCTCAGGAGAGTCGCTGCCAGGCGCAACCAACGCGACAACAACACCGACAATGACGGCAACCAACAACACCGCTACAACGACCCTCGATCTGGTTGAGCGCTCCCCCTGAGGCCCCTCAACGCCGGGCACCGGTGAGCGGCGGCCCAACCTGACCGGGGAACGCCCCGCAGGTGTGGACAGGCGCTCAACGTCGCTACCTACCAACTCAGGAGGTGGCTCATCATCAGGAACCGCGGCTTGCTCGGATTCCGGCACGGCCACTGGAGGTGAGCCGGCCACGCCCTGCTTGGCCCGACGAAGCAACTCGTCACTCGACGATGGCCGGCGATCTTTGGTCATGTCCCTCACTCGCGACCGACCAAGCGTACGCCAAACCCGCCAACGCAGACCCTGCATAGTCACAACGCCTCAAGCCCTCCACCCGTCCATATCGGCGCATATGCGCTATCCAGTCTTTGGACAGACTCGCCAGGGCTGGCACAGGTAGGGTCCCGAGGTGACCACGAGACACTTGATAGTGGCGAGCATCGTTGCTGGCTTGGTGCCTTTGGTCGGCTTGGTTGTTGGGTTGTCTGATCCTGCCTATTACGCGCCGGAGGATCCGATCGACTACCTGGCCGCCTTGCTGTACACGGCCGATGCGGTCGCGGTGGCGGTTGCCCTGTTTGTGTGGTGGAAGGTGACGCCGGTGAGGCGAGGCGCAGTGCTTATCCTTGTTGGGGCGGTCGCAGCCCTCGTGTTCGGGTTGGGGAACTTCCTCGAGGACATTGCCGGGGTCGAATGGGGATTCGCTCTCTTCGGTATTGGTGGCATGGCGACCGTCGCCACGACTGGCCTTGCCGGTGTGCTCGCACTCACTGTGAAGGACCCGTGGCGATGGTCAGGGCTGTTTCTTCTTGCGGTGGCTGCCGCCCCAGCTCTCGATTCCGGACAGGTTTGGGTGTTGGCTTGGCTCGGATTCGCTATCGCACTCCAGCGGGGGCTGTTCCCCGCTTCCACCATGCAGGTCCGGTAGCCGCGACCCGCCCATATCGGCACATATGCGCTAGCTGAAGTAGGAGGCCGACCGCTCATGTCGGTTGTGATTTCAGCTCGCGGATTCTCGGCTTCCGTCCTCTCCGTGTGCGACGGAAGGAGGAAGTGGCCCTGCTCCGGTGATCCGCTTGAGTGTGCCTCGATTTCTTGAATGTTTTCTTGGTCGAGCCCCGCCTTCCGGCCTTCGGAGGGTCGTTACGCGCCAACGGCTGAAGGGGGTGTAACCCGCACCCCCCTTGCTGTGTAACACAAACGGGGGTCTAGAACCCTTATGCCATAAGGGTTGACGGGCCTTTGAGGAGCAGGGTGTCGTTCAATCGATGAATTCCGGGGCCTCCGGGGACAGGCTCTCGGAGGGGTCGGTCAGCGTGATCGTCACGCGATCGAGTGCTCCTGTGAATGGGAATGGACTGCCCGCGTATGCGGGATCTACCTGGGTACCAGTGTCCAATCCAATGTCGAACGTCTCGGCGAGCGAGTACGTGCTGATGTGCATTTCCGGCATGTCTACTTCGTCGACTTGCTTGCCGTTGACGTACAGCTCGCCGGTGCCCCCGAACTCCTTCGTCTTGATGAAGTTGAATTTGAGCTCTGTCGGGCCGCGGTCCAGGGCGGGCGACTTGAGGGTGTAGTGGACGCCATCGAGGTAGTTGTAGTCGTACACCAGAAGACCGTCATTGATGTACATCGTGAAGCCGCCGGTCATGCCGCCGACTGCCACGATCACACCCTCCTCGTCCCCCCCGAGGTCGATGGTGGTGACGATGGTGTGCGAGCGGTTCTTGACGGGAGCAGAGGCCTTCTCTGCGATCCGAACCGCCCCCGGTGCGTAATAGACGTACTCCCGCTGATCGCCAAACAGCCGGTCTTGTTGCCCGGCAATCCGCTTGATCATGTCGTCGTACAGGGGATAGACGTTGTTGTTCCATGCCTCTTCGTCGAACATCTCGACGAGTTCCTCGAGCTTGTCAGGGTGCTCGGCGGCGAGGTCGTTGCTTTCGGAGAAGTCCTCTTCGACGTTGTACAGCTCCCAAACGTCGTCCTCGAAAGGCGCAACCTTGTTGAGCTCCCACGGCATGCGGTTGGCGTGGAGCGTTACCGCCTTCCATCCGTCGGCCCACATCGCCCGATTGCCGAACATCTCGTAGTACTGGCGTGTCTTGCGGTTCGGTGCGTCCGCGTCGTTGAAGGCGTACAGCATCGAGATGCCGTCCATCTGCTGCTGCTCGACACCGTGGTAGGTGTCGGGCAGCGTGACGTGAGCGGCTTCCATGATCGTCACCGCGATGTCGGAGACATGGTGGTATTGGCCTCGCACCTCGCCCTTGGCCTCGATGCCGTTTGGCCAATGGACCACGAGCGCATCGTGCTGGCCGCCGCGGTGCTCACTCTGCTTGAAGTACTTGAACGGCGTGTTGCCCGCCATCGCCCAGCCGGCGTGGACGTGTGGATAGGTGGTGGCATCGCCCCAGTTGTCGTAGTGGCGCATGCTCGCCTCGAACGGCGTCTGAAGCCCGTTGAGCACATACGTTTCGTTGAACGTGCCGGCAAGACCGCCCTCGCCGCTGGCACCGTTATCGGCCGTCACGAAGATGAGGGTGTTGTCCAGCTCGCCGATGCGCTCGAGTGTCTCGACGATCCGACCCATCTGGTGGTCAACATGCTCCAACTGGGCGGCGAAGACCTCCATCTGACGGGCATAGAGCTTTCGGTGCTCGTCGTCGAGCGAATCCCACGCCGGAATCTCGTCGATCCGGTCGGTCAGGTTCGTGTTCGGCGGGATGATCCCAAGCTTCTTCTGGTTGGCGATAATCTCATCGCGGGCCTCGTCCCAGCCCATGTCAAAGCGGCCGCGATACTTCTCGATGTACTCCGGTGGCGCATGGTGCGGCGAGTGCATCGAACCCGACGCCCACAACATCATGAACGGATCGTCGGGTTTGAGCGACTTGTGGCCGGTGATCCATTCGATGGCACGATCCGCCAGGTCCTGGTCGAGGTGATAGGTCTCGCGGTACGGCTCCGGCGTGTGGTCGTTCCACATGACCGGGATGAACTGGTGAACATCCGCAGCCATGAAGCAGTAGGAGTGGTGGAAGCCTTCGCCGCTTGGCCAGCGGTGGAACGGCCCAACCTGCGATATCTCGTACAGCGGAGTGTGGTCCCATTTGCCGATCGCATAGTTGACGTATCCCGCATCATCCAGGTAGTTGGCGACGGACTTGCAAGTGTCGGGCACCATGGCGTTGTAGCCAGGGAAGCCCATTGCCGTCAGCGAGTGACTACCGAGACCGATGTTGTGTGGATTGCGCCCGGCCATGAGCGAGGCTCTCGAAGGCGAACACAGCGCGGTGGTGTGAAAGTTGTTGAAACGCAGGCCATTCGACGCCAGGCGGTCGATCGTCGGCGTCTCGATCAACCCGCCGAACGACTGGCCGAGCTGGGCGAAGCCCACATCGTCGAGCAGGAGAATGAGAACATTCGGCGCGTCGGGATGTGGGCGAACCGGCTCCGCCCACCACTCGACCGAGTCCTCATAGCTGCGTTCGACCTTGCCACCGAACTCGAGGTCCGAGCGAGTCTCTGAGTCATCCAGTTCCGCCATCTGCGTGATCCTTTCCTGTCGCGTATAAGGTGCTAACGCGCCCGTCGCTGACTACGAGCGGGACTGCGGGGCGAAAACCCGTGAGTCTCACTAGGTGCTGGCTCGTTAGCTTCGTGGCGACGAGTTTATCGGCAGCAGCACCCGCCCATATCGGCACATATGCGCTAGCTGGCAAACCAGCACAGGCGGCCCACATGCCGGACATGGGCGGGTGGTTGGAAGGTTCGGGGCGTTCCTGTCGGCGATGGCTGGAGGGTTCTCGTATTGTCCGCTGCATGGCGCTTGGAGAGTGTGAACGATGACCGGTACGGCTACTTCGGTTGATGGCGTCACTGTCGCGTTCGAGGACAGGGGATCAGGTGACCCAGTTCTCGTGTTCATTCATGGGTTGACAGGAGATCGGTCCGATTGGGACCACCAGTTCTCCCATTTTTCTGGCGAGCATCGGGTAGTGGCTATCGACCTACCGGGCAATGGGGACTCGGGCCGAGACCGCCATATTTGGACTATGGCTGCTTTCGGTGACGACGTTGCGTCGGTGGCGGACCACTTGGGTTTGGAAGACATGATCCTGGTTGGTCACTCGCTTGGTGGCGATGTCGTCGTCGAAGCCGCGTTGCGGCTCACCGGCCGAGTACGAGGCTTGGTGTGGGTCAGCAGCTATCGCTCGCTGGGCAGCCCGAAGACTGCCGAACAGATCGAAGAGTGGCTCGCTCCGTTCCGATCCGACTTCGCTTCAGCGACCGAGGACCTGGCACGCCGCAACTTTGGGCCTGACGCCGATGCGGACCTGGTGGAACGGGTGGTAGCGAAGATGTCGGCTGCCGATCCCGAGATCGTCATTGCCGTGTTAGAGGCCGAAAAAACCAACGAACCTGCAGTACTCGTCGCTCTGGGCGAGATCGATGTGCCGGTCGTGGCCATCACTCCGGATTTCAAACCGATCGACAAGGCATCGTTCGACGCCCACGGCGTCGAGTTGATGGTCATGTCCGGTGTCGGCCACTTCGCCATGATGGAAGACCCCGACGCGTTCAACCACCACCTCACCAGCGCCATCGATCAGCTCACCGCACCGGTCTAGCACCCGCCCATATCGGCACATATGCGCTACCTGGGACGCCCTCAGATCGTGGCTCTCGGAGCACTCGACGGTCTCGAGCGGGAAATGGCGTTGGCCCAGCCAAGGCCCGTCGGAGACGCACCGAGCGACCGATATGCTCGCCGTGAAGCCACGACAGGAGTTGTGATGGCCCTTGAATCAACAATGCTGCCCCTGGGCACCCCCGCCCCCGATTTCGATCTGATCGACACCGTGAGCGGCGACCAGGTCAAGCTCGCCGATCGTTCGGACGCCAAGGTGCTGGCGGTGATCTTCATGTGCAACCACTGCCCGTACGTGAAGCACGTCCAAGACGGTCTAGTCGAGTTCGGCAACGACTACGCCGACCGGGACGTAGCAATCGTGGGTATCAGCTCCAACGATCCGGTCGCCTACCCCGAGGACACTCCGGAGGAGCTGGGTGCCGTCGCCGAGCGTCTCGGCTATCGCTTTCCCGTCCTCTTCGACGAGACCCAGGAGGTGGCCAAGGCGTATTCGGCCGCCTGCACGCCCGATTTCTTCGTGTTCGGGCCAGACCGAACCCTGGTCTATCGTGGCCGGTTCGACGAATCGCGCCCCAATTCGGGCGTGCCGGTGACGGGAGCGGACCTGCGCGCCGCCCTCGACAACGTACTCGCCGACCGCCCAGTGGCGGACGAGCAGTATCCATCGATGGGCTGCTCGATCAAGTGGGCGCCGGGCAACGAGCCTTCCTGAAAACCAGCCCGCCCATATCGGCACATATCTGCTAGCTGGATCACTCAGTCCGACTGCCTATATTGCCGGTCATGGGCGGTGCTGCGAAGTTGGTCTCAACTCGGTCTGCCGGTTGGCACATGGATGGGTATTGACACAGAAGGGTGACTGGACAGGGCCGCGACTTCACCCTGGCAGGAGATACATGAGAAGCTCGTTCCCGTCGTAATGCCCGGCCTCGTCTCAGATGCCGGATTCAATGGTTCACCACTGGTACCAACCTGAGCATCTGACTCAACTGTTGAGCCACCTCGGATCACCAGTAACCCAGCCGACATAGAGATTTGGCACGTGAGTGTCTGTTATCCCATTGATGCTGGGTGTTCCCCTGAGACGCTCGGCGAAGGCGGCGTAGTCGTCGAAGCCCTCGCGGTTTGGGGCCCATGAATGCACCAGCATCGTGTAGGTGCGCGCATGAAGTCGCCGCCCTTCGAGGATTGCAGACACAGTCCGATGGAGGAGCTGGTAACGCAGGTCGCCGATGGCGTCCCGGTCGAGGCTGAGGTTCTCGGCAAGGAACCTAAGGCGAATCTGCTTGCCCTTCGAAGGCGCATCGCCGAGCCAATCAGCAACTGTGTCGCCGAAGGGCTCGAGGACCTTTCCCTCAACCGCTATCGATGCGAGGCCATACCGGTTGCTACCCAGAACGTATACGTCTGTTTGCGAGGAACGTGAGCCTCCCGGAAGTTTGACCTTGTGTTCGGGGAACCCGGCCACTAACGCAAGGTTCGAGAGTTGTTCGTATCCCGAGGCATTGAGTACAGCCGAGACGTCGGGTGGAAAGCCGTCGGAGGCTTCCCAACAGTTGGCGAGCGTCCTTGCCGACTTGCCG
>Ga0255057_10002221_pt1 | contig 10568 bp, 10 predicted proteins | sample Cases_109_6_MG_FD_189022 | JGI IMG/M metagenome (GOLD analysis project Ga0255057, IMG submission 189022) | Seawater microbial communities from Amundsen Gulf, Northwest Territories, Canada - Cases_109_6 | ecosystem: Environmental > Aquatic > Marine > Gulf | place: Canada: Northwest Territories... | reverse complement strand
GCCAAGATCATGCCGCGAACCTGGTCATCACCAAGGAACGCCACATCACCCGAGATCGCCTGCAAAGCACGAATCTCAACCGCATCACCAGCGGCGAGGCTTACGGCACCGAGCGCACCAGGCGTAAATGCCGCCCCGGCCGTCGTGGGGGTCGTGTCCTCTGCATCGTCGTCGCCGCATGCGGCTGCAACAAGGCTAAACACGAGCACGAGTACGCCTAGATGGCGAAACTTCATTCTCTTATTCATTCGTTTTTATTCCCTCCCTAATGGGAACCAGGCCAGGAACGGATCCCTGGCTTGGAGTGCCGGGAGTGTAGCGAGCTAACCGTGTGCCGGAGCTGGCGCCACAAGGTGAGACAATGATTGGCTGTGCGTAGCCGTGAACAACCAGTCCTGAGGGAGATCCTGCCGCCCGAGGAGCGAGCGATCGAATCGGTCGTGGCCCGGTACCAACGAGTTGCTCCGGCGGTGACTCGTTTCGCCCGATCACTGGCGCACGATGAGGAGCTGCGAGTGAGGCTCGGATCACACGCCTCCTCAGGAGGAGGCGAGATCGTCTTGGATCCGGGTGTCTTCCAGGCTGCATACGCCCGTAGCGCTCCGGTCACACCTGCAGAAGTCGCCCTGGCGTCGGCACTGCACGAGGCGGTTCACATGGTCGTCACCGACCTGGACGAGGAGCGGCCGCTGCCTGCAGAATGGTTTCCCGACCGTGACGAGCCGCTCCCCGAAGACCCGGTTCCCCTCCTCGACGCCCTGGATCGGGCCGGCGGCCCCGCGGCGGAAGCCATGTTCCTCTCGATCGAAGATGCCCGGCAGGAGGCGCAATATCTCGACATCTATCCGGGTGCCCGTTCGGTACTCGGCGACTTGTATCGCTCAGCCGTCCCGGCGGCGATCGATCGGGCCAGACCCATGGGCCAGTTCGCTCTGTCGTGTTTTCTCGTCGTCGGCGGCTATCAGTCCCTCAAGCGAGCTCAACGCGTTGCCGACCCGGCGGTGGCCTTGGCCCTGGAAGAAGCATCGTCTCTCATCGAGGATGCCGCCGCAGCCGACGGGCCCTGGGAAGCAGCGGGCATCGCCCTCGAACTGCTGGCGGTCGCTCGACAACAAGGTCTCCTCACCGAGGCGAGCGGCACCGAGACCAAGACTGCGAAAGAGGCGCGCCAGGACTCCGAACAGGAGAACATCAACGAGGGCGTTGACGCGGTTCGAATGGTGAGCCCGATCCTCAAAGACGCAGAGTCATACGACGAGACGAGAAACGCCGCGCAGCAGGTCGAAGCAGAAAAGGGGCGCAAGGGTGAGACCGAGCAGGCGGGAGACCCCGCCACCGATCAGATCCTTCGGGTGTCGGAGGCGCCCGACGTGTACTTGCCAACAGGACAGGGCGGCAAGCTCATCCTCAGTGAGATGCCGTTCCGATTTGCTTCCTTTGCCCAGGAAGGTCGCGTAGCCATCGACGAGGCCGCGCTCAAGTGGTCGGTCGCCCAGCGACACATATCCGGTGAGCTGTATCCATTGTTCGTGGCCAATCAACGACGCGGGCTTCGTTCGGGCTACGACGCCGGCGACCTCTCACCGCATGCCGCTCTGTTCCTCGGCGGCGGGCTGTACCAGCGAATGTTCGAACGTAGGTCACTCCCGACTCGACGCGCATACGCGGTGAGCCTGCTCGTTGACGGCTCGGCCAGCATGCTCCAGCCGCGGCCGCTCCCCGGCGGGGTCAAGGCACCCTGGGCGATGGCCGCGGCGACGCTGGGCGCTTGGACGCTGGCCAGACTATGCGACGAATTACAGGTGGACTTCGAAGTGGCTCTGTTCAACCGGGCCTTTGCCGCCAGGCCGGATGACTCGGAGCAGACGTACGTCGACCGACTCAACAGCACGCGAGGCGCGCTCCGCCGAACCCAGGGTGGGGCTGCAGACCGGCTGACGCGAACGATCAACCACTATTTGCTCAAGACCTTCGACGATCGGTGGGAGGCGGCCGAGCCGTCGATCGCCGGGCTGTTCTGGACCGCGGCAAGGCCTCAGGAAGCCGCCCAAACTGCTCGACGAACGGCAGCAGAGGCCCCGCCAGTCTCCATGTTCGAGAAGGCCGCCAACGTGGACGAGATCAACGTGACCTACGCCGCACAGCGACTCGCCGCTCGGCACTCTCAGGTTCGGTTGCTGGTGGTTCTGGCCGACGGAATGACTCGCGGATCGGTCGAGAGCCTCGCCGCCGCGGTCGACTCGGTCGAACACTCCGGTACGACCGTTGTCGGGATCGGAATCGGTGACGCCACCGTTGAGGCCGCCTATTCACGTCACCGGGTGGTGGCAAGACCAGAAGCACTGACCGAGGCAATGGTCGGTGGAGTCCGTTCCGCTCTACGCAAGAGCATCGCGCTTGCCGGCGGCGACACGTGGTGGGGCCACGAAAGCGCCCTCTACGATGATCCGAGCTCTAGGAGTTTCACCAATGTCTGAAAAAGTCACCTTCACCGATCCGACCGGGGAGGGAAAGCCGATCGAACTCGAAGCGTTCAAGGTTGCGACGTCGCTCTCCGATTACGAGCAACGCAACGAGAAGATCCCTCAGCCCGACCCTCACTATGTCGACCTAGGGATGCTCTATCGACTGGCCGCGATCGAGGAAGTCCGCCGATCCGGGGTCACCGACACTCCGCTCCATGTCGCGCTGCGCGGTCACATGGGAACCGGCAAGGACCATGATCTGGAACAGTTTGCCGCTCGGTTGCTTCTCCCCTATTACCGGATTCCACTTACGGGCGAGGTGCGCGACATCACGCTCATCGGGTCCGTCAAGCTTCACGGCGACGGAAAGGGTGGCACTGAATCCCGCTGGGAGGACGGAGACATCACCCGGGCGCTGCGGGGTCCGGCACTGGTGAATCTGTCGGAGCTCAACGCCGCAGGGGCCGAGACGTTGTTTGCCCTCCACGGCCTACTCGATCGATACCAGGCGATCGATCTACCGACCGGGGAGACGGTTCGCCTGCGCGACGACACCCGAGTGTTCGGCACGCTCAATCCCACTGACCTGCGGGATTACGCGGGCACCCAAACGCTGAACAAGGCATTCGCCGATCGCTGGGTGATCTGGGAGAAGGGATTCCCCGACGCAGACCAGATCGAAGCCATGCTTTCCCATCGCTACACCGCGCTGAAGGCCCCGTTCATCACGACGATCGCTCGACTGGCGGTCGAGGTGAACGAGTCCTTTACGTCATCCGACGCCCGGACACGGGTTGGAACCCCGATGAGCCTGCGCACCGTGCTCGATCGAATTCCCGCCGGCCTGTGGATGTACGCCGACGCCGACGACCCGCTGCGGCGCTCGTGGGAGGAGTTCGTTCTCAGCCACATCGACCCGTTCGACCGCGACCACTACGAGACGGTGTGGTCAGCGGTGGCGCGTACCGGACCGGAGGGGCCTCCGTTCGGATAGGAGTTAGGGATTAGGAAGAACATTGCTTCCCCAATACCTAATACCCGACAGTTCAGGAACATTCGCCCGGCGCGATGCGTTCTCCCCTCCCAATGAGCAGATCTAAGCGCGCCCGCAGCGCCCAGAAGCAAGCAGAAAAGGCGGAGCGGGTACGGGTCGCCCGACGCAATCGGATCTTCCGCAACTCGGCGTTGAGTGTGGTGGCCGTCGCCGTGTTTGTCGTTGCATTCTTGTCTCTGGGTGGAACCGGTACCGCGTTGACGGGCGATACCGGAGCCACCACATGGGACCTCCCCGGTCTGGCCGACACGGAAGAACGGATTGCTCTGGCCGATTTCAGAGGGAAGCCAACGGTCGCCGCCTTTTTTGCTTCCTGGTGCACCGTATGCGAAGTCGAGATGCCCGGTTTCGCGGTGCTCAGCGATCAACTCGGCGACCAGATCAATTGGGTAGGCATCAACACTCAGGACAACGGCGCCGGCATGGGAGATGCCCGAAAATGGGGGCTCGACACCCGGTGGCCAATCGCGCGCGACATCGGGGGCAACACCGGCAGCAACCTGAGTACCGGAACCTTCGGCATGCGTGGTTCGCCCCTGACGGTCGTCTACGACTCTGTCGGAGAGATCGTCCACGTCCAGCGTGGCGGAATGAGTGCCGAACAGTTGCTGGGACTCCTCCAGCAAGCCTTCGGAGTTTCCTGAGTCCGAAGTCCTGGACTCAGGACTCTGGACTCACGACTAAAGAAGCCGCTTCCAACAAGGAATCCACCACCGGTACCCCCTGGCGTTCCAGCAATTCGCGCGACTGGCTCCCGCCGTCGTACAGGACGCAACGCACGCCGGCTGCCCGCGCCGCCCCGGCGTCGTCGACGAGGTCGCCGATAACCGTCATCGTCTGGACCCCCAGGTCGGGGTACATCCGTCGCAACCGCTCGATGTGATGGACCATGTGCTGATCCTTCGACTCGCCGACCGTTCCCCGGTTCCCGTCGAGGGCCAGCATGAACTGGTCGAGGCCGAATCCGCGAACCGTGGGTACCAGCATGTCGTGCCACAGCATCGACGCGATCGACTGTGTCACACCGGCGGAAACCAGGTATCGGATCGCTTCCTCCGCCTCAGCGTTGAGATCAGCGTCGTCGAATCCGTCCCAGTAGGCGTCCTGAAAGACATGATCGAGTTCGAGTAGGAAATCGTCATCGACCGAGCGGCCCAGCAACCCCTCGTAGAATCCATTGAGCGGACGTACGAATCTGCTTCGATACGTCTCCGCATCGATGGGACGAGCACCCTGCGACCTGAGGCAAGCATTGACCGCTTCGACAACGATGGGAAGATCGTCGAGCAGTGTGCCGTTCCAATCCCAGATGACGTGAGCCACGCGGCGACTCTAGATACGACACGCCGTAGCCTTCTACGGCCGGGAGAGCAGCGATGAAACCATATGAGACCGGCGATCCGGAACTGGACGCACGCATCCGCCAACTGGCCAACGACGCCGTCGCGGCTCAGGCGGGCGGCCATGCCCACAACGGCGCCGATCTCGTCGCCGAACTCATGGTGAGCGCCCTCAAACTCCATCGGGACGACGCCGATCGCGGCGACCTGAAGCTGGTCAACAGCGCGGTGAAAGAGATGCGTTACTCGTTTCTCGTCTTCCGGAACTACCGGGACGTGCCAAAGGTGACCGTATTCGGGTCGGCGCGTACGCAGCCCGATCAGCCGAACTACCAGATGGCGGCCGATTTTGCATCGCAGATGACCGACGACCGTGGCTGGATGGTGGTGACCGGAGCCGGGCCCGGGATCATGGAGGCCGCCAACCTGGGCGCTGGAGCAGATGATTCCTTCGGAGTGAACATCCGGCTTCCCTTCGAAGCGGAGGCCAATCCTTACATCCACGAGAGCCGCCTCATCAACTTCAAGTACTTCTTCACGCGCAAACTCATGTTCATGAAAGAGTCGAATGCCTTCGCCCTGTTCCCCGGCGGGTTCGGCACCATGGACGAGACGTACGAGCTGCTCACGCTCATCCAGACCGGCAAGAGCCCCGTCAGTCCGATCGTGCTGGTCGAAGCACCCGGTACCTCTTACTGGAAGGGGTGGCTCGACTTTGTCACCGGCACCCTCCTGGAGCAGGGAATGATCGGCCCGGACGACTTGTCACTCTTCACCCACACCCAGTCGGCTGCGGAAGCGGCGGACGAGGTCTGTGGCTTCTACACCAACTATCACTCGCAGCGGTTCGTCGGTGATCGGTTGGTGCTGAGGCTCAAACGCCAACCCAACGCTGATCAACTGCAGGAGATCAACGATGGGTTCGGCGACATCCTCGCCTCGGGGATCATCGAGTCCATCGACGCCACCGAAGCCGAGGTGGCTTCGGGGGATCATCCCGAGTTACCGCGCTTGGCGCTCTACTTCAACCGTCGCAGCCTGGGACGCCTTCGCCAAATGATCGACACGATCAACGGATTTGCCACCGAAGAAGGTGAACCGACCAGCGAGTAGCCTTAGGGCCTCATGAGAGGAATCCTGGCCGATCTCGTCGCCGAACAACAGGGGCTCGACCAATCGCTCCAGCGCGCCCCGGATCGCGATTGGAAGAAGAAGGTCGGCGAACGTGGTTGGACCGCGCAGGACACCATTGCCTACCTATGGTGGGCGGAGAGGCACATCGCCGGAGTCCTCACCGACGAGATCGTCCCCAAGAAGACCCTGGACGAACACGGCACCGTGGAGAATTTCGAACAGGCGGGGGTCGACAACGCCAAGACCAAGCGTCCGCAGGAGGTCATCGAGCAGTGGCGCTTCGCCCGGGCGGACGTGGTCGACGCGTTGAGCCGCCTCGGAGAAAACGACCGCATCCAGTGGCTCAATGGAAACGTCTCGGCGCAAACCTTCGCCACCATGCGGCTCGCCGACACCTGGGCCCACGGCCTGGAAATACTCACCGCGCTCGACAAAGAGATCATCGACACTCCGCGCATCCGCCACATCGCCTGGCTCGGCTGGGCCACCCTTCCCAACGCGTTTACCAAGGCCGGTGAGGAGTACTCCGAGGTCGTCAGGGTGGAACTGGTGGGTCCGGGTTATGAGCGCTGGGTGTTCGGACCCGAGGATGCGGAGCACATCATCCGAGGCCAGGCTTCGGACTGGTGTCGCGTCGTGGTCGGCTTCATGGACGCTGCCGAAACCGAGAGCCTCAGCGCCACGGGCGAGCTTGCCGAAGCCGCCCTGCGTAACGCCGATATCAGACCATGATCGGCGGTCTTATCGGGATGGTCCATCTCGGACCGCTCCCGGGATCGGCGCGTTCTGTCCCGCTGGATGAGGTCATCGACCGCGCGGTCTCCGATGCTCTCGATCTGGTGGATGCCGGGTTCGATGCTTTGATGATCGAGAACTTTGGCGACGCTCCGTTCTTCGCCGACGACGTACCCAAGGTCACCATCGCTGCAATGACCAGGGCAATCGCCGTCATCGCCGCCGAGATCGATGTGCCGTTCGGTGTAAACGTCCTGCGCAACGACGGCCTCGGTGCGCTGGCAGTCGCCGCAGCCACCGGAGCGGACTTCATTCGGATCAATGTCCTGTCGGGCTCGATGTCGACCGATCAGGGTCCGATCATCGGCCGAGCCGCTGAAGTATCACGGCTCAAGGCTGCACTCGCTCCGGAGGTCGCGATCCTGGCGGACGTGATGGTCAAACACGCCGCTCCCCCACCCGGGCTCACTCTGGAGCTGGCCGCAGCCGATCTGTGGGAGCGTGCCGGCGCCGACGGGATCGTCGTCAGTGGTGCCGGCACCGGACAAGCCCTCGATCGCGGCGATCTGGACGCGGTTCATGTAACCGTCCCCGAAGCACCCCTCTATGCAGGATCGGGCGTGACCGACGACACGGTGGCCGAAATCCTCACCGTCTGTGCCGGGGTGATCGTCGGTACGGCCACCAAGATCGACGGAGTCACCACCAATCGGGTGGATCCGGTGCGAGCGCGAGCGATCGTAAAGGCAGCAAAGTGATCTCCTACCTGATGGAACCCGGTGCGATCCACCTGGTCCGGCTCAACACCGGCGAAGACCTGCTGGACGGCATCACTGAGTACGTGACCGGAGCCGGCATCCAGGCAGCCTGGCTCACCTACCTCGGCGCGGTATCGCGGGCGTCGCTGCGCTACTACGACCAGGAGGAGCGGATCTACCGCGACTTCGAGCTCGATGAACATCTCGAGGTGCTGGCAGGAGTCGGCAACGTGTCTCTGCTCGACGGGGCACCATTCGTCCACACCCACGCCGCCTTCGCCGGCTCCAACGGCAAGGCCGTGGGAGGCCACCTCAACTCGGGTACCGCCGTGTGGGCACTCGAAGTCCGCATCCAAGAACTGATCGGCGATCCGCTGATCCGGGAGCCCGACGACTGCACCTCGCTCAGCCTGTGGGGCGGCACGCTCTGAGGCCGGGCTGGGCGTCCTAGCTCATTGCTCTGAAAGACACGTGCTCCCGGGTGAGGTCGCCGACCGTGGCGGCTCCCACCAGGGTCATGGTTCGCCTCACCCCGGCGTCCAGCGTCTCGAGGACCTGAGAGACCCCCTTTTCACCCCCGGCGGCGAGTCCATACAGATACGCACGACCCGCCATCGTGGCGCGCGCCCCCAACGCCAGAGCTTTGACGATGTCTGCTCCCCGCCGGATTCCGCCATCCACGATGATCTCCAGCCCATCTCCGACCGCATCTGCTATCGAAGGAACCAGATCTAGCGTCGCCGGCGCAGAATCCAGCTGGCGGCCCCCGTGATTGGAAATAACGATTGCATCGACGCCTTCGGCCGCCGCATCGACGGCGTCTGCGACCGATTGGATCCCCTTGATGACGATCGGACCATGCCATACCGACCGCAGCCATTCCAGGTCTCGCCAGGAAAGCCCCGGATCGAACTGTTCATTCACATACTCGGCCAGCGAGACCGCATCGGTGCCGTCCCCGACACCGCGGCCGGTGACATTGGCAAAGACGATCGGATCTGATCGCACGAAATCCCAGGTCCACCCCGGGTGCAGCATCCCGTCGATGATCGTGTCCAGACCCACCTTGGGAGGAAGAGTGAACCCCCGACGAACATCTCGCTCGCGACGTCCGATGACTGTGGCGTCCACCGTCAGGCACAACGCGTGGTACCCCGACTGGGCAGCTCTGGCGATCATCTCCTCGACCAGCCCGCGGTCGCGCCACACGTATACCTGGAACCAGAGGTCACCGGAGGATACCGATGCCACCTCCTCGATGGATCTGGTTGCCAACGTCGAAAGGGTATAGGGCACACCTGCCGCCTCCGCCGCCCGCGCCACCGCCAGTTCGCCGTCCGGATGGGCGATTCGGGTGAAACCGGTCGGAGCCAGCACCAGCGGGAAGGTCAATCGGCGTCCCAACAGGGTCGTCGCCGGATCTGCCTCGCCCACCCCCTGGAGGACCCGTGGCCTGAACTCGAGGCGGCGGAACGCATCGACGTTGCGGGCCATGGCTATCTCGTCCTCGGCCCCGCCATCGATGTAGTCGAACACCCCACCGGGAAGCCGCCGCTTGGCAATGGCCCTGAGATCTCCGACGCTGGCGGCCCTAGCCAAGCGCCGCTTTACCCCGTCGAATTCGAACCGCCGAAACCGCAGCACCGAACGCAGCGTGTCCAACATGGCCTACAGCCTCCCGGCGTCGATGATTCGCTGCAGAAACTGCTGGGTGCGCGGCTGCTGCGGATTACCGAACAGATCCTTCGGGGCGCCTTGCTCCAAGATCACCCCATCGTCGAGGAAGCAGACCTTGTCGGCTACATCGCGGGCAAAGCCCATCTCGTGTGTGGCGATAACCATCGTCATGCCTCCCTTCTTGAGGCCCCTGATCACGTTGAGCACCTCGGCAACCAGTTCGGGGTCGAGCGCAGACGTCACCTCGTCCAGCAGCATCAGTTCCGGCTCCGCGGCCAATGCCCGCACGATGGCGACCCGCTGTTGCTCGCCTCCCGATAGGAGACCCGGATAGGTATCGGCCTTGTCGAGCAGGTCGAACTGAGTGAGCAGTCCCCGCGCCCGTTCTTCTGCTTCGTCCCGCGGGATCCCATGTACTTTGCGAGGACCGAGGGTGATGTTGTCGATGACCTTCATGTGGGGGAACAGATTGAAGGCCTGGAACACTATCCCCATCGATTGACGCACCTGGTTCGGGTTGATGCCGGTTGCCGCAATGTCCACGCCATCGAGAAAGATCTCGCCCGCATCGATCGGGACCAGCAGGTTGATGCACTTGAGCAGCGTCGACTTGCCCGATCCGGAGGAGCCGATCAGGCAAACCACCTCATGGGTGGACACGTCCAGGTCCACATCACGCAGGACGACCTTGTTGTCGAAAGCCTTGCCGACGTTGCGAATCGAGAGCTTGGCCATTATGAGCTCATCGCCTGCTTGCGGCGCCTATCGCGCTCGGTGTACCAATCGGTAAACCTTGCCACCGGCACGCTCACCAGGAGGAACAGAACGGCGGCCGCGATGTAGCTGGTGTAGTTGAAGGTACGGGCGTTGTAGATGTCGGCCTCACGTAGACCTTCTCTGACTCCCAGAACGAACACCAACGCCACATCCTTCTGCAGGCTTACGAACCCGTTGAGCAAGGCCGGGATGACGTTTCTGATTGCCTGCGGCACGATCACGTAACGCAACGCCTGACCTTGGGTGAGTCCGATCGAACGGGCCGCCATCCGCTGGCTTTCGTGCACCGATTCGATTCCGGCCCGGTATACCTCGGCGGTGTAAGCCGAATAACTGAGTACGAGTGCGGTCACTCCCCAGAACAGGGCGCTATTGGTGACACCGGGCAACTGGAGTGACGGAATCCCGAATCCCATCAGAAGAATCAGCAGCAGAATCGGGAGCCCACGGATCAGATCTATGTAGGCGACGACGATGATCCGCAGCGGCAGGAATGCCGGCCCTCGCAGCGCCCGGATCATGGCAACACCGAGAGCGATCCCGAGGATCAGGACCTCGGCCACCACGAACATCTTGATGTCGAGCCAGAACCCGGACGCGACCTTGGGGAAGCTCTCCTTGAAATGAA
>Ga0255057_10002220_pt1 | contig 10569 bp, 9 predicted proteins | sample Cases_109_6_MG_FD_189022 | JGI IMG/M metagenome (GOLD analysis project Ga0255057, IMG submission 189022) | Seawater microbial communities from Amundsen Gulf, Northwest Territories, Canada - Cases_109_6 | ecosystem: Environmental > Aquatic > Marine > Gulf | place: Canada: Northwest Territories... | reverse complement strand
CGCCGTCGCTAGCGCGCGGGCGGCGCTGGCGGGTTATTTCGGTCCCGGCGAAGCTGGCCCCGAAGCTGGCCCCAAAGCTGGCCCCAAAGCTGGCGGCGACATCCTGGTGGCGTTCGGCGACACCCCGCTGCTGACCGCCGAGACGCTTCAGGCAATGGTCACGGCGCGGCGCGCGCCCGGCGCGCCGGAGTTGCTCTGCGTCGCCTTCCGCCCCGACGACCCGGCCCACTACGGCCGCGTGGTGCGCGGACCCGACGGCACGCTCGAGAAGATCGTGGAATACGCCGACGCCAGCGCCGCCGAACGCGAGATCGGCTTGTGCAATGGCGGCATGCTGCTGGGCGATGGCGCGGTGCTGATGTCCCTGGTCGCCCAACTCGGCAACGACAACGCCAAGGGCGAGTACTACCTGACCGACATCTTCGCCCTAGCTCGGGCGGCGGGCCATCGGGCCGGTATCGCCGAGGCCGATCCCGACGAGGTCATGGGGGTCAACTCGCGCGCCGAGTTGGCGGTCGCCGAAGCCTTGATGCAGGTGCGCCTGCGCGCCCGGGTCATGGCCGAGGGCGCGACCCTGGTCGATCCGACCACGGTCTGGCTCAGCGCCGACACCGTCCTCGGGCGCGACGTGACCATCCAGCCCAACGTCTACTTCGGCCCTGGCGTGACGGTTGGCGACGGGGTGGAGGTCCGCGCCTTCTCGCACCTGGAGGGCGCGACGGTGGCGGCCGGCGCCGTGGTCGGCCCCTTCGCGCGCCTGCGCCCGGGCGCGGTGCTGGGGGCGGGCGCCCGGGTCGGCAACTTCGTCGAGATCAAGAACGCCACCCTTGGCGCCGGCGCCAAGGCCAACCATCTGGCCTATCTGGGCGACGCCGAGATCGGCGCCGCGGCCAACATCGGGGCCGGCACCATCACCTGCAACTACGACGGCCTGGCCAAGCACCGGACCGAGATCGGCGAAGGCGTCTTCATAGGCTCCAACACCGCCCTGGTCGCGCCGGTGACGGTGGGCGCGGGTGCGATCGTCGGCGCCGGCAGCACCATCACCCGGGACGTCCCCGCCGGTGCGGTTTCGACCGCGCGCGGCGCGCAGAAGGACCGGGAAGGCGGCGCGGCGCGGCTGCGTGAGCGCCAACGCCAACGCCGGGACCGGTCCAGCGGCGGCGAGAAACAGAGCTGAGCGAGGAGCGGAGTTCGATCATGTGCGGGATCATCGGAATTATCGGAACGACGCCGGTCGCGCCCTTGCTGCTCGACGGACTCAAGCGGCTTGAGTATCGCGGCTACGATTCGGCCGGCGTGGCGACCCTGGTCAACGGCAAGATCGAGCGCCGCCGCGCCGAGGGCAAGCTCGGCAACCTGAACGCGCTTCTGGAGCGCGAGCCGGTCGGCGGCACCATCGGCATCGGCCACACCCGCTGGGCGACCCACGGCAAGCCGACCGAGGCCAACGCCCACCCCCACGCGAACGATCGCGTCGCGCTGGTGCACAACGGCATCATCGAGAACTTCCAGGAGCTGCGCGAGGAATTAAGCGAACTCGGTCACGTATTCGAGACCGAGACCGACACCGAGGTCGTGGTCCACCTGTTGACCCACTACCTGGACCAGCAGTTGAGCCCGCGGGATGCGGTCGCCGAGGTCTTGGTGCGGCTCGAGGGCGCCTTCGCGCTGGCCATCGTTTTCGCCGGCCGCCACGACTTGATGATCGGCGCGCGCTGCGGCAGCCCGCTCGCAGTCGGCTACGGCGACGGCGCGATGTATCTCGGCTCCGACGCACTGGCCTTGGCGCCGCTGACCAACCGTATCTGCTATCTGGAAGAGGGCGACTGGGTCGAAATAAGCCGGGATGCGGCCCTGGTGCGCGACGCCACCGGCACCGAGGTCGCGCGCGAGGTGCGTCTGACCGCGGTCTCCGGCGCACTGATCGGCAAGGGCCAATACCGCCACTTCATGCAGAAGGAGATCTTCGAGCAGCCTGCGGTGATCGGCGACACCCTGCATGCCTTCGTCAATCCGCTCCAGCGCCGGGTCGAGATCGAGGACCTGCCCTTCGACCTCTCCGGAATTTCGCGTTTGACCATCTGCGCCTGCGGCACCGCCTACTTGGCCGGCATGGTCGCCAAGTACTGGTTCGAGCAGATCGCGCGCCAGCCGGTCGAGATCGACATCGCCTCCGAGTTCCGCTACCGCGAGGCACCGCTGCCCGAGAACGGGGTCAGCCTGTTCATCTCCCAGTCCGGCGAAACCATCGACACCCTGGCTGCGCTACGCTATGCGCGCGCGCAGGGCCAAAAGATCCTCTCGGTGGTGAACGTGCCTGAAAGCAGCATCGCGCGCGAATCCGATGCGGTTCTGCCGACCCTCGCCGGGCCGGAGATCGGGGTCGCCTCGACCAAGGCCTTCACCACCCAATTGACCGTGCTCGCTTGTCTGACGCTCGCCACGGCGCGGGCGCGCGGCGTCATCGACGCGGCGGCCGAGGCGGTGCTGTCCACGGCATTGACCGAGGTGCCGGCACGGGTCGCCGAGATCCTGAACCACGACGATTCGATCCGCGAGATCGCCGCCTTCATAGCCGAGGCGCGCGACGTGCTCTATCTTGGGCGCGGCAATATCTATCCGCTCGCGCTCGAAGGCGCGCTCAAGCTCAAGGAAATTAGCTACATCCACGCCGAGGGTTATGCCGCCGGCGAGATGAAACACGGGCCGATCGCGCTCATTGACGACTCCGTGCCGGTGATCGTCTGCGCGCCCTCGGGGCCGCTGTTCGACAAGACTGCCTCCAACATCGCCGAGGTCGCGGCCCGCGGCGGCTTGGTGGTGCTGCTCTCGGACGCCGAGGGCATCCGCAAGGTCGGCAACCAGGCGCTGCACAGCATCGAGCTGCCCGAAATCGATCCTTTCGTGGCGCCGATCCTCTATGCGCTTCCGGTGCAACTACTGGCCTACCACACCGCGGTCATCAAGGGCACCGACGTCGACCAACCGCGCAACCTGGCGAAAAGCGTGACCGTGGAATAACAGCCAGACAAGCGGCGCTGCCATGGAAACCGCGACCAGCCCCGCTGTTATCGTGCTCACCCTCGCCGCCGCCGGGGCGGCGCTCACCGCCTGGTGGGTATCGATGCAGAGACAGCGACGCCGCGGGCGTCTGGTCGAATGGATCAAGGCGAACCACGCCGCGAGCTGGGCTGCCTTGCCCTGGTTCTCGCGCCGCTTCATGCCGGACAATGGGGTCGAACGCCTGCGCCGCCAGGGCCTTGGCAACGACGTGGATTTCATGATCCGCTATCGGGAATCCAAACGGGGTACGTGGCTGCTTCTGGGCCTGATAGGACTCGGCGTTCTGCTGATCGGCATGGTGCCGCTTGGGGTACGCTATTTTGGTTGGACCTGGTAGCCGGGTCGAATTCCGGAAAGATCACATCAATCTTGCCCCGGGCCAGCAGAGCGCGCGGCGGTGCGCTCGCCAAACAGCATGCTGATATTGATCCGCCGGTTTTCGAACCCCTCCTTAAAGTGAAAATCGTCGGAGGCGTGAAACAGGTTGGAGCGAAACAGTAAGGCCCGGTTCTCGCGGTACGGAATGGCGATCGAATCGGCCGATTCCAGAAACGCTGAGATTCGTTTTTGGATGTGTGGGGCATTCTTCCGCTTGTTGTACTCCATCCAATCCCAATCGAGAGGCTGTTCCTTCTTGTAGACGATGAGGCCGCCGCGATCGGTGTCGACGTTGGCGGCATCGGGGGTAATCCAAAAGTTAAAGGTGACGGCGCCGTCATCGGTGTGCGCATGGACACCCTTTCCCTGCGCCTGGTGCCGATAAACCCACATGTTGGTGAGGAACTGAGAACCGATGACGCGCGGCAAGCGCCGTTTGAGCGCCTCGGCGATCTGGTACAGAAGGCCGCAGTTGAACCCGTTGGTTACGTTCGAGGATACGAAGCCTGCGGCATCGGAACCGAAATAAATGGTCGCCTCCAGGCAGAACCGCCGCAACTCTTGCAGAGCCTCCGGACCGAGAAAATCGTCGAGGCAAACGATAGGGGTCGGAGAGGATAGAAATTCATTCTCTATGGCCTCGCAATCGAGGCGATCGTTTATCGCGCCCGAGGGGACGGCCGGGGCGTCTACATAGTGAATGAAGCTATCGCAAAATGCCTCGATACCGCGCGCCAAGCCGCCGGGCACCGTGATGGCGCCATGGCCGCCGCCATCGCCCCCATCGCCCCCGCCATCGCCGCTATCGCCGCCGAACTCGTCCAGCACCGAGCGGAAGTGCGCGACCGTATCGCCGAAGGATGGGTCGATCAATTCTTTCGCAAGCAAATATTCGAGCTGTTCGACGCGATCGACGAACCTGAACCAAGGAATCGGCCGCTTGTCGGGCGGCGCCTCTCCGCCTATCGATCGTTCGTTATCGAGCGCGCCAGGAGTGGCGCGTATCGGGCCATGCTTCATTTCCAAGAGACGGTGAAAGGCGGCCTGCGCCTCGCCGTACCTGCCTTGCGCCAATAAAACGGTGCCCAGGTTGTTCTGCGCTTCGCGATAATCGGCTTTCGACGCCAACGCCCGCCGGTAACAAGCTTCCGCTTCGGTCCATTTCTCCTGAACCTCGAGCGAATTGCCGATCCCGAAGTGCGCTGGCGCGAGCGTGGGATCGAGCTTCAGCGCGCGTTCGAAACAGCTGACGGCTTCCGCCGGCTTCGCCTGCCCTTGCAAGGCCTTGCCCAGATTGACCCAAGCCTCGACGTGGTCGGGAGCAGTTTGCGTTGCCTGCTCGAAGCACGCCGCCGCTTCATCCATTCTTTCAAGTTTATCGAGGAGAAGCCCGAGGTTGTTGTGGGCGGCCGCATAATTCGGCTTCAGCGCGAGAGCCTCGCGATACGACTCGATCGCCGCGTCGACCTCTCCGCTGGCGGTCAGAACGATGCCCAAGTTGAAACGGTAAAGCGCGCTTCCGGGTCTGGCGGCGATCGCCTTGCCAATGCGCCTGACGGCGGCCCCGTTGTCGCCCGCTTGGTGGGCGAGCAATCCCAACATTTGATTTGCGTTCGGGTTGTCCGGTTCATGCCGCAGGACCTGGCGATAAATTGCCTCGGCCTGGCCGAACCGGCCGGACCGCTGATGTTCGACCGCGTCGGCAAGCAGCCGAGACCAGTTCTGGGGCTTCGCTTGAACCATCTAACGATCTCTTCGGCGGGGCTTGAATCCGACGGCACCATGCCGCAAACGCGAGCGCCTGGCAAACTGGCGGAGCGAGGGAAACGCGTCGCGCCTCGCACCCCGGGAACCACCTCAAGCCGCCCGGCCGGCACCAATGGCCATGCTTTCGATCGACCCTGGTTCATGCTACCGTCCCGGCCGGTCGGAGGGTGTGCTCTGGAAAAATTCTGATGATACCAAGCGAACCGAACCAGAGCGTAATCGCGGCCGGTTGATTTTCGGAGATCGGAGGTAAGGTTGTGATGGCGGACGCCGGCGAATCGGAGTTGTCTGGTTGGGCCCGCTAAAGGTTTCGGTCTGGCCGAAAAACATAAATCTCTTCAAATTCGACAGGGATGTATTTTTCACCATCAATTCCGATCTTGTCGAACTGCAGCAACCTCTCATCGATGCAATTCTGGAAGCGGAAGCCAAGAAATTAGACCCGGAAGATCGGCAAAGCCCGGGGCAGGGTGGCAACAAGGTGCGGGATCTGGGCAGCCTTGGGGTCCCCTTGTTCGATCTGCTGAACGAACGGGCAAGGCATCTCTTTATGCATGTCACCGGCAACAAGGCCGCGGTAGTCGATGATTGCTGGGCCAATGTCTATCGCGATGGATTTTACGCGATGCCGCACAGTCACAAACGTTCCGTCGGGTCGATCGTGTTCGCCCTGGATAACGGCGAAGAAGACGACGCGAAAGACGATGTCCTCAACGGCGTGCTCATGTTCGCCGACCCGCGCATGCCGGCTTGCTGTCCCGGCAAGGCGGGGTTTGTTTCCGCTCCCGCCATTGTCACGCGCGAGCCTTGCGGACGCATGATTATCTTTCCCTCTCATCTAACCCATCAAGTTACCCCCTATCGTGGCCGGCGGCCGCGCATTTCCATTGCCTGGAACCTCAGCCCGGAAAATGTGGCTGGCGACGTCGTTCACGATGGGCGCATCTGACCGGCTTGGCAGCCATAGTCACGGAAGGAACCGCCGAAATGTCCGGACCTAGGACCCTGCTCGACATGGCCGGCGCGCCGAGCTGGCCCCATCGCCTGGCCGAGGCCGCGGTGGTCATGATCGACGCCCAGTTGGAGTACGTGACCGGGCGGCTGCCGCTGACCGGGGTCGGGCCGGCGCTCGAGGTCGGGGCCGAGCTTCTGACCGCCGCGCGCGCGGCCGGCCGGCCGGTGGTTCACGTCCAGCACCGGGGCCAGGGCGCGGGCCTGTTCGGCCCGGACTCGGAATTCTTCACGATCGCGCCCGAGGTTGCGCCCGAAGGCGGCGAGGCGGTGGTCGAAAAGGTCGTGCCCAACGCCTTCGCCGACGGCGCGTTGGACGCCAAGCTGAAGGCGCTCGGCGTCTCCAAGATCGTCATCGGCGGTTTCATGACCCACCTCTGCGTCAGCACCACGGCGCGCGCGGCGCTCGATCTCGGTTATGGTTGCAGCGTGCTGGCGCCCGCCTGCGCGACCCGCGACCTGCCCGACGGCCAGGGCGGCACGATTGCGGCCGCCGACATCCACCGCATCGAGATCGCCGCACTTTCCGACCGTTTCGCCACCATCGCCACCGAAGTGAGCCAGCTCACCGACTGAATTCGGGCCGGGCGCGGGGTTTTGGGCGGGTTTCACGCGAGCTAATTAAACAAATAATCAATGTATAATATCAAAAACACGCTATTGAACATGTAAAATAGTTGACTATCTCCCTCGACATGGTGTTTATTAGCGGTCGAGCGCCGATTTGGTCCGTCAGCTTGCGGGCGCTCTTGCGAAAGCAGCTAAGCGACGGGTTCGAGGAAAACCGTCCGGCTGCGCCGCGGCGGTTTTTTTATGCGAACCAGGAGACCGGGATGGCAGACAAGATTGTGACCGCAAATCGCTTGGACGATGGCCTGGTGGTCTACCTCAATGGGGCCAGTGGGGGGGGCAGCTGGTCGGAGCGCATCGAAGACGCCCGCATCGCCGGCGACGACGCGGCGGCCGACGGCTTGCTGGCCGAGGCCGAGGGGCCGGGACAGGAGATCCGGGTGGTCGGGCCCTATCTGATCGAGATCGCGCTTGAGGGCGCCGAGCCGCGCCCGGTGAGCTATCGCGAGGCGATCCGCGCCAAAGGTCCGACCGTGCGCCTGGATCTCGGCAAGCAAGCCGATTTCGCCTAGGCGTTTGGCCGAGAGGGAACCCAGCCCATGTACCGCTACGATGAATTCGACCACACCCTGGTGCAAGAACGGGTCGCCCAGTTTCGCGGCCAGGTCGCGCGGCGACTGTCCGGGGAGTTGAGCGAGGAGGAGTTCAAGCCCTTGCGCCTGATGAACGGGCTCTACCTCCAGCTTCACGCCTACATGCTGCGGGTCGCGATTCCCTACGGCACCTTCTCGGCGCGGCAGATGCGCACCCTTGCCGATATCGCGCGCCGCTACGACAAGGGCTACGGCCACTTCACCACGCGCCAGAACATTCAATACAACTGGCCCCGGCTCGACCGGGTACCCGACCTGCTGGACGAGTTGGCCGGGGTCGAGATGCACGCCCTGCAGACCAGCGGCAACTGCATCCGCAACGTCACCGCCGATCACTACGCCGGCGTCGCCGCCGAGGAGATCGAGGACCCGCGCATCTATGCCGAGCTGATCCGCCAGTGGTCGAGCCTGCACCCGGAGTTCTCGTTCCTGCCGCGCAAGTTCAAGATCGCGGTCACCGGCTCGCCCCACGACCGGGCGGCGGTCAAGGTCCACGACATCGGCCTGCAGATGTGCCGCGATGAAGACGGCGCGCCGGGTTTCGCGGTGCTCGTCGGCGGCGGCCTGGGGCGCAGTCCCTTCGTCGCCAAGAAGATCCGCGAATTCCTGCCCAAGCGCCACCTGCTGTCCTACCTGGAGGCGATCCTCAGGGTCTACAACCAGCTCGGCCGGCGCGACAACAAGTACAAGGCGCGCATCAAGATCCTGGTGCACGAGTTGGGCGCCGAGGCCTTCACCGAACTTGTCGAGGCCGAATGGGCCGAGCTCAAGGACGGCACGGTCGAGTTGCCGGCCGGAGAGGTCGCGCGCATCCAGTCCTACTTCGCGCCACCGCCTTACGAGGCCTTTTCCGGCGCAACGCTGGAGATCCAGAACCGCGAATTCGAGGTCCGGCGCTTCGAGGACCGGGGCTTCGCCAACTGGTTGCGCAGCAATGTCGCCGCCCACAAGGCGCCCGGCTACGCCATCGCCAACATTTCGCTCAAGCCCGAGGGCGGCGTGCCCGGCGACATTACGGCCGAACAAATGGACCTGGTGGCCGAGCTGGCGGAACGCTTCGGCTTCGGCGAGATTCGCGCCAGTCATCAGCAGAATCTGCTGATGCCCGACGTCAAGCGCGCCGATCTCTATGCGCTGTGGCAGGCGTTGGGACGGCACGGCCTGGCCAGCCCCAACATCGGGTTGGTCGCGGACATCATCGCCTGCCCGGGTCTGGATTACTGCACCTTGGCCAACGCGCGCGCGATCCCCGTCGCCCAAGCCATCAGCGAGCGGTTTGCCGATCCGGCGCGCCAGCACGCCATTGGCGAGCTCGGTATCAAGATCTCCGGCTGCATCAATGCCTGCGGCCATCATCACGTCGGCCAGATCGGCATTCTCGGGGTCGACAAGAAGGGCGTCGAATTCTACCAGATCACCTTGGGCGGCGCCGCCGACGAGAATGCCGCGCTCGGCAAGATCATCGGCCCGGCGTTCGGCTACGACCAGGTGGTCGATGCCGTCGAGACCATCGTCGATACCTACCTGGAGATCCGCGTGGACGACGAGGCCTTCAACCAGACCCTGACCCGCGTCGGCTTCGCGCCGTTCAAGGAGAAGCTTTATGCCGCTCATTAAGAACGACGAGATCACCGAGGACCCTTGGATCGCGGTGGACGACGAAGATTCCCTACCCGAAGGCGCACCGGCGATCGTCAGCCTGGCGCGCTGGCGGGCCGAACGCGAAACCTTGGCCGGGCGCAACGCACCGCTCGGCATCCGGCTGCGCGCCGATCAACCGCCCGCGGAGATCGCCGAGGATATCGACCGGTTTCAGGTGATCGCGCTCGAGTTCCCGAGCTTCGGCGATGGCCGCGCCTACTCCTACGCGCGCCTGCTGCGCGAGCGCCACGGCTATCGCGGCGAGGTGCGCGCGGTCGGCCAGGTGCTGCGCGATCAGGCGCTGTTCATGCGCCGCTGCGGCTTTGACGCCTTCGAGGTCGCCGAGGGCACCGGCGTCGCGGGCTGGCGCGAGGCGCTCGGCGAGATTTCGGTATTCTATCAGCCGACCGAGGACGGCCGCCCGGCGGCCCCCGGCTTGCGGACCGCAGTGGGCTGAATTTCGCCGCGGGCCCCTGGTGGCCCGAGGCAATCCCGACACCCATGGCCAATGGCCGCGATGGGCCCGGTTCCGGGCCTTTTCGCGCGCCGGGACCGGGTTTATAATCGCGGCCATCGTCCCTCCGCGCCTTCGTTTTCCCCCCGATCACCCACTTGCGGCACCATGACCGATCATACCTTCTACCTGCTGCGCCACGGCGAGACCGAATTCAACGTCGCGGGCCGGCTCCAGGGCCAGCAGGATTCGCCGCTGACGGCGCGCGGACGTGCCCAGGCACGGGCCCATGGCGTTTTACTCAGGGACCTGATCGCGGCGCCCGCGAGTTGGCGGGTGGTGGCCAGCCCCTTGGGCCGCACCCTGGATACCGCCCGCCTGGCCTGCGCCGAACTCGGCCTGCCCGAGGCCGCCATCGAAACCGATCCGCGGCTAAAGGAGATTGCCTATGGCGAGTGGGAGGGCCAGACCTACGCCGAGATCGAGACCCGCTATCCGGACCATTGGGCGGCGCGGGAGCGCGACCCCTGGGGCTTCGTGGTGCCCGGCGGCGAGAGCTACGCGATGTTGGCGGCGCGCGCGCAGGCGTTCCTGGACGCGGCCAACGGCAGAACCATCGTGGTCAGCCACGGCGGCACGGGCCGAGTGCTGCGCGGCCTCTACAGCCGCCTGGCGCCAATCGAGATCAAGGCCCTGGAACAACCCCAGGACGCCCTCCACCGCCTCACCCAAGGCACCATTGCGCGCATCGACCACGCGGAAGGGTGAGGTTCTTAGCACCATCGACAGCGCGCCTTTCAGGGCCTAATATCCGAGCCGTCTCGCCCGCGTGGCGGGGCACGTTCTCGGGGCGGGGTGGAAGTCCCCACCGGCGGTAAAAGCGCCAAAGGCTCGTGTGCCTGGCGCTTGAGCCCGCGAGCGCCCCTCGGGTTCCCACTCGAGGGGGTCAGCAGATTCGGTGTAATTCCGAAGCCGACGGTCATAGTCCGGATGGAAGAGAACGGAGTGGCGAAACCGCCGGCGCTCTGC
>Ga0255057_10002219_pt1 | contig 10571 bp, 6 predicted proteins | sample Cases_109_6_MG_FD_189022 | JGI IMG/M metagenome (GOLD analysis project Ga0255057, IMG submission 189022) | Seawater microbial communities from Amundsen Gulf, Northwest Territories, Canada - Cases_109_6 | ecosystem: Environmental > Aquatic > Marine > Gulf | place: Canada: Northwest Territories... | reverse complement strand
GACGTTGATACTGTTCTTGGAGCGAACGAGGCCACTTTCCAGGCAAGAGAAGCCCGCCTGCATCAGCATGACCAGGGCCGCACACACGAGAATCCAAGCAACGTCGAGAAACTGGTTCGTCGTTGACATGTTCCGCGATCCCCCCCACTCACTCGAAGCGTGGCTTCGAGAAGCCAACGGCCGGAATGAGGCATCTCACCCCAGTCGCATCGCCTGCAGACGGCCGCAGGTCATGATAGACCGGGACACCCATTCCATGGCCGACATTTTCTTGGGGTGATCTGCTCCCTTCGGAAAGTAGGTAAAATTTCCGCTGTTGGAGAAAATGGGGGAGGACACCCAGCACTATCAAAGCGCTCGAACCTGAGAATGGCAAGCGGGTTGTTCACTTAGCGAGGCCTGGCGGCCGCTCGCGGATTGTTCGGTAGGCGGTTCTCCATTCGCCCTTCCCTTACCTTAGAGGCTAGCTATCCAATGGGGGAAAATCTTCCACACCGGGGAGGGGGCGGGCCCGAATGTCGCCTTTTGGCTATGTGTGGACGGCCCCGGCTTGGCAAGGGTTGTTTTGATGGTGATGCAAGCTGGTCGGGTGCAGCTATGTGTTCGACCTGTTTGTGCGATATGACGATCGCTGGCCCTCATGCGATCCGCGGATCGGGTCCCAACTACAGGCGCGTGCTCTGGGCACCCTAGCCAAGACGGGTTTTCCCGATCCCCGGTGTTCGACCGGTCCTGCATGACCTCACGTTCACCCTGCCGAAAGCGTCAAAATCCACGACCTCAAGGCATGATCATCCCTGGCTGGCGGTAGGTTCCACCCTTTGCCAGCAACACCCAGGCGGTTCGTGCGATCCTGTTGGCAAGTGCCACGGCCGCGACCTTCGCAGGCTTATGTTCCACGAGATCGGCCAGCCAAGGCCGTGCTGCGAAATTGGTCTTTCGACCGTGCCGGATCACCGCCATGGCCCCGGCGACCAGCCGCCATCTGAGATAGTGGTCACCCTGTTTGGAGATCCGCCCGAGACGCTGCTTGCCACCGGTTGAGTTCTGTTTGGGCACCAGACCTATCCAGGCGGCCATCTCGCGGCCAGACTTGAAGATCGAAGGATCCGCCACCGACGCGATGAGGGCGGTTGCGATAATGAGTCCGATGCCGGGAATGGTTTCCAGGCGTCGGCTGGCTTCGTTCGAGCGATGCCAGGCGTGGATGCGGCGCTCAGCCGAGGCAGCCTCTTGCTCCACGGTCATCAGCGCGGCCGCCAAGCTCTCGAGGCAGGTGCGCGCCAGAGACGGAAGGCGTTCATCCTTCGGATCACATATGACAGCGAGCAGAACCTTCAACCCCCGCAAGCCAACCGGCGCCACGATGCCGAGCTCTGCCAAGTGCGCGCGGATGGCGTTCACCAGCATGGTGCGCTGACGGATCAACAGCGATCGGCTCCGGTGCACCATCAAGAGGCTTTGCTGCTCCCTGCTCTTGACCGCCACGAAGCGCATCGTGGGTCTGGTGACCGCTTCGCAGATCGCCGCCGCATCGGCCGCGTCGTTCTTGCTCCGCTTCACGTAGGGCTTCACGTAACCCGCCGGCATGATGCGCACCTCATGGCCAAGCACCCCAAGCTCCCGCGCCCAATGGTGCGATGTCGCGCAGGCCTCCATGCCGATCAAGCAGACCGGCAGCCTCTCGAAAAAGGGGATCACCTGGCGGCGTCTCAGGCGCTTAGCGATGACGACCTCGCCCGCCTCATCCACGCCGTGCACTTGGAAAACGTTCTTCGCAAGATCGAGACCAATCGTGGTAACTTCGTTCATGGACGGCTCCTATTTCCTCGTGGTTCATGACAACCACATCTTCGGCACTTAGATGCCTTTGGATAGGGGCCGTCCACCTCATTACAGGCAGACGAAAACCGCTACCTTCCAGAGCGTCGGCTTTACCCTTGAAGGCGGAAATCCTTTTCCGGAGAATTAGGTCGGAGGGTGAAAGCCGACATAGGAAGACTGCTGGTCCCTCGGAAGTGGCCGTTTTCGACTTACTCTCGGCATGTCTCAGAGTGACCCTGAGCGGCCCTTTCGCCCTCAGCCGATCCATCGCTTTAATTGCTTGCTCGGATGCGACGAGGCTGCCCTAGCCGGCAGTGATGCCACCCTCGATGGGGAGCGCGGCCCCTGTAACGAAGCCAGCTTCAGGCGACGAGAGAAAGAGGATTGCTGTCGCGACTTCCGCTGCGGTGCCGATGCGTTTCAAGGGATACCCATCCGCCTGCTCGACGAGGTCTAACTCTGTCCGTGCCATATCGGTGTCGATTACGCCTGGGCAGAGACAGTTGACCCGAACCTCTGGTGCGAGTTCCATCGCCATGGCGCGCGTCATGTTGATGATGGCGGCTTTGGACGTGCAATACACGGTGACGCCGGCATAGCCTTCAAGTCCAGCTTGCGATGACAGGTTGACTATTGCACCACCCATCGCCTTGAGTGCCGGTGCAGCGGCACGGCTGCAGAAATAGGTTCCTTTGACATTGATGTCGATTGTCCAATCCCAAAGCGCCTCGTCAGAGTCAGCAAGCGAAGCACGCTTAAACACACCGGCACTATTGATCAGAATATCGAGCCCGCCCAGGGACTGAACCGCCGACTCAACGATCCGCTCGCAGTCGGGGACGCTGGCGACATTGCCGGGCGCGGCGATCGCGCTCTCGCCGGCACCAAGTTCATCTATCGCTCGAGCCACCGATGCGTCGCTCGCACCGTTGACGGCGACCCGGGCGCCGGCACCGAGAAACGCCTCAACCGTCGCACGTCCGATGCCCCGCGTACCGCCGGTGACCAAGACTCGTTTGCCTGCAAAGTCGAAGTGCAAACTTCTCTGGTTCATTTCGCCCTCCCCTTAGTCGTCCGGCGTCTAAGAGTGAATTGCTCGCGATCGTGGATCTGGATCAACACGATACATGTGTGGTCGCATCGCCGGGAGACAGTTCGCAACAGCCTAACCATGATGGTGCCAAACGCGCAAATGGCCGCTCATGGCTGTGTGTCACGAACGCACCAACTTTGAAAGGAGGTGCGATGCTGTACAAGAGATGAGGGTAGGCCCCTCGGGTTCGGCAGTCAGGTGCTGATCCCAAACCGCTGCAAGCTGCTGTCGTAAAGAGCGATGGTGGTGAGCGTTGTAGAAAAGTCGGGACGAGATCCCGGCAGGTAAGGCCCAGAGAGGCAAGCGCAAGCGAACCGCTGATGAAGCGTCGAAAGCGGATTAGACGATGTCGAAACCGGGGGCTAGCCATTCTTTCGGGATCAGTTCGGGGGTTGTCCTGAAGGCTGCCCGAGCGGCATCCGGCGTATAGGCGGCGCGAAGCTGGGCCAGGCTCTTGTATGGAACGTGAGAACCTGTCGTTCCGATGCTAAGGGAGAGATCTCAAGCGGCTAAAACCGCGAGGATCAGAGTACCGATGCGGAGCACAGGGGCGGAGCAGCTCGTAGTAGGGATGAAGGTCCTGTAATGGGACTGGACCAAAGGGGCTGCATTGTTCAGCTAAGCCCCGAGGCCAACTGGCAACAGGAGGAGCCTCGGGACGAGGCAAGGTCGTTGGACGTCTGTGCCAATGGCAGAACATCGGGAGCCGTGTGAAGCGAGAGTTTCACGCACGGTTCTGGGAGCGCCTGGGGGTGAGATTCCCCCGGGCGACTCGACAAACCGAGACGTTCCACGAGGTAGTGCAGCTCGCCCGCTTCGCTGCGCAGAGCGGAAGTTCTGGCGCTGCCCTTACTCTTCCTCTGCTTTCAGCACCTCCTTCGAAAACAGATAATCCGTCTCGATGGCTTGCTTGTGGCAGGAGATACATTCGCCGAGCCGTCCTTGCTTTCTGACGAAGGCCCCTGTCGCATCGTACGATGCATACCACCAATCGCCATTTTCGGGATCGTAACCGGGCGGCATCTTGACCATGATGGTCAATTTGCGGACAGACTTCCCCTCGCTGTCGTCGTAAATCGGTTTGACGATCTTGGCGCACTCTGGATAGGGCGCGCCCGCACTAAGATAAGTATTCTTGGCAAGTTCATCGACAAAAATGCCAACCCAGTTGTTGCTGTGCCCCTCCGAGACTACTGGCTTGGGTGTGACCTGTGTCCACTCTCGCCAGCCTTCAAATGTCATCTCGTAATCGTCATCACAGCGTCCGGGGACGGGATCGGCGTTGACAGCAATACCACCGACCGCCACAGCGATCAGGAGAGTGACATAAAAGCTAATCCAGCGCGCCATCTGACTTTTATAACATGGCTAGGCACTCACATCATGGGGCCTGGAATTGGAATGTCATTGGGCCCGGGCAAGGGTGAGCGGCTTGACGGGGGGGCAGGGAAAGGAAGGCGGATGACCTTTTATGATGTCTACATCGCCCGGGCAGATGATCCAGCCTATACCAGGGAAGACGGCGATTGGAGTGGCAATTCTCCGGATGCGCTAAGTCCGGTGCTATATGATCGGGACTGCTTTCACCGCATCTGTAGGATGGTCGCGAAGGGGGAGATACCGGGTAAGCAAAGCGGATCGTCGACTGGCTTCCAAAATGCGGGGTGAACTGCCGGGAATTCTAAATTGGTATCTCGACGGGTGGCGCCGATGCATCGAACGAAACGATCTGGAAATGTCGTCCCGGGTGGAGTACGAGACTCCGATCTGTTTAAATTCAGCAGGTTACGAGTCGGCGCGTTCGCTAGATTCCCATAGAGGTTGCTTAATGTGACAGCGCCAAAAAAAGTCATGACTTTCGATAGCTGCGGACCCGACGCGTTGGAAATTATGTGATCAAGCCAGTTCGGGTGGAGGCCACCCCATTACGCGGGCGCAAAAGCCTTGTCGATGAGCCGCGCCTGCTCCAATGCATGGACCGCTTTAGAGCCGACCGCTGGGCTTGCCGACTCCGGTCGTGTGACGTGCATGGGATTGGGCCTGCCGCGTTCCGCGAGAAAGTCTTGCAGGCGATGGCGTAGATAGGGCCAAGCACCCATGTTCTCGGGTTCCTCTTGAACCCAGAGCACTGGCGTCGACGCGGGGAAGATCGCGAGTCGTTCAAACAGCGTCTGTTCGGGAAAGGGATAGAGCTGCTCGACGCGGACAAGCGCGACGTCGTTACGCTTTCGATCGGTGCGCGCCTTCGCCAGCTCGTAGTAAATCTTGCCGCTGCACAGAATGATCTGGCTGGCGGCGTTCGGGTCGATATCCGCCTCATCGCCAATCACCGGCAAAAAGGCACCTTCGACCAGGCCATCGATCGATACGCCTGCCGCCGGGTGCTGCAACAAGCTCTTCGGCGACATCAAGATCAGTGGCTTGCGCAGGGCCTGAAGCACCTGTTGGCGGAGACAGTGAAACAGCTGTACCGCCGTGGTCAAGCTGACGATCCGCATATTGTCCTTCGCGGCGAGGTGCAGGAAGCGTTCCAGGCGCGCACTCGAATGCTCCGGCCCTTCGCCTTCGAAGCCGTGCGGCAGGAACAGGCATAACCCAGTGAGCTGCTGCCATTTGTCCTCCGAGGCGGAGATGAACTGGTCGATGATCACCTGAGCCACGTTGCAGAAATCACCGAACTGCGCTTCCCATATGACGAGCCCTTCGGGGCTGTCCAAGCTGTAGCCGTATTCGAAACCAAGCACGCCGAGCTCACTCAATGGGCTGTTGATCACCGTGAACCGCCCTTGTTTCTTCGCCACATGTTCGAGCGGCGCATAGCGGTCTTCCGTCTTGTAGTCATAGAGAACGGCGTGGCGATGACCGAATGTCCCGCGTTCGCTGTCTTGGCCGCTGAGGCGCACCGGAAAGCCCTCCGACAGCAAGGTAGCGAACGCCAACGCCTCGGCCGCGGCCCAGTCGATCGGCCTTTCTCCGCGGGCCATGGCCAGGCGCGCGGACAACTGTCGGGCCGCTCTTGGGTGGGCCGTGAATCCCTTCGGCAGTTTCGTGATGGCGGTCAGAACGTCGATGACTCGATCCTTGGAAACGCTGGTGGAAACCGTGCCCGCTTCGTCGACAGGTCCGCCGTGATAGGGCGCCCAAGGGCTGCTTTGAGGCTCGGCCGAAAGCACCTCGGGTGCCGAACTTCGCGCCCTTTCCAGTTGCCGCTCCAAATTCTCATGGGAGCGTGCCGCGATCTCCATCGCCTTCTGTTCCTTGATCGTCCCGAGGCTCAGTAGGTTCGCCGTGAATGTCTCGCGCAACGGCTTGCGTTGACCGATCGCCTCATAGAGCAACGGCTGCGTAAAGGTCGGGTCGTCCCGTTCGTTGTGTCCGTGGCGGCGATAGCAGTACATGTCGATGACCGCGTCCATGTGAAAACAGGCGCGAAAATCCATGGCCAACCGGATGACCTTGTCGATCGCTTCGGGGCGTTCACCGTTAACATGGAAAATCGGGATCTGAAGCATGCGCGCCACGTCGGTGGCGTACTGCGTGGATCGGCTCTGCGACGGCGGGGTGGTGAAGCCGATCTGGTTGTTCAGGATGATGTGGATCGCTCCGCCGGTGGAATATCCCCTGAGATTGCTCAGATTGAACAGCTCCTGCACGACACCTTGACCGGCGAAGGCAGCGTCGCCATGGATCACGATTGGCAGGACCTGCGCACCGTTGCGGTCGCCAAGGCGATCCTGTTTGGCCCGTGTGCGTCCCAGCACGACCGGACCGATGAACTCCAGATGGCTAGGGTTGAAACAGAGCGTTAGGCAAACCTTGTTGCCCGAATTCGTCGGTTTCTCGCCTGAGAAACCCTGGTGGTATTTGACGTCGCCACTGCCGTAGTCCTGGTTTTGATCGGCGTCTTCGAACTCGCGGAAGATCTGGCTGGGGGCCTTACCCAGGATGTTGGCCAAAACGTTCAGGCGGCCGCGATGGGCCATTCCTATGACAACTTCCTGCACCTCATATTCGCCGGCCTTTTCAATCGCCTGATCCAGAAGCGGAATGAGAGTTTCCGCGCCTTCCAGTGAAAATCGCTTCGCGCCACCGAACTTGCGCTGGAGGAACGTTTCGAAGATCTCCGCATCGGTCAGTTTGGATAGGATGCGTAACTGCTCGTCGCGGCCAAATTCGGGCCAATAGGATTCGTCCTCGATCCGTGCGCGCAGCCAGTTCTGAATATCCAGGTCGTCGATATGCATGTACTGCCAACCAATAGGGCCACAGTAAATGTGCCCGAGATCCTCGATGATGGTCTGCAGGGTTGCCGAGCGCAGCTCTCGGCCAATGACGATCGCGTAGCCAGTTTTGAGATCCGCCTCTTCCAAACCGTAGTACGCGAGCGTCAGTTCGGGATGCTCCTCGGCGGCGAGGACGCCCAAGGGGTCGAACGTCGCCAGCACGTGTGCGCGCTCCCGGTAAGCGCGGACCAGTTGGTCGACCCGCTCCTGGCGCGAACTGGTTTTTCGTATCCGCACCGCGAGAACCTGCAATAGCTTGCGGGCCAGCGTCCCGTGCTGCTCGATCAGGGGCTGGAAGTCGTCGCCGCGTATTTCGAGAATGCGCAGCGGCTCGGCGGCCACGACATCGGCCGATCGCGGCTGATGATCGAGAAACGCCAGCTCTCCCACGACCTCGCCAGAGTTCAGTTTGGCGAGGACACGGCTGCCCTGCTGGATCGATACCGATCCGGCGATGATCATGTAGAGATCTTGACCTTGCTCGCCCTGGCGGCAGACGAACTGCCCTTTCTGGTACTCGACAATCCGCGCAATGGCCGCGATTCCTGCCAGATCCTCCTCGGAGATATCCCGGAACAAGTCCAGAGCTTTCAAGAAAGAGACGACTTCCGCGACACCCGTGTGCCCCGGAGGCTCGCGTTCAGATCTTGTCCGTGCTGGCATCGTCTGCTCGTAGTAAGCCATGCACCATCTGTGGACGGCTCCCTGTTGGCAAGGGATTTATGGACGGTGATGCAGGGCTGGTCGGTGCTGCCATCTGTTCGGCCTGTTTTTGCGGCACTGGTTGATGGCCGCTGGCCATAAGGATCTCCGCAAACCAAGTCCCGGTCAAAACCTCGCAGTCGCAATGCTGCAGTGGCTATAGTGGGGTGTCCTGATCTCCGGATCGACCGGCTGGGTGCATTATCCGTCACTTGCCCTCATCCTACCTCGTGAGCGCGAACCAAGGCCCGCGCGTGTTTCAAGCGGCCTGTGGCATTGGCTCGCATGGGGGCTCTTAATAGCGTGTTCTGCGGACCATGATAGCCCAGGCGATGCGGGCGATCTTGTTGGCCAGCGCGATCGCTGCGATCTTGGTTGGGCGGCGCTCCATGAGCGCGACAAGCCAGGCTCTTCGGGTCGAGCCAGCCTGCTTAGCGCGCCTGATCACGGAGAGTGCGCCAATCACGAGAAGCCTTCGCAGATAGCGGTCTCCCGCCTTGGAGATATGCCCAGGGCGATGCTTGCCGCCGGTGGAGTCCTCCCTTGGCACCAGCCCGATCCAGGCCGACAGGTCGCGCCCCGCTCGAAAGGCGTAAGGATCGGGGACAGCGGCCACCAGCGCTGTGGCGATCAGCGGGCCGACGCCGGGGATCTCGGCCAAGCGCTGGCTCACCTTGCTCGCGCGGTGCCAGGCAAGGATGCGCCGATCCGCTTCCTGGATCTGGTACCTGGCCATGACCAGCTGATCGCGCAAGGCCAGCAGACTGTCACGCGCCGCTGGCGGCACGCGCTCATCCTGCTCGTCAGCGATCACCTCCAGGAGCTTCTCCAACCCGTTGCGACCGACCCCCGCAACAATGCCGACTCGGCGAGATGCGCCCTGAGCGCAATGATCAGCGCCGTGCGCTGGCGCACAAACAGCGCGCGCGTTCGGTGCAGCATCAGGACCGCCTGCTGCTCGGGCGTCTTGATCGGAACAAAGCGCATGGTCGGACGCGCCACCGCCTCGCAGATCGCCTCGGCATCCGCCGCATCATTCTTGTTGCGCTTCACATAGGGCCTTCACATAGCGCACCGGCATCATCCGGACCTCATGACCCAGCGCCGCAACCTCGCGCACCCAATAGTGCGACGTCGCACAGGCCTCCATCCCCACCAGACAAGGCGGCAGCTTCTTGAAGAAAGCTAGCACCTGCCGACGCCGCAGCTGTCGCCGGATAACTGGCTTTCCCGTCGCATCAACGCCGTGGACTTGAAAAACGGACTTCGCAAGATCCAAACCGATCACTGCATCAAGAGGCGGACTCTAGCGTTGCCGGAGGCGGTGGGCCATCGCACAAATGTCGGGCAAGAGGCAGGTAAACCGGTCTATCATATTCCGCAATCGCTCCGCAAAGGATGTGACCGGAGTGAGACCCTGACTCGGGCCAGTATATAATCAAAACCCGCCCCGAGTGATTGCGAGAGGAGCCCCGGGATATGTCGACGACGAGCCAGCTTCTCGACATTGCTTGGATTCTCGTGTGTGCGGCCCTGGTCATGTTGATGCAGGCGGGCTTCTCTTGTCTAGAAAGCGGCCTGGTTCGCACCAAGAACAGCATTAACGTCGCCGCCAAGAATTTTGCCGATTTCTGCCTTGCCTCTGTCGTGTTCTGGCTGTTCGGTTTCGCGTTGATGTTCGGCGCGACCTCCGGCGGATTTTTCGGCACGTCAGGTTTCCTGTTCAATGATACGGCGAACCCGTGGCTGATGGCGTTTTTTATTTTTCAGCTGGGGTTCTGCGGCACCGCCGTGACGATCGTGTCGGGTGCGGTGTCCGAACGCATGAGATTTGCCGGTTACCTCGTGGTTGCAACCATTCTTTCCGCTGTCATTTACCCGTTCATCGGCCACTGGGTGTGGGGCAGCGCCAGCGGGGCAGCGCCGGGCGGGTGGTTGGAGCAAAGGGGGTTCATCGACTTTGCCGGATCTACGGTGGTCCATTCCGTCGGCGGCTGGGTCGCACTGGCTGCGATTATCATTATCGGGCCCCGCATCGGCCGCTTTGGCGAGAACAGCATTCCTATTCACGGCCACGATCTGCCCTTCGTGACCCTGGGCGTATTTTTGTTGTGGTTCGGCTGGTTCGGTTTCAACGGCGGCAGCACCCTGGGACTCACGCCGGAGGTGCCGACCATCATCGTCAATACCACCGTTTCCGGCGCGTTCGGCGGCATCGTCGGGATGGCTCTGGCGTGGCGGCTAGGCGGCCGACCCGATGTCACGATGATCATGAACGGCTCGCTGGCCGGTCTCGTCGGGATCACAGCTTCGGCCCACATCATGACGCCGGTGGCGGCGGCGGGTATCGGGTCCATTGCGGCGGCAATGATGTACAGCGTAGCGATGCTGTTGGAAAAGCTCGAGATCGACGACGTGGTTGGCGCCGTGCCGGTCCATCTGGCGGCCGGAATCTGGGGAACGCTGGCGGTTGCGATATTCGGCGATCCCGAGGCCTGGGGCACCGGTTTGGGGCGCTGGGAACAGTTGGCGGTTCAGGCCACCGGCGTAGGCGCGGCTTTTCTCTGGGCGTTCGGTTTGGGTTTCATCCTGCTGTGGTTGATCAACCGCGTGTATCCACTGCGCATTGGCCCCGAAGGTGAACAGGTCGGCCTCAACGTGGCCGAGCA
>Ga0255057_10002218_pt1 | contig 10572 bp, 7 predicted proteins | sample Cases_109_6_MG_FD_189022 | JGI IMG/M metagenome (GOLD analysis project Ga0255057, IMG submission 189022) | Seawater microbial communities from Amundsen Gulf, Northwest Territories, Canada - Cases_109_6 | ecosystem: Environmental > Aquatic > Marine > Gulf | place: Canada: Northwest Territories... | reverse complement strand
TCTCTACCGCCTGGATCCGAAGGGCCTGGATGCGCAGGCCCTGGAGACACCCTTCGACCCCTTCACTCCGGTACACCAGCTCTGCGCGTTGCCCGCTGGGGAGCTCATCGGCGGCGCCGAGGACGCAGCACGCCTGCGCCTGGAAGGGGCAGCGCTGGTCTCGGGCCAGCTGCTCGGGATCGCGGAGCAGACGGTCACGCTGGCCAACGCGTACGCCAAGGAGCGCGAGCAGTTCGGCCGCCCCATCGGTTCCTTCCAGGCCATGAAGCACATCCTGGCCGACATGTTCACGCGTCAGGAGGCGGCTCGTGCCGCCGTCTATGCGGCGGGTGCGACGTTGGACGATCCGCTCGTGGGTGACGTGGCCCGGGCGGTTTCAGCCGCGAAGGTGGTCGCCGGCGAGGCGGCCCTCAAGAATTCGAGGGGCTGCATCCAGGTACACGGCGGTATGGGTTTTACCTGGGAGATCGCGGCGCACTACTACTGGAAGCGCACCTGGGTGCTGGAGCAGTGCTTCGGCACGGTCGACGAGCATGCCGACGCGCTGGCGGAGAAGCTGGGGGCGGCGGCGTAGCCTTCGCGGCCGCGCGTGGCGCCGCGCGCAGGGCCTAGCGGTAGGCGTTGAGCGGGTCGTTGGCGAGCCGTTCGGCGATGCTGCCGAACTCGTTGCGGAGCTCGGCTTCGGGCAGCGAACGCGCGAGCATTGCGACGAGCCCGCTCGACTCGGCAGCCAGGCGCTCCGCCTCCTCGCGCTCGCCGCGGCGGCGCGCCAGCTCTCCTTGAAGGGACAGTGCGCGCCAGGTGGCGGGCGGGTAGCCGATGGCCCGGGCCACCTGGATGGCCTGCTCGAGGCTCTGGCCTGCCTCGTCGTGACGTTCCAGGTGCACGAGGGTGCGCCCACGGAGCTCCAGGGCGCGGGCCTCGAGCTTGCGCGAGCGCTGGTTGCGGGCGGTGTCGAGCTCTTCGTCCACGTAGGGAAGGGCCTGCTCGGGCTCGCCGCGCGCCAGGTGCACGCGGGTCAGGGCGTCGTTCAGGTGCATGCCGTAGCGCCAGCGCTGCCACGGATCTCCCGGCGTGGCGAGCTCGGTTCTCACCGGCTCGAGCACCTCCAGCGCTCCGTCGTTGTCCCCGAGTGCCACCCGGTTGCAGGCCAGGTTGATGTTGGCGTTGCTCAGGATCTCGTCGGCGCCGGCCACCAGGTCGAGGTCGACCAGCTCCCGGGCCAGGCGCGCGGCCTCGCGGTTGAAGGCACTGGCCTGCTCGTGGCAGTTGAACTCGCCCAGGCACCAGCCCAACGTGTTGAGGAAACGCGAGCGCATGGCGCGGTCGCCGATGCGCAGCGAGAGGTCGAGGGCCTGGCGGATGGAGGCGATGCCCCGGCCGTACTCACCGAGACAAGTCAGCGCCAAGCCGGTGACCCAGGTGGGGATCACGATCAGCTGGGGGACGGCGATGCGCTGGGCGGCGGCCAGCGCCAGCTCGGCCAGGGAGAGCGCGTCGCGGTAGTTGCCGCCCAGCTCGGCCCACAAGCTGTCCTGGCCCACGACGGTGGCGATGGCCTCGTCGTCTCCGGAAGACAGGGCGAGGCGACCCATGCTCGTGCTGGACCCCTCCTCCTGCGGCACCGCGCGCAGGCCCTCGTGGGTGGTGGTCTGGTGGGTGAGCGCGCACAGCGCGATCGTGGCCGCCGCGTCGCAGCCGTTGGCCTCGGCGATGTCCGCCCCCTGCTGGGCCACGGCGGCCGACTCCTCGTAGTGGTGGCCCCATAGATAGGAGTGAGCCGCCCGCGCCAGGTTGCGCGCGCGCGGCTCCGCAGCCTCGCTCCAGCCCGCCGCGCGTCGGAAGGCATCACCGGACTCGCGGAACTCGTTGATGCAATAGGCGCAGAGGCCCAGGCCCATCGCCAGGCGAGCGCGGTGCTCGTTGGGGACGGAGTCCCCGAGCTGCTCCGCGGCGTCCAGGGCCTGCCGGAAGTGCGCCACGGCGGAGTGGTTGGCGTAGGCGTCGGCGGCCTTGATGGCGGCGCGCTCGTGGAAGAGCAGCGCGCGGTCCCACTCCTCGGCCAGCTCGAAGTGGTGCGCCAGCGCCTCGTAGTGCTCGGCCAGACGCTCGGCGTAGAGCTCCTCGATGGCGTGGCCCACGATGCGATGCAGGGCCCGCCGCCGCTGCTGGAGCACGCTCTCGTAGGCTACGTCGTGGGTGAGAGCGTGCTTGAACATGAAGGCGAGCTCCGGGTGGGCCGCCTTCTGGTAAATGAGCTCCAGCGCGCGCAGCTCGCTCACCACACCCTGCATGGCCTCACCGGCCTCGACGATGCGCTCGAGCAGCCGCAGCGCGAACTCGCGCCCGATCACCGCAGCCATCTGGATGGCCCGCTTGGGCTCCTCGTCGAGGCGATCGATGCGCGCCATCAGCACGTCGTGAATCGAGTCGGGGACCGTGATCTCGTCGAGAGGGCGAGCCAGGGCTACGCGTCCGTCGTGGAGGCGCAGCGCACCCTCCTCCAGCAGGGACTTGATCACTTCCTCGACGAAGAATGGGTTGCCCTCCGCTTTCTTGACGATGAGGGCGCGCAGCTCCGGCGGCAGCGAGGCCGAGTCGAGCATCGAGCCGGCCATGGCAGCCATCTCTCCGGGCGAGAGCGCCTGGAGCGCCACGCGGACGTGGTAGCTGTGGTCGCCGAAGGGGTGCTGGTAGCCGGGGCGGTGAGTGAGCAGCAGCAGAACGCGTGCGGCCGGAATCGATCCGATCAGGAAATCGAGGAACTCCTCGGAGGCTCGGTCGATCCAGTGCAGGTCTTCGACGACCAGCACCAGCGGCCGGCGTTCGCCCGCGCGCATGAAGAAGGCGTGCAGGGCGCGGATGGTCTCGCTGCGTCGTGTCGCGGCGTCGAGCTCCTCGACCGAGCGGTCCGAGACCGGCAGGGAGAGCAGCTTCTGCAACAGTGGCTCAGCCCAGCAGAGGTCTTCCCCCAGCTCGGCCAACCCGGACGAGAGCTTGCCCAGCGCCGCGGGGTCGTCGTCCTGGTCCTCGATCTCGAAGAAGCGCTGCAGCCCGTCCACCAGGAAGCGGAAGGCCGTGGTGCTGCCGTAGGAGGCGCAGCGTCCCTCGAACCAGACGTGGGGCTCTTCGCGGAGGCTCTTGCGGAACTCGTAGAGCAGCCGCGACTTGCCGATGCCCGCGTCGCCCACCAGGAAGCAGGCGCGTCCGCGCCCGCCGCGCGCTGCGCGGAGGGCCTCGTGCAGGGCCGCGAGCTCGGTGTCGCGGGCCACCAGCGGGGTGAGGCCGGCCTCGGCGCGGGCGTCGACTCTTCCCGTTCCGGGTCGCTCGCGCAGCACGCGCCAGGCGTGCACAGGCTGCGCCTTGCCTTTCACCTGGTGAGTGCCGCCATCCTCGAGGTCGAAGTAGCCCTGCACCAGGCGCTGGGTGGCGTCGGATATCGCGATCTCCCCAGGATTTGCGAGCTGCTGGAGACGAGCCGCGAGATTCGTGGTGTCTCCGACGGCGGTGTAGTCCATGCGCAGGTCGTCGCCGATGCGGCCGACCACGACCGGCCCGTTGTGGATCCCGACGCGCAGTGGCAGGCGCAGGCCGCCTTCCTCGAGGTCGCGCAGCCCGCGCTGGATGCCGAGCGCGGCCCGCAGCGCGCGTTGCGGAGCCTCCTCCAGCGCCACCGGCGCACCGAAGAGCGCCATCACGCCGTCGCCCAGGAACTGGTTCACGGTGCCTTCGTGCTGGTGTACCTGGTCGAGCACGAGCTGAAAGAAGCGGTCCATCAGCGAGTGCACCTGCTCCGGGTCGCGCGCCTCGGACATGGCCGTGAAGCCTGCGACGTCGGCGAAGAGCACCGTCACGTGCTTGCGCTCGCCCTCTAGGGCGCCGCGGTTGGTGAGGATGCGGTCGGCCAGGTGGCGCGGGGTGTAGGAGCTGGGATCGCGTGTGGGTTCGGGTTGCGCGGTCGGAGCGGCGGGGCGCTGCTCGGGCGCCGAAACGGGCGCGCCGCAGGCGTCGCAGAAGGCGGCGTCGGCCGGGAGCTCGGCTCCGCACTGGGTGCAGCCGGACGGCAGCCCGCTGCCACAGCCCGCGCAGAAGCGCGCTGCAGCGCGATTGTCTCGCTCACAGCTACGGCAGCGCAAAGTTGGTCTACCCCCCGGCGCCAGGATGGGCAGGCCCAGGATACGACCTTCGCGAGCGCTCGTCCGCCGAGGGCCGACGTCGCGCGCGGCGGAGTCCCTGGGCGAGCAGCGTCGAGGCGAGTAGCCGAGTGTGCCGGCCGAGCCGAGCGCGGGACGGAACGGGCTCGGCTGCGAGTCGCGCCACGAAGCCCTCGGTCTCTCCGCTCGGGTTGGTGCCCCAGCCGACGACGGTGTTGCCTTTGGGGCAGACGCCGCTGGCCTGGATCAGCGTCCAGCCGGCGAGGTTCAGGCCCGCTTCAGTGAGCACCTCAACCAGGCGGCGCAGACCCTCGTCGGGCGTCCAGGGCAGCGCCTCCTCCCTGCATTTGGGATGGCCTGATTCACCTGTGATTCCGAGGGGCTAGCCGCCAGCAAGCAGATTGCAGCTGTTTTTCATTTACGGTACGCTGCGTCTCGTATTTCGGCCGAAGGAGACTTTGCATGGGGATTCTGGACGGCAAGGCCGCGGTGGTGACCGGTGGGGGACGGGGCATCGGGCGCGGGCACTGCCTGCACCTGGCCGAGCAGGGCGCCGCGGTGGTGGTAAACGACATCGACAAGACCGAGGCGCAGAAGGTGGTGGCGGAGATCGCCGAGCAGGGCGGCAAGGCCAGTGCCAGCGACGCGAACATCGCCAGCCGCGAGGGCGCTCGCGCTCTGGTGCAGCAGTGTGTCGACGAGTTCGGCGCCATCCATGCCGCCGTGAGCAACGCCGGCAACGTGAAGGATCGCTCCTTTCTCAAGATGAGCGACGAGGAGTTCGACTCCGTCGTCCAGGTGCACGTGTACGGGACCTTCCGCGTGGCGCAGGAGGCGGCGCTGCGCTTCAAGGACCAGGCCAGCGGTGGCTCCATCGTGAACACGGTCTCCGCCGCCCATTTCGGAAATTTCGGCCAGACCAACTACGCCGGGTCCAAGGGCATGATCGCCTCCATGACCTACACCTGGGCCGTCGAGCTGGCGCGCTACGGCATTCGGGTGAACGCCATCAGCCCCTCGGGCACGACGCGCATGTCGGCCACCTACAAGTCCGGGGGCAAGACGGTCGAGCTGCCCTTCATCGACCCGAACCAGAACGGCGCCTTCGTGGCCTTCCTGTGCAGCGATCACGCGGATTGGGTCACCGGGCAGATCTTCGGCAGCGGGGCCGACCGCGTGCAGATCGTGGAGCAGCCCAGCTACGGCACGGCCATGTACCTGCCCGGCGGCCTCACGGTCGACGGTGTGGTCGAGAACTTCAAGAAGGTCTTCGGCACGCGCCTCGAGAACGTCGGGCTGATGAAGCAGCCCTATCCCTTCTACGACGGGGTGAAGGCGGCGGAGTCGAAGTAGCGCGAGGTCCTATGAGCTTCGAGAACCTCTTGTACGAGAAGCGGGAAGGCGTGGGCACCCTCACGCTGAACCGGCCCGAACGCCACAACGCCTTCAACGTCGCCATGGCGCTGGAGCTGCGGCAGGTGTGGGAAGAGGTGAAGCGCGACGGCGACGTGGTCTGCGTCGTGGTGACGGGCGCCGGCGACAAGGCCTTCTGCACCGGTATGGACGTTGCCGACGTCGCGTCCGGCAGCGCGCGAGAGGAGTCGCAGCGCATCGAAGCAGAGACGGGCAAGGCCTTCTACCACTTCCTGACGGCGATCCACAATCAGGTGTGGAAGCCCGTGATCACCGCCGTGAACGGCATGGTCGTGGGCGGCGGGCTCCACTTCATCGCCGACAGTGACCTGATCATCGCCGCGGAGCACGCAACCTTCTTCGATACGCACGTGAAGGTGGGCCTCGTCGCGGGGCTCGAGCCGGTCGGGCTGGCTCGGCGCATTCCGCTGGAGGCCGTGTTGCGCATGGCCTTCCTGGGTGGCTCCGAGCGACTGAGCGCCCAAGAGGCGCTGCAGCTCGGACTCGTGGGCGAGGTGCTTCCGGCCGCCGAGCTGCTGCCGCGGGCCCAGGAGCTGGCCGCGAAGATCGCCCAGCACTCGCCGACCGCGCTGGCGCTCAGCAAGCGCGCCATCTGGGAGAGCCTCGACGGCGGCCTGCACACGGGCCTCGACCGCACCTGGCAAGCGATCCGCGAGCACATCAGCCACCCGGACCTGGTGGAGGGCTCCGCCGCTTTCGTCGAGAAGCGCAAGCCCCGCTGGGCGCCGTACACGGGGGAGTAGGCCGTGGTCTATGAGCACATCCTCTTCGACGTGGTCGATGGCATCGCGACCATCACGCTGAACCGCCCCGACAAGCTCAACGCCTACATCACCCCCATGGGCGACGAGGTCTGCGCCGCCTTCCGCAGCTGCCGTGACGACGCCGAGGTGCGAGCCGTGGTGCTCACCGGTGCCGGCCGCGGCTTCTGCGCGGGTGTGGATCTCGAGCACTTGAAGGCTCACCAGGCCGGGGGCAACGCCGCCGCCGGCAAGGGCCCGAGGCTCGGCGAGGAGGACTTCTTGAAGCAGCTCCCGCTCGAGCTGGTCGCCTACCCCAAGCCCACTATTGCCGCCGTGAACGGCGCCGCCATCGGCGTGGGCGTCACGATGATGCTGCCCATGGATCTGCGCGTGGCGGCCGAGGGCGTGAAGATCGGCGTCACCTTCACCAAGCTCGGCATCCTGCCGGGTCTGGGTAGCACCCACCTGCTGCCGCGCCTGGTCGGGCGGGCCAAGGCGCTGGAGCTGGTGCTCCGCGCTCGCGTGATCCTCTCGGAGGAGGCCTGCCGCATCGGCCTCGTCAACCGCGTGGTCCCGGCCGAGAAGCTACTCGACTCCGCCCGCGAGCTCGCCGTCGAGTGCGTCGACAAGCGCCCGGAGGTGCTGGCCGCCGCCAAGCGTGCACTCGACTTCGGCGAGACCCACTCCATGGAAGAGGCCATGCGCAACGAGGAGCGTGAGAGCGCGGGGTTGCGGGCGGCGCGGAAGGGCTGAGATAATCCGCGATCCAGCCCCCTGGAGGAGGAACAGATGACCCTGGAGGAGGAACAGATGACGCGAGTAGCTCGTAGCTTCGCGGCGCTCCTGATCGGCACTGCTTGCGGACTCTCCTACCTGCCCGCCTTCGCGCAGGACGTGCCCCGTCCCACGGACGAGCAGCTGCGGGAGATCAAGAGCGCCGACTATTCCCCCTACAAGAATCAGGACCATCCGAACCGGGTGTTCTTCGGCGAGACGCATCTGCACACGTCCTTCTCCACGGACGCCGGCATGATCGGGAACACCCTCGGCCCCGAGGAGGCGTTCCGGATCTCGCGAGGTGGCGAGTTCGTCTCCAGCATGGGTGTGCCCGGGCGCCTCTCCAGGCCCTTCGACTTCGTCGTCGTGACCGATCACGCGGAGAACTTGGGGCTTGCCCCCGCCGTGGCCGTCTCCGACCCGGGTCTTCTGGCCAACGCCTGGGGGAAGGAGCTGCACGACAAGGTCAAGGCCGGAGAGCCGATGGCCGCGTTCGACATGTGGGTCGGTCGGATGGGTACACGCGACGATCCGCTGAAGGGCAGCGAGCTCCCGCGCACCTACTGGGAGAAGTCCACCGCGGCTGCAGAGAAATACAACGCGCCCGGTGTCTTCACCGCGTTCATCGGCCTCGGTGCCCGAGGGGGCGAATCTGCACCGGAACGTCATCTTTCGCGACGGCAAGGCCAAGGCCGACACGATCGTACCGTTCTCGAACTACGACTCGCAGGATCCGGAAGACCTGTGGAAGTTCCTCCAGGCGTACGAGGCGAAGACCGGCGGCAAGCTGCTCGCCATCGCGCACAACGGGAACCTGTCGGATGGCCTGATGTTCGACGACGTCACGCTCTCCGGGGAGCCGCTCACTCGTGACTACGCGGAGCGCCGCTCCCGCTGGGAGCCGCTCTACGAAGTCACCCAGATCAAGGGAGACGGCGAGACGCTTCCGGCGCTGTCGCCGAAGGACGAGTTCGCCGACTACTACACCTGGGAGCCCGCCTCGTTCTCCGCCAAGGCGACGACGCCCGAGATGCTGCCCAAGGAGTACGCTCGTGAGGCGTTGAAGCGCGGTCTCGCCTTCGAGGAGAGGCTCGGCGTCAATCCGTTCAAGTTCGGCCTGATCGGCTCCACCGACGCGCACACCTCGATTCCAGCGATCGAGGAGAGCAACTTCTTCGGCAAGATCAGCGCCGCCGAGCCTTCCGGGAATCCGCTCCGCTACGAGGAGATCGTCAACGGGCGGGAAAATCCCGACCCCGAGGTCAAGACCCGGCTGTACCAGTCCATGGCCGGCGGATTGACCGCGATCTGGGCGCGCGAGAACACGCGCGAGGCGCTGTGGGACGCGATGGCGCGCAAGGAGGCGTTCGCGACGACGGGCACTCGTATCAGAGTGCGCGTCTTCGCAGGCTGGGACCTGGCCGCAGCCGATCTCGATCGCTCCGACTTCGCCGTGTACGCCTACGAGCACGGTGTGCCGATGGGTGGGGACCTGGCCGATGCACCTCGCGGCAAGGCACCGACGCTGCTGATCCGTGCCGTCCGCGACCCCGACGGCGCCAACCTGGACCGCGTCCAGATCATCAAGGGCTGGCTCGACGCGAGCGGTGAGACGCACGAGCGCATCTACGATGTGGCGTGTGCCGATGGTCGCGGCGTCAAGGCTCGTCGCTGTGACCGAGCTGTGGGCGACACCGTGAACGTCGAAGCGGCGACCTTCAGCAACTCGATCGGCGATCCCTACCTCGCGGCCGCCTGGACCGACCCCGACTTCGACGCCGAGCAGCGGGCCTTCTACTACGTGCGCGTGCTCGAGATTCCCACGCCGACCTGGCTCGCCTTCGACAAGAAGTACTTCAAGGTCGACCTGCCCGCGGACGCCCAGATGAAGAGCCAGGAGCGCGCCTACACCTCCCCGATCTGGTACACGCCCAAGAGCTAAGCGCCGCCGTCGCCTCGGCCCTGCTCTCGCTTCAGCACCACCACCGGGATCTCCCGGGAGGTCTTCTTCTGGTAGCGGGGATAGACCGGGTTCTGCTCACACAGCCAGGCCCACAGGCGCTCGCGCTCGACGCCGCTGGCCAGCTCGGCGCGGGCGCGGAAGCGCTCGCGGCCCAGCCGGACTTCCGCCTGGGGGTTGGCCTGGAGGTTCAGCCACCAGGCGGGGTCGTTGTCCTGCCCGTTGTTCGAACCCACGACGATCAGGTCGTCGCCGTCCCGAAAGCACGCCAGCGGCAGCGTGCGGGGCTGGCCGGATTTTCGCCCAGTGGTGGTGAGCAGCGCCATCTCGAGCCCGGCCAGCCGCGCCATCAGCCGGCCGTCGCTCTTCTCGTAGATGGCTCGGTGAAGCTTCGTGAACCAGGTCCAGTTCGCCATGGCGGGCAGTGTAGCCCGACGGGAGCGGCGCTCGGGGTTCGCCTTGACAGCAGGCCGACCGCGTGAATCAATGTCGCAGGAGGAACGCATGCGCGCCGTGTCTGTCCTCGGGGTCTCGCTCGTTGCGCTGTTCCTGGCGCATCCCGCGCTGGCGGGGATCGAGGTGCTTTCCCAGCAGCGCCGCGTCGCGGTCGACATCGAGGTGAGCGAAGCCCTCTACGCCTCGTGCATTCCGCTGCTGGACCCCTTGTGTCAGCCAGACGAGGTCACGACGACGAACTTCTCGGACTCGGAGACAGCCCCGGATACCTCCCCCTTCGTCGAGACTGCGAACGACCCGGCCTTTCCGTCGACCTGGGCGAGCCAGGACTCCCTGCTGGGGGCCAACAGGCTCCGCGCCTCCGGCAGCCATGTGGCCGCCTCGAGCTTCTGGCAGAGCGGTGGCTTCCCCATCACTTTTCACAGCGAGTCGCATGCTGCCGAGTCCAGCGTGGTGGTCGATTTCTCGCTGGCAGAAACTACGCCCTACAGGCTCGATGGAAATGTAGCCACGTCCGGCGGCTTCACCTCGTCCTCCTCCGCCTGGATCCGGCTGAGCGGGCCCGGCGGCGTCGTCGCGGAGGTGCAGGTCGACACGGATCCCAACTGCACGGATCCCGGCTGCTTCACGGTGGGGCCGGAGCCGCTCGGCGCCACGGGCACGCTGGCCGCGGGTAGCTACACCCTGGAGGCCATCGCCAGCGGAAACGCCAGCGGCTTACACAGCACCAGCGGCTCCTTCGGTGGGGGCATGGGCGGCGCCTTCGACGTCGAGCTGCTGGTGGGCGCCGCGGTCCTGCCGGGGCTCGGCCCGCCGGGGCTGGCGCTGCTGTCGCTCGCGCTGGGTGCGGGCGGCGTGCAGCGGTTGCGCGGCGTCTAGCGGAGGGCGGAGAGTGCGCGCCGTTCGTGTGTTCCTGATCGGCATCGTGTTGCTGCTGGTGGTCGCCGGCACGGTGCTGGTCGTGGCGGGCCGCGGTGTCTTCGGGTCGCACGAGGGCCCCGGGGACGTGACGCCCACGCGGCGCCCCTCGGCCGCGGTGGCCGAGGCA
>Ga0255057_10002217_pt1 | contig 10574 bp, 5 predicted proteins | sample Cases_109_6_MG_FD_189022 | JGI IMG/M metagenome (GOLD analysis project Ga0255057, IMG submission 189022) | Seawater microbial communities from Amundsen Gulf, Northwest Territories, Canada - Cases_109_6 | ecosystem: Environmental > Aquatic > Marine > Gulf | place: Canada: Northwest Territories... | reverse complement strand
CAAGGTCCTCGACTTCGGCTTGGCGCGGGAGACCACTGTCCAAGGGGTAGGAGTCGACACGCTCGCGGCTACGGTTCCTGCCATCACCAAGGAGGGCTCCCTTCTCGGCACTATGCCGTATATGGCTCCCGAACAGCTGGAGGGCAGGCCGGCCGACGCCCGCTCAGATGTCTGGGCGCTGGGCTGCATCCTCTATGAGATGGCGACCGGAGAACACCCGTTCCGGAGTGACACCCAGGCTCGCCTTATCGGCACGATCATGGAATCGACTCCCCTACCGCCGTCGAAGAAGAGACCTCTCGTCCCCGAGCGAATCGACTGGGTGGTCGAACGCTGCCTGGAGAAGGACCCGGAGCGACGCTGGCAATCGGCACGAGACCTGACGCTGGAGCTCGATGCTCTCGAGGGGGCCGATGCAGCTGGCACAGAAGCAGGCGGACCAGCGTTGCCTGCAGCAGCACCCCAGCCACGCGGGCGTCGGCTCCTGGCAGCGGTGCTCGTCGTGCTGGCCATTGCAGCGGGGGCGGCGTGGCTCACTCTGCGGCAAAAGCCACAACTCGCAGCACCCGCGGTTGTCTCCCGCCTCGCGATCAACCCCTCACCCGGAGAGTCGTGGGTCATCAGTACGCACGACCCGGATGTCGCCATCTCACCCGACGGCGAGCGCATCGCCTATATCGGTCGACGTGGCGGGGAGAACCACCTCGTGGTGCGCCGGCTGGACGAGTTCGAGGGCTCCTCATTGGGCAGTTTTGGCGGAGCTGTTCGCTCCCCGTTCTTTTCGCCCGACGGCGAGTGGGTCGGATTTGTGGACGGAAACACGCTAAAGAGAGTTGCCGTGGATGGCAGTGCAACGGTCACCATCTGCGTGTTGCCGGGCTTCCTGAGCGGCGCCACCTGGGGATCCGACAACACTCTGGTTCTGGGCACCCTCATCCACGGCCTGTTTCGCGTCCCAGCCGCGGGTGGTGAGCCCGAGCCTCTTGAGACAGCCGCGTTCCGAGAAGGGGGAATCGCCCGCTGGCCCCACCTTCTCCCGGACGGCAGAGCCGTGCTCTTCGCCTCGGGACAGGGAGTTGCCCAATCCGAGATCCGGGTGCGCTCCCTGGTGAGCGATGACGAGAAGGTGATTGTGCAAGGAGCGACGTTTCCCCACTATGCCGGCACCGGCCATCTCCTGTACGTGGCCGACAGCGTACTCTGGGCCGTCGCATTCGACATTGAACAACTCGAAGTCGTGGGCGATCCGGTCCCGATCGTGGATGGTGTGATGATCAAGGGACCGCGACAGACAGGCTTGGGCGCGGCCAACGTCGGCATCTCGGGCAACGGCACCCTGGTCTACCGGCCGGCTGGCGCCGCGGGTAGTGCCAGCACCCTCGTTTGGGTGGATCGCGAGGGGCGGGAAGAACAGCTGGATCTTGGAGCCCAGGCCTATGGCCGGATGCAGATCTCCCCGGACGGCTCGAGGATAGCCATCGAGATCACCGATGCCAATCTGACCAATACCGACATCTGGGTCGGCGATGTCCAGGGGCCGAGCCTCTCTCAGCTGACCTTTGACCCGGCAGTGGACGGGTACCCGGTCTGGGCTCCCGATGGCCGGCGGGTCCTCTTCCGGTCCCAGCGCGGGGGCGGCAGCCTGCTCTCGAGGTCGGCCGGAGGCACGGGCCCGGTAGAGCAGCTTCCCACTTCTTCTGCAGGTCAACTCTGTTGCGTGACGCCCGACGGCAGCGATCTGGTCCACGTCAACCAGACCGGCTACTGGGGGGTGTCGCTGGGCAGCGCCGGTGGCGAGCACAGGCTCCACCTGGAAGCCGGTTGGGTGCCTGCCCTGTCACCCGACGGACGGTATCTAGCCAACATTTCGGATGAGACCGGAGATTTCGAGGTCTACGTGCAGCCGTATCCCAACCCGGACGGCGTGAAGTGGAGGATCACCTCCGGCGGTGGGCGCGATCCAGCCTGGAGCCGCGACGGTCGGGAGCTCTTCTACCAGAAGGACAACACCCTGTTCGCTACGGCGATCACCACCGAGCCGACCTTCAGCGCCGGGCCGGCGGTGGCCCTGTTCGACGGGCCCTACATCGACTCGATGGGCCGCTGGTACGACGTGGCGCCAGACGGCCGGTTCCTGATGCTCAAGCCCGGTTGGTTGAGCGAGGGTCGAGAGACGCCCGTCATGCACATTGTTCTCAACTGGTTCTCGGAGCTGGAGCGGTTGGTGCCCACCAACTGATCGTCCGAGACAAATCGGTTCTGCCTTGGATCCACCCAGACCCGCTTTTGCTACCATCTCCTCTCTGTTTTCTTCAAAGAGGAGCAAGCTGTAGCCATGACAAGAAAGCGCTGCTGCAGGAGGGGTCATGTCCGCTGGATTCCCGCTCTGTTCTTGATCGGTGTCGTTGTCGCCACACCCCTTCTCGCGGCCGACAAGGAAGAGACTCCTTTCGACCATCTCGAGTGGCGGAACATCGGCCCAGTCAACATGAGCGGCCGGGTGGCCGATGTCGAGGGGATCCCCGGCGACCCCAATGTGCTCTATGTCGGCTCGGCCTCGGGTGGGGTGTGGAGGACGGTCGATGGCGGGTTGACCTTCAAGCCCCTTTTCGATGACCAGCCGATCGCTTCGATCGGCGATCTGGCTTTAGCGCCTTCGAACCCCGACGTCATCTACGTCGGCTCGGGCGAGGCCAACGCCCGCAACAGCGTCTCCTTTGGCAACGGGGTCTACAAGTCGACCGACGGCGGCCAGAGCTGGACCCATGTCGGGCTGGAGGATACCCGGCATATCTCGCGCGTGCTGGTCTCACCCCACGACCCGGATGTGGTCTTTGTCGGTGCCATGGGCAGCTTCTGGGGGCCCAACGAGGAGCGGGGGGTCTTTCGCTCCACCGATGGCGGGGCCACCTGGGAGAAGGTCCTCTATCTCGACGACAAGCATGGGGTCTCGGATATGGACATGGACCCCACCAATCCCAATATTCTCTTTGCCGGTCTCTGGCACTTCGATCGCAAGCCCTGGACCCACACCACGGGAAGCGAGGAGGGCGGGGTCTGGAAGTCGGTGGACGGCGGCGACACCTGGGAAAAGCTCGAGGAGGGGCTGCCCGAGGGGATTGTGGGGCGGATCGGGGTCAAGATCGCGCCCAGCAACCCCGAGGTGGTCTATGTCATCGCCGAATCGGATGAGGGAACGCTCTTCCGCTCAAACGACCGGGGCAAGACCTTCAAAAAGGTCTCGGACAACGTCCGGATCGTCTCCCGCGGTCTCTACTACACCGACATGCGGGTCGATCCGGCGGACGAGAATCGGGTCTTTGCCGTCTCCAGCCGGCTTTTTCTCTCGGTCGACGGCGGCAAGAACTTCGAGCGGATCTCCAAATCGACCCATGTCGACTACCACAGTTTGTGGATCGACCCCGAGAACCCCGACCGCATTTGGCAGGGCCAGGACGGTGGGGTCGCGGTCTCCTACGACCGGGGCAAGACCTGGGAGCCGATCCGCAATCTCCCCCTCGCCCAGTTCTACCAGGTCTTCCACGACAACAGGGAACCCTTTTACGTTGTCGGTGGCGGGCTCCAGGACAACGGCACCTGGTACGGGCCGAGTCGCACCCGCGAGCCGGCCGGCATCCTCCCCGACGACTGGCGGATGATGAGCTTTGGCGACGCCTATTGGGTCGTCCCCCATCCCACCCAGGAGGATCTCTTCCTCTCCGAGTCGCAGGCCGGCAACATCTTGCGCACCGACATGCGGACCCGGCAACAGATAGACGTCTCCCCCCAGCCGCGACGCAACGACGGCGGACCGGTGGGTGAGCTGGAGTATCGCTTCAACTGGAACGCCCCCATCGTCGCCTCACCCCACGATCCGATGACGGTCTACTTTGCCGGCAACGTGGTGTTCAAGACCCGGGACTTTGGTGACACCTGGGAGAAGATTAGTCCCGACCTCACCACCGACGATCCGGACAAGCAGGGCGAGGCGGGGGGGCCGGCCTGGACCGAGAACACCACCGCCGAGTACCACTGCACCATCATCAGCTTTGCCGAGTCACCGGTCGAGGCCGGAGTGTTGTGGTCGGGGAGCGACGACGGGCTGCTCTATGTCTCCCGGGACGGTGGCGAGAGCTGGACCAACGTGATCGGCAACGTCCCGGGTATCCCCGAGTTCTCACCGGTCTCGCACATCGAGCCCTCGCGCACCGACGCGGGCACCGCCTACGCCGCCTTCGACCGGCACATGTTCGACGATCTTCACCCGCATATCTACAAGACCACCGACTTTGGCCGGACATGGTCGAGGCTATCGACCGAGGGGATCCCCGATCAGGCCTGGGTGTGGATCGTGCGCGAGGACCCCAAGAACACCGATCTGCTGTGGGCCGGGACCGAGCTCGGTCTTTACGCCTCCTACGACACTGGCGGTAGCTGGCAACGGATGCATCTGAAGAATTTGCCGACAGTGGCGATCCACGACATCCTCGTCCATCCAAGGGAAAACGACCTCATCCTCGGTACCCATGGCCGCGCCATTTGGATCTTCGACGACGCCCGCCCGCTGCAGCAGTTCTCGGACGAGGTAGCCGCACAGACGACCGCCCTCTTCGAGATTCGGCCGGCAATCCGCTTCCCCACCCGCTTTACCCGCTACGGCCTTGGCGACAAAAGCCACCGGGCGCCCAACCCGCCGGCCGGGGCGCTGATCACCTACTTCTTGCAGGAGAAGATCGAGGAAGAGAAGGCCGACACCGCGGAAGCCGAGACGGCGAGTGAGAAGGGCGAGAAGGAAGAGAGGATCAAGATCGAGATTCTCGACTCCACCGGCGAGGTCATCCGCACCCTCGACGGCGAGAAGCTGGGGAAGGAGGCCGGTCTCAACCGGGTGGCCTGGAATCTGGCCGCCGACCCGGCCCGGCCGCGCAAGGACGAAAAACCCGAGCGCAGCTTCTTCCGCCCCGAGCCCCGCGGTCCGATGGTGCTCCCCGGCACCTACACCGTGCGGCTGACGGTGGACGGTGAGAGTCATGAGCAGCCAGTCAGGGTGGGGGTCGATCCGATGGTCGATGTATCGGCCGCGGATCTGGCCACCGAGTTCTCGGTCGCCAGCGAGCTCACGGCCATGCAGTCGGCGGTCAATGATGGCCTGCGGGGACTCGACGCGCTGAAGAGTCAAATCGAGGCGCGGCGCGCAACCGTCAAGCTGATGAAGCAAGAGCTCCCCGAGGAGCTCGAAACCGCCTGGAAGCAGCACGAGGAGGCCGCAAAGGAGGTCATCGAGAAGCTGGCCCGCAACGAGGACAAGCCCTTCTGGAGCCAGGGCCCTCGTCTGGTAGGACGGATCGGCGGACTCTTCTACGAGGTAGACAGCCAGTTCGCCGCTCCGACGGCTGCCCAGATGGACTACTTCGAGGAGCTCAAGGGCGATTACAGCCAGCTCACGGACGAGCTCAATCGCTTCTTTTCCATCGACGTCCCGGCTCTCAACGCCCTGCTGGAAACCCATGGAGTGCCACCGGTAGCAGTCCCCGAAATAGTCAACCTCGAGTGAGGAACCCACGAAGACAAAACGAGACGGCCGGCCTCCGTGCCAGCAGAGACCCCGGCTCCGCCCAGGCGCGGTATATTTAGGTCACCTCTAATGGTCGGCAAGACACTCTCCCAGTTCCGGATTACCGCCAGGCTCGGTGCGGGCGGCATGGGTGAGGTCTATCTGGCCGAGGACACCAGACTCAAACGCAAAGTGGCGATAAAGGTGCTGCCGGAAGAGATGGCCACCGACCCACAGCGTCTCGAGCGGTTTCAACGCGAGGCCGAGGCCGTCGCCGCCCTCAATCACCCCAACATCGTCGCCATCCACGAGGTCGGCGAAGCCGACTCGGTCCATTTCCTGGTCATGGAACTGGTGGAGGGCCGGCAGCTGGGTGAGGTCATCCCCAGCGGCGGTCTCACCCTCGACAAGCTCTTCGGCTTTGCCATTCCACTGGCCGACGCGCTGGCGGCCGCCCACGACAAGGGGATCCTCCACCGGGACTTGAAGCCGGGCAATGTGATGGTCAACGAGGAGGGGCGGGTCAAGGTGCTGGACTTCGGTCTGGCCAAGCTGCGCGAACGCTCGGACGACCAGGGCGACCAGACACACCTCGCCACCGACTCGATCACCCAGGAGGGTCTCATCCTGGGCACCGCCGCCTACATGTCGCCGGAGCAGGCCGAGGGCAAGACGATCGATCACCGCTCCGACATCTTCTCGCTCGGTGTGGTGCTCTACGAGATGGCCACCGGCAATCGGCCTTTCAAGGGGGACACCAACCTCTCGCTCCTCTCCTCGATCCTCAAGGACAAACCCCAGCCGGTCAGCGAGGTCAAGACCGGTCTGCCCAGGCACCTGGGGCGGATCATCCTCCGCTGTCTGGAGAAAGACCCGGAGCGGCGGCCTCAGTCGGCCAAGGACGTCCGCAACGAGCTCGAGGGCCTCAGAAGCGAGGTCGTCTCGGGCGAGATAGCCACCGGTCCGAACCTCGCGGCGCCCGCGCCGACCGCCGGCAAGCGGAAGGGGCTGATCGCCGCCGGCGTGGCGGTGGCGGTGATCGTGTTGATGGCCGCGCTCTATTTCTCCAAGTCACCACCGGAGACCCCGGTCGAGCCGGGCCGGCCGCAGATCCGGTCGCTGGCTGTGCTCCCCCTCGACAACCTCACCGGCGACCCCGAGCAGGAGTTCTTTGTCGATGGCATGACCGAGGCGTTGATCACCGATCTGTCCAAGATCGGCTCGCTCAAGGTGATCTCGCGCACCTCGATCATGCAGTACAAGGACGTGCAGAAATCGCTGCCCGAGATCGGCCGCGAGCTCAATGTCGACGGCATCGTCGAAGGCTCCGTCCAGCGCGATGGCGACCGGGTGCGGATCAGTGCCCAGCTGGTGGAGGCGGCCACCGACCAGCACGTCTGGGCCGAAAGCTACGAGCGCAATGTCGAAGATATCTTCGCCCTGCAAAGCGAGGTGGCGAAGGCCATCGCCCAAGAGATCCAGATCACGCTCAGCCCGGAAGAGGAGACGCGGCTGACCACCACCCGCCAGATCGACCCCGCCGCCCATGAGGCCTACCTCAAGGGCCGTTTCTTCTGGAACAAGCGCGAGCCGGAGGCCGTCCAAAGAGGGCTCGAGCTCTTCCAGCAGGCCCTCGAGATCGATCCGAGCTACGCCATGGCCTGGGTGGGTGTGGCCGACTCCCAAATCATCGGCTCGGGCGACTATCTCGGGCTTCCGGCCGCCGAGGCCAACGACCGCGCGCGGACGGCGATCCTCGAGGCCTTAGAGCTCGACGAGACCCTGGCCGAGGCCCACATCTCGCTGGCCGCGGTCAAGATGGAGGGCGATTGGGATCTGGAAGGGTCTGAGAAGGAATTCCAGCGCGGTCTCGAGCTCAACCCCGGCTATGCCACCGGCCACCAGTGGTACGCCGAGCTGCTCACCGCCATGGGTCGCCACGAAGAGTCGCTCGCCGAGATGACCAAGGCCTTGGAGCTCGATCCCCTTTCGTTGATCATCAACACCGGCATCGGCTGGCGCTACTTCTTCGCCGGGCGGTTCGATGAGGCCCTCGCGCAGTGCCAAAGAACCCTCGAGATGGAGCCGTCGTTTCTCAATGCGGGCGACTGCGCCGCGGATTCACTTGTCGCAATTGGCCACCTCGAGGAGCATCAGGCCGAATTCCTTCGCTACAAAGAGCTCCAGGGGGGGACTCCGCAACAGATTGACAATCTTCAAGGCGCCCTCTCGGACTCGGGTGTCGAGGGCTACTGGTCGTGGCAGTTGGGCCTCCTCGAGGTCCTCCAGCCTCTGTCGGGATGGCCGCGCTTCCGCCTCGTCGAGGCCTATGCCCAGCTCGGCCGCGTGGACGAGGCCTTCGCGGTGCTGGAGACCGCCATCGAGGAGCACGAAGGTTGGCTAATCTACATTCGTAGCTCGCCTTTCGTCGTCCCACTGCGCTCCGACCCCCGCTTCGACGACCTGCTCGGCCGGATCGGCCTTCCCCAATAGCACTACCTACCCGAACGGGTAGTATGGTAAATTCAACACCAACGCACCCTGTTGGATGACACTCATAGGGTGCCCGAAGGGTTGGTGGAGTCTTAGCCCCCTACAAGACCCCGCCGGAGGGTCGGTCGGAGCCCGGTGGGAGGTGCAGTCATGGCCGCCAAATTCGCCACGACCAGCTGGAGCCAAGTCCTCACAGCGCGGGACGCCTCCGGCACCGAAGCTCGCCAGGCCATGGAGGCGCTCTGCAACACCTACTGGTCGCCTCTCTACGCCTTCGTGCGTCATGACGGCTACACCGCCGACGAGGCGGGCGACCTCACCCAGGCCTACTTCGCCCACCTCCTGGGGTCGGACACCCTTCAGGGCGTCGATCCTGAATCGGGCCGGTTCCGCTCCTACCTCCTGAGCTCGCTCAAGCACTTTCTCTCCCACGAGCGTGAGAAGACAAGGGCCCTCAAGCGCGGCGGCGCCACCCGGACGATCTCGCTCGACACCGGGGCCGCCGAATCGCAGTACGGTCACGAGCCCGCCGGAGAGCTAACTCCCGAGGAGATCTTCGAGCGCCGTTGGGCAATCACCGTCGTTGAGCGTGCCATGGTGCTGTTGAGCGAGGAGTCAGCCGAGGCGGGTGGACGCGACCACTTCGAGCGGCTCAAGACCTATCTCACCGGCGAGGAGCCCCATATCCCCTACCGGGAGATGGCGCCAAAGCTCCAGATGACCGAAGGGGCGGTCAAGACCGCGGTACGCCGCATGCGACAGCGGTTCGGCCACCTCCTGCGCCACGTCATCGCCGAGACGGTCGCCGACCCGGACGAGATCGACGAGGAGGTTCGCTATCTCCTCACGGTCATCGCCCCCTGGGAACCCCGGCAGGCGTAGCCCTTTATTTCACTCTTCCGCTTTGGTCCCGGCGTTCCTGGCATTCCCTTGACAATCGGCACATTCGCGCTACGATAGAATCGTATTGAATGTCTTTCACTATTATCCAATAGTACTCAAGGATCAAATCCCATGGGCTACCGCAACCTGTCGATCTCGCTCCCCGATGAGCTCGTGACCCTCGTCGAGCTTGTTCAGGCCCGCGAGCACCGCTCACGCTCTGAAGTGATGCGTGAAGCCCTCCGGCTCTACTTCGAGCGCCGCGGCCTGATCGAAGACCCCCTCCCAGGAGAGCTGGAAGCCATCGACGAAGCTCGCGCTGAAATCGCCCGGGGCGATACCGTCACTTTGGAAGAGGCTCGCCGTGAGCTGGGTCTTGAAGCTGAGTAGACGGGCGGCCAAGGACCTCCGATCAATCCCAGCAGACGATCTCCGCCGCATCGACGCTGCGTTCGATGCCATGTTGCAGAACCCCCTCTCGGGCGACACGAAGATGCTTCGCGGTGCGAAAGGGGCCCTCCGTCGGCGAGTGGGCCCGTGGCGGATCATCTTCGAAATCGACGATGACACGGTCATCGTGCTCCGCGTCCTGAGACGCACAACGACCACCTATCGAGGCTGACTCCGCAGCTTCAATAGACGGTAACGGCGAAACTTTTCCCCGATTTTTCGTCCTTATCTATTGAGGCCTACAGCCTGCGGTCTACCCGACCGCCGATTCCCGGCCGCAGGGAGCGGCTGGCATGCTTGCATCTACCCATTGCCTCGACTGCGGAACTGAGCTGTCTCAGGAACGCTGGTCCGGGGGACTCTGCCCCCGGTGCCTGCTGGTCATGGCGCTGGATGAGTCCCCCTCCTCCGGGCCTGACCGGCTGACCGAGGCTCCGACCCTCGCCTTTCCCCCCACCACTATCGCCCCGGGCGAGATCCCCGGCGACCGCTACCGCGTCCACTCACTCCTCGGCCGGGGCGGCATGGGCGAGGTGTGGCGGGCCTTTGATCTCAAGCTCCGGGTCGATGTGGCTCTCAAGGCCCTGAGGAAGGAGCTGCTGGAGGACTCTCATGCCCTGGAGCTTCTGCGCCAGGAGGTGCGGGCCGCGCGGGAGGTGATGTCTCCCAACGTCTGCCGGGTCTTCGATTTGGAAGAGCTCGATGGCCAAGAGCTGGTCTCCATGGAGTACATCGATGGCACCACCCTCCTAGAGATCCTCCGAGACCGAGGTCCCCTGGAGCTGGAGGAAGCCCGCGAAATCGCCTCGCAGTTCCTCGCCGGCTTGGAAGCCATCCACCTGGCCGGTCTGGTCCATCGGGACGTCAAGCCTGAAAACATAATGCTCACCCGCTCAGGCCGAGTCGTGGTCATGGACTTCGGGGTCGCCAAGCGCCTGGCCGACGGAAAGCTTGGCTCCGTTGCCGGCACCCCGGCTTACATGGCCCCCGAGCAGGTCAAAGGAAAACAGGTCGATGCCCGGGCCGATGTCTTCTCCGCCGGCGTGGTGCTGGCCGAGATGATCGCCCCGGAGGGGATCGGGAGCTCCGAGGCCCGGGAGAACGTCTGGCGGGGGATCCATCACGATCCCCCCGAGCTGCCCGAGTCCCCCTGGCTCGGGGTGGTGAAGAGGGCCGTCACTCCCAGCCAGGGGGA
>Ga0255057_10002216_pt1 | contig 10574 bp, 11 predicted proteins | sample Cases_109_6_MG_FD_189022 | JGI IMG/M metagenome (GOLD analysis project Ga0255057, IMG submission 189022) | Seawater microbial communities from Amundsen Gulf, Northwest Territories, Canada - Cases_109_6 | ecosystem: Environmental > Aquatic > Marine > Gulf | place: Canada: Northwest Territories... | reverse complement strand
GATGCCCATCCGCAACACTACGGCATCGGCCTCAAAGAAATCTGGGAGATCGATCCCGACAAGCATCAGGAAGGGCTCGTTGTGCACACAGCAGGCTGGCCTCTCGACAACCATACTGAGGGCGGCGGCTTTCTCTATCACGCCGAAAATGATCAGGTGTTTCTTGGTCTGATCGTTGCACTCAATTACAGCAACCCGCACTTGTCCCCGTTTCACGAATTTCAACGCTGGAAGCATCATCCGAAAATCAGACAGTACCTCGACGGCGGCAAGCGAATTGCCTACGGCGCACGCGCCGTGAACAAAGGCGGACTGCAGTCATTGCCGAAGCTCGCGTTTCCGGGTGGCGTGCTGACCGGATGCGACGCGGGCTTCCTGAATGGCGTAAAGATCAAGGGCGCGCACACTGCGATCAAGACGGGCATGCTGGCGGCGGAGTCCGTACACAAGGCACTGGCATCGGGCGACACTGGTTACAAGGAACTCGGCGACTACGAAGACAAGGTCAAAGCATCCTGGGTGCATGACGAACTGTACCGCGGCCGTAATTTTGGCCCGGCTCTGCACAAACTGGGTACATTTTTAGCCGCCGCGTTCACGTTCATCGACCAGAATATCTTTTTTGGTCATATGCCGTTTACATGGCGGAACACAACGCCGGATCATGAAGAGATGCTCGATGCGAATGTGGCTGAGAAAATTGACTATCCGAAACCGGATGGGATCATCAGTTTCGATCGCTTGTCATCTGTCTACCTGTCGAGTACGAATCACGAAGAAGATCAGCCGTCGCACCTGATACTCAAAGACGAGTCGGTGCCAATCTCGGTGAACCTGCCGAAGTGGGACGAGCCTGCGCAGCGATATTGCCCGGCGGGCGTTTATGAAGTTGTCGACGAGGCTGGCGAAAAACGATTCCAGATCAACGCGCAAAATTGCGTGCATTGCAAAACCTGCGACATCAAGGATCCGACACAAAACATCGTCTGGACGGTCCCCGAAGGCGCGGGTGGACCGAATTACTCCGGCATGTAGGAGCGCAAGCGCAGCTCCTGTACGAGCGGGCCCCAGCCCGCGATTGGTTACCGACAGGCGATTGGCAGGTGTTTGTCCTGAATCGTTCCGCCGCTCGCACAGACCCAGATAACGCTTCCGGGGGCTAAAGTGTTCGCGGTCAAAGTGACGGTTTCACCCGAGATTTGTGCGTTGGCATCGTTGCCGTACTAATTGGATATGACGTTACTGGCAACGCTCACTGATAAGACGTACTTGCCGGAAATGTTGCCGGAGGCCTCGAGCCCGGCCTCATCATTATTGGCAGGAAATAAGCCGCTATCCATAAAAAACTCAGACGCCGCGGTTCCGAGCTTATGTTAAGTCGAGACTACTTTGGCTGCATCCGGATCGCGCCATCGACGCGAATCGTCTCGCCATTGACGAAGGCGTTGCCGTAGATGAAGGCGACTGTGTCCGCGTATTCCTCGGGTCGCCCCAGTCGTGGCGGAAACGGCACCTGCTGGCCGAGCGAGTCCTGCACCTCTTCGGGCATGCCGGCAACCATAGGCGTTTTGAAAATGCCGGGAGCGATCGTGTTTACGCGGATACCGAATTGTGCGAATTCGCGTGCCAGCGGCAGCATCATTCCTACAACCCCGCCTTTCGAGGCGGAGTAGGCCGCCTGGCCAATCTGCCCCTCAAACGCCGCGACCGATGCGGTGCTGATGACAACGCCGCGCTCGCCATTCTCGTTTGCATCATTATTCTGCATGATGGCTGCGGCTTCCTTGGTGACGTTGTAACTTCCGACAAGATTGATCTGCACAACGCGCTCGAAGTTCTCGGAAGGCCATGGCCCGTCCCGGCCGAGCGTTCTTCCAGCCGTCGCAATGCCCGCGCAATTCACGGCGAGCGTGATGCCGCCCATGACTTCATTGGCCGCTTGCATCGCCGCGCGCACATTGTCTTCGTTCGATACATCGGTGCGAACAAAGCTTGCGCGGTCGCCGAGTGCCGCCGCACGGGCGTTACCCTGTTCTTCATTGATGTCGAGCAGGACGGCCTGACCGCCCGCCGCGATGACACGTTCTGCGGTGGCATAGCCAAGTCCTGATGCGCCGCCCGAAATGACGGCTTTAGCGCTTCCTAGATCCATTATTACTCCAGTTCAATTCCGATAGCGACGGCTTCACCGCCACCGATGCAAAGAGAGGCAACACCGCGCTTCAGCCCACGAGTCTTGAGCGCATAGATGAGTGTTGTCGTGATTCGGGCGCCGGATGCGCCGATTGGATGCCCGAGCGCGCACGCGCCGCCATTGACGTTGACCTTTTTATGATCGATGCCGATGTCATGCATCGCTGCCATCGTAACGACCGCAAAGGCTTCGTTGATTTCGTACAGGTCGACGTCGTCTACGCTCCAGCCAAGGTCTTCGTGCAGGCGATTGATAGCGGACACCGGCGCGGTCGTAAACCAGGCGGGTTCGTGTGCAAAACTTGAATGGCCAACGATCCTAGCGAGTGGAGCAATGCCGCGTTTTTCTGCATCACTGGCGGTCATCAGAACGGTGGCAGCGGCGCCGTCCGCAATCGATGATGATGTCGCCGCGGTGACGGTACCGTCCTTCGCAAACGCTGCCCGCAATGTCGGAATCTTGTCGACATTCACAGTGCCTGGCGTCTCGTCCGTTTCGATGGTGATATCACCCTTACGGGTGCTGATCGTCACCGGCGTGACTTCGTCTGCAAAAACGCCGTTCTTCAGTGCAGTTTGCGCCCGGGACACCGTTTCCACCGCGAAGGCATCCTGCTGTTCGCGCGTGAAGCCGTATTTTCCGGCTGTCTGTTCGGCGAAGTGGCCCATCATGTGGCCCTCGTAGACATCCTGAAGGCCGTCGATAAACATATGGTCGAGCGTCTGTTGGTGGCCCATGCGGTATCCGCCGCGCGCTTTGGGCAGCAAATAGGGCGCATTCGTCATCGATTCCAGACCGCCTGCAACAACGATGGCGGCGCTGCCCGCTTTGATCGCGTCGTGCCCCATCATGATGGCTTTCATGCCTGATCCACACATTTTGTTGATCGTCGTACAGGTGGCGCCGACTGGAATGCCGGCGCCCAGAGCGGCCTGGCGGGCCGGGGCCTGCCCCAGACCGGCCGGCAGGACGCATCCCATGAGCACCTCACCAACGTCGGCCGAATCGATGCCGGTATCAGCGACGGCGGCGGCAATGGCAGCGGAACCGAGTTGCGGCGCGGTTGCGCCGGACAAGACACCCTGGAATGCGCCGATCGGCGTGCGGCGGGCGCCTGTAATGACGATTGAATCCGAACTCATTTAATGACTCCTCTACGGGGAGCGAAGGATGCGGTCACTGCGCCTCTTTTTCAAGGAGGTCTGGTTCGTCCAAAACGTCCAGAATCGCCTGCCGGGCGGCTTCCGCGAGCTGCCTGTTGTCAGCAAACGCAGGGTCGTCAGAATAAATAGAAGGCAGAATATCGATCCGAATGCGACCAGGGCGCGGCAGGATATGGCCCGACGACATCATTCGCCGCGTGCCGGATATGGCAACCGGCACGACCGGCATCTCGCCGTTAGTCGCCGCGGAGAACGCGCCGGCCCGAAAACGACCGACTCCCGCTGCTTTTATGAAGGTGCCCTCGGGGAAAAATACCATCGATTGACCGCCCTTGGCGGCCTTAACAATCTGACGGGCGTCGCGCGTGCTGCCCGCCGCCGTGAAACGCTCGACAAAGCGGGATCCGGCCCTGCGCAGCAGGAAGTGGACGATCGGAATATCGCGCATTTCGCCTTTGATGACGAAAGAGAACCGGGGTGGCAAAAAGCCCTTCAACAAGGGTCCATCGATGTAGCTCGCGTGATTCGCGACGACCACGCAATGACCTTCGGGGAGGGATTCGAGGCCCTTGACCTCAACGGGAATGCCGGATAGCACAAAGAAGGCTCGGCAGGTCATCGTCGTGAGACGCTGGCGCCTGCCCAGCCCTGGCACGATTGTGACCACGATCAACGAAAACAGGACGCAAAGCAGGAAAATAGCCCACGCGTACAGGCCCCAGAGGCCCTCCAGCAGTCGTGTGACGTAAGTCACTTTATGTTAACGCCTTGACGTTTCTGTGAATCCGGTCACGCCGGTTGCCTGGCATCGTTATCATACTCAAATTCTTGAAATTTCTGTCGCTTTGGCGTTAGGACGGCGTAGTTTGCGACGTGTCCGGGCGCCGGTGCAAGGGAATGCGCGACCGATAAGATGGAAACTATGGCTAGTACTGAAAGTAATACAGAGACTTCTGCCATCGTCGAACGCTCCGAGGAGCTGATCGATCGATTCCTCGATGCGATCTGGATGGAACGCGGATTGTCGCAAAACACGCTTGGCGCGTATCGCGCGGACCTGATGACCCTCAGTCGAGGTCTGTCCGAACAGGAAAAATCCATCGACATGGCCGACAAAGCCGATCTGCTCGCGTTTATTGCCAAGCGCGTGGAGTCGGGCGCGAAGCCACGTTCGACGGCCCGACAGCTGTCGAGTTTTCGTCGATTTTTCCGCTACATCATGCGCGAAGGGCGCAGAGATTCCGATCCGACCGCCGACATCGAAATGCCACGTATTGGCCGCTCATTGCCGAAGACGCTGTCCGAAGAGGAAGTCGACGCATTATTGAATGCGCCCAATACCGACGAGCCGCTGGGTCATCGCGACCGGGCCATGCTCGAACTGCTCTATGCCACAGGACTACGTGTATCGGAGCTGATCAACCTGAAACAGTCGCAGATCAACTTCAATCAGGGCGTCCTGCGCATTGTAGGCAAGGGCGATCGCGAACGCCTGATCCCGCTCACCGATGAGTCGCAACGCTGGATTCGAGATTTCATCGACGGTCCGCGCATGGAAATTCTGCTTGAACGGCAAACCGACTACCTGTTTCCCACACGTCGCGGCGATCGTATGACGCGTCAGGCGTTCTGGCACATCATCAAGCGCTATGCGGCAAAAGCCGGCGTGCGCAAGAAGATGTCGCCGCACAGCCTGCGGCACGCGTTCGCAACACATCTTCTGAATCATGGCGCCGACCTTCGTGTCGTGCAGCTCCTGCTGGGTCACAGCGACCTGTCGACGACACAGATTTACACGCATGTCGCCCGCGAGCGCCTGAAGGATCTTCACAAAGAGCATCACCCACGCGGCTGATTTCGTCGCGAAAGACGAAACAAATAAAGCTGTTGGCGGGTCTCAATGAGTGACGATTTTGCTAAACTCGCCGCACCCCACTCGCCGCACCCCAGTTGGGGCCGTTGGAGTTGGGGCCATTGGATTTCGCCGAGGTACCGTTTGATGATTCGCCCCATTTTCAGCCCCTTTAAAGCCGTATTGCTGGCTGCCAGCTGCCTGTTTCTGGCCGCAACGGCTTTTGCGGCTCAGGACGATGAAAAGCTCGAAAGCGTGCGCGCCAAGGTCTCCGGCATGTTCGAGCAAATTAAACCTGAGCACATCAATCCGGGCCCGATCGACGGCTGGTACACCATTCAGAAGGGCTCGATCGTTGCCTATATATCGGACGATGGCCGCTACCTGATGCAGGGCGACATGATTGATCTTGAAACCGAGATTAATCTGACCGAGATGAGCCGCAATGGCGCGCGCCGCGACATGGTGGCTGGTATTGATGACTCACAGGTAATCAAGTTTTCTCCGTCGGAGGTGAAGCATTCGGTCACGGTGTTCACCGATACGGATTGCACCTATTGCCGGCGACTGCACAGCCAGATCGACGAGTACATGGCGCACGGCATCGAGATTCGTTATCTCTTGTATCCGCGCAACGGACCGGCATCAGCGTCCTGGAATGTTGCGGAGAAGGTCTGGTGTTCGTCGGATCGCAACAAGGCGCTGACGGCCGCGAAACTTGATCGGAATTTCCAGACCTCTGCCTGCGACGCGTCCATTGTTCAGGATCATTATGTCCTGGGACAGGAAGCCGGACTGTCCGGCACGCCGGCAATCATTCTGGACGATGGCACCCTTATCGGCGGCTACATGCCTCCGGATGCACTTTATCAGCGTCTCGAACCGAGCCCGGCAGCAAACTGACTAACAAAAATTGGGGTCGAACCGCAATAAAATAATTGCGGTTCGACCCCAATTTTTTATAAGCGGGCGCGCCGCAGTTCATGAATGTGCACGCCCTTATTGGCGCCGCGATCCTCGAAGTATTTCTTCAGTGCATAACGACCACTGCGGAAGGCGAGCTCGTCCCACGGAACTTCGTCTTCACTGAATAACTGTGCGTCCAGGCTTTCCGCGCCAACGCCGAACCCGCCTTTGAGCTTGCCCGTGAAGAACACATGAACCTGGCCGGCATCGACAACATCAATCGACGCGAACATACGACCGATTTCGATCTCGGCGCAGGCCTCTTCCAGCGTCTCGCGTGCGGCTCCCTCGGCCAGTGATTCACCCAATTCCATGAACCCGGCGGGTACTGTCCAATAGCCGTGGCGTGGCTCGATCGCGCGCTTGCACAGCAACACTTTGCCGTCCTTTTCTGCGATACAACCGACTACAATGATGGGGTTCTGATAATGAACGGTATCGCAACGCGTGCAGACCCAGCGCTCGCGGTTGTCCTCACCTGGAACCTTACGCTCCACATCGGCGCCGCAGTGCGAGCAATACTTCATTGGTGGCAGCATAGGTTCACTAAATTTTGTGGTACCGGGAGGGGGACTTGAACCCCCAAGGTGTTGCCACCGGCGGATTTTGAGTCCGCTGCGTCTACCAATTCCGCCACCCCGGCACGGGGAATGGCGCACAGTAAGGCCAAGAGGCCCGAATTTCAAACTTTTGCGACCCTTTCAGGCCAAAGAGCATCTAATATTCGAGACATGAGTAAGTTTGCGGATATCCAGATCGATCAGGCGATCATCAAACGGGCAGCGCGCGGCGACGCGCGGGCGCACGAGATCATCTATCGCGCGTTTGCGACACCGGTGTATTCGATCTGCCTGCGCTTTACCAAGGTTCCGGCCAACGCCGAGGACCTGGTGCAGGAGACCTTCATCGAGATTATGCGGTCGATCGCGAATTTCCGCGGAGAGGCCGCTTTGGGGAGCTGGATACGTCGCATTGCCGTGACGAAGTCACTGATGTTTCTGCGCTCGGCCTGGACGGCTCGCAGCCAGACGCTCGCAGAAGGCTTCGACGACATGACGGCAGGCGACAACCTGAGTCACGGAATCTCGAGGCACCCGGACGATGCAATGGATCTGGATGCCGCGCTGGCGAATTTGCCGGACGTGAGTCGAACCGTTGTCTGGCTGCACGATGTTGAGGGATTCACGCACAAGGAAATTGCGGGTTTTATGGGCAAAACAGAGAGTTTTTCCAAGTCGCAATTATCGCGTGCCTACCAGCGATTAAAACCGATGCTGGACGTTACACAAGAGTCGATCGGCGCCGACAGCGCCGCGGCACAGGGTTATTAAGGGGTTCATGACGATGAGTCAGGACGAAAAGGACGAAGAGATGATTAGCGCGTTAACAGCAGATGAGCGGGACGTATTGCTCAGGGGACTCAATGAGCTTCCCGAGACAATGCCGCCGCGCGCCGTATGGCACCGCATTCGGGAGCAGGCAGAAGCCGAAGGCCTGATGTGGAAGCCGCGGTCGCGCCGTCCCTCAACCTGGTACATGGGCGGCGGATTGGCGGCTGCGGCGATGCTCGTAGTGGTGATATTACCGGGCAGCATTGAGATCACCGACACCGCGACAGAGGGAGAGGTGTTCTCGGCCGTACCATCGACGGCATCGCTCAACAATGGCACCGAGGTGAATACGCTGCAGGCGCTCATGGTGGAGTCGCGGCAACTCGAAACCGACCTGCGTTCGCTGCCGGCAGAGCCGCGCGTTGTGCGCGCCGGAACGCAGGCCACGATTATTGAACTGGAGGATCGCATTGCGGCGATCGACTACCAGTTGAGTGACCCGGAGATTCAGATGACTCCGGATGAACAGGAAATTTTCTGGCGCGAGCGCGTCAGGTTGATGAAATCGCTCGTTCGATTGCGCTACGCGCAGGCGCAGCGGACGGCGTTTTGATGTTTCAGGAGATAGATCCGATGAAAAGTTTGAAGATACTGTTGCCGTTGGCCGTAGCGTTGCTGCTCACCGGGCAAGCCGCTGCGCAGGAAGCGGAGGCGGAGCGTGTGCGCGAAATGGAGGCACGTGAAGCTGAATTCTCACAGGAGATGCGGAAGGCCGAAGAGGAACTGGCCGAAGCGGCCCAGCGTGTTGCGGAATTGAGCCAGGAACGGCTTGGTGCGCTTACAAAGGTAAGCAAGTTTGATTTCGATTTTTCGGACAAGCCGCGCCTGGGCGTGAATATCGAGAGTGATAAAGAGGGTGGGCCTGTCGAAGGCGTGGCCATCCTTAGCGTCACGCCCGGCAGTGCGGCTGACGACGCCGGCATGCGCGCCGGCGACATCATTACCGCGGTCGACGAAACGTCATTAACTGCGGAATCGTCGTATGAGGCGAACATGTTGCTGCTAAAGATCATGAAGGTTTTGGAGGAAGGCGAACAGCTGGACGTCGAATACCTGCGCGACGGCAATGTCGGTACAGTGCAGATCGAGCCGCGTATCGCGCCGATGAACGCCTATGTGTGGTCTTCTGACGGCGGCAACTTCGTGATGCCGAATATGCCCGACATTGATGTGTCTCCCGAGGCGATCGGGAACTTTCGCTTCAGCTTCGGGGGCTGGCGCGGCGGCTGGGGTGATATGGAAGTCGTTGAGCTGACTGAAGATCTAGGCCGCTACTTCGGAACCGACTCCGGGCTACTGGTCATAAGCGCACCGGCCTCGAATGCCTTCAAACTTCAGGAAGGCGACGTCATCAAAAATATCGATAACCGCCAGCCATCGTCGGTCAATCACTGCATGCGAATTCTAAGCTCATATCAGCCGGGCGAGAAACTCGTACTCAATATCTTGCGCGACAGGAAACCCTTGAAACTTGAGATTGAGATTCCCGACGATCGAACTGGCATGCTCATCGATCAATTGTTTGAACTCGTGAAGCCTGTTCTTGCACCTCTTCCGCGTCTTGCGCCGATAGCGGAGGAGCGTACCTGAGCAGCTAGTCGTCTCGTAAATCACTACCGCGAGACCGAATGGGCGTGCATGGCTTTGATACCATGCGCGCCCATGTTTATTTCTGACTTCAACTATGACTTGCCGGATGCGCTGATCGCGCAGTACCCGACTCAGGAGCGGCGTGCGAGTCGCTTGCTTGAGCTTGGTGATTCCTTGTCAGACAGGAATTTCAGCGATCTGCCGCAACTACTCAATGCCGGTGATCTTCTCGTGTTCAACGACACGCGCGTCATTCCCGCGCGACTACGGGGGCACAAGGACAGCGGTGGGCGAGCAGAAATCCTGATCGAGCGAATCACGGGGGAGCGGGAAGCCCTGGCGCACGTGCGCGCAAGCAAGTCGCCGAAACCCGGCACGATGCTGCTGCTGCGCGACGGCGTTACGGCCAAAGTCGACGGTCGCGACGGCGAGCTATTTGCGCTGCGTTTTTCATCGGATATCGATTCCATACTCGACGCACAAGGCGAAATACCGCTACCGCCGTACTTGAATCGCGAGGCCGAAGCGGATGACGTTGAGCGCTACCAGACCGTGTATGCGAGAGACCCCGGCGCGGTGGCCGCGCCGACAGCGGGACTGCATTTCGATCAGCAAATGCTGGACGACACGCTGGCCGCAGGTATGCGTCACGCATGGGTAACGCTGCATGTTGGCGCCGGCACTTTTCAGGCATTGCGACACGAAGAGGTCGAGAGCAATCGCCTGCACAGCGAGCGAGTGGAGGTTAGTGACGAGTGCGTTGAACTCGTGCGCGAGACCCGTGCCGCGGGTGGCCGCGTCATCGCCGTCGGGACAACTGCTGTTCGGTCTCTCGAGTGCGCTTCGCAAAGTGGAACACTGCGGCCCTTTCACGGCGAGACTGACCTCTTTATCCTGCCGGGCTACCGATTTGCTTCCGTGGACGCGATGATCACAAATTTCCACTTACCGAAATCGTCTTTGCTGATGCTCGTTGCCGCCTTCGCCGGCAAAAATCGAATTTTGCGCGCTTACGAACACGCCGTTCGCTCGCGTTATCGTTTCTTCAGTTATGGCGACAGCATGTTTTTAACGCCGGAATCGAGCGCATGAAATTTACGATCCAAAACCGTGACGGCCTGGCCCGGCGAGGCGTTCTGAACTTTCGCCGCGGCGAAGTGCAGACCCCCGCTTTCATGCCCGTCGGAACCTACGGCACGGTGAAGAGCGTGACGCCGGAAGAGGTCGCTGCTGATGGCGCCGATATCATCCTCGGCAATACCTTTCACCTGATGTTGCGTCCGGGAACCGGTGTCGTTCGCAAACACGGCGGCTTGCACGAGTTCATGAACTGGCCGGGTCCGATACTGACGGACTCCGGTGGCTTCCAGGTCTTTTCTCTCGCGGGCATGCGCAAGCTGTCAGAGGAGGGCGTGAAT
>Ga0255057_10002215_pt1 | contig 10578 bp, 8 predicted proteins | sample Cases_109_6_MG_FD_189022 | JGI IMG/M metagenome (GOLD analysis project Ga0255057, IMG submission 189022) | Seawater microbial communities from Amundsen Gulf, Northwest Territories, Canada - Cases_109_6 | ecosystem: Environmental > Aquatic > Marine > Gulf | place: Canada: Northwest Territories... | reverse complement strand
CAAGCCGATGATCATTCCGCTGGACGGCAATACGGTCGAGGTATCGATTCAGGTTGCCCCCGGTTATTACCTGTATAAGGACAAAATCTCGGCCGACGTACAGTCTGACCGCGTGCAGCTCGGCAGTCTGGACTTGCCCGCTGGCGAAATGAAGAACGATGAGTACTTCGGCAACATGGAGGTTTATCACCAGGACGTGTTCGCCAACCTGCCGTTGGTGAGAGCGACCCCCGAGGCGATGGACCTCGATATCGCCCTTAATTATCAGGGTTGCGCTGAGGATGGCATCTGCTATCCACCGACGACCCGCACGCTCAACATCACGCTACCAATAGCCACCGCCGTGTCGGCATTGGCGGCGGTCAGCGATCGCGCGCCGCCGGTTTCCCAGCAGTCAAAGCTTGAACGGGTAATCACCGGATCGAGTATCTGGGTCACAGTCGGCGTGTTCTTCGCAGCAGGACTTGGCCTCGCGTTCACGCCATGCGTCCTACCGATGGTGCCGATACTCTCGGGCATCATCGCCGGTGAAGGCGAAAACGTAAGTTCGAGCCGCGGTTTCATGCTCGCCCTCACCTACGTAATGGGTATGGCGCTCGTTTACACGGCGGCCGGCGTTGCCGCGGCGGCAGCCGGCCTGCAATTGCAGGCGACGTTCAATCAGCCATGGGTGCTTACGCTGTTCTCAGGGCTGTTCGTCGTCCTGGCGCTGGGCATGTTCGGCTTGTTCGAACTGCAGATGCCCTCGGGCATCCAGAGCCGTCTCGCAAGCATGAGCGGCAATCAAAGGAGTGGCACCGCAGTTGGCGCCTTCATCATGGGCGCATTGTCTGCCCTGATCGTTACCGCCTGTGTTGCGCCCGCACTGATCGCGGCCCTGACAGTCATGGCCAAGTCAGGCGACATGGTGCGTGGCGGCACCGCCCTGTTTGCGATGAGCCTCGGCATGGGGGCACCGCTGCTTCTCGTCGGCGCCGCGCAAGGCAGGTTGTTGCCTCAAGCAGGACCATGGATGGTGGCAGTCAGAAACGCATTCGGCTTCATGATGCTCGGGCTTGCCATCTGGATGATGTCGCGCTTTCTTCCGGGCACCGTCACCCTGGCGCTCTGGGGTGTGTTGATCTTCATGGCGGGCGTCTATCTTGGCGGGCTTACCACGCTCACGCCTGAATCGCCCGGCACGCAAAAGCTAGGCAAGGGATTTGGCGTTCTGGCGATCATGTACGGCGCCATTTTGTTACTCGGCTCGCTCGCAGGCGGCGACGACATGCTCAAACCGCTTAATGGAATCAATATCGGCGGTCAGGCAGCCGTGCAGGAAGAACACGGGCTCGAGTTTCAACGAATCAAAACTGTCGGCGACCTCGATCGGGTGCTGGCAGACGCATCCAGTCGCGGAAAATCCGCGATGCTCGATTTCTATGCGGACTGGTGCGTATCTTGTATTGAGATGGAGAAATACACGTTCACCGATTCCAAAGTGCAAGACGCACTCTCCGATACGCTGTTGTTGCAAGCAGACGTCACGGCAAACGATGACGAAGATCAGGCGCTACTGAAACGTTTCGGTGTCTTCGGCCCGCCGACCATCATTTTCTTCGGTAATGATGGCCAGCAACGAAATGGATATGAGGTGGTCGGATATATGAAGGCGAAGGAATTTGCCGCTCACGTACATCTCGCGTTTGATACGCCGGATACATTGACAGCACAGAAAAAAGAATGAATAAAAACATTTTCGCGGTACTTACGCTGATCGCAACGGCCGTTTTTGGATATTTCTTTTACGCCGGACTCGATCAAGAGACAGCGCCGGCAACGTCCCTGGTGGTCCCGCCTGCGCCGGCAATCAGCAACCGCGTCGACTTTTCGCTGCCGGACCTTGACGGCATCGAGCATCAGATTTCGGAATGGGATGGTAAAGCACGGCTCATTAACTTCTGGGCAACCTGGTGTGCGCCGTGTCGCCGCGAAATTCCGCTGCTCAAGAAAACACAAACCGAACATGCGGAAAACAATCTGCAGGTAATCGGCATTGCGGTGGAGGACCTCGAGCCGGTGATAGCCTATGCCGAGGAGGCCGAGTTCAATTACCCGGTACTCATCGGGCAGGAGGATGCGATGGCCGCTGCCGAGGCGTCCGGCATTGAATTCATCGGCCTGCCATTTACCATGATCGTTGCTCCCGACGGCCAGCTGATCAAGGCCCACATCGGTGAGATCCACGAAGATCAGATGGCGCTCATAATCGAGACCTTCGAGCAGATGCGGAGCGGCGAGATAGATCTGGCAAGCGCCAGGTCGACGCTGAAGGCGTTCTGAACCCTAAATGGTGGCCAGACCTAATTGCGAAAATGACTTATCCCTGTGCTGAAGTACCACAACGATGCCGATGAAGCCCGTTAGAGAAACAGACATCTCGGCTATTGTGCGATAGGAATCGAAGTTCATAAGTTCAGTGCCACCTGGCTCTTGGAATCTTGTTATGCCTCCGGAGGACGCATCTTCGCTGATCAGCTTATGCTTGAGAAGTGATTATCCGAGACGAGCTGAGTTCGGCCTTGTGTCCGTTTCTGTCTGTCGGTTCATCTCGGAGTGGTCGCATCTCAGGAGACTCGTGATGCTAACTATATGTCGTGATAATCGCGCTATCTTCCCGGAAAACGGTTAGAATTGCTGCCATCTTCGGCTAACTGGCAAGAAGCAAGAAGAAATGGCAAGCCTTTTGCTGATAAACGGACCGAACCTGAATCTATTGGGCAGCCGCGAGCCGGGCGTCTATGGCAACACCAACCTGGCCGACGTAGAGAGCCGCCTGACGAGCCTGGCTAAGGATCAGGGCCATGAACTGGATTGCTTTCAGAGCAATGCCGAGCACGAGATCGTCGATCGAATTCAGCAGGCTGCCGCTGACAAGGCCGATTTCATCCTGCTGAATCCTGGCGCGTTCACGCATACCAGCATTTCGATTCGCGATGCGTTGCTCGCCGTAAGCATTCCATTTATCGAAATTCACCTGAGTAACGTGTTTGCCCGCGAGGATTTTCGACACAACAGTTATTTCAGCGACATCGCTGCAGGCTGTCTCTTCGGCCTTGGCGCTTACGGTTACGAACTTGGGTTCAATGCTGCCATTCGCCAGCTTGAGGACGATGGGGATAAATAATGGATATTCGAAAGGTAAAAAAACTCATTGAACTGCTGGACGAATCCGGCATCGCGGAGATCGAGATTACCGAGGGTGAGGAATCCGTTCGCATCAGCCGAAATTCTTTGGGAGCTGCCGCTCCGGCACCGGTCTATGCACCAGCACCGATTGCTGCACCGGCGCCCGTCCCACAAGCCGCGCCTGCGCCCGCAGCACCAGTGGCAGCAGCGCCTGCTACGCCAGCAGCAGCCGAAGACTCAGAGGGTTTCGAGGTCAATGCGCCAATGGTCGGCACCTTCTATTCATCGTCATCGCCGGGAGCAGCAGCATTCGTCCAGGTGGGCGACCAGGTCAATGAGGGCGACACGCTTTGCATCATCGAGGCGATGAAAATGATGAACCAGATCGAGGCGGAAGTCTCAGGCGTCATCAAGTCAGTCCGCGTGCAAAACGGCGATCCCGTCGAATACGGGCAGACACTCTTCGTTATCGATCAGCGACACACCGAATAATCGGCCGACACTGTCATGTTGGAAAAAGTCGTAATAGCTAATCGCGGCGAAATCGCCCTGCGCATCCTGCGAGCGTGCCGTGAGATGGATATCAAAACTGTCGCTGTCCATTCGACGGCGGACAATAATCTAAAGCACGTATTGCTTGCCGACGAGACCGTCTGCATCGGGCCGCCCGCATCGACTGAGAGTTATCTCAACATGCCCGCAATCATCAGTGCCGCGGAAGTCACCGACGCAGTGGCAGTACATCCCGGATACGGTTTTCTCGCAGAAAACGCTGACTTCGCCGAGCGCGTGGAGTCGAGCGGCTTCGTATTCATCGGGCCCAAGGCCGACGCGATCAGGGTCATGGGCGACAAAGTATCGGCGATTCGGTCGATGAAGGCGGCTGGCGTACCCTGCGTGCCGGGATCCGACGGGCCATTGACTGACGATGCGGACGAAAACCTTCGCATTGCCCGGGAGATTGGTTATCCGATCATCATCAAGGCATCAGGCGGTGGTGGTGGTCGCGGCATGCGTGTCGTGCATTCCGAGCCGTCGCTGACCGGCGCCATTACAGTGACCCAGGCAGAGGCTCGCGCCGCGTTCAACAATGACGTCGTATATCTGGAGAAATTCCTGGAGCACCCGAGGCACGTTGAGGTACAGGTACTGGCTGACGACCATGGCAATGCGGTGCATCTCGGCGAGCGGGATTGCTCCATGCAACGCCGACATCAAAAAGTCATCGAAGAAGCGCCGGCGCCGGGAATTACGCCTGAGCAACGCGAACATATAGGCGAACGATGTGTTCGCGCCTGCCAGGAAATCGGTTACCGCAGCGCCGGCACATTTGAGTTTCTTTACGAAGACGGTGAGTTTTATTTCATTGAAATGAATACGCGCCTGCAGGTTGAGCACCCCGTAACGGAGATGGTCACCGGCGTCGACATCGTCAAAGAACAGTTGCGGATCGCAAACGGCGAAAAGCTGGAATTTACGCAAGATGACGTTCAAATGCGTGGTCACGCGATCGAATGCCGCATCAATGCGGAGGACCCCAAGACATTCATGCCTTCTCCCGGATTGGTCACGCTGTGGCATGCGCCAGGCGGGCCAGGCATACGCGTCGAGAGCCACGTCTACAGTGGTTACAAAGTGCCGCCGTTTTACGACTCAATGATTGGCAAAGTCATCGCGCACGGCAACGATCGACCGTCCGCGATCGCACGAATGAAGACCGCGCTAACAGAAATCGTAATTGAAGGAATCAGGACGAACGTGCCGCTGCATCAGGAGATTTTCCAGCATGCAGCGTTTCAGGCTGGTGGTACGGACATTCATTATCTGGAAAAACGACTCGGACTTTGACGGCATTGACGACTTCAGAGAGCAACGATCGATTGGCGTGGCACCAGTTCGTAATGGATCTTGGAGCTTTGAACCCTGATAGTGTCGAGGCAGTATTTATGCAACACGGCGCACAGGCGATTTCATTCACTGATGCCGGCAATCACCCCGTGTTGCTCCCGGGTGCGGACGAAACTCCGTTGTGGCCGGACTCGCGGATTACCGGATTGTTTCCGACCGATACCGATTTGCATTCGCTCGAAGAGGATCTGTTGAGCTCCTTCGAACTCAAGGCTCTGCCGCAACATCGCGTACAGGAACTCGCAGACCGCCCCTGGGAACGCGAATGGCTGAAAGACTTTCATGCCATGTGCTTCGGCGACCGGCTGTGGGTGTCGCCGGATGCATTCGAAATAGACGCGGACCCTACCGCCAATGTCGTGATTGTGCGCCTCGATCCCGGACTGGCATTCGGCACTGGTACGCATCCGTCGACGGCGCTCTGCTTGCGCTGGCTGGACGGGCTCAACCTGGACGGATTGCGGGTGCTCGATTACGGCTGTGGCTCAGGCATTTTGGCAATCGCAGCATTGAGCTTGGGGGCGAAATCCGCGGTTGCACTCGATAACGACGGCCAGGCGATAACGGCGACGCGGGAAAATGCACGAAAAAACGGCATTGAAGATAGCCTGTTTGTGACGCAGGACGTGGCGGAAATCACCGGCACGTTTGATATTGTTGTGGCAAATATTCTGGCTGAACCACTGGTGCAAAATGCCGAAGACATATGCGACAGACTCGCACAGGGTGGCTCGCTGGCGCTCTCCGGGATATTGGCCGAACAGGCCGACTGTGTCATCGAGGCCTACCATCACCTCATCGAATTCGAGTTATCGGCGATGGATGAAACGACAGACCAGACCTGGGTTCGGCTGGTGGGTAAGAGGATTTAAGAGACCGGCATGTTTACGCAATGCCCTGACTGCCAAACGACATTTCGTGTAAGTCCCGAAGTCCTTAAACAGGCTGACGGGCGCGTGCGCTGTGGCGGATGCGGTATCGCGTTTAACGCGCTCGAGAACCTGTCCAAGGATGAGGACAATCAGAATTCCGAAGAATCTACGTCGGACAAAAACAAAAAACTCCTTGAGACACTGGATCAGCTCGCGGGCCCCGACGTCGAAATAGAGGACACGGGCGTCGAGTGGCGTGTACTCGAAAAACCTAAAGAGGAAGAGGTCGATCCTGATGCGACCGGCTCCATGAATTTCGTCCTCGAAGGTGATGAAGATGCGTCCGACTCATCGGCTATGCATAGCAGGGAAGGTGATCTGCCAGAACCGGCTTCGGACGCCCAGGAATCCCTGGACCTTGCCGAAACGGAAGCACCAAAGGCAAACCCGGGCGAGCGTCGATACGACGATAACACCGTCCTTCCCGACGATTTCGGCGATGAGGATGATCTGGATGAACTGCCGTTTCTGGAAGCCGATACGCCGAAGCGGCGCGCGAGCGACCGTGAGACTGCCCGGGACACACCTGAATTCGATGACGCTCAGGTCGATCTGACCCTGGGCGAGCCTGAGGAGTGGGTTGACCTTCTCGACGAAGTGGATGAAAAGGCCGTCGCTGAAGCAGACGCGGACGAGCCCGCTGAGGATGAAACTGAATCCGAAGAAAAGATAGAGCCCGAAGCTGTTGAAGAAGAAACCGACGACGAACCGCCGGGCGAAGATATGCCCAGCGATATCAATACACAGTTTCTGTTGCAGGCCGAGGAAATGGGCCTCGATACTGGGAACCATCCGATAGCCGAAGCCGAAGACGGCGACGATGACGACGACGAATACGATGACGAATACGATGACGACGACGAATACGATGACGACGACGATACCGAAGCTGCGGCACTGGACGAGGCGGACATAGAATCGCTAAGCGCCGACGAGGACGACGGCGAAAAATTAGAACTCGAATCGACGGGCGAGTTTGAAGAGCAGATTGAAATCGCCGAAAAAGCCCTTGCCGGCGAGAATGAAGACGAGGACCAAAGCGATATCAGTGACAAGGAGATCGAGGAACTCGCGGAACTCGACATTGAAGAAGAACTGACCGCTTCCGACAGCAAGGATGATGAAGCCGAAGACTCTTCCGCGACAATCATCGGCGGCAAGGACGTTAGCGAACTGTTCAAGGAAGACTCGCCATTGGTCGAGACCATCATCATGGAGGGGGACCAGGTCGGCGACTCGATTAGTCAGGAGCGCCCGAAATTTCGTCCGCCTGCCGGCACGTTCGATGAACCCGGACCTCTGGAGGACACATACTCGCTAAGCAGAGGCAAGGTCCGCGGCGGCCGACGAGCCGGCGATCCAGTGGGTCCTGCCATAATCGGCAGCATCGTCGTCCTGACATTGCTATTGATCGGACAAGTCATCCACCAGTCGCGCCAGTTACTCGCGACATACGGCGCATTCAACCAAACGATCGGATCAATCTATCGGGTATTGGGCAAACCGGTAACACCTGAATGGAATGTTCGCGGCTGGCGTTTCGAGGCAACCAACGGCAATGTCGATGAAGAAGAAGACCTCCTGACGATCTATTCGCGCATTGCAAACAAGTCGAGCCAGGCGCTGCCCTACCCGCTCGTACACATTTCCCTGACCGATCGTTGGGAGGACGTTATCGGCAGCCGTGTCCTGGAGCCAAACGAGTACCTGGCAGGAGACCTCGATCCTCGAAAACCGGTTCCCTCCGACGAGAACTTCACAGCCGTAATCACGATAGAATCTCCTTCTGCCGACGCCACTGGATTCAGGCTGACAGCCTGTTATCGAATCTCAGCCGGGCGCGTCAGATGTGCAGATGAACACTTCAAAGACTGAATGATTAAAATTGGACCCTATCAACTCGCCAGCCCGTTTCTGCTGGCACCGATGACGGGCATCAGCGATGCGCCGTTCCGCCGCGTGTGCCGCTATTTCGGCGCCGGTATGACGACGTCCGAGATGACAACCGCTGATATCAGTCTCTGGAACACGACCAAGTCTCGGCACCGACTCGATATCGACAGCGATGCGGAGCCGAGGGTCGTTCAAATCGCCGGCTCGGAACCTGATCAGATGGCGCTCGCCGCGAGCATGTGTGTTGATCGCGGAGCGCAGATCATTGATATCAATATGGGTTGCCCGGCGAAAAACGTCTGCAAAAAACAGGCGGGATCCGCGCTGCTGCAGGACGAGGAGCTCGTCGCCCGAATTCTGGACGCTGTCGTCGCAGCGGTGGACGTGCCGGTCACTCTCAAGATTCGTACTGGCTGGGATCGCCATCACAAAAACGGCATCACCGTAGCCCGGCTTGCCGAGAGATGCGGCATTCAGGCCCTTGCCGTACACGGCCGAACCCGCGCTTGCCGATTCAAGGGCGAGGCCGAATACGAAACAATCGCGCAAATAAAAAACGCAATAGACATTCCGGTGATTGCCAATGGCGACATTCGTACAGTGGAGAAGTCGCTTGAAGTATTTCGTCTAAGCTCCGCTGACGCCTTGATGATTGGTCGCGGCGCCCAGGGCCGCCCGTGGATCTTTCGTGAACTGAATCACTTTCATCGGACCGGCAAAGAGGCTCCGCCGATAGCAAAAACAGAATTGCGTGATATTATGCTCGGCCATCTTAGCGACATGCATCAGTTTTATGGGGATCAAACTGGCGTTAGGGTGGCTCGCAAGCACCTTGCCCGGTATTGCACCAGTCTGGAAAAATCAGAAGATTTTCGCAGTCGGGTGGTGCGTGTTGATAAAGCTTCAGAGCAGATTCGCCTAACAAGGGAATACTTTAGCGATTGTGCTGAAAGGATTTCCGAAGCCGCGTAGCGAATTTAGTGGCGCGTAGCGAATTTAGCCAAGAGCTGACAACGACAAGAATCAAACAGCAGAGCTAGCTTTTTTCAAGGAAAATACGACAAGTGGCCAACAATAACTCTCAGAAAAACAAACAGCTTTCGGCCTTAAAGAACAGCAAGCCGCTACGCAAACACACAGAAGAAGCGCTCAACAAATATTTCGACAGCCTTAATGGCGACCGGCCCGGCGATCTATATGATCTCGTCCTTGGGGAGGTCGAGGGCCCGTTGTTCAAAGCAGTTATGGACTACACGCACGGCAATCAGAGCCAGGCAGCCGGGATTCTCGGCATTAATCGGGGTACGCTGCGCAAGAAGCTCAAAATTTATTCTCTACTCCAGTAAAGGCCATTCATGTTGACAGTTCGTCGCGCGCTTATCAGCGTTTCTGATAAGCGTGACCTCATTCCATTTGCATCCGGACTCGCTGAGATGGGCGTTGAGATCCTTTCGACGGGCGGCACCTGCCGGCAGTTGATGGATGCTGGCATTGAGGCGATCGAGGTATCCGACAAAACCGGATTCCCGGAGATCATGGACGGCCGGGTCAAAACCCTGCATCCAACGATTCACGGCGGGCTATTGGGTCGGCGTGGTAAGGATGAGGACGTCATGTCGAAACACGGCATCGAGCCGATCGACTTGTTAGCCGTCAACCTCTATCCGTTTGAACAGACTATCGCCGATCCGGATGCGACCTTGGAAGACGCCATCGAGAATATCGATATCGGCGGACCGGCAATGATCCGGGCAGCCTCCAAGAATCACGACGGCGTTGCCGTCGTGGTTGATCCCGACGATTACGACAACGTGTTGGAGACCCTCAAGAACAACGAGATGTCTGCGGACTACCGCCGGCGTCTGGCAGCCAAGGCTTACGCGCATACGGCCGCCTATGACACAGCCATCACCAAGTATCTCTCGCAGTCATTGGGCGACGATCCACTGGGCAACATTTTTCTGCACGCTGGCAGCATTAAAGAAAAGCTGCGCTACGGCGAAAACCCACACCAGGAAGCCGCTTTCTACGTTGATCAGAGCAAGACAGAAGGTGCGCTTGCAACCTCCAGGCAGCTACAGGGCAAAGCCCTCTCCTACAACAACATTGCCGACAGCGATGCGGCACTCGAATGTGTCAGGCAATTCAAGGAGCCAGCCTGCGTCATTGTCAAACACGCCAACCCCTGTGGCGTGGCTATCGCGGAAAACATTCAGACTGCCTATGAGCGGGCATTTGCCACCGACCCGACATCGGCGTTTGGCGGCATTATCGCTTTCAATCGACTGCTCGATGAGAAAACTGCGAAATCGATTATCGACAAGCAGTTCGTCGAAGTCATTGTCGCTCCGAGCATCGACGAACGCGCACTCGCCGTCATGGCCGAAAAGAAGAACGTACGCGTGCTCGAGACCGGTGATCGGATAGAAAACACCGCATCCGGTCTCGACTACAAGAAAGTATCCGGCGGCCTGCTGGTGCAAAGCACCGACCTGGGCGTTGTATCGGAGGATGATCTCAAAGTCGTTACGAAGTTATCGCCCAACGCCGAACAAATCGCCGACCTCCTTTTCGCCTGGCAGGTCGCAAAGTTTGTAAAATCGAACGCCATCGTCTTCTGCAAGGACGGCATGACAATAGGCGTAGGAGCGGGTCAGATGAGCCGCGTCTACAGCAC
>Ga0255057_10002214_pt1 | contig 10579 bp, 5 predicted proteins | sample Cases_109_6_MG_FD_189022 | JGI IMG/M metagenome (GOLD analysis project Ga0255057, IMG submission 189022) | Seawater microbial communities from Amundsen Gulf, Northwest Territories, Canada - Cases_109_6 | ecosystem: Environmental > Aquatic > Marine > Gulf | place: Canada: Northwest Territories... | reverse complement strand
GCGTCGAAACCGCGGAACGTTTTCTGCACCAGTTCTATGCCAACGTGCCGCCGGACGACATTCTGAGCGAAAATCCGGACAACCTTTACGGCGCGGCGCTGGCCCTATGGAACCACGGACAGACTCGGCCTCCGGGGATCTGTAAAGTCCGGGTCTATAACCCAAGGCCCGAGGAACAGGGCTGGAAGTCGTCTCATACCATCGTCGAAATAATCAATGACGACATGCCGTTCCTAGTCGATTCGGTGACCGCGGCGCTTTCCCAACTCGGCCTGAAGATCTACCTGATCATCCACCCGATCGTCCGTGTGGTCCGTGGCGCCGACGGCGCGCTGACCGCGCTCTGCCAGAACGGCGAGGCGCGCAAGGGCGCGGCCGACGAATCTTTCATACATTTCCAGATCAGCGAGCAACCGTCCGATCGCGGCCGGGAGATCCGGGAGAAGCTGGTGGCCGTGCTGGCCGATGTCCGCGCCGCCGTCGAGGACTGGGCGGAAATGCGCGGGCAGCTAAGCAAGATCGTTGCGCGGCTCAAGAAATCACCGCCGCCGCTGCCGGAGGAGGAGATCGCCGAGGGTGTCGCATTCCTGGAATGGGTGAACGACGACCATTTCACGTTTCTCGGCTATCGGGAGTATGCCTTCGAGGGCGAAGGCTCGGCGGCGCTCGCCCAGGTTTTGCCGGAAAGCGGCTTGGGCGTGCTGCGCGATCAGAGCGTCTCGGTGTTCGACGGTCTGCGCAATCTCGGCGCCTTGCCGGCCGACGTTCAGGATTTCCTGAAGCAGCCCGAACTCCTGCGCTGCACGAAGTCCAATCGGCGCGCGACCGTGCACCGGCCGGTGCACATGGATACGGTCGCGGTCAAGCGCTTCGACGCCCAGGGCCAGGTCACTGGCGAGCGCCTGTTCCTCGGCTTGTTCACCTCGGTCGCTTATTCGCGACCGCCGAGTACCATTCCCTTATTGCGGCAAAAAATCGCGAACGTCTTTGAGCGCTCCGGATTCGAACCCAACAGCCACGACGGCAAGGCGCTGCTGCACACCCTGGAGACCTACCCCCGCGACGAGTTGTTCCAGATCGGCGAAGCCGAGTTATTGGACACCGCGATGGGGATACTGCACCTGCAGGAACGCCAGCGGATCGCGCTGTTCCTGCGCCGCGATCCCTTCGAGCGCTTCGTCTCCTGCTTGGTTTATGCTCCGCGCGACCGTTACGACACCGCGCTCCGCCTCAAGTTCCAGGACATCCTGACCGAGGCTTTGCACGGCCAGGTCGACGCCTATACCACCAACCTCGGCGATGCCGCGCTCGCGCGTCTGCACCTCATCATCCGCACCACCCGTGGCGAGATCCCCGAAATCGACATCTCGGAGATCGAGAGGCACCTGGTCGAGGCCGGCCGTTCTTGGGCCGACCTCCTGGAGCAGGCACTCATCGAGGATCGTGGCGAAGAGCGCGGCCTGCGGCTGCTGCGGCGCTACGCGCAGGCGTTTCCGGCCAGCTATCGGGAGCACTTCAACACCCAGACCGCGGTCTTCGATATTTCACGCATCGAAAAGGCGCGGCGCGACGGCGCGCTCGCCATGAACCTCTACCGCCCGATCGAGGCGGGCGAGGATACCCTCTACTTCAAAATATTCATCGCCGGCGAGCCGGTGGCACTGTCCGACGTCCTGCCCATGCTCGAACGCATGGGCCTCAAGGTGATCAGCGAGGTCCCTTATGACGTGCACCCCGAAGGCGCCGCACAGCCGATCTGGATGCACGATTTCGCCATGCGCACCGAAGACGGCGCCGCGGTCGACCTGGGACGGGTCAAGGAAGCCTTCCACGAGGCCTATGCTCAGGTCTGGCGCGCCGAGATGGAGAACGACGGATTCAACAAGCTGGTCCTGCGCGCGGGCCTGCGCGCGCGCGAGGTGCAAATTCTGCGCGCCTACTGCAAGTATCTGCGCCAAGCGGGCATACCCTTCAGCCAAGACTACATGGAGCAGACCCTGGCCCGGAATCCGCAGATCGCGCGCTGGCTGGTCGATCTGTTCCTGACCCGCTTTGCGCCGGGGGACACCGACGCGGCGGCGGAGGAACGGGCCACGGAACTGCTCGACGAGATCGAAGCGGCGCTCGAAGAGGTCTCCAACCTCGACGAGGACCGAATCATCCGGCGCTTCTTGAACTGCATCGAATCGACGCTTAGGACCAATTTTGGCCAGACCGGCATGGACGGCGGCCCCAAATCGTACCTCTCTTTCAAGTTCGATTCCCGGGCGCTGGACGAGTTGCCCCTGCCGCGCCCATTCCGGGAGATATTCATCTATAGCCCGCGGATCGAAGGCGTCCACCTGCGCTTCGGCATGGTCGCGCGCGGTGGCCTTCGCTGGTCCGATCGGCGCGAGGATTTCCGCACCGAGGTCCTCGGCCTGGTCAAGGCGCAGCAGATCAAGAACGCGGTCATCGTGCCGGTTGGCTCCAAGGGCGGCTTCGTGGTCAAACGCCCGCCGCTGGTCGAGGCCGGACGCGAGGCCTGGCTCGAGGAAGGCATCGCTTGTTACAAGATCTTCGTTTCCGGTTTGCTCGACCTCACCGACAACTTGAAAGGCGGCGACGTGTTGCCGCCGCCGGACGTCATCCGGCGCGACGGCGACGACCCCTACCTGGTGGTCGCCGCCGACAAGGGCACGGCGACCTTCTCCGATATCGCCAACGGGGTCTCGGCCGACTACGACTTCTGGCTCGACGACGCATTCGCCTCGGGGGGCTCGGCGGGTTACGACCACAAGGTCATGGCCATTACCGCCCGCGGTGCCTGGGAGTCGGTCAAGCGCCACTTCCGCGAGATCGGCAAGGACATCCAGTCCGAGGCCTTCACGGTGGTTGGGGTCGGCGACATGTCGGGCGACGTGTTCGGCAACGGCATGTTGCTGTCCCGACACATCAAGCTGATCGGCGCTTTCAACCATCTGCATATTTTCGTCGATCCCGACCCGGACCCGGATGAAAGTTGGGCCGAACGCAAACGCCTGTTCGAGCTACCGCGCTCGACCTGGAACGACTACGACAAAAGCCTGATCTCCAACGGCGGCGGCATCTTCGATCGCAAAGCCAAGTCGATTCGGGTCTCGCCGGAAATGAAGAAAATGTTCGATTTGAGCGAGGATAGGGTCACCCCACATCGGCTTGTCTCCGCCATGCTCGGGGCCGAGGTGGAGCTGCTCTGGTTCGGCGGCATCGGCACCTACGTCAAGGCGCGCGATGAAAGCCACCAGGACGCCGGCGATCGCGCCAACGACGCGCTGCGCTTGGACGCCACCGAGCTGCACTGCCAGGTGATAGGCGAGGGCGCGAACCTCGGCATGACCCAACGCGCGCGCATCGAGTATGCTCAGACGGGCGGCCGGCTGAATACCGATTCCATCGACAACTCCGCCGGCGTCGATTGCTCGGATCACGAGGTCAACATCAAGATTCTCTTGGGCGAGGTGGAATCCGCCGGCGACATGACCCGCAAGCAGCGTGACGAACTCTTGGTGCGGATGACCGACGAAGTTGCCGAACTGGTGCTGCGCGACAATTATCTGCAAACCCAATCGATCACGGTGTCGAGCACGCTGGGCCCCCATCTTTTGGACCGCATGGCGCGCTACATGCGCGCGTTGGAGAAGGCCGAACAACTGGACCGCGCCATCGAATACCTGCCCGACGACGAGGAAGTCGCCGAGCGCTTCGCCAAGGGCCTGGGCATGACCCGGCCCGAGCTTGCGGTGCTCATGTCCTACGCCAAGATCACGCTCTACGACGAGATTCTGATATCGGATCTGCCGGACGATCCCTATATGCACCGCGAACTGATGCGCTATTTTCCGCAGCCCCTGTGCGCGGCCTTTGCCGGGCAGATCGCCCAACACCGCTTGCATCGCGAGATTATCGCCACCGTGGTGACCAACGAGGTGATCAACCGGGTCGGCGTGACTTTCATCCACGAGGTCAAGGAAAATACCGGTATGTCCTCCGCGGATGTCGTGCGCGCCTACACCATCGGCCGCGAGATCTTCGCCATGGACGAGCTCTTCGACGAAATCGAGACGCTCGACAACAAGGCTCCGGCGCCGCTGCAGTCGGCCATGCTGATCGAGTGCGGCCGGTTGATCGAACGCGGCACCGCCTGGTTCCTGCGCCAGGGGCCGCATCCGCTCGATATCAGCGCTCAGGTCGAGCGCTATGGCGGTCACGTGGCGCGCCTGAGCGATGCCCTCGAAGGCCTGCTTGCCGAGGGCGATCGCAAGCTTCTGGCCGAACAGGCCGCCGCCTTCCGCGAGCAAGGCGCGCCCGAGGAGTTGGCCCGGCGCGTGGGGCGACTGTCGTTCTTGGTGCCGGCCTGTGACATCGTGCGTATCGCTCAGGCGGCCGATCTGGAAGTGCTCGAAGTCGGCCGCGCCTACTTCGCGATCGGCGCGCGCTTTGGCTTCGATTGGCTGCGCCGCGCCGCCGGCCATCTACCCAGCGACAGCGCCTGGGACAAGCTCGCGGTTACCGCCATTGTCGACGACCTCTATGGCAACCAGAGCGAACTAACCACGCGGGTCGTCGACGGATTGACCGACTTGAGCGCCGGTGATGGCGCAATCGAGAATTGGGCCGAAGGGCGCCGGCCTCTGGTCGTGCGCAGCGAGCATCTGCTGGTCGAGCTTCAAGCAAGTGTCAACCCCGACCTCGCCATGCTGGCGGTCGCTAACCGGCAGTTAAGATCGATGGTGAGCGATTAGAGCGGCCGGTTCGCGGTGCTTAGTGATCGTTCAGCCGGGGCGCATGGGTTTCCTGAACCCGCGCCGGCGGCGCGGCATTATCCTGGCTGACCAGGGGCGTCAATTCATGCCGTAGTTTGCGCAGGAAGGCGCGCGCGAAGTCGTCGTAGTCGTTTGCTATCTCGATGAAAGCGCCCGGACCTTGGATTATTTTTTCGCGAAAGTATGTTTCCAGGTCGTAGGATTCGGCGCCGGTGTAGGTGAGGATCGGCAAACCGTTGATCACGATCCCCAGGGCGTTTGCTTTTTGTCGAGGGATCGATGGCGGTACGCCGATATTGTTGCGGCCGTCGCCCGATATATCGACTTTCAACTGGCGGCCCTCAAACCCGTTTGCGGCAATCGATCGAACGCCAAATTCAAGCGCCTCGCCGATCCCGGTGAAGACGCGTTGCGGATCGCGTTCCGCCTGTTCCACCTTGGTGGCAAATGCCGAGACACTGGTCGGATCCGTCAACAGGTGCCACGGAATCATGTATCGCTCGTCGACCACCGAACTCCATTGGAAGAGTGATACGGCGACACCGTTTTGCTGTCCGATGAGGGTGACGATTTCGGGCGTTCGAAAGGCACTCGCAATTCCTGTCATCAAAAGATCGTATTCGAAAGCGTCGATGCTCATCGAGGTATCGACCGCGAGAACGAGTTCGATCGATACCGGAGTTTCGGCCCGCGCGCTTTCGATGTGCGGTGACGCCACGACGGCACAAACGACCACGGCAGCTTTCGAAAGGGACCGCACGAACGAGGTATAATTTTTTTCTGCTTCTTTCACTGTCTACCCGCAATTCCGGTCTGGGCGATAGCCGGGCCGCTGTTTCCGGCGGTCGTATCGGGTCTCGGTCCCGGTCGATCTCCGGGGCGGTTCGCGGTTGTAATCTTTCCGGCCGGATGATCCCATAAGCACCCTTGCACTAGAGGCGGGTTGGGACGGCCATGGCCCCGGAACGCGACATACCCGGCGGGGAACGCGGCGGCGGCTACGGAGCGGACCGCCGCGGCCTAATCGCCTGGTGTTTCTACGACTGGGCCAACTCCGCCTTTCCCACCGTGGTCGTGACCTTCATCTTCGCGGCCTACTTTACCACCACTTTGTCCGAAACGCCGGAGGCGGGAACCGGGCTCTGGGGCTGGGCGCTGTCGCTCTCCGGGTTGGCGGTGGCGCTGCTCGCGCCGGTGTTCGGCGCGCTCGCCGATCAGCGGGGTCGGCGCAAACCTTGGATCGGCGGCTTCACCCTGCTCGCGATCCTCTGCGCCGCGGGGCTGTGGTGGGTCGCGCCGGATCCCGGCTTCGCGCTTCTGGCCCTGGTTTTGGTCGGGCTCGGCAACGCCGCATTCGAGCTCGGCCAGGTATTCTATAACGCCATGCTGCCCGACGTTGCCAGCGCGCGCCGCCTGGGCCGGGTGTCGGGTTGGGCCTGGGGCCTGGGTTACGCCGGCGGACTGGTCTGTCTGGCGCTCTGCCTGGTGCTCTTCGTGCGGCCCGAGGTGCCGCTCTTCGGCCTCGACACGGACGCGGCCGAGCAGATTCGCATCATCGGTCCCTTCGTGGCGCTGTGGTTTGCGGTGTTCGCGCTGCCGCTGTTCCTCTACACGCCCGACTCACCCGCCACCGGCGTCCCCGCCGGCCAAGCGGTGCGCCAGGGCCTCGCCACCCTGGTTGCCACCCTGCGCGCGTTGCCGCGTCATGGCCAAGTTGGCCGCTTCCTGCTCGCCCGCATGATTTACACCGACGGGCTCAACACGCTGTTCGCCTTCGGCGGCATCTACGCGGCCGGGACCTTCGGCATGTCCTTCGAGGATATTCTGGTGTTCGGCATCCTGCTTAACGTTGCGGCCGGATTGGGGGCGTTTGGCTTCGGCTGGGTGGACGACCGGCTCGGCGCCAAGCCGACCATCATGGTGGCGTTGGCTGGCCTGTTGGCGGCCGGCGTGTCGATCCTCATGGTCGAGACCCAGGCCTGGTTCATCGCGCTCGGCTGCGTCCTCGGCCTGTTTATCGGCCCGGCCCAGGCGGCCAGCCGCTCGCTAATGGCGCGGCTCGCCCCGCCCGAGCTGCGCGGCGAGCTGTTCGGGCTCTACGCGCTTTCGGGCAAGGCGACCGCCTTCATCGGACCGGCGCTGGTCGGCTGGGTCACGGTCTGGGCCGACAGCCAGCGCGCCGGCATGGCCACGATTCCGATCTTTTTTCTGATCGGCATGATCCTGCTGTGGCCGCTCGAGGACCCGGGTGGGCGGCGCGGCGCCATCGGCCGAGTCGGCGGCGCCGGTTAGTTTTGCCGCCCGCGGGCCCCGAGAATGGCCCAGCGAAACAGGCCGGACACGGCGGTCGCCATGGCGCGGCCCTGCAATCGGCGGCCCTCCGTGACATAGTGGTTGTAGTCCAAATATGGCACTCCCGGGGCCCGATCGGCGCCATAAAGAGAGTCGTTCTCTCCAAGACGAAAGGGCGTGTTTGGCAGGTTGGCGGTCATGGCTGAGCTCCTCATTGGCGTTGGTTCATGCGCTTGTTCCAGAAATAGGATTTGGACTTCAGATTTATAATCACCATAATTAGAACATGATTTATTCCAAACAGGCACAAGTTAGGCCGCATGAACGCACAGGGCTTTGACGGCATTGAGGTGTTCGTGCGCGTGGCGCGGGCGGGCAGCTTCTCCGTGGCCGCGCGCGATCTCGACCAGACCCCCTCGGCGGTCAGCAAGCGGATTGGCCGGCTCGAGGACCGGCTCGGGGCGCGGCTGTTCGACCGGACCACCCGCCGCGTGCGCCTGACCGAAGTCGGGGCGGCGTTTTTTGAGCGCTGCGCCCGTATCGTCTCGGAGATGGAAGAAGCCGAGCGGGCGGTCTCGCAATCGCACGCGGCGCCGCGCGGCACCCTCCGGCTGAACGCCCCCGTCGTGTTCGGCTGCCGGCACGTGGTGCCGCTTCTGGCGGAGTTTCTCACCGCCTATCCCGATGTCCGCATCGATGTCACGTTCAACGACCGATTTGTCGATCTGCTGGAAGAGGGCGTGGACGTTGCGATCCGAATTGGCGAGCTCGCCGATTCCAACCTGATCGCGCGCCGCCTGGCGCCCAACCACCGCGTGGTTTGCGGTGTGCCGGCGTACTTCGAGCGCAACGGGTTTCCGGCGCGGCCGGCGGATCTGACCGAACACAACTGCCTGGTCTATACCTACCGGGCGTCGCGCAACGATTGGAGTTTGGTATGCGCCAACAGGGATCGTGCCAAGGGCCAGGAAGTGGTGCGCGTATCGGGGAATCTCGAAGCCAATAACGCGGAGGCTATTTACGGCGCCTTGCTAGACGGCGTGGGGCTTGGACTCCTGCCGCTGTGGCTTGTGGGCGCGGACTTGCGAACCGGCCGATTGGTACAGGCGTTGCCCGACTACCAAGGAACCGACAGCGCGATCTATGTGGTCTATCCGCCCGGCCGCCATCTCTCGCCCAAGGTGCGCAGCTTCATCGACTTTCTCGCCGAACGCCTGCGCATCGAGTAGACCACTACCGCTGGCTTGCGATTCTAGCGCCCCCTTAATGCCGAAAATGCCGCATGCCGGTGAACACCATCGCCACGCCGGCTTCGTCGGCGGCGGCGATGACGTCGTCGTCGCGGATCGAGCCGCCGGGTTGGATGACCGCGGTGGCGCCGGCCTCGATGGCGGTGATCAGCCCATCGGCGAAGGGGAAGAAGGCGTCCGAGGCGACCACCGAGCCCTGGGTGCCGAGCGCACCCGCGTCCTGTCCTGCCTGCTCGGCCGCGGCGACCGCTTCGCGTGCCTTGAGCGCGGCGATGCGCGCCGAATCCACCCGGCTCATCTGGCCGGCGCCGACGCCCACGGTGGCGCCCGCGCGCACGTAGACGATGGCGTTGGACTTCACGTGTTTGGCCACCCGGAAAGCAAACAGGAGGTCGGCCGTTTCACGGTCGTTGGGGGGGCGTTTGGTGACGACCTTCAGGTTTTGCTCATCGATCCTGCCCGCATCCCGGGTCTGTACCAGGATGCCGCCGGCCAGTGATTTGAAGGTCATGCCCGGCGCCCCCGGATCGGCCAGCGCGCCGGTTTCCAGCAGGCGCAGGTTTTTCTTTTCGGCCAGCGTGGCGCGCGCCTCGGCCGAATAACCCGGCGCGATCACCACCTCGGCGAAGAGCTTGCCGATCTCGGCCGCGGTCGCCCCGTCGAGCGGCCGGTTGAGGGCGATGATGCCGCCGAAGGCGCTGACCGGATCGCAGGCCAGCGCGCGGGCATAGGCCGCGGCGAGGCTGTCCCCCAAGGCCACGCCACAAGGATTGGCATGCTTGATGATGGCAACCGCCGGGACATCGAAATTCGGCGCCTGGAATTCCGAGACCAGCTCGAAGGCGGCCTCGGTGTCGTTCAGATTGTTGTAGCTGAGCGCCTTGCCCTGGAGTTGCTCGGCGCCCGCGACACCCGCTTGCGCCGGCCCGACCGCGTAGAGCGCCGCCTCCTGGTGCGGGTTCTCGCCATAGCGCAAGATTTGGCGGCGGCGCGCGCCCAGCACGAGACGGTCCGGGAATGTCTCGCCCCGGCGCGCCTGCATCCAGGCCGCGATCGCCGCATCGTAGGCTGCGGTATGGGCGAAGGCGGCGGCCGCCAAACGCCTGCGCAGGTCCAGCGAGGTTGCGCCGTCGTTGGCGGTCATCTCTTCCACGATCGCCGCATAGTCGTCCGGATCGGTGACCACGGTGACGAAGTCGTGGTTCTTGGCCGAGGCACGCAGCATCGCCGGGCCGCCGATGTCGATGTTTTCCACGCAGATGGCTGGGTCGGCGCCCGAGGCGAGCGTCGCCTCGAAGGGATAGAGATTGACCACCACCAGGTCGATGGCGGCGATGCCGTGTTCGTCCATGGCCGCGCGGTCGGCGTCCACGTCGCGGCGCGCCAGGATGCCGCCGTGAATTTTCGGATGCAGGGTCTTGACCCGGCCGTCCATGATCTCGGGAAAGCCGGTGTGGGCGGAGACCTCGGTGACCGCGACCCCGGCTTCCGACAGCGCGCGCGCCGAGCCGCCGGTGGACAGAATCTCGACCCCGCGCGCGGCCAGGAATGTGCCGAGCTGGGCCAGTCCGCGCTTGTCCGAAACCGAAATCAAAGCGCGCCGGACCGGCGTAAGCGCTTCCGCGGACATAGTTGCCTCCCCCAAGGACGAATGGGACGAAGCGGGTTTAGAAACCCGCCTCGAACGCGTCAAGAAATTAGCGCGGTTTGCGGTCGATGCGTTTGATCGCCCACTTTACCTTGACCCCTTGGCGCGTGCAGTGGCCGGACAGCACGACCTGCTGGCCGCGCCGAATTTCGCCCTGACGGCCCAGGTAGATCGAGGGTTCGAGGCCGAGCACCGCGCCGCCGGCGCGCAACCGCCAACCACCGCCCTTGGGTAAGCGCAGGATCGCCGCCGTGCCGTCCTGGGACAGGTTGGCTTGGACGTCGGGGTGCAGGTGAAAGCGGATCGCAAAGGGTGCGGCGCGCGCGCTGCGCCGACAGGGATCGAGCCGGTCCTCGCCGCGCAGGTCTCCGCCATCGGCGGTCAAGTAGAGGCGGCGCCGATGGATCTGGCCAAAGCCGTGGCGGTAGCCGTCGTGCACCACCTCGAGCCAGGTCGCGCCGTCGAAGTCCTCGCGCCGGCAGCGGGTCACCTCGGCGCGCCGGCCCAGGCCCGGAACGGTCAGCACCTCCGAGGAATTGGTGTCGCCCAGCACCAGGGTCGAATGGCTCGCGGTGGCGCGTTGGACCTGGCGCCAGACCGGGTCG
>Ga0255057_10002213_pt1 | contig 10581 bp, 10 predicted proteins | sample Cases_109_6_MG_FD_189022 | JGI IMG/M metagenome (GOLD analysis project Ga0255057, IMG submission 189022) | Seawater microbial communities from Amundsen Gulf, Northwest Territories, Canada - Cases_109_6 | ecosystem: Environmental > Aquatic > Marine > Gulf | place: Canada: Northwest Territories... | reverse complement strand
CATCATCCGGGGAAATCGAAAGACCAGGACCTCGGTGGTGCAGAGGGCCGTAGGTCTGAAGCCCGGCTCGACCCTGAACACGGGCCGACTGCTGGAGGTGCAGCGGCGGCTCTACGATCTCGGGGTATTCTCCCGGGTCGATGTTCGTCGATCTACCGGCACGCCCTTTAGTGGCGCTCGGGATGTCCAGGTGCGGGTGGAGGAGGGGAAGAACCGAAGCGTCAACTACGGCGTTGGCTACGATTCCGAAGCGGGCTTCAGCGCCCTCCTCGGATTCTCCCACAGTAATCTCCTGGGCCGGGCGCTCGCCGGGCGGATAGACCTGCGCTACAGCCAACGCGAGCAGCTCGGCCGGGCTCTGATACGGCAGCACTATATCGGGCGGGCGCACATCCCGACCACCTACTCGCTGTTCTATATCGCCGAGGAAAGGGAGAGCTTCACCTCCCGGCGGCAGGGCGGCCAGGTCTCACTCCAGCGCTACGCCAATCGCCAGCGGCATGCCATCCTTTACAACTACCGGATCGTAGACACTCTCGACGTAGATCCCGCTCTCGAGCCGATCGAGATCGATCGTGAGCTCAGCGAGGTGAGGATCTCCAGCATCACACCGAGCAATACCTGGGACCACCGAGACGACCTCCTCGATCCGACGACCGGCTGGAGCACGGCTGTACAGCTCGAATATGCTTTTCCCCTCTTCGCCGCCGACGCCAGTTTCTTGAAGGCCTTCGCCCAACAGACCGGCTACTTCAGCCTGGGTCCCTTTGGTGTGCTGGCCGCGAGCTTTCGTCTTGGGGCCATCGAGCCGGTCGGCAGCCCGACCGTGGACGATCCCACCGTTCCCGAAGATCTGCCGTCGAGGTACATCCCAATCTCCGAGCGCTTCTTCGCCGGCGGTCGCACCACCCACCGCGCCTACAAGCGGGACACCCTGGGTGTTCCCGGTCAGACGCTTTTGGTCGTACCAGACCAAGACGATCCGGGCGCCGAGCCGCGGCTGGTACCGATCGGTGGCAACGCGCTGGTGATCGCCAACCTCGAATACCGCTTCCCGATCTTCGGCAGCTTCGGCGGCACGGCCTTCCTCGACGTCGGCAACGTCTGGGCCGACTGGCGCGACGTCGACCTCGGAGACGCCAAACCCGGCATCGGAGTCGGCGCCCGCTGGCTCTCCCCCATCGGTCCCCTACGAGTGGAAATAGGCTGGAAACTAGACAAGCTCCCACAAGAAAACCCCTACGTAATCTTCTTCAGCTTCGGCAACGCCTTCTAAGAGCTCGGGCGGGTCGGACACGAAGCGGCCGGCCTCAGAGCCGGCCGAAACGCGAGTGGCGCAAATTCCCTACGAGGCAAGAATGGCAGCCCGTCTTCCGTCTCTTGAGATTAGGAGGTGGCAGAGCCCTATTTGACTATTATGACTACTAATGACTATTATATGGTCATGACGCGTGTAGGAATAGCCGATCTGAAGGCCAAACTCAGCGAGCATCTACGCAAGGTCCGGCACGGAGAATCCCTCACCGTGCTCGACCGTCAGACTCCAATTGCGCGCATCGTGCCCCACGGGGAGGGCCACGGCCTGCTCCGGATCCGCCAACCGGCCGTCGGAGCTGCACGCCCCTCAAAGGTGCCCCTACCGCCGGCCCCTGCCGTGGACGTCGACGTCGTCGAGCTCCTCCTCGAGGATCGGGGCAAACGTTGATTGCCTATGTCGACAGTTCGGTCCTCCTGCGATTGATCCTTGGCCAGAAGGGGGCCCTGGAGCAGTGGGACACCGTGGAGAGAGGGGTGGCAAGCGCCCTGGTGGAAGTAGAGTGCCTGCGTACCCTGGATCGTCTCAGAATCCGAGGTCTGCTCGAGGAACCAGACCTCGTTCAACTCCGCGAGACAGTCTTCCGCATGACGGCCTCTCTCGAGGTCATCGAGGTGTCGGCGCCCGTCCTGTCGCGCTCCTCCCAGCCACTACCAACGGCTCTCGGGACTCTGGATGCCATCCACCTGGTAACCGCGCTCATGTGGCGCGACGAGCTCCAAACCGATCTCACGATGGCCACCCACGACCAGGCCCTCGCCCAAGCCGCCCGAGCCAGCGGCCTAAAGGCAATCGGGTAACCGAATCGACTAGATTTCTCTTGAAGCGGCCGGCCTCCGTGCCGGCCGATCCCCGCCTCGGCGGCCTGTTCTCGCATCCGCGATACGGCCACGGCGACGTCGCGAGCGATCTCTTCGTCGCCGATCTCTATCCACAGTTCGAGTCTCTCCTGCAGGAGAAGGAGATCGAAGGGCTGCTGAACCAAGAGCGGGGCGAGCGCTGAGTCTTTGAGCGGAATCCAACGCAGTCCTGTGCGGTCGTCTCGGCGAGGGATCAGCCGGTGCCAAGAATGGACTGATCCGAGGACATTCGGTTGACCGGGGGTCGACCCCCGAGTAGACTTCACCTTCCGTGGGCCTGTTGGAGGGCCCGGCTACAAAGCGCGAGTCCAGACCTTTCCATCATCCGATTACGACGGTGAGTTGTTGCCAGGAGTGGGATGTTTGCGTCTCGATCGCTTGATCGATTAACCGACAACCTGGAGCCTTTCTCGTGGACCATTTGAATCCCCCACACGGCGGCACTCTGGTCGACCTGCTGGTCGACGACGAGCGCCGCGCCGAGCTCAAAGAGGCCTCACTCGAGTGGCCCTCGTGGGACCTCACCCCACGGCAGATCTGTGACCTGGAGCTGCTCGTGAACGGCGGCTTCTCGCCGCTGACCGGCTTTCTCGGTCAGGCCGACTACGAGTCGGTGTGCGAGAAGATGCGGCTGGCCGACGGCACCCTCTGGCCGCTCCCCATCACCCTCGATGTCACCGAGGAGGTGGCGGAGAAGCTGGAGAAGGGCAAACCGCTGGCGCTGCGCGATCCCGAGGGCACCATGCTGGCGGTGCTCACGGTCGACGACATGTGGAAGCTCGACCGCGAGACCAAGGCGCAGGCGGTCTACGGCACCCTCGACCGCAAGCACCCTGGCGTCGCCCATCTATTCGAGCGCACCAACAACATGGCCGTCGGCGGCCGCCTCGAAGGGGTCGAGCTGCCGCCCCATTACGATTTCGTCCGTTACCGGCTGACCCCGGAGCAGACGCGGCGCCGCTTCACTCGTCTGGGCTGGCGCAAGATCGTCGCCTTCCAGACCCGCAACCCCATGCACCGCGCCCACTACGAGCTCACGCTCCGCGCCGCCCGCGATCTCCAGGCCAACCTGCTGATCCACCCGGTGGTGGGGATGACCAAGCCGGGCGACGTCGATCACTACACCCGGGTGCGCTGCTATCAGGCGCTCGAGGAGCGCTACCCCCGGAACACCGCCCTGATGGCGCTGCTGCCGCTGGCCATGCGAATGGGCGGCCCGCGCGAAGCGGTGCTGCACGCCATCATCCGCAAGAACTACGGCTGCAGCCACTTCATCGTCGGCCGCGATCATGCCGGCCCGGGCGTCGACTCCAACGGCCAGGCCTTCTACGATCCCTACGCCGCCCAGGAGCTCGTACGCGAGCACCAAGAGGAGCTGGGGATCGAGATGGTCCCCTTCAAGATGGTGGTCTATGTCGAGGACAAGGACGCCTACTTTCCGATCGACGAGATCCCCGAGGACACCCGGACGCTCAACATCTCGGGGACCGAGCTGCGCGAGCGGCTGGCCGAGGGCCGCGAGCTGCCCGAGTGGTTTACCTTTCCCGAGGTCGCCGACCAGCTCCGGCGCACCCACCCGGCACGGCACAAGCAGGGCTTCACCGTCTTTTTCACCGGTCTCTCGGGTGCGGGCAAGTCGACGGTGGCCAACGTACTGATGGTCAAGCTGCTGGAGATGGGCGGCCGCCCGGTGACGCTGCTCGATGGCGACATCGTGCGCAAGAACCTCTCCTCCGAGCTCGGTTTCTCCAAGGAGCACCGCGACCTCAACATCCAGCGCATCGGCTTTGTCGCCTCCGAGATCACCAAGAACGGCGGCATCGCCATCTGCGCCCCCATCGCCCCCTACGAATCGGTGCGCCGGCAGGTGCGCGAGATGATCCTCCCCGGTGGCGGCTACATCCTGGTGCACGTCGCCACCCCGCTCGAGGTCTGCGAGACCCGGGACCGCAAGGGGCTCTACGCCAAGGCCCGCGCCGGTGTCATCCAACAGTTCACCGGCATCTCCGATCCCTACGAGGAGCCGGAGAACCCCGAGGTGGCCATCGACACCACCGATGTGACGCCGGAAGAAGCGGCCCAGCAGATCATTTTGTACCTGGAGCGCGAGGGGTATATCGGAGGGATCGGGGAAGACTAGAACGAAGCGGCCGGCCTCCGTGCCGGCCGACAGAGACGAGACCAAATGAATCAACGCGACGACGACCTCCAACGCATCGAGGCCGCCCTCCGGGCCGCCGCCGAGGCCCTTTCGCCCTTCACCCCCGGCGCCATTGTCGTGGAGATGAAATCGGGCGGTGATCCGGTCACCGAAGCCGATCGCCGGGTCGACGAGGTGCTGCGCCGGCTGCTCCCCGCGGAGGGGGAGGGCTGGCTGTCGGAGGAGACGGTCGACGACCTGGTGCGTCTCGACCGCGATCGGGTCTGGGTCGTCGATCCGCTCGACGGCACCCGCGAGTTCATCGAGGGAATCCCCGAATGGTCGGTCTCCATCGGTCTGGTCGAGGAGGGCCAGCCGGTGGCCGGCGGGATCTACAACCCGTCCACCGACCAGCTTGTTCTGGGCGCCACCGACCGTGGCGTCACCCTCAACGGTGAGCCCGCGCAGGTGAGCACCAGAGACACGCTCGAAGGAGCGGTGGTTCTGGCCAGCCGCAGCGAGGTCAAGCGGGGCGAGTGGGAGCGTTTCCAGAACCGGGGTTTCAAGGTCAAGCCCTGCGGCTCGGTGGCCTACAAGCTGGCACAGGTAGCCGCCGGTCTGGTCGACGCCACCTGGACGCTGGTGCCCAAGAACGAGTGGGACGTGGTCGCCGGTGTCGCTCTGGTGCGGGCCGCCGGTGGGCAAATCGAGGTGCTGGAGGAGCCCGACCGGGCCTTCAACCGGGAGAACCCCCTGATGGCCGGGATGCTGGCCCATCCACCCAGCCTGGACGCCGTTATCCGGCGCGAGATCAATCTTTAGTCAAGAGCACTAAGATTTCTACAAAATCCCTGTAAAAAGGCTTGACAACAGGAGTGTCAACCCATACAATCTGTTAGCACTCACCGCCGACGAGTGCCAGGTAATGTCGGCGAGGTTTAGTTAAACACTGAAAACAAGCAACTTACTATTCTGCTCAATCAGAGCAAGGAGGTAGAAACGTGTCAGTGAAAATTCGCCCCCTACACGACCGTGTGTTGGTCAAGCGGCTCGAGGAGGAGGAGCAAGTCAAGGGTGGGATCATCATCCCCGACACCGCCAAAGAGAAGCCCCAAGAGGCCGAGGTGGTGGCGGTGGGCCCCGGCAAGCTCCAGGAAGACGGCAACCGGCAGCCCATGGACGTCAAGGCCGGCGACCGCATCCTCGTCGGCAAGTACTCCGGTAGCGAGATCAAGATCGACGACGAAGACTACGTCATCCTGCGTGAGGACGAGATTCTCGCGGTCGTCAACTAACTAGAAAAAACTAGATATCAGGAGGTTATAGAAAACATGGCTGCAAAGCAGATTACATATGCCGAGGACGCGCGGAGCGCGATCCTCAAGGGCGTCAACAAATTGGCTGACGCCGTCAAGATCACCCTCGGCCCCAAGGGCCGCAACGTGGTCATCGAGAAGAAGTTCGGCTCCCCCACCTCGACCAAGGATGGTGTGACGGTGGCCAAGGAGATCGAGCTGTCCGACCCGATCGAGAACATGGGCGCCCAGATGGTGCGCGAGGTGGCTTCGAAGACCTCGGACGTGGCCGGTGACGGCACCACCACGGCCACCATTCTGGCCCAGGCCATCTTCCGCGAGGGCTCGAAGAACGTCACCGCCGGCGCCAATCCCATGGAGCTCAAGCGGGGCATCGAGCAGGCCGTCAAGGCCACCATCGAATCGATCGACAAGCTCTCGAAGCCCGTCGGCGGCGACGAGATCGCCCACGTCGGTACCATCTCGGCCAACAACGACCCAGAGATCGGCAAGATCATCGCCGAGGCGATGGAGAAGGTCGGCAAGGACGGCGTCATCACGGTGGAAGAGGCCCAGGGTCTCGACACCACCCTCGAGGTGGTCGAGGGCATGTTGTTCGACCGCGGGTATCTTTCCCCCTACTTTGTCACCGACCCCGAGCGCATGGAGGTGGTGATGGAGAACGCCAAGATCCTGCTCCATGAGAAGAAGATCAGCTCGATGAAGGACCTGCTGCCGATTCTGGAGCAGGTGGCCAAGCAGGGCCGGCCCTTCCTGATGATCGCCGAGGACGTCGAGGGCGAGGCGCTGGCCACCGTCGTGGTCAACAAGTTGCGCGGCACGCTCCAGGTGTCGGCGGTCAAGGCGCCTGGCTTCGGCGATCGCCGCAAGGCCATGCTCGAGGACATCTCGATCCTCACCGGCGGCCGGGTGATCACCGAGGATCTCGGCATCAAGCTCGAGAACGTCAAGTGGGAAGACCTTGGTGACGCCAAGAAGGTCGTCATCACCAAGGACGACACCACCATCGTCACCGAGTCCGAGGACAAGACCCGCCGCGAGGCGATTTCGGGCCGCGTCAAGCAGATCCGCAATCAGATCGAAGAGACCAGCTCCGACTACGATCGCGAGAAGCTGCAGGAGCGGCTGGCCAAGCTCGTGGGTGGCGTAGCCATCATCCAGGTCGGTGCCGCCACCGAGAGCGAGATGAAGGAGAAGAAGGCCCGCGTCGAGGATGCCATGCACGCCACCAAGGCGGCCGTCGAAGAGGGCATCGTCCCCGGCGGTGGTGTGGCACTGCTGCGCGCCATCGACCAGGTGGCCAAGATCAAGGGCGAAACCAACGACACCAACGTCGGTGTCAAGATCGTCCGTCGGGCGCTCGAGGAGCCGACCCGCCAGATCGTCGATAACTCGGGCGAAGAGGGTTCGGTCATCGTGCGCGATTTGCTCAAGAACAACGGCAACACCGGTTACAACGCGAACACGGGTGAGATCGAGGATCTGGTCAAGGCCGGCGTCATCGACCCGGCCAAGGTCACCAAGACCGCGCTTATCAACGCGGCCTCGATCGCTGGTCTCATGCTCATCACCGAAGCTATCGTCTCCGAGATCAAGGAGAAGGACGAGCCGATGCCGGGTGGCGGAATGCCCGGCGGTGGCATGGGAGACATGTACTAATCCGCCTGATTCCTCAGGCGTTACCTATGGCCGGCTCTCACGAGCCGGCCTTTTTTGTGGAAGGCTGGCGGATCGGCACCAGAGGCTGAGGGATTCCTCTGGCGGAGGGGCGGGGCTTGTTCTCGCCCTCAGGCCTTCCGCGCCCAGATGACCGTGTTCCACGCCAGCCGTTTCCTCTCTGTGCTAACTGTGCAATTTGAATATTCGATGTTCAGATTACATGACCCTGGGCCTGCTCGTTAGGGACCCCCGGCGAACCACCTCCTACCCTTTGGGGTGGGGTGGGCGATCTCCCCTGTCTGTATCCTGACGGCACCAGCAAGGGGGCCGAGGTGGTTGGTCGTACTCTCTCCCACACTCAAACCGCCGAGCAGCTCGGTGCGGGTGGCAAGGTCAAACTGTCCCCAGCAGCGTCAGGGCTGTTTGAAGTCCAACGTGTAGGAGTGGCGCTGGGTCCGGGTTTCCCCATCGGATTGGTGGGTATCGGGTTGTTGGTGGCTCTCGATCGACTGGAGATCCCGATAAGCATGATTTCCGGCACCAGGACGGGGGCTGTCATAGGGGCGCTCTATGCGGCGGGAGCTCCCGCACGAGAGATCCGCAGCTGGGTTGTCGACAACCTAGCCGACGAAAAAGTATCCCGTCGGGCTCCCAGGGGTGGGGAGACACACCTTCCGAGAACAAACGAGCCTCAGAGTGGGAGGACTTCGGCCGGTGTTGATTCGGAGATCACGAAGAGGATCTCAGATTTTGCCACTTGCTTGAAGGAGTTCGACGCCAGGACGGCCGGAATGTCGGACGGTGAGCTGATGGCGGAGTTCCCGAGGTTTGCCAAGGCCCTTCGCAACGCACTCGAGGAGTTGTCAGCCAGGTGCCCGAACCCAGAAACGGCTACCGAGGTCCTCAAAGAATCGGTCGGCAATCTCCCGGAGCTGATCAACCAGAGCCCTTTCATGAACAGGGCTCTGAGGAAACCAAGAGGCTACGCCGGCGACGACCGCTTGCTCAACTACCTATACGACGATGAGGTGCTCGAAGCACCGACCAATATGGGGAAGCTGCTGAACTATGCGTTCTTCTCCAGCCCAGCAGCCAATGCGATAAGGAATCGAGCCAAGATTGTCCAGGGAGTCATCTTCGATCGCTTGTCTAGAAAGACGCCGCTGCATGTGACCAGCGTTGCGTCCGGACCAGCGCATGAGGTATCGACGATGACGAGACTGCTCCCTCGTGATTCATCGAAGTCGCAGATTATCTGGACGCTGTTGGACCAGGATCAGAAGGCCTTGGACAACGCCCGGGAAGCCATTCCATCAGGTGTAATCGAGCCAAAGTTCGTGAAAGCGGGCCTATGGGAGATCGTGAAAGGCAAGGTCGAGCTTGGAGAGCAGGATGTTGTCTATTCTCTGGGTCTATTCGACTATGTCGAGCACAGAACGGCGGTCGAGCTGGTGAGAAGTCTTTATGGGTGCCTGGCAATCGGTGGCCTAATGCTGATCGGCAACTTCCATCCAAGAAACCCATACCGAGCACTGATGGAGGGTGCCGCCGACTGGTTTCTCATTCATCGAACCGAAGATGAGCTGCTCCAACTCGGCAAGCAGGGCGCACCCGAGGGCCGCCATTTCGTCATGGCGGAACCCGAGGGGGTGAATCTGATTCTGGTTACCTCCAAACCGCTCGCCGCCGTGGCCTGAAGTCACCACCGAGTAGACTGCGCGAAGGCCGCCAGGACCTTGACCCTGCAGGCTCGGTCCAGACCCACCTCAAGCCTCGCCGCGGTCGCGCTCAGCCGCCGCGATCCACTCCCCGAGCCCCCCGAGATCGCCCGTTTCGGAGACCTCGTAGTGCTGCACCGTAGGCGCGAGCTCGAGCAGGAAACGGGTGTCTTCGGGGTAATAGCGGGCGGTCTCGACGTCTTCGCCCGCGAAGGTCCGAATGGCGTCGAAGGACTCCCAGAGACTCAGGACCAGGAACTCGGCCTGGTCGTCGACCCTGCGCCGAAACAGAAAGGAGCCCAGATTACCGGCGGTCGCGCCGAGGCCGCGCAGGCCCGTTTCCTCTACGTACTTGGCATACTCGTCGAAGTGTTCGGGCCTTGTTCGGCCGCACCAAATTCTCGCGATCATACTGTCACCTCCTTGGTTTTCGTTCTCGTCATCAGCATCAAAGCGACTATACTCATTATGTACGTCAGTTGTCAAGTGGTTTTGATAGTGATAGTATCGTGTCCATGATGGGGATGAAATCTCGCACCGACAACACCTATCCACCATGGACCTGGGGCCTGCCGCCGGCGCCCGGCGACCTGCGGGTGGTGCAGGCGTTCGTCAACACCCGTGATGTCGAAGAGGGCACCGACGAGCTAGCGACGCCGGAGGCGCTGGCGGCCTGGCTCTCAGCCTGGGGTCTGCTCACCGAGGGGCCGCCAGCCGAGCCGGGCGAGCTCGAAAAAGCGAAGCAAGTGCGCGAGGCGCTCCGTCGCCTGCTTCTCGCCAACAACGGGGCCCCGCTCGATCCGACGGCGGTCGAGGTCCTGGATCGGACGGCTCGGGATGCCTCCCTACGGGTCACCTTCGGGCCCGATGGCGCGGCCGGGCTGGAGCCGGCCGCGGCCGGCTGGGAGGGTGCCCTGGCGCGCCTGCTGGAGCTGGTGGTGGTGGCGCGGATCGAAGGACTCTGGCCGCGGCTCAAGGCCTGCCGGAACGCCGAGTGCGAATGGGCCTTCTACGACTTCTCGAAGAATCGCTCTAGCAAGTGGTGCACGATGAAGCGCTGCGGCAATCTGATGAACGCTCGCGCCTACCGCACTCGCCAGAAGTCCCGTAGTCCCTGAACCCCTCGCGAGCGGTGGTCAGAAGCGGCCGGCCTCCGTGCCGGCCGAACAAGCGAACAGGAGGGTAGCACCCGCAACCGGAAGCCTGTTTCCTCTTCAGAAGGGGTTGGTGGCGAAGACGGCGAATTCGGGGATGAACCCCCGGTCGTGGATCTCGAGCGCCCCGACGATGGCGTCGGCGATCTCCTCGGGCAGCAGCTTCTTGGCTGAAGCCTTTTGCTCGAAGCCGGCGGTGGCGGCAAACGAGGTCAGCACTTCGCTCGGGTTCACCAGCATTACGCGCACGTTGTGGCGACGCAGCTCGTCGCGCCAGCACTCGGTCATGCCGCGCAGGGCAAATTTGGAGGAGGAGTAGGCGGTGCTCCCCTGCCCGCCCTTGAGGCCGGAAGTAGAGGAGATGTTGATGAGGTTGCCCGAACCTTGGCGAATGAAGTGCCGCGCCGCCTCGCGAGCCA
>Ga0255057_10002211_pt1:0-5000 | contig 10585 bp, 3 predicted proteins | sample Cases_109_6_MG_FD_189022 | JGI IMG/M metagenome (GOLD analysis project Ga0255057, IMG submission 189022) | Seawater microbial communities from Amundsen Gulf, Northwest Territories, Canada - Cases_109_6 | ecosystem: Environmental > Aquatic > Marine > Gulf | place: Canada: Northwest... | reverse complement strand
TCTATGAACCCAAGGCCTTGAAACCCGGCCAGGAGATTTTTCTCACCTTCGCGCCGACGGCGAGGCAAGATGAGGCCGCGGACCTCTTGGGCCTTGCCCTGCGCCCCAACCTGGAGCGCGACATCGAGGTCAGGCTGGGACCCCAGGACGACTTCGTGGCCCGGGCCGTAGAGCGGCCGCTCACCCACATGCGCATCACCTCCGGCGGCCAGATCGACTCCTCGCTGGCCGTCGCGTCCGCTGAAAACGGGGTCCCCCCCGGGGTCATGATCGAGGCGATCCGCACCTTCAGCTTCGATGTGGATTTCCAACGCGAGATCCAGCGCGGCGATACCTTCGAGTTCTTCTACGAGGTCTATGAGGACCCCGAAGGGCGCCTGGCCAAGACCGGCGAGCTGCTCTACGGCATGCTCACCTTGTCCGGAAAGAAGATCGAGTACTACCTCTTCAAGGACGCCGACGGCGGCCTCGACTATTACGACGCGAAGGGCCAGTCGGTGCGCAAGGCGCTTTTGCGCACGCCAATCGACGGCGCGCGGATCTCCTCGGGCTTCGGCAAGCGCCGGCATCCCATATCGGGCTACACGAAGATGCACCGCGGCACCGATTTCGCGGCACCGAGCGGCACGCCCATCTATGCGGCCGGCAAGGGAAAGGTCGAAATGGCCGGCCGGAACGGCGGCTACGGCCGCTATGTCAGGATCCGCCACAACTCGACCTACAAGACGGCCTATGCGCACATGAAGGCGATCGCCAAGGGCGTCAAGCGCGGCGCGTCGGTGCGCCAAGGTCAGGTCATCGGCTACGTTGGCTCCACCGGTCGGTCGACCGGCCCGCACCTACACTACGAGGTCATCCTCAACGGCAAGCAGACCAACCCCTTGAAACTGCGCCTGCCGAGCGGTGATAAATTGAAGGGCGAGCAACTCGCCCGTTTCGAAAAATGGCGCGAGGAGGTGGATCGCCTACGCGGTCTCCCGCCGAAACCACTGTTGGTTGAGGCGGATTGACCTCGCCGGCGCCGCGACAAAGGGAGGAACCGTCACCATGCGCCTGAAATACCTGCACACCATGGTCCGCGTGACCGATCTCGAGGACTCCATGGATTTCTACTGCAACAAGCTGGGGCTGAGCGAGGTCAGGCGTTACGACAATTCCGAAGGCCGCTTTACCCTGGTCATGTTGGCGGCGCCCGGCGACCAGGACGCGCAGATCGAGCTCACCTACAACTACGATCCGGAGGCGCCGCCCTCGGCGCGCAACTTCGGTCACATCGCCTACAGCGTCGACAACATCTATGCGCTCTGCCACAAGCTGATGGAGGCCGGCGTGACGATCAACCGACCGCCGCGCGACGGGCGCATGGCCTTCGTGCGCTCCCCCGACAACATTTCCATCGAGCTGCTGCAAGCGGGAGAGGCCCTGCCTATCGAAGAGCCTTGGGCCTCCATGCCCAACGTCGGCGAGTGGTGAGCCGCACCACAAGGGCAGCGCGGCGCTAAACCCGGTGGCGGGTTTAAGCCGCCACCTCCGCCGTTTCTCCGTTGATCGCCAGGCCACCCTCGCCGACGGTCACCCGAACCTTATCCCCGTCGGCGAGACCCCCTTCCAACACCAGGCTGGCCAGCGGGTTTTGCAATTCGCGCTGGATCACGCGCTTTAAGGGGCGGGCCCCGTAGACCGGGTCATAGCCCTTGTCGGCGAGCCATGCCTTGGCCGCCTCGTCCAGCTCGAGGGCAATCTTGCGCTCTGCCAGCAGCGATTGCAGCTGCACGAGCTGGATGTCCACGATCACGGTCATCTGGCCGCGGGTCAGGCGGTGGAAGAGCAAGATTTCATCCAGCCGGTTCAGGAATTCCGGCCGGAAGGCCGAACGGACAACGGTCATGACCTGCTCGCGGACGGCCGAACTATCCTCGCCCTCGGGTTGCTCGGCCAGGATGTCCGCGCCGAGATTGGAGGTCATCACGATCAAGGTATTTCGGAAGTCGACGGTCCGGCCCTGGCCGTCGGTCATCCGTCCGTCGTCGAGTACCTGCAGCAGGACGTTGAAGACGTCCGGATGCGCTTTTTCCACCTCGTCCAGCAGGATGATCTGATAGGGACGCCGGCGGATCGCTTCGGTCAGCGCGCCACCCTGTTCATAGCCGACATAGCCCGGCGGCGCGCCGATCATGCGCGCGACCGAGTGCTTTTCCATGTACTCGGACATGTCGAGGCGCACCATCGCCGTCTCGTCATCGAAGAGAAAGCTCGCCAGCGCTTTGGTCAGCTCGGTCTTGCCGACGCCCGTGGGTCCTAGGAAGAAAAAGGAGCCGAGCGGGCGCTGGGGATCTTGCAGACCCGCACGCGCCCGCCGCACGGCATTGGAAATGGCGACGATGGCTTCATCCTGACCGACCACCCGGGCGCGCAGCGTGTCTTCCATATGCAGCAACTTCTCGCGCTCGCCCTCGAGCATCTTATCGACCGGAATGCCGGTCCAGCGCGAGACGATGAAGGCCATGTCGCCTTCTTCGACCACCTCGTTGAGCATGCGGTGCTCTTCGGCCTCCTCGGCGGCGGCGAGCTGTTTTTCGAGGTCCGGGATGACCCCGTACTTGATCTCGCTTGCCCGATCGAGGCGCCCCTCGCGCTGCACGATATCGAGCTCGCTGCGCGCGCGATCCAGAGACTCCTTCAACTTTTGGGCACCAGCCAGCTTTTCCTTTTCCGCCTGCCAGCGACCGGTCAACTCGCTTGAGGCGGTCTCGAGCTCGCCGATCTGCTCCTTCAGCTTGGCGAGCCGTTCCTTGGAGGCCTTGTCGGTCTCCTTCTGCAGGGCCGCCTCTTCGATCTTCAACTGAATGAGCTTGCGGTCCAGCTCATCGATCTCTTCGGGCTTGGAGTCCACTTCCATGCGCAAACGGCTTGCCGCCTCGTCGACCAGGTCGATCGCCTTGTCGGGCAAGAAGCGGTCGGAAATGTAGCGGTTGGAGAGGGTCGCCGCCGCGACGATGGCGCTGTCGGTGATCCTCACCCCGTGATGAAGCTCGTACTTCTCCTTCAGGCCGCGCAGAATGGAGATCGTCTCCTCGACGCTGGGCTCGGGAATGAAAACCGGCTGGAAGCGCCGCGCCAGGGCGGCGTCCTTTTCGATGTTCTCGCGGTACTCGTCCAGCGTCGTGGCGCCGACGCAGTGCAGATCGCCGCGGGCCAGAGCGGGTTTCAACATGTTCGAGGCGTCCATGGCGCCTTCCGCCTTGCCGGCGCCGACCAGGGTGTGCAGCTCGTCGATGAAGACGACGATCTCGCCACCCGCCTCGGATATCTCCTCTAGGACCGCCTTCAGGCGCTCCTCGAATTCGCCGCGGTATTTCGCCCCGGCCACCATGGCCCCGAGGTCGAGCGACATCAGGCGCCGTTTCTTCAACGTCTCGGGGACGTCGCCGTTGACGATCCGCTGGGCAAGCCCTTCGACGATCGCGGTCTTGCCGACCCCCGGCTCGCCGATAAGAACGGGATTGTTCTTGGTGCGGCGCGAGAGCACCTGCACCGTGCGGCGGATCTCCTCGTCGCGGCCGATGACCGGATCGAGCTTGCCGGCGCGCGCCGCCTCGGTCAGGTCGCGCGCGTACTTCTTCAAGGCATCGTATCGGTCCTCGGCATTGGCGCTGTCGGCGCGACGGCCCTTGCGCAAGTCGTTGATCGCGCCGTTGATCGCCTTCGGGTCGGTGCCGCACTCGCCGATCAGCTTGGCCGCCGGCGTCCCCGCCGCCATGGCGAGGGCCAGGAGCAACCGTTCGACCGTGACGAAGCTATCACCGCTTTTCTCGGCGAGCTTTTCGGCCTGCTCGAAGACTTTGGACAGCTCCGGCGCCATGAAGGTCTGGCCCGCGCCACTGCCTTCGACGCGCGGTAGCTTTTCAAGCACCGCCTCCAGATCGCGTTTGAGTTTCGCCGCGTCGCCGCCCGCGGCCTGCAGGAGCCCGGCCACGAGCCCCTTGGGATCCTCGGCCAGAGTATAGAGGAGATGCTCAGGCGTCAGGCGCTGATGTCCACGCCGCTGCGCAAGGGTCTGCGCTGCCTGCAGAAAGCCGCGCGAACGTTCGCTGTACTGTTCGAAGTTCATGATCCAATCCTGCCCTCGTTTGACCGCAGCCCCGATATGAGGCAGCCGCGATCGGCGATGCCGTTCAGGCGCAGGCCCCCCATCCGAACCGGGAAGACGAAACCACACCCTCTATAGCAGCCACCCAGCGATTTTGGCATGGCCACCTTTGTTTGCGCGACAGGAGATCGCCACACACGCCAACCCCTGCCCGCCTCATGATATGGGACTGTTGCAAAAAAGACACAAGGGGGGTGATCGCGACTTTCTCGAATTCCTCCTCCCCGCCGTTTGCTTGACAGTGTTGAGGGGAGGGTCTTCACTTCCTTGCGTTTTTTGCAGTGCAGCATGAAAGGTCCGGCGGCCATGGCGATCCTGGTAAAGGAAATTTACCGCTATCCCGTTAAGGGACTGAGTGCCGAACAACTGGAAAGTGTAAACTTGAAGGCCGGCGAGTCGGTGCCCGACGACCGTCGCTTCGCCATTGCCCATGGGTCTACCCAGTTCGACTGCACCGATCCCAAGTGGATGCCCAAGCAAAATTTCCTCATGCTCGCCAAGGATGAGAGGCTGGCTCAGCTCAAAACCAAATTCGATTCCGACAGCCAAACCTTGGCCATCTTTCGACAGGGCAAGCAGGTGGTCAAAGCCGACGTGAGCGACATCATGGGCCGCACCGTCGTCGGCCAGTTCTTTGCCAGCTTCATGGCCGGCGCCGCACGCGGCACGCCGAAGTTCCTCGAAGCCCCGGGGCACAGCTTTTCGGACGTGCCCCTCAAGGTCCTCTCGTTCATCAACCTCGCCAGCGTGGCGGACCTGGAGCGGGTTTTGCGCCAACCGGTCCACCCCATCCGATTTCGCGCCAACGCCTATCTCCAGGGACTGCCGGCCTGGCAGGAACGCGGCTGGA
>Ga0255057_10002210_pt1 | contig 10589 bp, 11 predicted proteins | sample Cases_109_6_MG_FD_189022 | JGI IMG/M metagenome (GOLD analysis project Ga0255057, IMG submission 189022) | Seawater microbial communities from Amundsen Gulf, Northwest Territories, Canada - Cases_109_6 | ecosystem: Environmental > Aquatic > Marine > Gulf | place: Canada: Northwest Territories... | reverse complement strand
GAGCCGAAGGTCGCCGCCTGCCTGGCGGCGACCCTCGACCGGTTCGGGCGGGTCGATGTACTCGTCAACAACGCCGGCCTGCGGTTGAACAAGCCCGCGCTCGAATCGAGTGACGAGGAGTGGGACCGCACGATTCACATCAACCTCGTCTCGGCGTACCTTTGCAGCAGCGTCTTCGCCGGCGCCATGATCGACCAGGGTGACGGGGGTGCCATCGTGGCCACCTCCTCGATGGCAGCAGAGGCCGTTTTCCCGCGCCGCCCTGCGTATGCCGCGGCCAAGGCAGGCATCAATGCGCTCACAAGAGTGCTCGCAGTCGAGCTGGGTCCGTACGGAATCCGCGCCAATGCCGTCGGCCCCGGGCAGACGCGGACTGAGCTCTACGACGAGTGGCTGGCAGCGGGAAAACTCGACGTGATGGCCGACGACACCCGCACGCCACTCGGCAGGGCGGCCCAACCGAGGGAGATCGCCAACGTGGTGGCGTTTCTCGCTTCGGATGCCGCCTCGTTCGTCACCGGCCAGACCTGGTATGTCGACGGAGGGTGGACGGCCACCCGATAAGCAGATTGCCCCCACCAGGGACTGGAATCGTATCCAACTGGAGCGGTACGCTGGAAGTCGTGGACCTTCTCACCCTCGGCGATTACGAGGCGCAGGCCGCGGAGATCCTCTCTCCGAGTTCCTCTGCTTTCCTGGCGGGCGGCGCCGGTGACGAGCGTACGCTGCGCGCCAATCGCTCAATGTTCGACCGGTGGTGGCTCGTTCCGAAGGTACTCACCGACGTGTCGGTGCGGTCGACATCCACCGAGGTGCTTGGTCACCCCGTCGCGACTCCGATTCTGATCGCACCCACTGCGATGCACGCCATGTTCCACACCGAGGCGGAGGCCGCAACCGTCCGGGCTGCGGGGCGAACCGGCACGGTCATGGTGTTGAGTATGGGCTCATCGCTGCCCGTCGAGGCGGTGATGACGGCGGCCACCGGACCGGTCTGGTTCCAGACGTACGTTGGGAAAGACCGGGCCCTGACTGGCGACGTCATTCGGCGCGCCGAAGAAGCCGGCTGTAGTGCTCTGGTGGTGACGGTCGACGCTCCGCTGGTCGGGGGCCGCATCCGCGAGTTGCGGACTGGCTTCTCGGTGCTTCCCGAGTGGTTTGCCGAGGATCACGAGCCCATGTACGGCATGACTGCTCCCGTGGCCTCCAATCGGGGGGCAACCGAGCTGTGGGACCCTGCACTCAGCTGGGGGGATCTGGCGTGGTTGCGCGGCACCTCCACGCTTCCCATCGTGCTCAAAGGGATCCTGCGAGCAGACGACGCGGCACGGGCCGCAGCGGAGGGAATCGAGGGAATCATCGTCTCCAACCACGGTGGCCGCCAGTTGGATTCATCGGTTCCCACACTTGCGGTGCTGTCGGAGATTCGTGAAGCGACGGACGGTCGGCTCGAGGTCCTGTTCGACGGCGGCATCAGACGAGGCACTGACGTCTTAGCGGCACTTGCGCTGGGTGCGAGTGCGGTCCTGATCGGGCGGCCAATCGTCTGGGGCCTCGCCATTGCCGGAACCGAGGGTGTCACGCGAGTGCTCGAGCTGCTCACCGACGAGTTCGAGCTGGCGATGGGTCTGTGCGGAGTAACGCGCGTCAACCAGATCTCGGCCGAACTCGTGCGACCCGCCTGACGCCTTCACTCCACCAACCAACGGGCTTCGCTCCCCGGAGGGGCGTAGAACCAGAGGACCACAAGAGGGCCCCCATCATCCGCAGAGGTGGCGTGCACCGAGTCGGAGGGTGTGACCAAGACCGTGCCCTCCTCGACTGGGAAGACGACGCCGTCGATGTCGACGTGGCCACTGCCGGCGAGGAACACCGCAACCTCCTCAGACGCATGAGAGTGAGGAGGGGTCGTGTAGCCGGCAGGGAGCGCTGCGGAACCCACAACGATCGCCTTAGCGTTGCCTTTTGCTGGGCTGGTCTTCACCGCGATGACCCTGCCGTCGAAGACCCGGCCGTCACCGAAGCCTTCCTCGGCAAGCGCCCGCAGCGCCTCCCTCTTGAGACCGTCGAAGGTCATGCTCGTTGGCGCGTATCGCGCGTCACCCACCCAGGTCACGCCCTCTCTCACGTCTCTTGCAACCGAGTCGAACCAAATTTGACATGCGGGCTCGCTGGTGCGATCTTATGGAATCGATTCTAGTACGGCATTCGGAGAGGCGGCGATGCCCATTCGAGCGGTGCTTCACCCGCTGAGCGTGACCGGATTGTCCGAAGAGCTCGAGCGAATGGACGCCATCGATGTCATCGAGGCGGCCGACGATGACGAGGTCGAGACAGCGCTTGCCACCGGCGTGCCGATCCTTCTCACCTACACCTGGAAACCCCAGTTCCTCACGCCGACGTTGCGATGGATACAGGGAGTGGGCGCGGGCTACGAACAATACCCCTTGGACGACTTCGATCGAGAAGGCATCATTCTCACGACCGCTACGGGCGTCCACGTGGTCGTCGCCGAAGCAGCGTTCGGTCTACTGCTTGCCTTGACGCGGCGCATCGCAGACGCGGTGCGTGACGCTCAGCAGCACCGCTGGATCGCCCGCGAAGGCGTCGAGTTAGCCGGGTCGACGATCGGCATCATCGGTCTGGGCACGATCGGCGAGGCCTTCGCTCGCCGTGCCGAGGGCTGGGACGTCGACATCATCGGGTACAAACGGAACCCTGACCGCTACGAGGGCACCGTCGAGCGGGTGTATGGACCGGGACGTCTTGTCGACGTGTGCGCCATGGCCGACATCATCGTCCTCACGTTGCCCGGCACCGATGAGACGACACGCCTCATCGGTGCCGATGAGTTGGCAGCTCTCGGAGACGGCTGGCTGATCAACGTTGGGCGCGGGAGCGTCGTCGACGAGCAGGCGCTCATTGCGGCGCTTACCGAAGGTGATCTCCGCGGCGCCGGCCTGGACGTCTTCGAGGTGGAACCGCTGCCGGATGACTCGCCCCTCTGGGAGATGGACAACGTGGTCATCACGCCTCACTCGGCCGGTGACACGCCACGATACGGGGAGCGCCTTGCGGAGATCTTCGATCAGAACCTCCGCGCCTTCCGGGGCGAGGACGCTCACTGGGTCAACCGGGTCGTCGGCGGCGAGCGGCTGGACCGAAGCTGAGATGTCCAAACCTCAGGGTGATTGGGATCTCGGAGCCGGTCTCCGCGATCGCGGCGTGATCGTAACCGGCGCGGCAAGCGGTGTTGGTCGCGCCGCGGCGACCGCTCTTGCATCGGCGGGCGCTCGCGTCGTCGCCGTCGACGTCGACGGCGACGGCGTCCATGACACCGTCGGCGCCCTCGAAGAGACCGGGCGCCATCTTGCGATCGAATTCGATCTCTCCCACACCGAGGACATTGCCGAGATGGTCGCCGGGGCCACAAAGGCGCTCGGCGGTCTGTGGGCGCTCGCTCACGCCGCTGCAGTGCTCAGACGCCAGCCCCTTCACGACGTCACGGAGGCGGACTGGGACCTGCAGCTCGACGTTAACCTGAAGGCCACCTTCTTCCTCGATCGAGCTGCAGGCGAAAGCATGATCGCCGCGGGTCGCGGCGGCAGGATCATCAATTTCACGTCGGGATCGTTCCAGATAGGATCGATGTCGGGCAGTGACGCTTACGTAGCCTCCAAGGGTGGTGTGGTGTCGATGACCCGCAGCTTCGCCAGGGCATACGGCCCCAACAACATCCTCGTCAACGCGATTTCTCCCGGCCAGATCGACACGCCGATGCAGCACATAGACAACCCGCCCGAGGTCGTGGCTGCCGGCATCACGGCCTGCCCTCTCGGCCGGATGGGTCAGCCCGAGGAAATCGCCGCTGTGGTGGTCTTCCTCGCCTCAGACCATGCGAGCTTCGTAAACGGAGCCACGATCAACGTCAGTGGCGGCTCCATCATGTACTGATGGGCGCCGTGCAACCGAGAGGACGCAAACGATGAGGTATGTCCAAACGGTCCTCGGCGAGGTTGCGCCGACCGACCTCGGATTCGTGCTGCCCCACGAGCACGTGTTCCACGACATCTACGAGATCACGATGAGCTCTCACATGATCCTCAGCGACCCGATCGTTGCCCGCCAAGAGCTGAGCATCTTCAAGGACAAGGGCGGGACCACCATTGTCGATCAGACGGTCCATGGGCTCAACCCGAACCCCGAACTGCTACGCGAGGTCGCCGCCGACATCGGTATCCATGTCATTGCCGGCACCGGCTTCTACTGGGAGCGTTTCCATCCGCCATGGCTCGCCGACATGACCGACGCGGACATCGTCCGACTGCTCGTGTCCGACCTCACAAAGGGCTTTGCTGGCACCGACATCAAAGCCGGTGTCATCGGTGAGATCGGGACCCATCATCGGGCGATTTCGCCTGCCGAAGAACGGGTGATCAGGGCGTGCGCCCAAGCCCAGAAAGAGGTTGGCGTGCCGATCTCGACCCACGCATTGTTCACGAGAATCGGCATGGATCAGGCGCAGGCGTTCGAGCGGGCCGGAGCCGATCTCGACAAGCTGGTGATCGGCCATGTAGATACCACACCAGATGTCGACTACCACGAGGAGCTCCTGCAACTCGGGGTCTGGATCGCCTACGACAGCATCGGACAGCTTGACAAGCAATCCGATGAGCGGCGCGCCGACGCCATCGTGGAGCTCATCGCCCGCGGGTACCGCGACCGCGTCCTGCTGTCGACCGACATCGGCAAACGGGGGGCTCTTCGTGCCTACGGCGGCCACGGATACGACCACACCATAACCAACTTCCTTCCCCTCCTCGAGGAGCGGGGCGTGAGCCAGGAGGACATCTTTCATCTGACCCAGACGAACCCGCAGCGGCTGTATACGTTCCCACCATGACGGCGTACCGTCTGCTGATGCTGCCCCCCCAGGACGAGGTCACGCTCGCGTGGGCAGAGGCGTTGGCTCGGGACGTCCCGGCGGCAGAGATCGTCGTTGCGATGGACGACCAGGAGGCACACAAGCTCATCACGTCCGCAGACGCTTCCTACGGAACCATCACGACCGCCCTGCTGACCCACGCTGGCCGCCTGCGCTGGCTCCAGGCGCCCGCAGCGGCCCCTCCCGCAGGCTACTTCTTCGCTGAGCTCGTCGAGCACCCAGTGATCGTGACCAACCTTCGCGGTATCTACAACGATCATGTTGCGACACATGCCATGGCTCTCGTCCTGGCTCTGGCGAGAGGCCTTCACCACTATGTCCCGACGCAGGCCGAGGGACGATGGGAGCCGAACCGAACCGCAGGGGCCGTCATCCATCTTCCCGAAGCCACCATGCTCATCGTGGGACTAGGCGGGATCGGGACCGAGATCGCTCGCATGGCACGGGTCTTCGGTATGAGGATCGTCGCCACTGATGCCCGCCTGGCCACCACACCTGAAGAGGTCGACGACCTGCGTGACCCGTCACAGCTTGATGCACTCTTGCCGAACGCCGACGTGGTGGTCCTGACAATCCCCCACACACCTGAGACAGAGGGTTTGATCGACAGCCAGCGCCTGGGCCTGATGAAGCGCACCGCCGTGCTCGTGAATATCGGCAGAGGCAAGACCGTTCGGTTGGATGACCTGGTAGGAGCGCTCAGCCGCGGAACAATCGCTGGCGCGGGGCTCGACGTGTACGAGATCGAACCGCTACCACCCGATCACCCACTGTGGACGGCGCCGAACGTTATCCTCACACCCCATACCGCTGTGGCAGGTCCGTACGTCGAGGAGCGTCGCTACTCGGTGCTCGCCGAGAACGCCCGGCGCTTCGCGACCGGTGACGAGCTGCTGAACGTCGTGGACAAAGCACGCTGGTTCTGATCGAACGGAAAGGAGAGTCCCATCGGAGACCCAACCACCCCGTCGAGCAGCCCCAAGCCGATCGGGGTCGTCATCTTCGGCGTCGGCACCGTCGCCACATCCGCCCTGACCCTCTGCCAGCAACGTCCCTGGCTTCAAGTCGCAGGCGGTATCCGGGGACCGGAAAAGCGGAAGCACAAATCAGATGAGCGTCCCCCGGCATGGGGCGGCATCAAGCTGTGGACGGATCCGGATAAGCTGCTCGATGACACCCAGCCGGATGTGGCCTTGATCGCCACCCGATCGCCGCTTGGTCAGGTCCTGCCCGACATCGAACGGTGCGCCCAACGCGGAATCGATGTCGTCTGCACCAGCGAGGAACTCGCCTGGCCCGACGTGGAGCGGTCGGGAGAACGCGCCCGCCTCGATGAACTTGCCGCGGCGGCGGGGATCACCATCGTTGCCACCGGCATCAACCCCGGATTCGTCTTCGACGCGCTGCCGGTAATGCTCTCGGCGGCCGCCTGGGACGTCCACAACATCTATGTGGAACGCGTCCTCGACGCCTCGGTTTTCGGACAACGTGTCCATCGCTCGCTTGGTATCGGCTACACCCAGGACGGGTTCGAGGCAGCGGTTGCGTCAGGAGACATACGCGGCCACATCGGCTTCGCTGAGAGCGCCCACGTCATCGCCGATGCCATGGGTGTCGAACTCGAGCACTTCGAAGAGCGACTCGAAGCAGTGCTCGCCGACCGCGTCTACGAACTTGCCGAGTACACGATCCATCCACCAGAGACTGCTGGGGTCACCCAGAGCGCCGTAGCCATAGCCGATGGCAGGGAGTGGCTTCACTTCGATCTGTCGCTGCACGTTGCTCCTGATGCGGTCGGTTGGGAGACCCGTGACCGCATCCACATTGTCGGTGAGAACGACCTCGACCTCTCGATCAAACCGGGCACGCAGCCGGTGTTGACAACCGCTGCGCTGCTGGTGAACACAATTCCCAGCGTCCTTGCAGCGGCCCCTGGCTTCTACCCGGCGTCCCGGCTGCTCCCGAGCCCTCCCTGGCTGGCGGCTGACCGGCAGCCGCCCGTCAGGCGCGCTCGAAGATGAGCTGGTCGATCTCAGGCTTGGTGGATACGCCCACCCTGCGGAGCGCTCCCCACATAGTGACCTGATTGGCGGTCAGCACCGGCTTGCCCAACTGTTCCTCGAGCTCGGCGACAATGTCGAAGGTGCCCAAGTTGGTACAGCTGAGAAACAGCGCGTCGGCTTCGGGGCGATCGGCTGCGAGGGCCAGCTTCACCACCTCGTCTGACTCGACGGTCTTCGGATCCCCTGTCATCCCGAGGTTGCTGACGCCGGCAACGACAAAGCCTGCCGACTCGAGGAACTCGACGAGGGCGTTCGTCAGTTCTCCGTCGTAAGGAGTTGCAACGGCAACCTGCTCTGCTCCCAGCGAGGCGAGGGCTTCGAGCAGGAACTCGCTTGTCGAGCCCGCGGCGCGACACCCTGCGCTCTCCATTCGCTCCCGCAGCTCGTGGCATCCAGCTAGCCCCCGCAGGAAGCTCCCTGACGTGCACGCGTACACGACGACGTCCGGATCAAGAGCGGTCACCATGTCATCGACCACCGGCAACACTCGGTCGTAATCAGAGATGGCCGTGATCAAGGGAGCCCCGAGAGGACCTGCGACGTGGGGGGTACGGCCGAGATACAGGTCGACGGCATCCGGGAGGTACCGCCAGAACTCCCGATCCAGAGCTGAGTCGAATGGAAGCACGAGCCCGATCGAGGCCTTCATGCGCCGACCCTTCCGACAGGCGAAGTCCCGTCAGACGATGTGAGCCATCGGCTGACATCGGCGGCAAACCTCACCTCGGAGTCGTCGATGGGCTCGAACCCAAGGACGGTGCGAGCAGAGTGCAGCGACCAGAAGGCCCTGGTGTTGTCGCTGATGCCATAAACGACGAGCCAAGGGACACCGTGCTCGTTGCGTACGTCAGGGGTCTCGATGGCGCGGGTGAACACCTCACGACCGTCGGCGACACTCATGTAGGCGCCGAGGTGTCGCTTGAGGCCGGCCACGCCGCCTGGCAGCCGGGGTCCCGGCTCCTCGCTTGTCGCCGATGCCTCGAAGGCCGCTGTCACGTCTAGCTCGCGCGGCGCACCGATCCTGATGAGCACGACTTCGAGCGCACGGCCAAACGTGCCGCAGGCAAACGGAAACCCGAGGAGCTCGTATGCCGCTTTTGACCATCCGTAGAAGTTGTCAGACAGCGGCAGATCTCCGGGGCCGACGATTTCGGCCATTCGCTCGTGGACGAGAGCGTGTTCGTACCAATCGGCCGCGTGATTCGAGCTAGCGACGACGACCCTTCTGACTCCTGCCTCGAGCGCGCTCCGATATACCGTGTGCGCCATGCGGACGTTGGCAAACTCGGCCTCGAAGCGCTCCAGATGAGGTACGGACGGGTCGTAGAGGCCGCCCGGGCTGGACCGGATGTATCCGAGGTGAACGACGGTGTCCACACCCTCGAACAGGTATGCGAGCTGCCCAATGTCGCCGGCCGCGAGATCGGCGACGTGGGTGTCGGTGACTCCGTGGCTCTCCACAATCTCAGCCACGTCGACGAGGCGAAGCTCGTAGCGCTGGGCGAAGTGGGGTAAGAGCATCGACGCCATGTAGCCGGCCGCCCCCGTCACGAGGATCTTCCCCGCAATGGGTCTTCTTGTTGAGGTCCCAGAGCGTTCACTCACCGGGTCGTCTCCTTCGTGACTCCGCGGCACGGCCTATCCAGCGACGTGCGGGTCGGTGGGACGATAGAAGCCTACGGGAAGCCACGCAGCGCAGCGAACAGCAGCAACACCGCGAGCCGCCGGCCCATCACGCCGTGCGTCCTTGGGATAAACGATCCAATCCTTGCCCGGGCCCGAGCCATCTTCGAAAAGCGCCGGACGCCTGCCTTCCCGAATTGGCTCGCTCCGACGAGCCCTACTGAGCCCATCCCAGTCAGAAGTAGGTCAGCACCGCGTCGATCACGACGCCGTCGTCGTCGACGACGGGCATGATTTGCCACTTGTCGAACGTCGTGCACGGGTGCGATACACCGAGGGCGACCTGGTCACCCTCGGCAACGGCGACCCCTGCATCGACCCTGACGATGCAGTGCTGATCCATCAGTCGCAAGACGTCGAATCCGCCTCCTGATTCCACGATCTGGCCTTCCCCCCGCCGCATCATGCTGACCACGATCGGCAGCCCCGCGTCGAATGACACGTCCCGTCGACCGGCATCCAGGACGATGAGCCCTGGCTCGGGAGCCGACACTACCGAGCTCCAGACGACGACTGCCGGTCGGAGGCGAGGACCGCCTCGACCGCGTCCGTCCAACGGTGACTTCTGCATGTACTTGCCGTGGTCGTGTGGGAGGTAACAACCTGACCGCAAGACCACGCGCACCCCGGGAACCGCCGCCGCAAATCGATCGACCACACGATCAAAGAACACGCTCCCGCCGGCAGAGAGGATCGGCTCGGTCGTCTCGAGCAATCCCTCGTTACCGACGCGATCCAACGCCACGACCATCAGATCCAGGTACTCGTCGATGGCGTCGAGCACCATCGACTCGGCACCGACCACGACGCCCTCGTACCCCTCAACGCCGGCAAGTCGCAAAGTCGCCGCCTGATACACAGCCTCCGCCACGTCGACGACTCCGTCGATGGTCCTGGCTCCGGCCCTCCCCCCTGGGGTGCCAAGCTCAACGAGCGCGGCGATCGGTCGCGTAAGGTCCAGGGCCCGGAACACCTCGTCCATCAGCCGTACACCGCGGACCGAGTCCACGAGAACGAACACCTCTCTCGAATCGTCGGCCACGAGAAGACGGCCCAGTTCGCGTAGCCCGGCTGGGTCGGTTATCTCGTTGGCGAGCAGCACACGGTCGACGCCGAAATCGACGAGGAGCCGAGTCTGGGTGACTGTCGCCGCTGTGACGCCCCATGCTCCGTGGGCCAGCTGCAGATCGATCAGTTGGGGAGCCATCGTCGTCTTGGCGTGGGGCGCCAACGAAACGCCGCGGCGGGCGCAGTACTCTGCCATCAAACGAGCATTGTGCTCCAGAGCCGAGGGGGAGACTGCGGCAAACGGGGTGGGGAGGTCGCCGTTGATCACGCTCCAGCCGAATCCTCCAATGTCCCCGACCGTTGAGCCTGGAGGCGCGGTTGGCAATCCCTTCATCGCTGGTTCGAGTGGTACTGGCGCAATCCGGCGTTGGATCTCCCTGGCAAGCGGTCCTCGCCCGAGTGGGGGCTCCTTCGTCATCATCGCCGGCGACGGGAGTGGTTAGGGCCCGAGTCAGGACTCAATGATTGCGATGATCGCACCAGTCGTCACCTCATCGTCGGGCTCGACCAACTGCTCCACAAGTACCCCCGCCACCGGCGACGGCATTTCCACGGTCACCTTGTCCGTTTCGACGCTCACCAGGGCCTGGCCCTCGACGACCTGCGTGCCCAGGGCTACGAGCCATTCGAGCACGATCATCTCGTCGACGGTCTCGCTCAGTTTCGGCAGCTTGACGGTATGGCGCACGACAGACCTCAGGCGTAGACGTTGCGGAACATGTCGGCGGGCTCCGGGGCCGGTGCGTTCACGATCATCTTGGCGATCTCATCGATCCTCTCCCGATACTGCTCCAGCAGTTCTGGACCTTTCCCCTGTTCCAGAATGTTGG
>Ga0255057_10002208_pt1 | contig 10592 bp, 12 predicted proteins | sample Cases_109_6_MG_FD_189022 | JGI IMG/M metagenome (GOLD analysis project Ga0255057, IMG submission 189022) | Seawater microbial communities from Amundsen Gulf, Northwest Territories, Canada - Cases_109_6 | ecosystem: Environmental > Aquatic > Marine > Gulf | place: Canada: Northwest Territories... | reverse complement strand
GCTGGAAGACCGATTAGGTGTGGGAGAGAGGTAAGATAGCCAGGTAATGGCAGAAAACAACGACAATCTAATCATCCAATGCACGGATGTCCATAAGTGGTTCGACGAGTTTCATGCCTTGCGCGGCGTGGATATGGAAGTCGAAAAGGGCGAGGTGATCGTTATCTTTGGCCCTTCTGGCTCGGGCAAATCCACTTTCATCCGGACCATTAACCGCCTGGAGGAACACCAGCGCGGCACGATTATCGTGGATGGCATGGAGTTGACACACGACGTCCGAAATATCGCGGCCGTTCGCAGTGAGATCGGGATGGTTTTTCAATCCTTCAACTTGTTCCCCCACCTCACAGTACTTCAGAATGTCACACTGTCTCCGATTTGGGTGAAAAAGATGCCCAAGGACGAGGCGGAGGAGTTGGGAATGCAGCTATTGGAGCGGGTAGGGATACCTGAGCAGGCAGATAAGTTCCCGGTAAATCTCTCGGGAGGTCAGCAGCAGCGGACGGCCATCGCCCGAGCGCTTGCGATGCAGCCCAAGATCATGCTTTTTGATGAGCCAACCTCAGCGCTTGATCCAGAGATGATTAGCGAGGTTTTGGACGTAATGGTTGGACTCGCGGAGTCAGGAATGACCATGCTCGTGGTCACCCACGAGATGGGCTTTGCGAGGGCAGTTGCGGATCGGATGTTCTTCTTCGATGAGGGCTTGGTGGTGGAGAGCGGTTCGCCATCCGATATCTTCGATCGGCCGAAGGAAGACCGTACGAAGTTGTTTCTGTCACAGATCCTCACGCACTAGATCAGACCTCGAACTCTCCCACAAGTTCTCCATTAAGCCAGACGCTATAGGATCCTTCGGAATACGACCCGATCGGGAGTCGTTCCTCAATTTCCTCGAGGACTTGAACACACGCCAAGGTAGGATCCTGGAGCGAAAACGCTTCTACATATATTCTGCCTTGTTCATCCGGAGCTTCGGCAGTGTATTCCAGCGATGCGCACGGTGTGGGCAGAGCCCCACGAACTAGGATTTCGATCTGAACCGGAAAACTTTCGAGTATCACGAGCTCTGTCTCGTCGATATAAACCGGTCCGCGTGTCATCCCCCCGCCCACATCATCGCTTCCTTGACCATCTGACCCGCCGCCAAGCTGGATCTCCCCTACGGGCTCCCCGTTGAGCAGCACTTGAAAATTACCTTCTGTGTAGCTTCCGAGCCCAATTCCTTTGCGGAACGATTGCGCCTGCTGACTGCAATCCGAATCCGTTTCGAGAATAGCCTGCGCCTGGACCTCAATCACTCCGTCCGCATCGGGCAGAATCACTGCGTAATCGAGAGTGTGACACGATGATGGCAGGGTCCCTTCGACCTCCATCTGAAGCTGGACCGGCCAGCTTTCAAGCTGAAGAAGCTCCACAGACTCTATGACGAGCTCTTTGGATTGCTTGGGATCGGGCGGTAGAAGGGTGGGTTCTGCGCTACCGCAGCCAGCCAGCCAAATAAGCCCAAGAAGCGCAACAGCAGAAAGCGCAAAACTGGATTTCATTTTCAGTTCTCCGTGCTTCTTATTTGAAGACGCCCTACGATGCAGATAAGTTCCAGCATACAGCAATTCAGCAAAGCGCGAATCATGACCATTTGAACAAACATCTTGCGCGGGGTTTGCTATCCTTAGTAGCCCTCCCATGCGAATGCAATGAGTACGCCCACGAAACATAAACCCACGCTTCCAAGAGCTGAATTTCAGGCTGGAGTTCGCGACCAGCTTCCAATTCTCCTTGGGGTGATTCCGTTTGGGCTGATCTTCGGCGCGCTCGCGGGATCGGTCGGCATTCCCCCGTTGGCGGCTCAAGGGTTTTCCCTTTTTGTGTTTGCCGGAAGTTCGCAGTTCATCGCAGTTGGGCTGATCGGAGAAATGGCGCCCGCAATCGTCATCATCGCCACAATATTCGTGGTGAATCTACGGCATGCCCTATATAGCGCAAGCATGTCGCCGCATTTTGCTCCACTCCGATTGCCCTGGAAACTTTCACTCTCCTGGTTGCTGACGGATGAGGCCTTTGCTACCGCCTCCACGCGCTATAGTCATGGAAATACAGCCTCTGCACATTGGTACACCCTTGGAACTGGACTGGCACTCTGGACAGCCTGGCAAGTCAGTACAGCGCTAGGAATACTCCTCGGTGGGGGGATTCCAGCCACTCTTCCATTGGCATTCGCCATCACCCTCACATTCATTGCCCTGCTTATCCCGACTCTGGTCGATCGGCCGACAGTAATCGCCGCCGCAAGTGCCGGCATAGTGGCGGTCATTCTCAGCGGGTTACCGCTGAGGCTGGGATTGTTGATTGGCGCACTGGTGGGCGTAGGTATCGGGGTGTGGGTAGAACGGAAATCGTCCAATGTCGAATCTTGAAATCTGGCTGATTATTATTGCAGGAATGGTACTGACCTACATGACTCGGCTTTCCTTTACGGTGCTCGTTCCTCCAGAACGTTTGCCTTCTACTTTCATCAAAGGCCTGATTTTTATACCTCCAGCAGTGCTTGCGGCGATTGTGCTGCCGGAGCTGGTGCTTGTGGAGGGAGAAATCACAATATCACCAGCAAACCACGAGTTGATCGCTGGGACCCTCGCTGCCCTGGTAGCATGGCGACTCAAAAACACCTGGATCGCGATAGCAACGGGGATGATCGCAGTCTGGCTTCTCAACAGTATGTAGGATTCGGCAATCTACAAAGAAAAAGGCCGCCCTCGAGACGGCCACATGTTTTTATTGCAATCGTGCCTATGCGGGATTGAGCTCGAGCAGGTTCGTCCCGTCAAGCTCGGACAGCGGTCCCGAAATATCGTCCCACGCTCTCTGGACCTCAGAATTCCCGCCCGCAACCTGGTCTGCCAGCATCAAGATTTCGGCTACCGTCTCGCGAGAGATCTTCACATCTGCGCCCTCAAACAGCCCATCCAAATTTTCGACGAGATGACGCAGGGTAGCCACCGCAAGCAACAATGGAACCAGAATTGCCTTGCGTATGTCCAGCTCTTCCTCCGGGACCGTGTTTACGTATTCCATACCCAGGCAGAGATTGCGGTAGGCATGTGCAACGATGGGCATCAGGCCTGCATGTGAGCCGCCATTCTCAAACGGCAAGTACTCCTGAGGGATGTAGTAACGTCCCTGCTGATGATCGCGGAAAACGTCCTTAATAATGTTAGTCAGTTGCAGCCCTCGGCCGGAGGCCGTCTCAAGCGATTTCAAAACCAGCAGCCGAGTTCCCTTCAACGTGGGCCGGTACAGGCTGATCAGGCTCGTGACAAGCTCACCGACTATTCCAGCCACCGCATAGCAATAGTCGTCGAGTTGCTTTAGCCGAAGAAGTGTCAAGCGATTGTTCTCATCGTGAAAGTCGACCCATATCTGCATCCATTCGATGACTCGCGTGACGTGTTCCGTGATGGCTTCGACATAGGGCGCGGGCAACATAGCCACTTGTTCAATCAGATACGGGGTCGACTGAAGCAGCTCCAGATGATCGGTGTTCTCCAAATCCTCACCCTCCTCAAACAAGTCGGCGAATTGCCGCGCAATTTGAGGGCTCGGATTGTGCAATAAATCCTTGTAGGTTTCGAGCAATTCGATCCTGCGAGACTTGGACCAGCGATAGGCATCCTCGAGCGTATCTGCATTGCGGAGCAGCAGATATCCGAGTCCAAGCGCGTCGCGAAGCATGCCGGGCATCATTGGAATGCACAGCGCAAAGGTCCTGGAAGTCGCTACCAGGAGCTCCTGGATTCGGTCACGATCAATGGCTTTTGGTTCCGCAGTTATGTCTACCGACATAGGTTCTCCCAGTTACATACCTTAACCCCAGATGGGCCGAGAGGCAACGGGTAAATTTAGCTCTTGGTTAAGGTGTCATGGCTGAGTGCAGTCCAACCTACGGTTGTCCGCTAGAAATTCGATCCCAGGACCTTGAATTTGGTCTTCTATTGAAGGATGAGATCAGTTTGACCGCATTTGTCTATCAGGCGAAGGGAATTGGAAACCGCTTAAGGACTCGGCGGGCAGTATTTCGGGTTATTGGGGGGATAGTCACTGCACGGTCTCGGTGTTTTCGTAGGAATTGGCGGTGATGTGGGAGGCGGGACAGGTGTGTCACTCACGCTCTGAGTGCTAGTGGACCCTGGTGGCGGAGTTGGCGTGGGACCCGGCGGAGGCGGGCCGGGGGGTCCAGATGGAGGCTCTTCGGTAGGATTACCAAGAATAAACACGGGCGTATTTGTTGGAGTTGGTGTCAGGGTGGAGGTCGGCTCGATTGAAGTCGCTGTCGCCTCTGCTTGATCGAACAGTCCCATCGCTTCCACAGTGGCGGCCACTGCCGTCTCGACCGCTCCCGGCTCCTCTGAGCCGCCAAGCGCCTCGGCATTTTCGGTGGACAATGCGTCGATCGTGGCCAGTAGGAATTGTGAGGGCGTGGGAGTCTCGCTGCCGGAACCCGCACTATTCGACCCGGGCAGTAGCCCACCATTTAGTGCGAAGGCAGTAAGTGGCAGAGCGAGCAGAAGTAGCATCACCGCCCCAGCCGTTACACGGTTTCTAGTCAACAGCGCGAGAATTCCCCGCTCTTTGTGTACGATGACCTGGGTTTCGGGTGCTGGCCCAATGGCCTCAGTTAGCGCGATTCCTGTCTCCGGATCAACTGATTCCTCCAATCCGACGGCGAAGGCAACATTCATCCCTGACATGCTTTCATAGCGATCATCAGGATCCTTGGCCATGGCTTTCATAATGACCGCTTCCAAGACATCCGGTAGATGCGGATTCAGGAACCTCGGTCGAGGCAGCGGGTCGTTGATGTGCTTGATAACCACGGACATCGGAGTTTCACCATCGTACGGTAAACGACCGGTGGTGAGTTGATACAACACCGCTCCGAGCGAGTATTGATCTGAACGAGCATTGATTTCTTCACCACGGCACTGTTCCGGCGACATAAATGCCGGAGTTCCGATGAGTACCGATCCGGTCAGGCTGTGAGATGTTTCACTGACATAGGCAAAGCCGAAGTCTGAGAGCATTGCCTGTCCGTCTTTGTCCAGGAGGATATTGGAGGGCTTGATATCTCGATGAACGATCCCCTTGTCGTGCGCGTGTTGAAGTGCGGCGGTGAGCTCCTCCATGAATCGCCCAACTTCATCAAGACCCAGGCCGCCATTGTCGATGCGATCCTGCAGCGTTCCACCAGAGTAATAGGGCATGACGATATAAGTGATGCCCTCGTCTTCGCCGTAATTCAGGACCGGAACGATATGATCATGCTCGAGGCCCTTCAGCAAGCGAATTTCCCGATCGAATCGCTCCCTGAATTTCGGCTCTTGGGCCACGTACGGGGTAAGTACCTTGACCGCCACCTCTTTCTTTGTATCGAGGTCGCGGGCCTTGTAAACGGTGGACATACCGCCCTGGCCAATGTCGTCCAGGAGCTTGTATCGCCCTAGCGTCTTTCCCTTTAGGTCATCCATTTAGATTCTGGTGTGCCTTGAATTCCAGGTTCGCACCTTGCCGGGTAAGCCGCTTCAAAATGGCGCGCGTAGCCATCCGCACCGGCGTATGCAATCACACAATATATATGAAATTGCACTCGATTTATAGAAGGAGATTGGTCCACTTGCGTTTCCGCAAACTGCCCTTTGTTCAAGGCCATCGCGCGCAGCTACGATTCTTGGCGTGCTGGGTGATCAGATACGGCGTGTAGGGGAGCCCCAGCCTCAGTTCCTGCTTAGCGCAGATCGATTGCAGATGGAGCTAGATTGGCTTGAATTGCTCAAACGGCTGCGTGCAGTTATTGCAGAAGTAGATAGACCTGCAGAGCGTCGACCCGAAGCTATTTTTAAGTTCGGTGTTGGTGGAATCGCAGTATGGGCATCGTGCGGAGGCATCGATGAAGTGTTCAAGATCCCCACCGTGCTTCAGCGGCGGAGCCAGGCCCACCATTTTGAGCTTTTTACGTCCTTCGCTAGTGATCCAATCAGAGGTCCACGGCGGCCGGATTACGATCTTGACTTCGACACGATCGATTCCGATCCCCAGCAGCTGCTCTCTGATGGCCTCCCGCATAACATCCAGCGCGGGGCAGCCGATAAATGTCGGAGCCATGGCAACGATCAACGTGGATCCTTCGAACCCTACCTGACGGATGAGCCCCAGTTCAACAACGGAGACGCTTGGAATTTCCGGATCTTTCACGTCTTCCAACGTCTCCCAGACTCGGTCCAAGGATGTTTCGACCATCACCACTGAGCCTCGGTTTCGGTCCGTGCGACCATCTGCATCTCTTCAATGAGCATGGGAAGATAGGATGTGTGTTCTTCTCTGCTACGTACGGGCGAGTCAGTGACCGAAGGAATATTCAAGTTCGATTCGGCCAATAAGGGTTGGATTTCGGCCTTCCAGGCTTGCCGCAATGATTTAATGTCGGGAAGTGCAGAGAATTCATTGCCAGATGTGGAAAACGGCTGAAGGGCATATGGATACAGCTCATCCAGCGCATTCTGCATGCGTTGGTTGCTTTCCTCGGTGCCTAAGCCCAATCTCCGTACCCACGCCTTCGTATGACGCAAATGGTAGAGCTCTTCAGGACGAATCTTGGCCGCCGTGTCGGCCAGCGGATCCCAATCGCTTTCGACAAGTGCCTTGAGGCGGACTGTTTCCAGGCTGTCGAATAGATACTGACGCATCAGGCTAAACGCCCAATCCCCATTGGGTAATTCAACCATCTGTATATTGCGGAACTCGTCTGGCTTTCTGGCAAAAACTAATTCATCCGGGTAGGTCTCGGCAGATTGGCCTTGAAGCTCACCTGCGAGCCGATACCATGCTGCAGCGTGGCCCATTTCGTCCAAGGCGATGTTGGCGAAAGCAATATCTTCTTCCAGGATCGGTGCATGACCAGTCCACTCAGAATCGCGATGTGCCAGGATCAACTCATCATCGCCAATGCCGATCAGATACTCTGCTATCGACCGGTCTGGATCCGAACTCACTCTCGGATTCCTTTCTTCTCGCGAAGCCGCCTCATCAAGGTCACAGTGTGATAAAAGGATTGACTTCGATAAGGCTTACTCATAGCTGACTGAAAAAGACTATCGATTTCGCCTGGATCAGTTCGGACAATCGATGTATCCGATACCACCCACCAGACAATACCGCCCTGACTTCCGTAATTGGCGACCGCCGCGGCCAGGGCTGCTGCAGGCGAAGTAGCCTGAATGGCACCGACGTGCCCATGAGATCCACTATGAGTTTTCTTCAGAAATACCTGGTAAGTCTGCGCGTCTCCGTCTTCATTTTTTGACTCTGGAAGGCCCTCCCGTTCAAGTTCCTCAGCAGTGAGAGAGTGGATATCAGTAGCTAGAACTGCCCACAGGCTGACGCAATCGGGCCTGCGCACGAACACGTCTCGGGCGTTCTGAAGAGCCATCTCTTCATCGGTCGCATGAACAGAACCCGAGTTGACGTGCGGCCGATCCGGGCCCTCCTGATGGAAGACCTGATAGCGCGGCCACTGTGTGTCTCCAGAGGTCATGCAGCTACCGCACCTGTTTCCCTCAGGCTGTACGCTTCCAGCGCCTGTCGAACCCACAATCCGTCCTCGTGAGCTTTCGTACGTGCGGCGATTCGTTCGGCGTTGCACGGGCCGTCACCCTTGACCACGCGCCAGAATTCATCCCAGTCGATTGGACCGTGAATCCAGTTGCCGCTGGCTTCATCGTAGCGCAAGTCTGGATCCGGAAGCCTCAATCCAAGCTCAAAAACCTCGGGCGTCATCTGGTTGACAAAGTCCTGGCGCAGCTCATCGTTGGTTTTGGTTTTTATTCCCCATTTGATGAGTGCCGGACTGTTGGGAGAATCCTGGTCGTGTGGGCCAAACATCATCACAGATGGCCACCACCAGCGGTTGATCGCATCTTGGACCATCGCCTTCTGTGCTTCAGTTCCCTGCGACAGCACAATCACTTGCTCCTTACCTTGTTTCATGTGGAAGCTTTCTTCAGCGCTGATTCGGATCATGGCTCTGGAATATGGTCCATAGGAGCAGTGCGCCAACATGGTTTGATTCAGGATCGCGGCACCATCCACGAACCACCCAATCACACCCATGTCTGCCCATGAGAGCGACGGATAGTTGAATACCTGCGCGTACTTCGCCTTACCCGAAAGCAAAGCCTCAATCATTTCTTCGCGAGTAGCGCCCAATGTCTCAGCTGCGTGGTACAGATATTGGCCATGGCCTGCCTCGTCCTGCACCTTCGCCAACAGAACCATTTTTCGTCTGAGGTTAGGAGCACGCGTGATCCATTCCCCTTCTGGCAGCATCCCAACGATCTCGCTATGGGCGTGTTGAGAGATCATGCGGATTAGTTGCCGGCGGTACTCGTCCGGCATCCAATCGCCGGGCTCGATTTTTTCGCCACGGCTGATTCGCGCCTCAAAAGCTGCTAGATGGTCGGCTTCAGTCATGCTTCCTCTTGGATCAGTTAGGCTCATTCCACATCAAGCTTATTATATTCCGAGGTCAATTTCTTTACATAAGTGCCGTCGAAATCAGCAGGGAATCTGATATTTAGGTAATCGTTATCTATCGATCATCACCAGTGGCTCATCCTTCGCCCATTTCTTACGAATTGAGCCGTAATCGTGCTCGGATGCAAGGAAATCTATTCTTTTTGCGGCGGTTCACCCTCCAGCCACTCTGGTCCCTCGTCTTTAGCCCACCTCTCTCGGATAGCGTCATAGTCGGGCTCGCGCTTTTGATCGAATGCGTTGACGCCCTCCCAGGTCTCCGGGCTCGTATTATGAATTGCGAGCCATTCGCGCCCATGGCCAATCGTCTGATGCCAGCTAAATTCCCGCCAGAAATTCAATTGCTGCTTGGTATAGCGGGTCTTTTCCGGAAATTTCTGGATCAATTTGTCGACCAAATCCTGCACCGCCTGATCCAATTCCTCACGAGGCACGACATAGTTGACCAGCCCCCAATCCAGCGCCTTGCCGGCGGGTATCTCTTCATTTAGAAACAGAATCTCGCGGGCACGACGGTCGCCGACGATCAGTGGAAGAAACTGGGTTGCTCCAGCAAGAGCCACGCTGCCGTGACTCGTGCCGACCTGTCGGATGTAGATATCATCGACCGCCACGGCAAGATCGCAACTCATATTGAACTCGTTCCCACCGCCGACGACAATCCCATTTAGCCGCGCGATCGTGGGCTTTCCCAGGTTTCTCAACCGTTCGTGCACCTCAATGAATTCACCCATCCATTTCCAATAGTCTCGTGGCCGTTCCAGAAACGACTTTTGCTCCTTCAGGTCAGCCCCGGTGCAGAACGCTCGGTCGCCTGCCCCGGTCAAAACAAGAACGGCAATACTATCGTCCCAACTGGCGTCCTTGAGGGCCACTCCCATCTCCTCCAGCACCGTATGGTTAATGGCATTCAATACCTCCGGCCGGTTGATGGTTATTGTTGCCCTGTATTCAGACTTTTCGTAACGAATAGCCGAGAATTCGAACTCCCGCCCCACATATCGTCGGTCAGTCACTTGTTTCTCCTTATTGTGAAGTCGTTTCTGAGTCGGATCTGTCGGATCGGTAGCACTCGATCAGAGATCGCGCGGCTCGCTCTGACGTGCCTTCCGACGCAGCCAAGGCGCTACACGATACCGCTCTTCGCCATATTCTTGAGCCATATGGTCCAGCACCGCGACAACCTTTGCATACCCAATTTGATCAGCCCAGGCCAGAGGTCCGATCGGGTAGTTCACACCGAGCTTCATTGCGGTGTCTACTGCATCTGTTTCAGCCACGCCCTCGCCAACCGCAAATGCGGCTTCATTTGCCAGACAGGACCAAATACGAGGCGAGATCATCCCTGAACTTTCCTGTACCCATATTGGAAGTTTGCCGAGGGATTCGATCACCTCGGTCACCACTGCGCGGACATCAGGTGTTAGATTTTGGCCCTCCACAAGGGCTGAGGCCCTCCCCTCGGCGATAAACAGTCCGTCAAATCCAACGATTCGCTCTGGATGATTGGCTCCCATCTGCAAATCGCTCAAATTGATGTCTACGGTCTGACACAGAATCGGGATGCTGGAGGCAAGCCCGCGGTCGTAGCGGCGGACAACATCCCGCACGCCTTCCTCGCGTCCGTTGACCACAACTGCCGCCAGCGGCAGATCGCCATGGGTCTCGCTCATCGTATATCCGACTTGACCTAAAAGCCTGCCCAACTCCGGCGCCCAGCTCCCATCTGAAACCAAAACGTAGCCTGAGGCCTGGCGGATCTCCGGCACCTCAGGCGGCGTCCACTGCTTTTCATCTCCCTCGTACCCATAGAAACCTGATCCCGATTTACGGCCAAGGTTTCCGCTCTCGACCATCTGTCGCTGGAGCCAGTGAGGGCGATATCGGGGCTCACCGTATGTGGATTCATACATGGTGGTTGCTGCGGCGAGATTCACATCCAGCCCAATCAGATCCATTAGCTCAAACGGACCCATTCGAAATCCAGCTCCTAATGTCAGGAGCGC
>Ga0255057_10002207_pt1 | contig 10592 bp, 10 predicted proteins | sample Cases_109_6_MG_FD_189022 | JGI IMG/M metagenome (GOLD analysis project Ga0255057, IMG submission 189022) | Seawater microbial communities from Amundsen Gulf, Northwest Territories, Canada - Cases_109_6 | ecosystem: Environmental > Aquatic > Marine > Gulf | place: Canada: Northwest Territories... | reverse complement strand
CCAGGAAATGGTGTCGGCAATGATAAAACTCGCGAGGACGCTGGAATTTCGAGTCGTCGCAGAACAGGTCGAGGAGCAGGAAGACTTCGATTGGTTGCGCGACGTCGGCGTCGACTTTATTCAGGGCAACTTTGTCGAGCCACCCGTGGCGCTGGGGTCAGGACAGACTACCGGAACATCCCGCATCCTGAACCCGTAAAAAAAGCGGGGCATTAGCCCCGCTTTTTGATTTACTTTCCTTATCTTCGATCAGAGCAACGGCACCATCAGCAGTGCAACGATGTTGATGATCTTTATCAGCGGGTTGATTGCCGGGCCTGCCGTATCCTTGTACGGATCGCCGACCGTGTCCCCGGTTACCGCTGCCTTGTGTGCGTCGGAACCCTTGCCGCCACAGTTACCGTCCTCGATGTACTTCTTGGCGTTATCCCATGCGCCGCCTCCGGCAGTCATCGAGATCGCAACAAAAAGCCCGGTGACGATCGTGCCGAGCAACAGACCGCCAAGGGCAACGGGGCCCAGGACGAGGCCGACGACGAGTGGCACACCGATTGGCAGGAGCGAGGGAACAATCATTTCCTTGATTGCAGCCTTGGTAAGCAGGTCGACTGCCCGTCCGTAGTCGGGTTTGCCGGTGCCTTCCATGATGCCGGGGATTTCACGGAATTGACGTCGCACTTCGTTAACGACCGAGCCGGCCGCACGACCGACCGCCTCCATGGCCATCGAACCGAACAGGAAGGGCACGAGACCACCGATGAACAATCCGATGATGACGCGGTAGTCGGAAAGGTCGAAGGTGACGTTGATACCTTGTCCCTTGAGTGCATTCGTATAGTCTGCAAACAATACAAGGGCAGCCAGGCCGGCAGAACCGATGGCGTAGCCCTTGGTTACCGCTTTTGTCGTATTGCCGACTGCGTCGAGTTGATCAGTGATCTTGCGAACATCAGACGGCAGCTCGGCCATTTCGGCGATGCCGCCAGCGTTATCGGTGATCGGCCCGAACGCATCCAGAGCCACGATCACACCAGTCATGGACAGCATCGATGTCGCTGCGATGGCAATGTTGTAAAGGCCGGCTAGCGTGTCACCTTCCGGTGCCAGCGCAAACGTTCCCCAGATGCTGGCGCAGACCGCCAGTACTGGTAACGCCGTCGCTTTCATCGACACACCCAAGCCCGCAATGATGTTGGTCGCGTCTCCGGTCAGCGACGCTTCTGCGATCGTTCTGACCGGCTTGAAGTCGGTACCCGTGTAGTACTCGGTGATCACAACCATCGCGGCGGTCAATGCCAGGCCAATCAATGCGGAACCGTAGATACCCATGGCGTTGCCACTGGCACCCATCATGTTCATCGTGATCGGGTAGAAAGCGATCGCGGCGAGGACGCCAGCGACGACGACGCCTTTATAAAGCGCGCCCATTATCTTACCGCCATCCGATGTCTTGACGAAAAACGTACCAACTATCGACGCAACGATCGAGATCGCGCCGAGAACCAGTGGGTAGATGATTGCCGCGGTGCCAAATGTTGACGCAAGGAGAGTGCCCAGCAGCATCGTCGCAATGATGGTTACAGCGTAAGTCTCGAACAGGTCGGCCGCCATGCCGGCACAGTCGCCAACGTTGTCGCCAACATTGTCTGCGATAACGCCAGGATTACGTGGGTCGTCTTCCGGAATGCCGGCTTCCACTTTGCCGACGAGATCCGCGCCGACGTCCGCGCCCTTCGTGAAGATGCCGCCGCCAAGTCGTGCAAATATCGAAATCAGTGAACCACCGAACGCCAGTCCCACAAGCGCGTGAATAGTGGCGTCAGTATCGAGACCAATGCTGGTCAGCAGGTAGTAGTATCCGGCAACGCCGATCAGCCCCAGTCCCACGACGAGCATGCCCGTTATCGCTCCGCCGCGGAATGCAATGTTCAAAGCTGCGTTTACACCTTTGGTTGCCGCCTCGGCGGTTCGGACATTGGCTCGCACAGAGACGAACATGCCGATATAGCCGGCTGCCGCGGAGAATATTGCGCCGATGGCGAAGCCGATTGCAGTGTGCCAGCCAAGCGCGACCCCGAGAATAACGAACAAAACAACACCAACCACGCCGATCGCGAAGTACTGGCGATTCATGTACGCGTTTGCGCCTTCCTGAATGGCTAGCTGAATTTGTTGCATGCGCTCGTTGCCGGCAGGCTGCTTGAGAATCCATTGCACGGATACGAGGCCGTACAGAACCGCAAGAACGCCCGAGCCTATGGCAAGCCACAGAGCAAGTTCATTTGTCATCAGATTGTCTCCTGATCATATAGATGACCCCGGTGCAAAAGCTTCCGGGGCGATACAAACCATTTGTGAAATCGAACAGACGCGTTGTTTGTCTATTATTTCTTTGCCACGACTCCCTGACTCATGCAGAGCCACCCGCGGCAGGCGGCGCATCATACCACAAAATTTGTCTTCAACTTCTTCGCGACCCGCACCTTTTTCAGCTTGGCATGCTTTGGTAAACCATTGATATATGGGGGATAATCCTCGCCACGGATCAATGGCGAGAGGTAGCGCCGGCAGGCTGCCGTGATCGAAAATCCGTCGGCGCTGATGTATCGGCGCGGCAGCATTTTCTCCTTATTGGCAATCCGGGACAGTGGCGCCTCGTCGATGCGCCAGCGATAGGGCTCATCCGAGATTCGCTTGATGACCGGCATGACGGCCGTCTTTCCGGCCAATGCGAACCTGACCGCAGCTTGGCCAACGGCATAAGCCTGTCTGACATCAACGGCGCTTGCGATATGTCGGGCGGAGCGTTGCAGATAGTCGGCAACGGCATAGTGATATTTGAAACCCAGGTTTTCCCGGACCATGTTGGCGACGACGGGCGCAACACCGCCGAGCTGTGCATGGCCGAAGGCGTCTCTTGTTCCGGCTTCGGCCAGGAATTTTCCGTTCGCGTAACGAGCGCCTTCGCTGACGACGATGACGCAGTATTGATACTTTTTGACGCTTTCCTTCACCCGTTTCAGGAATGCCGCTTTCTTGAATGGAATCTCGGGAAACAGAATGATATGCGGAGGATCCTCGGGACTGGTGCCGGCCAGGCCCCCGGCAGCCGCGATCCAGCCTGCGTGACGTCCCATCACTTCGAGAACGAATACTTTGGTCGAGGTCTCAGCCATCGAAAGTACATCGAGGGCAGCCTCCTGGGTCGAGATGGCGACGTATTTCGCGACTGAACCGAATCCCGGGCAGTTATCGGTAACCGGCAGGTCGTTATCGACGGTTTTGGGAATTCCCAGACAGGCAACCGGAAAGCCCAGGCGTTTGCTGATCAAGGACACTTTATGCGCGGTGTCCATCGAGTCGTTGCCGCCGTTGTAAAAGAAGTAGCCAATGTTATGCGCTTTGAATACTTCGATGAGCCGCTCATACTGAGCGCGGTTCTCCTCGATGCCCTTGAGCTTGTACCGTGCCGATCCGAATGCGCCGCCCGGCGTATGCCGTAACATGGCGATCGTCGCCGCTGACTCCTTATTGGTGTCGATCATCTCTTCTTTCAGGGCGCCGATAATGCCGTTGTGGCCAGCATAAACATTTGCAATCCGATTCTTGTGTTTGCGAGCGGTCTCGATTACGCCGCAGGCCGTAACATTGATTACGGCCGTCACACCGCCCGATTGGGCATAAAACGCATTCATCTTCGACATCAATTCTCGTCCTTTCAGGGCTTCATAAATCGAGGCGAAGCATAGCGGAATCTCAAGCGCGGATCACCGGCCGGCCAGTTTGACCCGAAACTGTATTGCCGGTAGCGTATGCCGCCCTTGAGACGCCACTGAGAGAACCTAAGAATGCGGATCGTATTATTGGGGGCGCCCGGTTCGGGCAAAGGCACACAGGCCAAGATGCTGATGGCCGAGAAGAGTATTCCGCAAGTCTCGACCGGCGACATATTGCGCGCAGCAGTGGCGGCTGGCACCGAGTACGGTGAGCAAGCCAAGAAGATAATGGATGCCGGCGATCTCGTCCCGGACGATGTCATGCTCGGCATCATCCGTGACAGGTTGGGCGAGGATGATGCCGCGGGCGGATTCATCCTCGACGGGTTTCCGAGAACGCATCAACAGGCGCTCGACCTCGACGACCTGCTCGAGAATTTGGGACAGCCACTGGACTCTGCGGTATTGATGGACGTTGATTTCGATGTCCTGATGCAACGCCTGACCGGAAGGCGGACCTGCTCCCTGACAGGGAAACTCCTGAACGTCTATTTTTCGTCCCAGGAAGAACTGGATGCCTGTACGGAAGCGGGTGGCGAATTGATCCAGCGTGAGGACGACAACGAAGAAACTATCAGCAATCGCCTGGAAGTCTATCGATCACAAACCGAGCCATTGATCGAATTCTATCGTGGCAAGGACAAGCTGAAGGTTATCGATGCGGTAGGAAGTATTGATGATGTTTACGGCCGCTTTGTCGCGGCATTGCATGCCTAAAACTTTCTACGCGACGTAGTTTTTACAAGTTCTCAATTTCACGTATCGAATCATCGGCAACCACCCAGCCTGCCAATCCAGATTCCGCAACTACCCACATCCACCAGGTAAATTCCAGTTCTTTGGTAAGACGCCCCCAGCAATACTTCGGGTTGTCACATGTTTTACCAGCACCCCCTCCCCAAGGACTGAATCCCAAATCTGCCCGGGTCAGGTTGCCATTGTGAAAAATTCGAAAATACCCCTCGCCGAAATAAGTTAGAGCAAAAACCTCGTCACCCGGTTTGATGCCCTTGTGCTCTCGATGTACCTCGAACCGAGTAGGTACTGTATGAACTTCGCCTGTTTTTGAGACGAAATTATCCCCGGAAGGTATCTCACCAAGTTTCTTCGACGCTACGGAGGCCTTCTCGTACACCGTCACATCAGACTTCGCGACATATAGGGCGCAGTAACCACAGCCCTCGCCAGGGCACGCCCCGGAATCAACAAATATCTCCTGCTCGTCAGCAGATGAGGATTGGAATACTCCAAGAAGGATGATTCCCAAGGTGTATTTAGGTAATGGCATATCGAATTAGTCGATGAATGTTTATTTACCTACTTTCTAAATACACAATTCTTCGCATAATCCGCAGCTTCATTGCTTGACCAGTCACCCTTGGGTTTCTCGTCCATATCTTCGCACCACTCCTCACTCCCTATTTCGGGCGCGCAGGCAGTCAATATCGAAACGAACATAAAAATAATTGCAGTCCTGAAAATCCTGTTCATGAATGTGTCTCCGAAGCTATTTTCCGAAAAGCGAACCGTGAACAACGGCGCCATCGGTGTCACCGTGCGGCCAATTCGTCCGATTGAAATCCAGGCCCGGGTGCGCCGCACCTTTATCGCGGAATTCCTCGTCTAAAGTTAAAACGCCCGTATCCATGTCGATATCAACGATGAGTACCCAGGAAGCGCCGCCTCCCGTCAACACCAGCCGGCCGGATTTGCGGTCGGCCGCCAACCAATGCGGCATCGGATAGTGCTCATCCAGAATCAGCCGGGAAGCTTCAACGGGATTTGTCGGATCTGCCACATCGAGCACAATCAGACCTGGCAACGCCGGCACTGTCTGAACCCAGTAATGCTCGTACACGACAGGCACGGCGCACTCCTTACCCATCTGTGTGCCTCCGGGAAAAGAATAAACAAACGTAGCGCTTGGAGTTGTGCCTTCAACGCCATCTATTCGATACAAACCGCAATTAAACGTGTTTACGTACACGGTGCCGTCCGAGAGAAGCCGCGGTTCGGCAGGGCCAATGTGATGAGGACCTTGTTCCACCTCGGGTAGGGGAACGGACGCCATGAGGCGCAGGTCTTTGAGTGACCAGATTTGTACATGGTGCGTGTCGTGATAGGTCCACTCATCCCATGGTGGCATGCCCATGTCGGCATTGGTCGAAACGGCACGGTCGATCTGCGGGAGAACAAGCAAGCTATAAGGCCAGGTGAGATCGGTGTCGATCTCGGATGTCGCCGCGCTGGCTGCGCGCACCCCCTGGCCCTGAAGATCCATCTCAACCAGGCCCCCGGCGGGAGCATAGTGGTCTCCTTTGGCCTGAAATGTTGCGAGCACATTGCCATTGGGAAGACGTGCGAAGCTATGTGGAAAGCTGTAACCCTCAACACTGGTGAACTGCCCGGCGAGTTTTGGCTTCAATGGATCCTGCAGATCAATGATAAACGTGCGACCGGCCTTCCAACCGTTGGCAAACAAGATGTCATCGGCGGGATATTCGTAGTCGGTGTGATGAGGCATCGTTGCACGAGCTTCGACCGGGAGGGTCGCAACAACCTGGCCGTAGGTAGGCTCTGCCCGGCGCGCATCGATAACAGCAAGAAAGTCTGAATCTTCTTCGTCTGCATCACCGGCCCACACAAACAGATGCGTTGCCGCTGACACGGGTTCTTGTGGGTGATCGATTTGCGAGCAGCCCGGCACGAGCGCGATCAGCGCCAAAGCGAACATTGCAGTCAATGTCGCGATCAAGGTTTTCTTTTTCATGCGTCAAGCATCTCCAAGAGTGTCTCGCCAACTATATCGCGCCGCCAACCGGTAAATACACGCGACTCCCGATCACCATTCAGCGACGCTGAAAGCTCTTTTTTCGGCGCGACGATTTCTGCCGGAATGTTTAGCTCCTCTGCGCAGGCCAGAACTTTTGCCTGCATGTTTTTGAGAATCGCTTTTTGTTTTTCGTCTGGTTTGCGCGGTGGCTCGTAGTCGTTTTCATCGTTTTTTGCGCTCTCGAGGCATCCGAGTATCTCGCCCGCTGCGCGATGCAATGTACGCGGGGCGAGGCCGCTAATGGCGGCCAGGGACTCTTTATCCTGGGGGCCTTCCGATGCGATCTCCAGCAAGATTGCGTCTTTCATGATCCACTGACGGGGACGGTCAGAACGCACTGCTTCGCTCTCACGCCAGCTTGCAAGCCTGGCTGCTGCGGCACGACCGCGGCCGCGTAGATTCCTGGCGCCTTTGATTCTGTCGATTGCATGTCGGAAGTCGCCTTTGTAAAGCGATGGTTGCAGCTGAAATTCGGAGTCTTCCTCTGCCCAGCCCTGTCTGCCGAGTTTATCGAGCCGCTCGGTGAGGATTTCATATGCCGGCAACAGGTATTCGACATCCTCGGCAGCATACTCGAGGGCCGCTGCGGGCAAGGGCCGTTTGGTCCAGTCGGCGCGGGTATGGGACTTGGCGAGTTCAACGTCGAAGAGTTCTCTGACAAGCCCGGCATAACCAAGCTGCGGAGCAAAGCCCAGCAAGGCAGCGGCGATCTGCGTGTCGAAAAGCGTCTCCGGCATCAGATTCGAGCTGTGGTACAGCACTTCGATGTCCTGCCGTGCAGAGTGAACCACCCAGCGACAATTCATTAGCTTCTGCCAGAACGAATCCAGGTCCACTCTATTCAAAGGGTCCGCGCAGTAGATGCCGTCATCGGTCGCGATCTGTAGCAAACAGAGTTGCGGATAGAATGTTTTTTCGCGCATGAATTCAGTATCGAGCCCAATGCGCCTGTCTGCGGAGAGCAGGGCAGCGATGGCGTCACTGGAGTCGAGATCGACGAACTGAAATTGCGGCATCGGTTTGTGGACTGAGAATTTCAGCATGGAAGGTTAACATGCGATGATTGTCGTTACGCAGATGTTCGACGCAGGCAAATAGTGCAACTGATCTTCAAGGCGTTTATCGACGTTTTCCTGTTTCGCAGGGGACCGGACGATCTTCCTAAATCTTCGTTATTGCTTGCGATGGCCATTGGATTGGCCATCGTCATAAATTTTCTGTTCTACGCTGTCGTCGAGTCAGAACTTGAAACAGATCTGTTCCTTGAGTTAGCGACCGAGCTTGTCAAGATTGCGTCTTACATCATCATCTTGTTGGTTTTTGGACTGTTCAGCCGCATCATGCAGACAATGACAGCGATCATCGCCTGTAATGCGATCCTGGGATTGGTGTTGACCGTTATATTGATGTTGTCTCAACCGTTCCAGAATATGGAGCTTGACGCGGCATTCGCGTGGCTCATTACGTTTTGGCTGATCCTGGTAGAGGGACACATAATTTCGAGAGCGGTACAACTGCACCGGGTTACAGGTATTGCTATTGCCGTTGTGATATTTATTCTTCAACTTGGCTTTTATTTCACCTTCGGCGAATTTCCAGAGGCTCCCGTCAGCTGATGCACATTCACATACTTGGAATCTGTGGAACATTCATGGGGGGCGTCGCCGCCCTGGCAAAAGCGGCAGGGCATCAGGTCTCTGGATCGGACGCCAATGTCTATCCTCCGATGAGTACCCAACTCTCGCGTCTTGGCATCACGGTTCACGAGGGATATGACGCAGGCCAGTTGGAGCCATTGCCTGATTGTGTCGTTATCGGCAACGCGATGAGTCGCGGTAACGAAGTGGTCGAAGCTGTCCTTGATCGCGGCATATCTTATACATCCGGGCCGCAATGGCTGTCAGAGCATGTGCTGAAGGACCGCCACGTCTTCGCCGTCGCCGGAACGCATGGAAAGACAACCACGGCCAGCATGCTGGCGTGGATACTCGAGGCAGCGGGGCATTCCCCCGGATTCTTGATCGGTGGCGTGCCGGCAGATTTCGACGCGACAGCCCGTTACGGCACATCGAAGTTCTTTGTCGTGGAAGCTGACGAATACGACACGGCGTTCTTCGATAAGCGTGCGAAGTTTGTTCACTATCGGCCACAGACGCTGATACTCGGAAATCTCGAGTTCGACCACGCAGACATTTACAAAGACCTCGACGCGATTCTCTGGCAGTTTCATCAACTATTGCGAACGGTTCCGAAGAGCGGTCGAATAATTTTGAACGGTGCGGATAGCAATCTGGAAGCGCTTCTTGAAATGGGTTGTTGGACATCAATTGAGACATTCGGTATCGAGCAAGGCGACGAGGACTGGAAGGCAGCATTCCTGGATACAGCGGAACGCCGCATTAGCGTTTCCCGACGCGGAGGCGGCAGCGCCGAAGGAGGCTGGCTTCTCAGCGGTGGACACAATCTCGAAAACGCCCTGGCTGCAATTGCCGCGGCAGAGTCCGCTGGCGTTTCCTTGCAGCAGGCGGTGGAGGCGCTATCCCGGTTTAAAGGTGTCAAGAGGCGCCTTGAGCGAACGGCGACTGTCGCCGACATCGTCATTTACGACGATTTTGCCCATCATCCTACTGCCATCCGACGGACGATCGCCGGGTTGAGAAAGCGCTTTCCCAAACAACGAATCGTCGTCGCGTTGGAGCCAAGATCGAACACGATGAAACTGGGCGTCCACAACGACACGCTCGCCGCGTCGCTCGAAGATGCGAACCTTGTCTGCATATACAGGCCCGGCGAAATTGCTGCGGAATTTGACGGCTGCCTTTCTCCGCTCGGTGATCGATTACATATGCACTCCGACTATGATGAACTCGTCGCGGATCTGGCCGATGTGGTGCAACCGGGTGACCAGGTGGTATTCATGAGCAATGGCGGCTTCGGCTCAGCGAGACAGAACCTGACCGGTGCCCTGCAAGACAGCCACAAGTAACGCCGGTCGAATTATTGGAATCCCGTCCTATACTTAAAGAAACAGTGCGGCGGTTTTTCAAGTGAATGTTCCATTATTTCCATTGAGTACGGTTCTCTACCCGGGCGGGCCTTTGCCATTGCGCATTTTCGAGCCTCGTTACCTGGATATGATCAGTGACTGTCTGAAAAACGATAAGCCGTTTGGCGTTTTGTTGATCAGGAGCGGTAGTGAGACCAGTCCGGCGACAACATACGAGATTGGCACGCTTGCAAGAATTACTGACTGGTATCAGGGCAGCGATGGTCTGTTGGGCATTACCGCGGTCGGCGAGCAGCGCTTTCGCCTGATATCGGCCAAGCGGCGCGCCAACGGCCTCAACATTGGAGAAATAGAACTCTTGGAGCCCGAGGATCATCACTTGTTGCCGGAGGAATACAAACCGCTTGCACAAATTCTGGCGGGCGTACTCGATGATCTTGGCCGCTTGTACGAATCACTGGACAGGCAGTACGACGATGCCGGCTGGGTGGGTTACCGTTTTGCCGAGATTTTGCCGATTACTCCCGAGCAAAAGCAGACATGCCTGGAAGCAAACGACGTAATGCAGCGCCTGGACCTCGTTCAGGAAGTGCTGAATACGGTTCGAGGCCCGGAGGCGGCAGGCTAGTCAGGTATTCAGTGACCCGAAGACCTGTTCGGCCTTCTTCAATGTTTCCGTAATTTCGTCATCACGGTGTGCGTCGGAGACGAATCCTGCCTCGAACGCTGAAGGCGCGAAATACACATTCGCATCGAGCATTCCCTGAAAGAATCGCCGAAACCTGTCTGTGTCGGCTGCCGCCACCTGCGAGAATCGCCTGATGGGGCCGTCGTCACTGAAGACTAAGCCGAACATGCCGCCGGTCGACTCGACAGCCAACGGCACGCCTGAGAGGCGCCCTAGTTCGGCAAGACCGTTTACCAAGGATTCAGTGCGCTCGCCCAGCGAGGAATAGAAGTCTGGTCGTTCCAGCAC
>Ga0255057_10002206_pt1 | contig 10593 bp, 7 predicted proteins | sample Cases_109_6_MG_FD_189022 | JGI IMG/M metagenome (GOLD analysis project Ga0255057, IMG submission 189022) | Seawater microbial communities from Amundsen Gulf, Northwest Territories, Canada - Cases_109_6 | ecosystem: Environmental > Aquatic > Marine > Gulf | place: Canada: Northwest Territories... | reverse complement strand
CCGACGGTGGTCGAGCTGCTCCCGGCGGCGCCGTCAGAAAGGTTCGGGTCTGCACAACCGATCAGGAGCACACACAGGGCCACTGCCCTGCGCCAGGGCGCCATCCACGAAACCATGATGAACAAGTTAGCACCTAAGGCTAACTAATTCACCCTTTAGTGTTGCTTTCTGGAAGACCAAGGGCACCGGCCTGCTGCATTGTGAGCTACTTCACGATGTAGACGGCTGCGCGGCGACGCGCCTTAGAGATCGATCGTGCCACTGACGTCGCCTAGGGAGTTGCCGTTGTAGCCCGCTGCCTGCATCGCGCGTACGAGAACGCGCACGGGATGTTGGCGGCTGCCGTCGATGTGAGCTCCTGGATTGAGGCCGCCCGCGCGACCGGCGACGAGTATCACCATGTTCTCGACCGAGTGCGTTTGGTTTTGCGACGAGGCGTCATTGAGTTGAAGACCGTGGCCGGCTTCCGGGGTGAACACGATCGCGCTGTTGTCGAGGACGCTGCCACCACCTTCCGGCGTGTTGCGAAGCTTGTCGATCAAATACGCGTAGTGAGAAATGTGCCAACCAAGGAGGCCAGACGATGGAATCTGACCGCGGTTGTTGGGGTCACCGTTGTGGCCAACTTCGTGGAGGTCGCCACCGACCGAAGCCCAGCGGGCGGGACGGAACGTGCCCGGGAGAGTGCCGAGGCCGTCGGCGATCGGTCGCGCGTTCATGTGAGACTGGAACACGGTGATCTGTAGCGAAGCCGAACGTGTGAGGTCGCAGACGAAAGCCATGTGGATCAGGTCGGCGAAGATGCGGGAACGGGTGTGCTCGTCGCTGTAGCCGGATCCCGGTGTAACCGAGCCGGTCCCGCCGCCGTCGTGGTCACCACCGATCGATGGGTCGGCACCGGGGTCAGGCGGGACGAAGCACTGGCCGCTCGTGACCGGCGGTAGGGCGCCGATGCGGTTCTCGAGCTCGCGAATCTCGTCGAAGTGTCGTTCGAGGCGTTCTTCGTCCGCGCGGCCTACGTTATTGACGAGCTTGGCGCGCTTCTCGAGGACGAGGTCGAGAACGCTTCGGCGGGAACGCATTTCGAAGTCGAAACGAGCGGCATCGTCGTCGTCGTCCGGCACGAAGCCTTGGAAGAGCGAGCGGTAGGCCACTTGCGGGCTTGCCTGCGCCTCGATACGCGCGCCATTTCCGCCGCCTGCCCCATACGAGATGTATTGCCGGCCCGAGAAACTGTATCCGCTGACGTAGAAGCTTGGTTGCGAACGAAAGACCAAAGACTTGAAGGTGGTCTGGCCGTCGTTGAGATCGGCGATGACTTGGTCGGATGTGATGCCGTTGCACGTGAACGAGGCGGACGTGGATCGGGTGCCCGACAGCAACGGGCTCGAACCGCCGCCATGAAAATCGCGGTACGCACCCCCTGTCGGGACCGCACTGCCGTCAGAGGAGCTTGCGTTGAACGGAATCGCAAGGTTTGAGACCATGGAGAGATCGTTTTCCATGCCTTGAAGCGGCATGAGCGGCGTCGTTAGGGCGTAGCCGCGGCCGTACGACGTGTCGGCGATGAAGTGGCCCCCTTCGGTAACGTTCTGACCGCCGATTCGACTCGAGTTCTGGGCGTAGTTGTCGGTGCCCAGGGCTTGTCCGGCGAAGAGGATCGCGTAGCGCGTCGGGAACGTCTGTGCGCGGCCACGCGCGGGAATCATGCACTCGAGCCACGGCAAGGCGACTGTCACACCCGCGATGCCTCGAAGAACCGCCCGTCGATTGATCTTCGCAGCCATCTTAGAGCCTCTCCTGGGCCCGCCGCGCGAATCGGTCGGACGCAATGAACGCGAGCATGAATGCCTTGAAGTCGTGAGCGTCGCCGCGGAACGAGTCGGTCATCTCCGTGAGAAGCTCTGCCTCGTAGGTGGTGGGCGGGCGGCCCCACGCGAAAGTCATGAACTGCCGCACCGCGCATGCATCGACATATTCGTTGTCGACAAGAAGCTGAGAGAGCTCGGCAGGACTCGAGAACTCCCCGACGCCGACGATTTCGCCCTTGCCCTCGATGATGCACTCGGGAAGGCCGTCATCGTACTCACGATAGCGGCCGGCGTTGTCGTAGTTCTCGAGGCCGAAGCCAATGGGGTCGGTCAAACTGTGGCAGCCGGCGCAGCTGCTCGACTGATCGCGATGTTCGGCGTAGCGATCGTACTTGCACACAGCATTCATCGCACCCTGGGGCGGCTGGTCGACGTCGACCTCGGGAGGGGGTCGAGGCACGTCTTCACACATGAGTCGGGTGCGAACGAGGATGCCTCGCTGGGTCGGGCTGGTGTCTTCGAACTTGCTGAATGCGGCGAGAAGACTGCCGTGGCCGAGAATGCCGGCGCGGCCCGTGCCCTCGTAAGATACCCAGCCTTCCCCGCCGGTCGGGCGCGGCAGGCCGTAGTGATCGGCGAGCGCGTCGTCCACGAAGGTTTCGTCCATCGTGAAGAGGCGGAGGTAACTGCCTGGCTCATCGAGAATGACGCGATCGATGAGGGCAGAGGTTTCGCGATTGAAGGCGTCGACCAACTCGGCCGTGTGCGGAATCGAGCGATACCCGAGCCACATGGCATGGAAGCGATGTAGCTGCAGGCGGGCGCGGGGGTCTTCGAGCATGCGGGTAGCCTCGGCATGTCGCCCTTCGGGAGTGGTGAGGGTTCCCGCTTCTGCCGCAGCAAAAAGCGTGTCGTCCGGCATCGTGGTCCACAAGAGATACGACATGCGACTCGCGATCTCGTAACCGTCGAGCTCGAGCAGGCCTGGCGTGGATCCGGGGGTTCCGTGTTCGATGCGGTAGAGAAACTCCGGGTCCTGGATCGTCGCGGACACCGCGAGCTTCACCGCCGTGTAGAAGTCGTTTTCGACAGCGGGGTTATCTTCGGTCGCGAAATCGAGAAACGGCATGTAGGAATCGACGTCTTCAGTGGTCACGGACCTGCGGAGAGCGCGCGGAAGGAGACTGTTCAGGAACTCACGGAAGCACTGAGCGTCGCCGGGATCGGTCGGAGAACAGGGCACCAGCGCGGCGCGTCGATCGGCGTCACCCACGGCGCGCGCCGCAACCTCTTCGGCCATGGCTTCGAGCGAGGTGATCAAAGCGTCCGACGCCTGTTGGATGGTGTAGTCGTTGTCGAAAGGCCGGAACTCGTCTTCATTCAAGAGACGCGATGCCGGAGCGGTGTCTTCGCCCAAAAGATCACGCAGCGTATTGTCGAGCTCGGCTTGCGACAGCCGGCGCGCACCACTTTCGACCGCCAGGATCGGGTCCACCGCCGGCGGGCCATTTGCTCTATCACCCGCTTGGCTGATTTTTCCGGTGCATGCCGTGAGGCATACGCAGACACTCAGCGCACAATACCGCCAAAACACAAGTAAAATATGGCAAGGATTCGCGGGGCCGTCGAGAGATTTTCACCCTAAAGTATGATGCCTCGCGAATCACATCCTTTAATGTCCCTTCCAGATCCAAAGAGCGCGGAGGTGCATGCTCGCTTCGGATGGGTCGCCGCGGAGCCAGGCGATGGCGCCCTTCTTGAAGCGAACCCAGGTGCCTGAAGGGTCGCCTGTGGTGAGAAGCGCGAGGGTGTCGCTCAGCCAGGGCTCGTGGCCGACGCAAGCAATCGTTTGTCCTTCGAGGTTGGCGAAGAAGCTCGGGTCGGGAGGTTGGGCTAAGCCTTCGGTGGCGATGAGCTCGCCGTCGCTCACGGGAGCGAGGAGCTCGGCGGTCTGCACGGCGCGTGTCCATGGGCTGGTGTAGACGTGGTCGAAGTGAATGCCGCCGCGCTCGAGGTCGTGGACCATCTGCTCGAAGCGTTGGCGACCAGTACTGGTGAGCTCCCGTTCTTCGTCGGGGAGCCCCGCCCTTCTCTCTTCTGCGATGGCGTGGCGAATGAGGAACAAGTCCATGATGGATCACTCCAGCTCGAAACCAGTGAGCTCGAAGCCGGCGGATTTGAGAACATGTTGTTCACGTTCTAGATCCGCATGCACCAGAGGATGGGCTTCGAGCCATGCTTCGTCGAACCGCAAGGTGAGCTTGCTATCGCTGGCGTCGAGGGTCGGCAGCGAAACTGTTTCAGGGTCTCGGTTGCGGTTGAGGAGCACCGACAAACGGAGCAACACGGTGAGGCGTTTGGCTTCATCGAGGAGCTCTACGGGGAGCGCCTCGAAAAATGCATCGTTGAGCTTCCGCCGGTGACCGCGCACCAGAGCGGCCACGAGGAGTTGCTCATCGCGAGAGAAGCCAGGCAAATCGGACGACGCGATCAAGTACGACCCGTGCTTGTGATGCCCGGTGTAGTTTACTGCAAGCCCGATCTCGTGAAGCTGTGCAGCCCATACCAGGGCATGCGCAATGTCGAGAGAATCGAGATCCCAGGCGTCTGCGACTTGCGCGAGGAGACCCAGGGTGGTTTCCTGCACGCGATCGGCATGCGCCTGGTCGATCGAATAGCGCTTTGAGAGCATGGCAATCGTTCGGTCGCGTGGGTCTTCGTCGTGGAGGCGGCCGACCATGTCGTAGATGAGGCCCTCGCGAAGGGCGGTTGGCGAAACCCACATCTCGTCGATGTCGAGCTGTTCGAAAATGGCGTCCAGGATCGCCACGCCACCCGGAAACACGGTGCGTCGATCGGGATCGAGACCGGGAAGCTCGAGGCGATCCAAGCGTCCGGCGGTGATCATTGCCTGCTCGAGCTCGCCAAGGCCCTCGGCGGTGATCGTGCCGTGTGCCCAACCAGCCTCGTTGAGGATCGTCGCCACGGCGCGAATCGTCCCAGACGCGCCGATCGCTCTTTCCCAACCGCGCTTGCGGAGCGATGCTCTCACCGACTGAAGCTCCAGGCTGGCGCCGAGCTTGGCGTTGTTCATGCGTTTGCGGCTGATCTTCCCGTCGCCAAAGAACTGCTCGGTGAAACCCACGCATCCCATGTAGAGGCTGTGCACTGCAACGGCATCGAAGCCGTCGCCAATGATGCATTCGGTGCTACCCCCACCGATGTCGACCACGAGACGACGAGCAGGCGCGCCGGCTACCCCATGCGAGACGCCGAGATAGATGAGCCGAGCCTCTTCGCGGCCGGGGATGATCTCGATGTGGTGACCGAGGAGTTTGCTCGCCTCGCGCAAGAACGCGCGTGAGCCCTTCGCTTTTCGTAGGGTATTCGTCCCGACCGCCCGCACCTGGTCGGCGCCAAAGTCCCGGAGCCTTTGGCCAAAGCGCGCCAATGCCTCGAACGCCCGCTCTCGGGACGCCTCATCGAGCGAGCCATCCTCTTGGAGGCCGGCGGCGAGGCGCACTGGCTCACGGATTCGGTCGACGATCTGTAGAGCACCGTCGTCGAGCCGCGCGATCACCATGTGAAAGCTGTTTGATCCAAGATCGAGTGCGGCGAGCGACTCCATTGGTTACCCGCGTTTACTTTACATTAGTTTGCTGCGGATGCCGCGGCTTTTCGAAGCCACTCACCGGTCGCTTCATCGACCGGGAAGTACGACTCGATGCGCAGCTCTTGCGCGGTGACATCCATCGGTGTGCCAAGCGTGGTGAGCGTTGTGAAAAACTCGAGCTCTAGGTCATCTTTCTTGAGCTTCACGGTTATGCAAACCTCGGGCGCCGCCGCGAGATCAACATTGCGCAACCTAGAGGACACGCCCGGGTACGCCAGCAAGGCGTCCATCAGCTTGCGGCTTTCGCTGGTTTCGAGCTCGATAATCGACTCGCGATACAGCCGGTCCAACAAGATACCCGCCACTTCCTCCCAGTTGACGACGTACGGGCGCAGGCCCGCCGGATGAAACAGCGAATGCATCACGTTCTGCGTGATGATCGGATCGACCGGGGGCGACTCGAAGAACAGCGCCAGCAAACGTACGAATGCGCTGTTCATGTTCACGAGGTCCCAGGTGCGCGTGAGCACGACCGCGGGGTACGGCTCGTGATGCGAGAGAATCGTGTCGAACGCATGGCGCACCGACACCATCTCGGGCGCAGCAAGATTGGTCTCGCGATAGACGGCGGCGAAGCCGGCAGCCGAGAGTAGTGAGTTGCGCTCGCGTAGCGGCAGGTCGAGAGCGCTGGCGAGAATTAGGACCATCTCCCGACTCGGCGAGGACTTGCCGTTTTCAACGTAGCTGATGTGGCGCGTGGAGACTTCGGATTCGATGGCAAGCTGCTGTTGACTCATGCGACGCGCGGCGCGCCACTGACGGAGCAGCGGGCCAAAGCCGGCGGGAGCGACGGACAGTGACGACATGCCAGAGAGTCTACCTCCTGCTTTCGTCCTGCCCATGACCTCTGAGGTAATGGCTGTTCGTCAGAAAGGGCTCCAGACTAGGGTTCACAAGGAGATTTGCCATGAAATTACGACTCTTTGCTCTGATCAGCGTGTTTGCAGTCTTTTCGGTCTATACGACGATGGTCGTCCTCGACCACGGCTACACCGGGTTCATGGAGCTCGCCATGACCGGCGCCTGGGCAACGCAGGTCTTCATCGACCTGTGCATCGCCCTACTGCTGTTCGCCATCTGGATGTTCGGCGACGCGAAGGAGCGAGGCCTGCCCTTCTGGCCCTACTTCATCGCAACCCTGACGACCGGATCGGTCGGCGCCCTCGCCTACCTAGTCCACCGAACGATCCGAGAAGGCCGCCAAGCTCCAGCCCGCCACCCCGCCACCGCCTAGCGTTCTATGTAGCCGATGGCCTCGAGGTGGGCGGCAACGTCTTCGTCGAGCTCTACGGAGTCGGCGGAGACGGCGTCTTCGTTCGCCAGGGCGCGCTGCTTGACCAAGGTCTTGGTCGTCGCGACGACGTCGTCGGTTTGAGCATCGGCGAGGTTGTTGGTTTCTCCGGGGTCGAGGTCGACGCGGTAGAGCTCGATCGGCTCGAGGCCTCGTGGGTTGCCTGGGTTGGCGCTGATGAGTTTGTACTCGTCGGTGCCTCGCAGCTCGCGCACCGATTCGAGCACGTTGCCCTCGTGACTCTCTTCGGCATAGATGATGTCGGTGCCGGTGAAGGCGTCGCCTCCCTGCACGCCTTCGGGTACCGGCGCGTCGACCAGGCCCAAAACGGTCGGCATCAAGTCGATGCTCTGCACCCAGTGCCGCACCACCGTCCCGCCACGTCTGTTCTGTGGAAGCTTGATGAACAACGGGACACGCACTTGCTCGTCGTAGAGGGTGGTGCCGTGCCAGAACCCACCGTGCTCGTCGAACTCCTCGCCATGATCGCTGGTGACGACGATGGTGAGATCGTCATAGAGGCCACGCTGCCGTAGTGCATCGAGGAGCTTGCCAAACTCGGCGTCCCAATAGCTGATCTCCCCATCGTAGAGCGCGCTCAAGGCGGACGCCTCGGATGGATCAGGCTTTTGGTGTGCGGCGCGGGCGTAGCCGCTTCCGTCGTAGGGGTGCGTGAAGTACGGATCGTGGGGGTCCATGTACCCCACAAAAAGGAACCAGGGGGCAACGGCCTCGTCGTCGATCCAGCCGAGCAGCCCCCGATTGACGGCTTCGGCATCTTGATAGGCAGTGCCCGGGAGGACATCGCCTTTGGCCGCTCGGAAGCGCTCGATACGTTGGCGAACGAACTGCATCAACAGGAGCTTCGCGCTCGCATCGTCGGCGCCGAGGACGAACTCAGGCTCGAGGTAGTAGTAGTCGTCGAAGCCTTGTTGGAAATTGAAGTACGGCGCGACATTGAAGTTCGTCGCGTAGCCGGCGGTCGAATAACCGTGGGGCTTGAGCGCTTCGGGGAGAGTCGTGAGCGAATCGGGGAGCGCGTCGCTCTTGGCCATGACGCCATGGCTCGAGGGAAGCCGCCCCGTCAGGATCGAAGCGAAGCTCGGACGCGTCCAACTCGAGTTGGTGAACGCTTGGTCGAAGCGTACCGCGTCCTGGGCGAAGCGATCGACGTTCGGTGTCGAGCCTGCATCGTAGCCGTACGCCGGCAAGTGGTCGGCGCGCAGGGTGTCGATCACGATGAACAAGATGTTGTTGGCGTTGCCTCCCTGTGTTGCTCTGCCACTGGTCGTCCCCGTGCGAGAGACGCGATCACCCATCGCGACGTTGACGCCGAGCCCAAGTCCTACGAGCGCCAGCAACCCAACAGCCGTAGGCACCCGAACCAGCCGACCGAACGCCCCCTTTTGCACGAGCGATCGAATGCCCCGCGCGAGGATGGCGCTCACCCCCGACACCACGAACGCGCAGCCGAGCAAGACCGCCAAACCGATCGCGCTCTTCCAAACCAGCTCTTCATGAAAGAAATCGCGTCGAATGCGAAACGCTCCAAGTGCAAACACGAAGAGCCCGAAGATCGCGGCCACGAAGTAACCAAAGGCGTCCTTTTCGGAGAGGGCATAGCGCTTCATCCAGCGACCGCTGAGCGCGGTGGCGAACCCGAGGCCTGCGCCAAGCGCCGCACAGAACACGCCATAGGCAAAGGGGCCGTACAGAAATACCCGGACACCCGTGGCGCCCGCCGACGAGAACAAAATCGCGAAGGCCTCGGCGAGCCCAATCAGCATCCCCGCAAGAACGCCTGCGCTGAACCCGACCGAAAGCCCCCTCCACGGATTCGGCCATGCCTCGCGCGGCGCTTTCTCGATCGCGTCGGCCGCAAGCTTCTCGCGATCGGCGTCTTCGACCCGGATCTTGGGGTCGTACCCCGACTTCCGCATCAGAAAAATGACGCCGCCGAAAGCCGACACGAACATCTCACAAGCAAAGCCGAGCGTTGGAATCAGAACGGCGACCGCAAGCGGTAAGCCGACCGCAGGAGACGTGTAGAGCGCAACCGCGGCTGCCTCGCGGAGGCCGATGCCGTTGATCGACGCCGGGATCAACGTCGCGAGGATCTGAAGCGACGATGCGAAGAACACTTCACCGAGGGTCAGCTCGACCCCGAGCGCACGAGCCGCGCACACGTAGATGAGATTGTTGAAGGCATGCGTGCCGACGCCAAGAACGGCCGCCTGGATGAGCAATCCCGCCTTGCCGCGGTACGCACCTACCGCGTCGATCAGAGTCTGAATGCGCCCGCGAATTCCATCAGGCATGAAGCGCGCCAAGAACAGAAAGAGCTGCGGCTGCGCCAAGAACACGAGGCCGACGACGATGATCCCCAGGAACACCGCATTGACGAGCAACACCCCGTCGGTGCCGATGAAGCGCATGCCGAAGATGCTTCCGAGCATCACGACGACACCGAACGCGAGCTGCCCGAGGATCATCTCGACCCCAATGGTGGCGGTTGCGCGTGCGGTCTTGCCGGTGTGTTTAGCGACGTCGTAGATACGCCAGCCGCCGAACCCGGTGAACCCGCCTGGCGTGAAAGCCCCCCAAAACCGGGCGATCATGATCGAGCCGCCCAAGAAGCGCCAAGGCGCGAAAATCCCCTGCCCCACCAAGAGACGCTGCCACCGCACGGTGCTGAACCCGATGGCGATGAGCTGCATGCCGATGGCCGCCGCGACCCAGGCCCAATGGAGATCAGTCAGGCGACTGAGGAGATCCTCCGCCCCATCGCGCTGGATCACCTTGCGGAAGATGAAGGCCACCATGCCGACCGAGAAGACGACTTTCAGCAGAAAGAAAGCGATCTTTTTAGGATTCGAGCGCACGTGCCTCCTGCCGGCTGCCGTAACTGGTGCACGCTAAAGGGTCAAATTGGCGACTCCCACATCCACGCACCGCGCTTAGTTGCGCCTTGGGGCCGCGGTTGGTAGCGACGCACCATGCGAGACTACGCCGCCACGCGATCCGGGCTTTGGGCCCTGTTGTTCATCTTTGCTTGTGAGGGCGAAAAGGCTGCTCCCGTCGAAGCGCCTCTCGCCGCGGCGCAAGCACCCGAAGCGACCCTGGACGAGAAGCCAGTCGCGAAACCTCCGACCTCGCAAGCGTTACCGGACGCGCTCCCGAACGGGTTGTTGCTTGCCTACTCACAGTTCGACGTCGTGGACGGTAAGGCGACCGCGAAGCCCGGCCCTGCGCGCTTGGAGATCCTGACGCGAGAAGGGGGCGAGTGGACGATCAGGGTGATCGAAGATCCGCAAAGCAACGTGTTTCACAAGGCGATGCTGTTGAAGCCCCGCGGTCAGGCGCCGGGGTTCCTCACCCTCGGCGGATCGGGGGCGTACGTGAAGCTCTGGCGTCCGGAGAAGGGCAAGCTCGAGCCCAGCACCTTGTGGCACGCGGAGTTCGGCGGGAAGTTTGATCGGATGCGTGACGCAGAAGTAGCTGACCTCTACGGAGACGGCACGCCGGACATCGCGGTGGCGACGCACGACCAGGGCGTCGTGGCGATTCTTCGTCAGCGTCCGAACAACAAATGGAAGGTCGAGCGCATCGACGAAAAGAAGGATACGTTCGTGCACGAGATCGAGATCGGCGACCTCGATAGCGACGGGGTGCTCGAGGTGTATGCAACGCCGAGCGACCCCAACAAGCTCGACGCCGAGGCGCAACACGGCAAGGTCGTCCGCTACGTGCCGAAAAGGAAGCAAGGTCCCACGGTGGTGGCGGATCTCGGCAACCGACATGCGAAAGAGATCTACGTG
>Ga0255057_10002205_pt1 | contig 10594 bp, 15 predicted proteins | sample Cases_109_6_MG_FD_189022 | JGI IMG/M metagenome (GOLD analysis project Ga0255057, IMG submission 189022) | Seawater microbial communities from Amundsen Gulf, Northwest Territories, Canada - Cases_109_6 | ecosystem: Environmental > Aquatic > Marine > Gulf | place: Canada: Northwest Territories... | reverse complement strand
GGGTGACGCCAAGTCGCTGATCACCCATCCGGCGACCACCACCCACCAGCGTATCCCGGCGCCGGATCGGGCCGAGCTCGGCATCACCGAGGGGCTGCTGCGGATCTCGGTCGGGCTCGAGGACGTAGAGGATGTGAAGGAGGATCTGGCCCAGGCCCTGGAGGCTTAAAGGGGGCTCGGTTCAGTTTTCCGCCGCGAGCCGGGCGGCCTGATCGCCGAGGCCGCGGATCAGCGTCTCGACGCCGTCGTTCTTGATCACCGCGCCGTATTCCGAGCGCTTGAGCGCCAGTTCGCTGAACTTGCCGTCGAGGAAGACGTCGACCACGCGCCAGCCAACCTTTGAGTCCCCTGGGCCGGCCTTGAGCAGGTAGTCGATCGCCACCGCCTCGCCGTCGCTCTTGACCAGGTGGTTGCGCACCAGGACCGTCTCGCGCCGCCCGCGCTGTTCGCCCAGGACCTCGAAGCGCTCGCCGCCGTAGCCGTCGAACCGGGCGGCATAGGTCGCGATGCTGGTATTGCCGAAGGCCGCGACGAACCGCGCGCGCAGGGCCGCGTCCCAGGCGCGCCAGTGTTTACCGGCCGATATCCGGGCCATCAGGGGGAAGTCGAAGGCCGCCGACAGCACCGGCGCCAGGCGCTCGTAGCGGCCTTGGAAGCCCAGCGCGTCGGCCTCCCGCATGACCTCGATCAGCGCCGTGTTGAGCCGTTCGACGACCTCCGTGGGCGTCGGTCCGGCCGCCCGCGCGGCGCCGGCGCCAAGGACCGCAACGCAGAGCAGCAAGGACGCCGCAAGCACGCGGGAAACCAACAAGACCTCCGCGGGATTGGATCGTTTTTAGCGGGATTTAGTATAACACGGCATCCCCGTTCTGTCGCGCCGAGGCGGGCCAGGGGCGCCCCGGCGCGCCCCGGCGCGACAGAGCGATACGCCTGCGGGAAATGACCGCGCCGCGCGCCCGTCCCGGACCGGGAATCATGAAAATTCGGCCGATACCAACCGCGCCCTTGACCGCGCGGCCTTGGCCCGGCGTCTATAGGGGCGGTTGGAATTCTCCGGCCGTAGCGGGAACCGGGAGCGACCCTTTGGCCTACGCCAGCTTGCGCGACTTCATCGCCCGGCTCGAAGCCGAGGGCCGGCTGGTGCGGGTGAGCGCGCCGGTTTCGCCGGATCTCGAAATGACCGAAATTCAGACCCGGCTGCTGGCCGAAGGCGGCCCGGCGGTGATCTTCGAAAACGTCCGGCGCGCGGACGGCACGGCCTATCCCATGCCGGTGCTGGCCAACCTGTTCGGCACGGTCGAGCGGGTCGCCTGGGGCATGGGGCGCGAACCCTTTGAATTGCGCGAGATCGGCGAGACCCTGGCGGTCCTGCGTCAGCCCGAGCCGCCGGCGGGCCTGCGCGATGCCTGGGACAAGCTACCCCTGCTCAAGACCGCGATGACCATGCGCCCCAAGACCGTGCGCGCCGCGCCCTGTCAGGAAGTGATCCTCACCGGCGATGACATCGATCTGGGCGCCTTGCCGGTGCAGACCTGCTGGCCCGGCGAGCCGGCGCCGCTGATCACCTGGCCGCTGGTGGTGACCCAGGGACCGAGCGCGGGCTCGGCCGAGGCGCGCCGCGAGGACGACTTCAACTTGGGCATCTACCGCATGCAGGTGCTGGGCAAGAACCGGACCCTGATGCGTTGGCTCAAACACCGCGGCGGCGCCCAGCACCACGCGCGCTGGAAACAGGAAAAGGTCGCGCCGCTGCCGGTGGCGGCCGTGATCGGCGCCGACCCGGGCACCATCATCGCCGCCGTCACCCCGGTGCCCGAGACGCTCTCGGAGTATCACTTCGCCGGCCTGCTGCGCGGCCGGCGGGTCGATCTGGTCGACTGCAAGACCGTGCCGCTCAAGGTCCCGGCCCAGGCCGAGATCGTGCTCGAGGGCCATGTCTCGCTCGAGGACTATGGCGACGAGGGGCCCTACGGCGACCACACCGGCTACTACAACGCGGTCGAGCCATTTCCGGTATTCACGGTGAGCGCGATCACCATGCGCCGCGAGCCGATCTATCTGACCACCTTCACCGGGCGGCCGCCGGACGAACCCTCGATCCTGGGCGAGGCTTTGAACGAGGTCTTCGTGCCGCTGTTGCAGCAGCAGTTCCCGGAGATCGTCGATTTCTGGCTGCCGCCGGAGGGCTGCAGCTACCGGGTCGCGGTGGTCTCGATCAAGAAGGCCTACCCGGGTCACGCCAAGCGGGTGATGATGGCGGTGTGGTCCTACCTGCGCCAGTTCATGTACACGAAGTGGGTGATCGTGGTTGACGACGACATCGACGCGCGCGACTGGAAGCAGGTGGTCTGGGCGATCTCGACCCGCATGGACCCGGCGCGCGACATCACGCTCGTGGAGAACACGCCGATCGACTACCTCGACTTCGCGAGCCCCGAAAGCGGCTTGGGCTCCAAGATCGGCCTTGACGCCACCAACAAATGGCCGCCCGAGACCAAACGCGAATGGGGCCGCGAGATCCGCATGTCCGATGAGGTGATCGAGAAGGTCGATGGGATGTGGACGGAACTCGGATTGCCGGGCACGGGCAAGAGTATTTGGAAGTGACCTGACCCATGCTCCCCGACGCCCCTGTTTTTGCCGTGTTTCTGGCCGCCGTGGTGACGCTGACCGTCACGCCGGGGCCGGACATGATTTATGTCGCCTCGCGGGCACTGGGGCAGGGCCGGGCGGCCGGGGTGTTGTCGACTTTCGGGGTGATCGCGGGCACCTTCGTGAATTTGGGCCTGGCGGCGCTGCGCATCGCCTTGCCCGGGGACCGCTAAGATGGAATTGTCCCGCCATGGATGACGTTTCGATTCGAATTGAAGAGATCTACGTGCCGACCAAGCGGCGCGCCGATATCGACCCGACGCGGGTCGATGCGCTGGCCGAAAGCATCCTGGAACAGGGCCTCGATGTGCCGATCTCGGTGCGCGCGGGCAAGGGGCGCTACGTCCTGGTCGCCGGACTGCAGCGGCTCGAGGCGATGAGGGCGCTGGGCGAGGAATCCATCACCGCGATCGTGGTCGGCCCGCCCCAGCACTGACCGTTCAAGGCAGGATTGTTTCAGGTGCCGCGGCCAAGCCAGATGGTTCGGCTTGGCGGAAGCTCGATCGGGCCATCAAGGGTTTTGAAGCCACATTTTTTCCAGAACTTGATGGCGCCCGGGTTCCGGGCGTTCGCACCTACATGCACAGTTGTGGCGCCGAGTTCCCGGGCTCTGCCGAGCCACAGATTTAGCAGCATGGGACCAATCCCCCGCCCTTGGATTCTTGGCAAGAGGTTCATGTGGAGATGGGCCGGGTAAGCCCTTGCGAGTTCCTCCGGCGTTGGTTCCGGATGATGGATCATGAAACTCCGGCGTTGGTCGGCGCTCCAATCGGCGGGCGAGTCTTGGTTTGGCTCGGCATAGATCGCGCGCAATGCCGGCCACCATTGGTCCTCCAAAAGGCGCTCGAAGGAGAGCGTATCCAGGGCGCCGACGATAAACCCCGCGACACCGAGGGCATCCACGGCCACAAAACACAGATCGGGCGCAAGTTTCAGATACGGGGCTGAATAAATATGCCCCATCATCTTGGGATCGTCATAGAGGTGGCTTGCGTCGGCTCCGAGGTGGCCGGTGGCCAGCGAAACCGCGTAGAAGCGATCCAGATCGTCTTTATCGGCAGCTCGAAACGTTACCATCCCGATCCGGTCCCGAGTCAGCGCGCCGCCGCCATTTCCGCGCGCAGGGCGCCCAGGTGTTTCGCGAACAGCAGGAGCTGGTCGGCCTGACGCGCGATCCGCGCCTGGATGTCGGGATCGGTGACGGCGTAGAGGCCGTCTTCACCCGGCTCGCCGGCAAAGTCCGCCTCCTGGGTGCAGACTTGGGTCGGGATCGCGATGCCGAGCAGGCCGCGCACCACGATCCGCAGAGGATCGACCGCCTGGGTCGACCGGCCGCCGTGGCTGGCCAGCGCCACCGGCCGGTAGCGCACATCGCGCAGCATCAGGTGGTCGAGCGTGTTCTTGAGCACGCCGGAATAGCTGTTGTGGTAGACCGGCGAGGCGAGCAGGTAGGCGTCCGCCGCCTCGGCCAAACGGAACAGCCGCGCGGCCGCCGGGTCCGGGTGCTCGCCGCGCTTGGCGCGCAGCTCCGGCGTCATCGGCGGCAACGGCGTCGCGCGCAAATCCAGGGTCTCGACCCGCGCGCCGCGTTCCACAAGCGCCCGGATCACCGCCTCGGCCAAGCCGCGGGTATAGGACGGCGCGCGCGGGCTGCCGAGGATGGCGACGACGTTTATGGACTCTGACATGGGCCTGACTTAAGGAATGCCGGCCCGCCGCGCAAGCACCGGGGGCAGAGGGCGGTCCCGGTCTCGGTTTGAAATTTGGCCCGCCGAAAGCAAGAAGCGGGCCCGTTTGTCGGCTATTAGGGGAAGAGCGGAAGCCTGCGGGGCACCCCTGAACAGCCGTTCTTAGCCAGTAGGCGACATGGCGTAATTGCGGCGGCCGCTCTCCTGGGGCGTTTGAGGGAAGCGGTGCCTGCGTGGCGCGAGATCAATCATTGTTCCAAGGCCCATTTCTCGAAAGCCGCCAGGGTTTCGGCGTCGGGTGGATAGGTGCCGGCGAGCGGCGCGCCGGCACCGACCCGCTGTTGAATGAAAGCCTCGAGTTGTTCCTGTCGTGCCCCATCCCGGGCCAGTTCGACCGTCAACTCCGGCGGAAACACCACGACCCCGTCTTCGTCACCGAACAATATGTCGCCCGGAAACACCGCCGCGCCGCCGCACGCCACGGGCACCTGGGTTTCCGACGCGTAGTGGTCAACATGGCTGTTGCGCGCCGCGCGGGCGGCGCAAAACACGGGGAATCCCAGGTCCATCATGGCGGATGTATCGCGCATGCCGCCATCGGTGACGACGGCGGCGGCGCCGCGCGCCTTCAACCGGGTCACCAGGATATCGCCCAGCGTACCCGAATTAGTGACGCCCCTGGCATCGATCACCAGAACACCGCCAGGCGGGCAGTCCTCGACGGCGCTGCGCTGGGGATACGCCGGCGACTTCACCTGGTCCAGGTCCATCTTGTCTTCACGCATCGGGATCAGGCGCAATGTGTAGGCGACACCAACAAAACGCGGCGTGCCGGGTGTGATGGGGTGCACGCCGGCAATGAACGTGCTCGGCATGCCGCGTTTCAACAACTGTGTCGTCAGGGTGCCCGTCGATAGGGTCCCGATGATCTTTATGGCGTCTTCAAGGTCACTCACGTTATTTCCCCCCAATTCCGAAGTCCGGTAAATTCAACCCGTTCTCGCGGGCACATTCAATGGCCTCGTCATAGCCGGCGTCGGCATGGCGCATGAGCCCTATCGCCGGATCATTCCACAACACCCGGCCAATACGTTGGCCGCCGCCTCCGTGCCGTCGCAACAGAATACCAGTGAATGTCGGCTTTCGGGGGTAGAGCAGAAGTCGATTTCGGGCGATCGGATGTCTCTTCCTAGCCGTAACCGGAAGTTAGCACTGCCTGAATTTGCCGAACGTTGGTTGATTACCACGACGAGTGGACCGCCAAATGATGCTGGAAACGGAATGTCTGTTCTTGGGGTCTAGTCCGCTCCGTAGTGCGTGGCGAGGTAATCGAGGACCAGCTTCCGATCTTCCAGGTCCAGGGGTTCCATCTCCTGTTCCTCCACCATCCACACCAGGGTCTCGTCCCAAGAGTCCCGATTCAGGCCCTGCTGCTTGACAATGGCCAGCGAATGGCACGCCTGGCAGGTATAGAATACTTCCTCTCGACCCAGCCCCACGGGCAGTCCCTGCCAGTCCTCCTCGTCAACGCCGAACTGGGTGGCCAGATAATTGAGCACCTGCCGTCGCGCCCACGGCTCCATCTGGTGCATCTTGTTTTTCTCGACCATCCAGTCGAGGAGCTTGTCCCATTCGTCCCGCGACATGCGTTGCTGGACGAATTGATTCAGGGAATGACAGGCGGTGCAGTTGAAATAGACCGCGGCCCGCCCCGGGCTCTCGGGAAGGCCGCCGTAGTCCTCGGCGTGATCCTTCCCGGTCGAAGCCCAGTCGGCAGCCAGCGCGGCTGAGGAGAGAAATCCCCAGCCGGCCAGCATCGCCGCGACGATCGCGGCTGGTAGGAACAACCTTGTCAACGTCAGGACGCGTACACCGAAATCCGGTGCATTGAGTTGTTCATGTAGCCCTTGGGGTTCCAAGCGATGGCGAAGGGCTGCATGCGGTCCTGGTCGTCCGTGGCCCGGGCCCAGATTTCGTAGTAACCCTCTTGGGGCAGGCTCACCGTTTGCGAGAACCGCTGCCAGGCGTAGGGGTTGGGCGGCGGGTCAAGTTTGGCCTGGATCCAGGTGACGCCGAAGTCGATCGAGAGGTCCAGTGCCTTGACCGTGTTGTCGCCGGCCCAGGCATGCCCCTGCACCGACACCGAACGCTCGCCCTTGGGCAACCTGATGCCGCTCTCGGGCGAGGTGATCAGCGATTTGACCACCATTGACTCAATCAACACCATGGACTTTTTGTCCACCTTGGTGCCGGCGGCCACCGGGTGCGGAGGCAGCCGATAGGCGGCGCCGGTCATCTTCGTGCCGTCGTGCACCACGTCGCGGAGCTGCATGCGGTTAAACCACTTGTGCGAGAACGAGCCCGGCCACCCTGGAATGTGAAGTCTTAAGGGCGCCCCGTTCATGGGATGGATCGGCTCCCCATTCATGGCGAAGGTGATGAGGTTATTCGAATCCATAGCTTTCTCGATCGGAACCCCCCTGGAGATCGGCAGCTTGTCGGGATTTCCCGACAAGTGTGCGTCCGCACGGTCGGCTTCGACCCCGACACGATCACGATCGTGGGGAGTGGCTTTTATCCCAAAAATTGGTCCACCGACCCGGCCGTCACTCTGGGCGGCGTGCCACTTTACGTGACGGAAGCGACCGAAACGGAGATCGTGGCGGATTGCCCACCGGAGGAGCCACTGGACCCGATGTCCGGCCCGTTTTGCGCGGACGGAGATTTCCTGCTCGTCGTTACGCCGGATGGTGGCTTCGGCGACGATGACGATGACAAAGGCGACTCGATTGTTGCCAACTACGACCTGACCATCGGCGCTGTCGGGCCGGACGGACTGGACGGACCGAAGGGCGACAAGGGCGACCAAGGCATCCCGGGCGTCCAAGGACCGAAAGGTGACACGGCAGACCAAGGCATCCAAGGCATCCAAGGCGTGAAAGGCGACAAGGGTGACCCTGGCGACAAGGGCGACACCGGGGCTCCGGGGACCGGTGATATTCAGCAGGTCGTCAGATCTCAGGTCGATGTCAATCGGAGGGGTTCGGCAACTGGCGCGTCGAAGATATTCACCATGACAGGAAATTTCTGTGCGTTAGACAAGATCGAATTTAGGGGGCCACCAGTTGGCAGTGAGGGTTACACCGGTAACACTTGTGGAATCACAGGCCAGCCGGGCGGGTTTTGGACGATGACGGCTTTTGCCGCCGGTGAGAATTATACGCTGTGCCGGGCGGTCTGTTTTTGAGCGCCAGTCAAAGTTGTGGAAGCAGCGGAGCTCAATAGTGGTTATTGGGTAGGAGTGGTTAAGTGGGTGCATCTATTATGTTTTATATCCCCATAACTCCCTGAACGCGCCCAACTGACCCAACGTCGCACGTACGACCCAAACCGGGGGGAGGCAACGGCCTCCCCCCGAAACCCCAAATAGCCGGAGGCAGCCATGTTCAAGCGCATGACGACCCCATTCAACCGGACCGCCCTGGCCTCGTCGATGGTCCTGGCCCTGACCCTCGCAGCCGCCGCCGGCGCCAAGGCCGGCACCACAGCCGAGGCCTCGGCGGAACGCGCCATCGACGTCACCATCGAGGCCGGCCCCGAGGGCGACCGGGTCACTTACTCGGCGCCCGGCGCCCGGCTCGACCGGATTTTGCGCGCCCTCGCCGAGGCGGCTGGCTTCAAACTCGCCATCCGGGGCGACCTTTCCCGGCCGGCGCAGGCCACCCGGATGTCCACCGTGCCGCTCGACCGCGCCATCCGGCGCCTGGCCGGCAACACCTCGATGGTGATGATCTTCGATCCCGAAAGCAGCGGCAGCCGGCGCGTCGCCGAGGTCCGGCTCTACGCCCGGCCCTAGGCTTGACTGGAATTGGCCGGCGGCGCGGGTTCGGGTTTCAGGCTGCCTCCTGACCGTCCCCGCCGCCGGTCGATAGCCGGGCGGAGGCCCTCAGCCTCCCCCGGCTTTTCTCTCGCGCGAAGCCCAGCGAAGACTGCCGACGTTCCGGGCATTGTATCGGCAGTAATTCAGACCGTGCCACTACCGCGGCGGAGCGGGCGACCACCCCCCCCCTGCCCTCACGGGTAGTCGCAGCGATCGCCGGTTATTTCGACGAAGCCGCGCTTGGTGCCCTCGACCACGCTGTAGAGGTATTCCTTGTCCTTGACGATCACCGAGGTGTGGATCGGCAGTTTGCCCTTGCGGACCGTGGTCTTGCCGCCGAGCTGGACCAGGCGCAGGGTGACCGCCTGGGCCGGGTCGAACCACGCCTCGATCTGGCCGTCCGCGTTGCGCGCGGATTCGCCGAGCGCGGTGATGATGATGGCGTTCTTGGCGAAGCTGACCGAATCGTTGGCGCTCTGGGAAATCGGCGTGCGCACCACGAAGCGCTTGGTCACCGGCTTGTCGTCGCAGGTGCGGTCCTTGCCGGCGGAGTCGATCAGGAACGCCAGCCGATCCTGGCCGACACCGGCCGCCAGCTTCTCCCGGACCCGGCCCATGAGCGCCGCCACCTCGCCGGCGGGCACGTCGCGCTGGTAGGCGAGCTTGGCGTCCTTCAGACGCCGCTCGCTGAGGATCAGTCCGGCCTGAACATCGGTATTCTCGCGCTCCAGCTCCTGAACCCGCTCGTCCAGCTTGGTCACGGTCAGGGTCAGCTCGTCGACTTCGCGCTCGGCCAGGCTGGAGCCGGTCTGATAGGCGACCATCCCGGCGGCGATAATCGCGCCGATACCAAGCAGCCAACGAATCACCGTGCGGCGCTGTTGGCGGCGCCGGCGGCCTTGGGGGTCGCTAAAACCGAATGTCATGAGCCTTCGAAATCCTTTCGTCCGCCAAGCCTAATCAAGATGGGCGCGCGCGAAAAGGGCCTGATACCAATGATCCTTAATAATGACCCATAGAGACCGCGCGGGCGTTTTGTCCCGCCCCGGAATTGGGATATAAGGGATAATATCGAACCGCCAAGGGGTGGGATCATGGCTCGACACGATCACGATCACGGCGCGCCGCCGTCGGACACCGCGCTCCGGGTCAAGGCGCTGGAATCCCTGCTGATCGAGAAGGGCCTGGTCGACCCGGCCGCGCTCGATGCCCTCATCGACACTTACGAGAACAAGGTCGGCCCGCGCAATGGCGCCGCGGTGGTGGCCCGCGCCTGGTCCGATCCGGCCTACAAGGCCCGGCTGATGGACGACGCCACCGCCGCCATCGCCGAGCTCGGCTTCACCGGGCGCCAGGGCGAGCACATGGTGGCGGTGGAGAACACGGCCCGGGTCCACAACGTGGTCGTCTGCACGCTGTGCTCCTGCTACCCCTGGACCGTCCTCGGCCTGCCGCCGGTTTGGTACAAAGCCTCGCCCTACCGCGCGCGCGTGGTCAAGGAGCCGCGCGCGGTGCTGGCCGAGTTCGGCGTCACCCTTCCCGAGCAGGTCGAGATGCGGGTCTGGGACAGCACCGCCGAGATCCGCTACCTGGTATTGCCCCAACGCCCGGCGGGCAGCGACGGCCTGGACGAGGCGGAACTCGCCGAGCTGGTGACCCGGAATTCCATGATCGGCACCGGCCTGGCGCGAACCCCCGGGGCGTTGCGCGCCAAGACGGAGGCGGCGGAATGAACGGCGCTCACGACATGGGCGGCATGGACGGCTTCGGTCCCGTCGAGATCGAAAAGAACGAACCCTTGTTCCACGCCGAATGGGAGCGCCGCGCCATGGCGCTCACCGTGGCCATGGGCGCCCATGGCCTCTGGAACATCGACATGTCGCGCTATGCGCGCGAGAACCGGGACCCGCTCGGTTATCTCGCCGACAGCTACTACGAACGCTGGCTCTACGGGCTCGAGGTGCTGCTCGAGCGGAATGGCCTGGTAACCCGCGACGAAATTGTGGCGCGCATGCAGGCCTTGGTGGAGCCCGGGTCGTGACCTCCGCCCGTGGTAGACGATGAACGGCATCCACGGCATGGACGGCTTCGGCGTGACCGTGCAGGAGCCGAATGAACCCGTATTCCATCAAGCTTGGGAGGGCCGGGTTTTCGCCCTAAGTTCCGCCATGGGCTTCATGATGCCATTCTCCATCGACCAATTCCGCTACATGCGCGAACAGATCGATCCAATCACCTATCTCAAAGCCAGCTACTACGAGCACTGGCTGATCGTCCTGGAGCGCCAGCTCGACCAGACCGGTCTGGTGACCCGCGACGAAATTGCGGCGCGCATGGGCGAGCTCGCCGAAAGAGGAGCATGATGCCAATACTC
>Ga0255057_10002203_pt1 | contig 10596 bp, 11 predicted proteins | sample Cases_109_6_MG_FD_189022 | JGI IMG/M metagenome (GOLD analysis project Ga0255057, IMG submission 189022) | Seawater microbial communities from Amundsen Gulf, Northwest Territories, Canada - Cases_109_6 | ecosystem: Environmental > Aquatic > Marine > Gulf | place: Canada: Northwest Territories... | reverse complement strand
AGCCCGGAGGGCGAGCCCGTGAAATCGCCCACCTTCCTGGCCGACGACCTCGCCGGCCTGCACGCGGCCCTCGCCACCCTGGCCGCCTTGCGCCACCGCGACGCCAGCGGCGAGGGTCAACACGTAGACGTGTCGCTTCTGGACAGCATGTGGTTCCAGTCCACCGGCTACCTCATGTTGGGCGCGCTCGGCGTGGATCTCCCGCGACTGGGCAACGAGTTCCGCATCGCGGCTCCCGCGAACAGCTACCGCTGCCACGACGGCCGCATGATGGCGGGTGTGCTGCTCGACTCGCACTGGAAACGACTCGCCAGCTGCCTGGGTCGGCCCGAGCTGGCAGAGCATCCGGACTTCGCCAGCGCGCCCGCGCGACTGGCGCGTCGAGAAGAGGTCGACGCGATGCTGGCCGACTGGGCGGGCGAGCGCAGCGTGGAGACAGCCGTGGCCGAGCTCACGGCAGCCGGCGTGCCCGCCGCGCCCGTGCGCAGCTATGCCGACGCAGCGCGTGACCCGCTGGTCGAGGCCCGGGACATGCTCCAGGAGGTGCCCCAGGCCGACGGGCGCCCGGCGCCGGTCACGGGCCCGGCGGCCAAATTCTCGCGCACCCCCACCCGGGTGCGCTCCGGGGCCCCCGCCCTCGGCGCCCACACGGACGAGATCCTGGCGGAGCTGGGGCTCTCGCTGGAAGCCCAGCGACGCCTCCGCGACGTGGGAGCGATCTAGCGCCGGTTATCGGCCGGCTGCGCCGCCCTGCCGGCACGGCAACCCTTCGGGTTGCCTCGGCGGCCGGTTATCGGCCGGCTGCGCCGCCCTGCCGGCACGGCAACCCTTCGGGTTGCCTCGGCGGCCGGTTATCGGCCGGCTGCGCCGCCCTGCCGGCACGGCAACCCTTCGGGTTGCCTTTGGCATCCCGACCTCGCATTGACCGGGCGCTGGGGGTCGGTCAAGATCCGTGCCGTCGGAGATTCCAACCCACGAGAGGGAACGATCATGGCCGAGATCAAGGGCAGCAAGACCCACCAGAACCTGAAGGACGCTTTCGCCGGCGAATCCCAGGCGAACCGCCGCTATCTCTACTTCGCCAGGCAAGCAGACATCGAGGGCTACCCCGACGTGGGGGGCCTGTTTCGCGACACCGCCGAGGCCGAGACGGGCCACGCGCACGGCCACCTCGACTATTTGAAGAGTGCCGGCGACCCGGCCACCGACAAGCCGATCGGCACGACCGACAAGAACCTCGTGGCCGCCGTGGCCGGCGAGACCTACGAGTACACGGAGATGTACCCGGGCATGGCGAAGACGGCGCGCGACGAGAGCTTTGCCGACGTGGCCGAGTGGTTCGAGACTCTCGCCAAGGCCGAGAAGTCCCACGCGGGCCGCTTCCAGAAGGCACTGGACGGGCTCGAGACCCTCTGAGAGCTGCCGCGAGCGCGGGCGGAGCAGCACCTCCGTCCGCGCCGCGCGCTTGCCCAGGAAGGTTCCCCCGCCTTGCCGTTGAAGCCTCCGCGGCCGCGCCGATGAAGGTTCCCCCGCCGGAGCACGCCTCCGACGAGCTCGGCTACGACCACCCCGCCTACTCCGACCCGACGTCGCTAGAACGGGAGCTGCGGCGCGTTGGCGAGATCTGTCATCAGTGCCGGCGCTGCCTGCCTCTCTGCCCCGCCTTTCCGAAGCTCTTCGATCTGGTCGACGCCACCGAGGACGAGATCGCAGGCGTCACGAATCAGGGCTTCGAGGCCGTAAACGAGCTCTGCTTCCACTGCAAGCTCTGCTACAACCACTGCCCCTACACGCCCCCGCACGAGTGGGACGTCGATTTCCCCGCACTGATGCGCCGCCAGCAGCTGACCCGAGCACGGCGCGACGGCATTCCCCTGCTGCGCCGGCTCACGACACGCACCGACCTGATCGGCAAGCTGAGCTCGCTGGCGCCGGGGCTGATGAATTTCGCCAACCGCAACCGCCTCTCGCGCACCCTGATGGAGAAGACCGTCGGAATCCACCGCGATTGGGTGCAACCCCGCTACATGCGCGAGACGGCCCGGCGTTGGTGGCGGCGCCGCGGCCCGCTGGCGGAAGGCGTCAACGGGCACGTGGCCTTCTTCACGACCTGCAGCGTCAACTACAGCGAGCCGAGCACCGCCCGCGCGGCGGTGGAGGTGCTCGAGCGCAGCCAGGTGCGCGTGGACGTCGTCTACGAGCGCTGCTGCGGCATGCCCTTCACCGACACCGGGGAGCTCGACCGCGCCCGCGCTCACGCGGAGGCGAACGTCGCAGACCTGCTGCCGCTGGTCGAGCAGGGTGCGACGGTGGTCGCCCCCGGGCCCTCCTGCTCGCTGATGCTCAAGAAGGAGTATCCGAAGCTGCTCGGCACCGAAGCCGCCGCGCGCGTGGCGGCCGCGACCCAGGATCTGATGGAGTATCTCTATCACCTGGCCCGCGCCAAAAAACTCGACCGCAGCTTCGCAGCGCCGCTGGGAAGGGTGGCCTACCACGCGCCCTGCCACCTGCGTGCCCAGAACATCGGCTTTCGCGCCCGAGATCTGCTGAAGCTGGCGGGGGCCGAGGTGACCCTGGTGGACGCGTGTTCGGGGGTGGACGGCACCTGGGGCATGCAGGCACGCTTCCACGACGCCTCCATGAAGGTGGCGGCCGGCATGCTGCGCCGCATCGACGAGGCGGACTCGGAACAGGTGGCCACCGACTGCCCGCTCTCCGCCCTGCGCATCCGCGAGGGCTCGGGCCGCGAGGCGGTCCACCCGGTGGTGCTGCTTCACCGTGCCTACGGCCCGGCCGACGCATGAGGCCGATCGCCCTCGAGGAAGTGCTCCCCCTCGAGCCATACCGATCCGTGCGGCGCGCGTATCGCAATGCCGTGATCGCCCACAAGCGGCAGCGCAGACTCAGCGTTGGCGACAAGGTCACCCTCGTGTTCGAGGATCGCGAGACCCTGCGCTTCCAGATCCAGGAGATGCTGTGGATCGAGCGCATCTCCGACGAACGCAAGGTCCAGGACGAGATCGACGTCTACAACGAGCTGATGCCAGGCGAGAACGAGCTGTCGGCGACGCTCTTCATCGAGATCACCGAACTCCCCAACATCCGGCAGGAGCTGGACCGCTTGATCGGCCTCGACGAGCGGGTGTCGCTCATCCTGGGAGAGGATGCCGAGGCACTCGAGATCCCGGCGCGCTTTGACCCCAAGCAATCCGACGAGGAGCGCATCTCCGCCGTGCAGTACATCCGCTTCCCGCTGGGCGCGGAAGGCGCGGCTCGCTTCGTCGCCCCGCGCGTGCGCGCGCGGGTGCGCATCGACCATTCGCACTACCGGCACGAAGTCGAGATCCCGGAGCTCGAGCGACGCAGCCTGTGCGAGACCCTCTCCGGGGAGCCCGCCTCGCTGCTTCCCGAAGGCGCCGTCTCGGACGCCGATCCCAAGGCTCCCGAAGCGCTCTTCGAGAGCCGGAACTTCCGGGCCCTGCGCCTGCCACCGCCCGGCGCTGGCGTCGTGGTGGAGCCACTCGAGCCCGTGTCCTTCTTCGAAGCCGACCCCCAGCTCCAGGCCGAGGCCCTCGAGCTCGTGAAGCGCGCCGCCGCCTGGCTGCTGCGAGACCAGCAGAGCTGCCGCGTCTGGGCGGAGCTGGGCCGCGAGGGCAGCATCCTGCGCTGGCACATCCAGGCCCCGGGCTCCTGAAGCGCCTGGCTGGCGGCGCTTCCGCACGTGCTCCAAGGTCTGCGACGTGGCGCGCGTGTACGTGGACCTGGACGACGTGCTGTCGCAGACGATCCGCGGTCTGCTCGCGCTGCTCGAGCGCCAGCACGGCCGGAGAGTGAGCGAGGAGGAGGTGCGCCACTTCGACCTCGGTCACTCCTTCGGCCTGGGTCGCGAGGAGCTCGACGCCTTCATGCGCGAGGCCCACCGGCCGGCCGCGCTGGAGGCCCTGGAGCCGAGGCCCGGTGCCGCCCGGGCGCTCCGCAGCTGGGCGGAGGACGGCCATGACGTCTTCGTGATGACGGGCCGTCCGCCCTCGGCGGAAGCCCCTTCCCGGCGTTGGCTGCAGACGCACGACATCCCCCACACGAAGCTGGCCTGCGTAAACAAGTACGGCCGCGCCGACTGGTACGACGACGCTCCGGAGGCGCTCCCGCTCGACGCGCTCGCCGGCCTCGACTTCAGCCTGGCGGTGGAGGACTCCCTGGAGATGGCCATCCACCTGGCCGAGAGCTGTCAGCTCACCGTCGCGCTGATGGACCAGCCCTGGAACCGCGACGCGCGCGGCCTGCGCCCCGCCACCGCGGCACGCATCGTGCGCTGCCGAGGCTGGGAAGAGGTGCTGGCCAGGTTTCCGGAGCCGTGAGATCGCCGCCCGCCGGCCTGGCGCTGGCGCTGCTCCTGGTGGGGCTCCCGGACGCGGGCGCGGACGGCACCGGAACGTCCGACGCGGCCGCAGGGGATCCGGCACCGATCGTGATCGTGCTTTCCTGGGACGGAGTGCGCCACGACTACCCCGACTGGGCCGAGTTTCCGGCTCTCGGCCGCATCGAGCGCGAGGGCGCCCGGGCCGAGCGGCTGCTGCCGCCCTTCCCCTCGCTCACCTTCCCGGCCCACGTGACCCTCGCCACCGGCACCCATCCCGACCGTCATGGCATCGTGGCCAACAACTTCTGGGAGGGCGAGCGGCGCTACGACCACTCGGCCGACGCTTCCTGGATCCAGGCCGAGCCGATCTGGGCGGCCGCGGAGCGGCAGGGAGTGCGCAGCGCGGTCTTCTTCTGGGTCGGCTCGGAAACCGACTGGCGCGGCCGCGGGGCCAGCTACCGCAAGTCTCCCTTCGACTCGAAGATCGGCGAAGCCGAGAAGGTCGACCAGCTGCTGGCCTGGCTCGACCTGCCCGAGCCTCAGCGGCCCCGACTGCTGATGGCGTGGTGGCACGGCGCCGATCGCGTGGGGCACCGGCGAGGCCCGGAGCGCTCCTACATCGTGCCGCAGCTCGCCGATCAGGACGCACAGCTGGCACGCCTGCTCGAGGGCATCGACCGGCGCGGCCTGTGGCCGCGCACCACCCTATTCATTGTGAGCGACCACGGCATGACCCTGGCCACACACAAGCTCGACGCGGAGGCGACGCTCGAGTCGGCGGGGGTGGAGGCCAGGGTCGCTCGCGCGGGCGGAGCCGCCTACGTCTACCTGGCCGAACCCAGGGACGCAGCCCGGGCCGCTGCCGCCTTTCGAGCGCTCTCCGGGGTGACGGTCTACACACGCGAGGAGATTCCCGAGCAGCTGCGTGTGCGCCACGACAAGCGAACCGGCGACCTGATGCTGCTGGCCCAGCCCCCGGCCATGTTCGCGCGCGTGAATGCTGGCGAGCAGGTGCTGCTGGGCCTGGCGCGGCTGTTCGGCCGCGGCGCCGGCATGCACGGCTACCGGCCCGAGCACCCGGACATGGGCGGTGTCTTCCTGGCCCTGGGCCGCGGAGTAGCGCCGGGCACGCGCCTCGGAAGCGTACGCGCCATCGACGTCGCCCCCAGTGTGGCCGCGCTGCTGCGCATCGAGGCTCCCGCACAGGCCGAGGGCCGAGCTGTCTTCGAGCCGCTGGCCCCGTGAGCCGCCTCGAGATCCTCCCCGGCCTGGTGATTCCCGCGGCCGAGATCGAGGAATCGGCAAGCCGCGCCGGCGGTCCGGGCGGACAGCACGTGAACAAGACCAGCACCCGGGTCACGCTGCGCTGGAACGTCGAGACCTCCCAATGCCTCGACGAGGCCCAGCGCAGGCGCCTGCTGCGGCAACTGGAGGGCCGCATCACCCGCGCCGGCGACCTCGTGGTGCACGCGCGTCAACAGCGCAGCCGGGCGCGCAACCGCGAGCTCGCCCGCGAGCGGCTGGCGGAACTGGTGCGCGCAGGCCTGGCCCGGCGCCGCCACCGGGTGGCAACGCGTCCCAGCACGGGCGCCCGCAAGCGCCGGCTCGAAGCCAAGCGCCGGCGCAGCGACCTCAAGCGCGGCCGCCGCCAGCAGGAAGACTAGGGCGAGGACTGCTGCGGAGGGGCGTCGTCGGAGACCATGTTCACCATGGTGCGCACGACACGGCTGCGCGCCGCGCCGCCCACCAGCAGCTTGATCTCCTCGTAGAGCGTCGGGTCGTTGAGCAAGAGGCCGAGACTGCCCTCGCCGCGGTCGATCTTGCCGAGAATGCTGTTGAGGCGCGCGCCGGCCTCCAGCACCTGGAAGAGCACGTCCTGATCCGTGGCGTCGTCGTAGATCAGCGAGTGCAGGAAGCCGTCGCCGCGCTCCACCTCTCCCATCACATTGGCCAGCGACCCGACCGCGCGGTCCATGTTGGCCACCGCCGTGCCCTCGTAGGGCTCGTAGATCAGGGCGTGAAGCGCGCCGTCGCCCTGCTGCACCTCGCCGATGATGTCGCCGAAGCCCTGCATGGCCTGCGCGAGACCCTGCCCACCCTTCTTGGTCTGGAAGTCCTCGACGGTGTCGTTCAGGTTGCTCGCCAGCGTCTCGATCTGCTGCAGGGCGCGACTGCCGTGCTCCTCGATCGACCGGATCGTGTCGATGATCTGGGGCGCCTGGGACACGACCTGCGAGATGTCGAAGGGCTCCAGCGTGCGAATCTCCGCCCCGGGCTCCAGCGGCGGGCTCTCCAGCGTTCCAATCGCGATCTCCACGATCTGGTCGCCCAGCAGCCCGACCGTGCCGATGCGGGCCACCGAATCGGCGGTGATCCGCTCGTGCACCGCCTCGTCGATCTGGAGCGCCACGAGCACGGCGGGCTCGCCGTCTGGGCGGGTCGCCAGCTCGACCTTCTTCACCTGGCCCACCCGGGTGCCCGCCAGGCGCACCGCCGCCCCGGGGAGCAGGCCCTGCACGTTGGTGTAGTAGGCCTGCAGGTCGTAGCGAGCCCGGAACATGCCCTGTTCGGACGACAGGCTGAGGACGGTCACCGCGAAGGCGGCTCCCGCGGCCAGCACGAAGGCCCCTACCGTGAGGCTCAGGCGGCGGTCACGTTCCATCTTCTTGCCCTCCCGGACTGGAGCTGTCGGCCTCGTGATCCTCGTCTCGCATGCCAGCGAGGAAGTTCCGCAGCGCCGGATGCTCGGAGCTCCGGATGGCGTCGACGCTGCCCGCTTCAGCGATTCTACCGTCCTTCAGGAAGGCCACGCGATCCGAGATTTCGAAGCAGAGATCGAGCTCGTGGGTCACCACGACCGACGTCACGTGCAGGCGCTCCCGGAGCGAGCGGATCAGGTCGCCGACGCGGCGCTGGTTGGCGGGGTCGAGCCCGGTGGTGGGCTCGTCGTAGAGGATCAGGCGCGGCTCGAGAGCGATCCCCCTGGCCACCCCCACGCGCTTGCGCATGCCTCCTGACAGCTCCGACGGCATCAGCTTCTCGGCGCCCACCAGCCCCACCGCCTCCAGGCACTCAGCCACCCGCTGCAGGATGCGCTCCTCGTCCCAGTCGCGGTGCTCCCGCAGCGGATAGGCGATGTTCTCACGCACGCTCAACGAGTCGAAGAGCGCCGCACTCTGGAAGATCATCGACACGTTCTTGCGCACATCGATGTAGGCTTCCTCGGAGAAGTCGGTCACGTCCTGGCCTTCCACCAGGATGCGGCCCCGGTCGGGCTTGAGCAGGCCGATCACGTGCTTGAGGATCACCGACTTGCCGCTACCCGACCCCCCCAGGATGGTCGTGGTCGCGCCCTCCGGGATGATCAGGTCTGCACCCCGCAGCACCTGGGTTTCGCCAAAGGCCTTGTGGAGATCCCGCAGCTCGATGGCTGCGGCATTCGCGGCATCGGCCGCCACGGCTTCGCTCATAGCGCTAGCAGCAGCTTGGTGAGAAAGAAGTCCGCCACCAACACCGAGATCGAGGCGACCACCACCGCCGTGGTGGTCGCGCGCCCCACCCCCACGGTGCCTCCCGTGGTCTCGAAGCCCGAGAAGCAGCCCACCATGGCGATGATCCAACCGAAGGCGAAGGTCTTCACCAGGCCCGACAGCACGTCTTCCAGGGTCACGGCCCAGACGACGTTCTCCATGAAGAAGTTGGGGGTGATCCCGAACTGGCCGACGGCGATGATCAGGCCGCCGAAGATGCCCAGCACGTTGGCCAGAGCGGTGAGCATGGGCAGGGCCAGGGTGGCCGCGATCACGCGCGGCAACACGAGCTTCTGCACCGGGTCGGCTCCCAGGGAGCGAATCGCGTCGACCTGCTCCGTTACTTGCATGGCGCCGATCTCGGCGGTGATGCCGGCGCCCACCCGCCCGCCGACCATCAGGGCCGTGAGGATCGGGCCCAGCTCGCGGGCCAGCGCCAGGGCCACGACACCGCCCACGTAGAGCTTGGCCCCGAAGCGCTCCAGCGCGATGCCCGTCTGCAGCGCCATCACCATGCCGGTAAAGAGCGCCGTGATCAGCACGATGCTGGCCGAGCCCGCCCCGATGGACGCCAGCTGGCGCAGGGTCTCCCGCCAGGGGAAGCGACGCCGCCGCGCCGCCCGCAGGGTCGCGCCTACCAGCAGTGCGAAGCGCCCGCAGCGGTCGACCAGGTCGAGCACCCGGTCGCCCATGCGGGCGATGCCATCGCCCGGTCGCAGGCGGCGATCGCCCGGCGGCTCCTCGGCAGCCAGCGCGCTCAACCGGATCCCTCCGCATAGCGAGCACCCAGCTGGAAGCTCTGCCACCAGCGGTCGAAAGCCGCTTCGGCGTCGTCGGCCTGGCCGGACGCGGCGAGCACGAAGTCGAAGCTGCAGTCCTGCACCACCAGCGTCACCGTCTTGACTCGGACCGGGGCGGCGTCAGCGCCGGTCCGGAAGGTCTGCGTCCAGCCGCTGCGCCCGGCGATGGAGACCGGGCCGGCGGCTTGGAGGTGGCGCTCGTCGAGGCCGATCACCAGCTCGCGGGCCATGATCTGGGCCTCCGCCACCGGCTTCCCGCAGCGCGGCACCAGGCTCAGCGTGTCGCGTCCACCCACGGTGTCCCGCCGGAACGAGAGCGCAGCATCGTCGACCTTGACCCGCTGCCAGGTCGGGCCGGGGCCGGCGGGGGCGCCGATTCTGAAGTCATAGCGGTGGTCTCGGTAGCTACCGTCGACCCACGCGACGGAGCCCGAGCAGCCCACCCCTATCAGCCCCGCCAGGAGCCCGAGCCCCGCACGGCGCGCCCACATCGCGGACGAGGCTACCCCATTTCGGCCCTCAGTTGACGGTTCGCCACCCGGAGGTGTTGACGGCCGCTAACCCCCGACTGTCGAGGCCCCGGTTGACGGCGGCCGGCGCAGCGGGTACCCCGCGTCGCCATGGCGGCGAGACCCTCCCTGGTGCTGGCCAGCGCCTCTCCCCGGCGGCGGAAGCTGCTGGAGGAGGCCGGGGTGGCTTTCGAGGTGCTTCCGGCGGACCTGTCCGAGACGCCCCTGCCCGGAGAAGAGCCCGGCGCCCTCGCGCGGCGGCTGGCGGCCGAAAAGGCCCTGGCCGTGGCCCGCCGGTTGGGCGCAACACCGCCGCGCTTCGTGCTCGGCGCCGACACCATCGTGGTGTTGGACGAGGCGGTGCTCGGCAAGCCTCGGGATCCCGAGCATGCCGCCGAGCTACTCGGGCGCCTGCTGGGCCGCAGCCACCGGGTGCTGACGGGAGTGGCCGTGCTGGACACGGCGACCTGCACCCCAAGCGCAACGCTGGTGTGCTCCACCGTCGAGATGTGCGCTGCCAGCCAGGACGAGATCCTGCGCTACGTCGCCACCGGCGAATCGCTGGACAAGGCCGGCGCCTACGCGCTTCAGGGCCAGGGCCGGCGTTTCGTGCGCGCCGTGCACGGCAGCGAGAGCAACGTGATCGGCCTGCCCGTGGAGGAGACGCTGGCCCTGCTGGGCCAGGCGGGCTGGAGCCCAGATTGAGCGCCGAGATCGAGCAGCGCCTGGCCGCGGTTCGAGAGCGCATCTCCGGCGCGGCCCAGCGCGCCGGCCGCGACGCACAAGAGATCACGCTGGTGGGGGTCTCGAAGCGCCAACCGGCCGCACGCGTGGTGGAGGCCGTGGGCGCTGGGCTTGGGCACGTAGGCGAGAACTACGTGCAGGAGGCGCTGGCGAAGCAGGAAGAAGTTCGAGCGGCACTCGAAGTTATGGATGGAAAGCCCCCGACCTGGCACTTCATCGGCCACCTGCAACGCAACAAGGCCCGGGCCGCCGCCGAGGCCTTCGACTGGATCCAGAGCCTCGACCGCGTGTCGTTGGGCCGGGAGCTCGAGCAGCGGGCTGCGGCTGCGGGCAGGCGCCTGCGGCTGCTCGTGCAGGTGAACGTGAGCGGGGAGCCGCAGAAGGCCGGCATCGAGCCCCGGGCGCTGGACGAGCTGCTCGCCAGCAGCCGCGAATGGAGCCACCTCGAGCTGGCCGGACTGATGGTGATTCCGGCTGTGGGGGAGCTAGAGAGCACTCGGGCCTGCTTCGCGAAGCTGCGCGAGCTGCGCGACCGCCACCGCAGCCTGCCCGGCGGCGAGGCCCTGCACGAGCTCTCGATGGGAATGTCGGGCGACTTCGAGGTGGCCATCGAAGAGGGGGCTACGATCGTGCGAGTCGGCACCGCCATCTTC
>Ga0255057_10002202_pt1 | contig 10604 bp, 11 predicted proteins | sample Cases_109_6_MG_FD_189022 | JGI IMG/M metagenome (GOLD analysis project Ga0255057, IMG submission 189022) | Seawater microbial communities from Amundsen Gulf, Northwest Territories, Canada - Cases_109_6 | ecosystem: Environmental > Aquatic > Marine > Gulf | place: Canada: Northwest Territories... | reverse complement strand
CAATTCTATCCTTCAAGGTTCGCATTATATTCATAAACCCCTCTAAAAAGCCATTTCACGAGGTTTCATGATGGCGAGCCGAGAGGGAGCTCATGCCTCATCTCTTTCTGCGCCCCACATGGTTCCGGACGAAGTCAATAGCGACCGACGTTGGAGTCCCTGGGGTAAAGATTTCAGTGATCCCTGCCTCCTTCAACTTGGGGATATCGTCGTCCGGAATCGTTCCACCGCCGAACACCAACACGTCGTCCACCCCACGCTCCCGAAGAAGCTTTACGACGTGCGGGAACAGGTACATATGGGCTCCCGAAAGGCAGGAAAGACCGATGGCATCGACGTCCTCCTGGATCGCGGCACTCACAATCATTTCCGGTGTCTGCCGAAGCCCGGTATAGATTACTTCGAACCCGGCGTCTCGAAAGGCCCGAGCGATCACCTTGGCCCCGCGGTCATGGCCATCAAGCCCCGGCTTCGCAACCAACACACGAGTCTTCCGCTCCTCACCCATCATTGTCCTCACGCGTTTCGTACTTCACCTCTTGACAAAGCGCCCCAAACCCTGGATCACCCCCCCAGAATTCCTGGTCATTTGCTACCCCTGAGCGATACTCTACCTGTAGCTCTGGCTCCTTTGACTCGCTTCCGAAAAGTGTGCCCCCCATGCTCTTGGCCCTGTCGCGAACACAACCGACAATTTCTGTTTCGGTAGGCCGATCTTCCTGTTCGAAAAGGATCAATTGGGGCTCAAGTCTCCCGGCCACCCAGAGATCGAACCGGACCCCGTATGTCTTGCTCATAGTGTCACCTTGGCTCCCTTGACCGTTCTCATGAAACCCATCTCCGCCGAAGAACGTAGTGTCAATGATACCGCAGTCGCCGACGGGATCAAAGGATGGCCGGCTCAACGTATTCCCCCCATGCTTCCCGGAAGACCCCCATGATCTCTCCTAAGGTCGCGTAGGCCCGGACCGCATCCAGGATATTCGGCATAAGAAGGTTTCGACCCCAAGGATCGCTCCTATCACTTGCCCTTCGGAGCGCATCTAACGTTTGCTCGACCCGCCCGTTGTCCCTCTGTTTTTTCAAATGGTGAATCTTTTCTACCTGCCAATGGGCTGCCTCGTCCGGGTCGATCTGGAGTAGCGGGATCGGCCCGTCCGCCTCGGCGACGAATCGGTTTACCCCAACCACCACCTGCTCCCCTGCCTCGACCCCCTGCTGGTAGCGGTAGGAGGCGTCCGCAATCTCCTGCTGCGGGAAACCCTTCTCAATCGCCCGAACCATCCCCCCCAACTTGTCGATCTTTTGAATGTAGTCCCAGGCCGATTCCTCCATCTCCCGAGTCAGGGTCTCGACAAAATAAGACCCTCCCACGGGGTCGATGGTTTGAGTTACGCCGGTTTCGTGCGCGATGATCTGCTGGGTCCGCAGAGCGATCGTGGCTGCCTTTTCCGTCGGAAGCGCCAGCGATTCATCCAATGCATTGGTATGGAGCGACTGCGCTCCACCCAGAACCGCGGCCAGGGCCTGAATAGCAACCCGCACGACGTTATTATAGGGTTGCTGGGCGGTCAGGGCGCATCCCGCCGTCTGTGCATGGGTTCGAAGCAGCCAGGAGCGCGGATCCTTGGCGCCGTACCGCTCTCGCATTAGCCTGGCCCAAATGCGCCTCGCTGCACGAAATTTAGCAATTTCTTCAAAGAAATCATTGTGGACGTTAAAGAAAAAGGAAAGGCGAGGAGCAAAGGCATCCACGTCGAGCCCCGCCTCCGTGGTTGCTTCGACATATGCCATGCCGTCGGCCAAGGTAAATGCCAGTTCCTGGATCGCCGTCGAACCTGCCTCCCGGATGTGATACCCGCTAATGCTGACCGGATGCCACCGCGGGAGACACCCGGCCCCGAAGAGAATGGTGTCTACCACAAGGCGCATGGAAGGCTCGAGGGGGAAAACGTATTCCTTCTGCGCGGTGAATTCTTTGAGAATATCATTCTGGGTCGTTCCACCGATACGGTCATAAGGTACACCCTGTTTCTCGCAGACAGCGATATACATTGCCCAGAGAATCGCTGCAGGCGAGTTGATGGTCATCGAGGTGGTCACGTCTCCCAGAGGAATGCCCTCGAAGAGCGTCTCCATGTCTGCCAGCGAGTCAATCGCCACCCCGCACTTCCCCACCTCTCCTCGTGACATCGGATGGTCGGAGTCATACCCCATCAGCGTCGGCAGATCAAAGGCCACCGACAAACCTGTCTGTGCCTGTTCCAAGAGATACTTGAATCGTTGATTCGTCTCCTCGGCGGTGCCATAGCCAGCGAACATCCGCATCGTCCAGACCCTGCCGCGATACATCGTGGGATAGACGCCGCGGGTGAACGGATACAGGCCCGAGAAACCGAGATCCTGGACATAGTCGAAATCGCGGAGATCGCAAGGCGTGTAAAGCCTTCGCACAGGATGTCCAGAGACCGTGTTGAACTCCTGCGCTCGCTCGGGTGACTTCTCCAACGCGGGATGGAGTGTCTCCTCCTCCCACGTCTTTGCCGCCCCCTCGATCTGCTTTAATTTATCCTTAGGCATTGTCGGATCTCATTCTCGACCATATCAATCTGCGATGTCCGCACCTGGGGGTGACAGTCAGTGATCAACGACTTTCGCAATCTCCTCCGGAACCGGGCCCGGGAAGAGTTCCGGATGCACAAGATGAGCCAGGATCTCTAGACCATCCACCAGACGTGGTCCCGATCGGCTGTAATAAGCATGGCCGTCCACGGCAATCACCCTTCCCTTCTGAACGGCCGGCAGACCGTCCCAGCCTGGAAGCCTCGTGAGGAGATGGATCTCCTCAAGGACCCGATCCACAGCAAACCCGCAAGGCATGAGGACGAGGATCTCGGGGACAGAGGCGAGGACGTGTTCCCACGCAATTCGTCGGGCAGGAGTGCCCAGATTTCCCAGCGGCTCCTTCCCCCCGGCCAGGTCTACCATCTCGGGGATCCAGTGTCCAGAGGCCATCAGCGGGTCTAGCCACTCCAGGCACACGACTGTGGGCCGAGGGGTTGTCTTCGCAGTCCGGGTCACAACAGTTTCGACTCTTTTCTGTAATGACCTGACAACGTCCTCCGCCTCCCTGAGGCGCCCGGTGGCCTCCCCTACCCGTTCGACATCTTTGAGCACATCTCCGAGAGACTTAGGATCCAGCGAAAGGACCTCCGGTTTCCGCGAAAGTTTCGTTACCGCCTCCAGCACATCTTGGTAGGGGGCGGCACAGACGTCGCAAAGCTCCTGGGTCAGGATAAGGTCAGGATCAGCCGCTTGTAGCGCCTCAAAATCGATTCGATAGATCCTTTCTCCCCGCTCCAGCGCATCCCGGACACGTCCATCGATCTCTTGGCTACTGAGCCCAAAACCTTCAAAAGCAGGTCTGATGATCTTTCGCTTGTCGAGGGCAGCGACAGGGAAGTCGCACTCATGGCTCACCCCCGTGAGCTGATCTCCCACCCCCAACAGATATACAATCTCTGTCGCACTGGGCAACAAAGACACGACACGCATTGCCCCACCTCGGGTGGGAGTTCACGGTTCAGCCTTCATGGTTCAGGGTTCAGGGATGAACACCGCTTAATGTCGAGTTGGTGGCTCTGAACCCTGAACTCTCAACTCTGAACCGTCATAGTGCGCGGGCCACCAGCTCAGCCAAATCGTAGGCTTTCACCGCCTGACTCTTCCCGCGTACGGTGATTCCGTCGGTCATCATTGTCAGGCAGAAGGGGCAGGCAGTGGCCACGACAGATGCTCCGGTCGTTAAAAACTCATCCGTTCTCTCGAGGTTCATCCGTTTGCCAATCCGCTCCTCGGTCCACATCAGTCCGCCGCCGGCACCACAGCAGAACCCCTTCTCGCGACACCTGGGCATCTCGACCTGGTGAAAGCCCGGAAAGTGACCAATCACTGACCGGGGATCATCATAAATTCCATTGTGACGCCCAAGGTAGCAGGGATCATGAAAGCTCACGGTTCCGCTGAATCGCTTGCGGAGATCCAAGTGCCCATCCCGCAGGAGCTGGGCCAAAAATTGGCTGTGATGGACAACCTCGAACTCCCCACCAAACTGGGGATACTCGTGCTTCAGCGTGTTGAAGCAGTGTGGACAGGCGGTCACAATTTTTTTCACTTGGTACCGGTTCAAGGTCGTAATGTTTTCCTGGGCCAGGAGTTGAAAAAGATACTCATTACCGATCCGCCTGGCCGGATCTCCCGTGCAGCGCTCTTCATTGCCCAGGATAGCGAACTCCACCCCAGCCGCTTCCAGCACCTGCGCCATGGCCTGACTTACCTGTTGGCCGCGTTCATCAAAAGCGCCCGCGCAGCCGACCCAGTACAGGAGATCTACTTCCTTGAGTTTCGCCGCCTCGGGGATCCGGAGTCCCTTGGCCCAATCGGCCCGGCCGGCACTCACCCCTTTATACGGATGCCCACGAGTCTCCAGGCTCCTGAGTACCTCCTGCATCTGCTCTGGAAACCTCGCCTCTTCCATCACGAGGTGACGGCGCATGTCCAGAATTTTGGGAATGGGCTCGATATAGACGGGACAGGCTTCATGGCACGCCCCGCACGTCGTACAGGCCCAGATGACATCCTCGGCGATCACCTCGCCGACCATTTGCCGGGTCTCCTCGTTGCGGTGAACCTTCGTCAAATGGTCCCGAAGATCGAGGATCACCCCTTTGGGGGTCAGGGGTTTCCCAGTGGTCCAAGCGGGACAGGCGTCTTGGCATCGCCCGCACTCCGTGCAAGCGTACAGATCCAAAAGCGCCTTCTTCGTGAAGTCCCTGATGGTCGAGGCCCCCAGCCGTTCTTCCTCCACCGCCAATGGGCTGAGCACGCCTGAGGGCTGCGGGTTACGGAGAAAGACGTTGACCGGGGCCGTCAACAGATGAAACACGCCCGTATACGGAATGGCAGCGATGAAGCCAAAGGAGAGTGCAGCGTGCACCCACCAAAGGACCTGATGAAACGCTTCCGCATACCCCGCCCCGACTCCGCGGAAGAGAAGCGCCGAAACCCACCCTCCGGGCGACCAGGGACCCCATGGATCGCCGGTTGCCGCGATCCGGAGCCCTTCCACAAGGAATCCGGTCAACAGAACACCCAAGAAAAGAATAAGGAGCCAGCCGAAACGATCAGGTCCCCGGGGCTCTATCAGGCGGGCTGGAGGGCGAACGAATCGCCGGATGATAGCCATTAGCGTTCCAAGGACGGCCGCGACGCCGAAGAGATCGACAGTGAAGGACATGAAATAGAGATAGAAGGGACCCTGGAGGACCGGGAGGCCAAAGTAATCCTGGAAAGCAACCAAGGTGGTGGCGATGAAGAGGACGAGAAATCCCCAGGAGAGGGTGAGATGCATGAGGCCAGCGTATTTCTCCTGGGCGATCCGCCGCTGCAAGAAGCCCTGGTTGGTGAGCGCTTTGAGGCGCGCTTTCAGCTCACCGAGCCGCACCTCTCCCTTGCCGAGTAGGAGGGCGCCCCAGGCTCTGTAGCAACCGTACAGGAAGATGGCGAGAAAAGGCAGGAAGAGGATATAGAGCAACAGGTGCTCTGAAATGTTCCAGTAGATTTCTCTGGACGGCACCTGGTCCACGCCTTATCCCCCCACGAGTTCGCGGCACCTGGCAATCAAGGGAGGAAGGATTGCCTTGTAGTCACCCACGATTCCGAGGTGAGCAACCTTAAAGATAGAGGCCTCTGGATCTGTGTTGATGGCGACAATGGTCTTGGCGCCACTGATCCCGGCCACATGTTGGGTAGCCCCAGAAATCCCAACAGCAATGTACAGGTCCGGGCTGACCGTCTTTCCTGTCTGCCCCACCTGCATTGAGGAGGGAACCCATCCGGCATCGGTGGCAGCCCGTGACGACCCCACCGCTCCCTTGAGAACACGGGCAAGCTCCACCAACAAGTCGAATCCCTCGGGGCCTCCGAGCCCCCGGCCACCAGAGATCACCACCTGGGCATCCTCGAGTTTCACACCTGTGGTCTCCTCCTGGACACGTTCCACCAACCGGGTTCCTGCCTGCGCACCGTCGAGGGGAGCCTCTACCGGGATCTCTGTTCCTGTCCTGTCGCCCGCTCGGGCAGCCGGATCAAAGGTCCGGGGCTTCAGTGTTGCGACCACGGGAAAGGCCTTCGGAACGATAGCGGCTATGGCCTTGCCTCCATAGGCCTGGCGAGTAAAGCGCAGACTTTTTTCTGAAGGGTGCACGTCGATGTCTATTACTTCTGTGACAATTCCTGTCTGGAGGCGGAAGGCCAGGCGACCGGCGAGGTCTCGACCCAAGGAATCTCCAGGCAGGAGGATGACCCGGGGTTCAGCCGTCCGGCCGATCCGTTCCAAGGCCAGCAAATGTAAATCAGCCTGGTATTCTTTCAGCAGGGGATGATCGACCCGATAGACAGTTTCCACCCCATAGGCGTACAAGAGAGCCGCATCACCCTGGCCCAGAAGGCCGGCAGTGACAGGCTCCTCCAGCCCCGCAGCGATTTTTTGGGCACCGCCCAAGAGTTCGAGGGTTGAACGGGAGGGAACTCCATTCTCCACTTTGGCAAACACAAAGATTCCGCCCATGGCTCAAATCACCTTTTTCTCTCGGAGTTTCGTGATCAACGACGCGACTTGCTCCCCTGGCTCTCCCTCGAGGAACTCACAGCGAGACTCTCGGGTCGGCAGGGTAAGCTCCTGGATCTCAACTCGGGTGACCGCGTTCCCGACATGTCCCGTATCGAGACCAATATCACTGAGAGACCATGTCGAGATTGGCCTCCGGGAGGCAGTCATGATGTCCTTGACCTTCGGATATCTGGGGACATTCGATTCGTGACTGAGGATGGTGAGCAACAGAGGTGGCGTAACCTCCCAAATCTCGTAACCCTCCTCCACCACCCGCTGGGCTCGCACATGACCGTTATGTTTTTCCGCCCTGGCAACATAGGTAACACAGGGGATTCCAAGCGCTTCCGCCAGAATGGGGCCAATGATCCTGTCGGCCCAGTCTCCGGACTCGCAACCACAAAGGACCAGATCTGGTGGCCCTAGCTTCTGAATCCCTTGGGCCAATGCGGCAGCAATCCCAAAGGCATCGGATCCCTCAAGGGCAGGATCGCTGATCAAGGCAGCCTCGTCCGCACCCATGGCCACCCCTTTGCGGAGGGCGCTGACTGCCGAAGACTGCCCGACGCTGAGCACTGTCACATGGCCAGCAGCTTGGTCTTTGAGCTGCAGCGCGAGCTCAAGGGCATTTTCATCGTAAGGGCTGATGACGAGCGGGTGACCATTTGGTTGCTGTCGCTTTGACCCTGGATCAATTTTAAATTGACTGCTGGGAAGCTCGGGATCGATGATCTGCTTGAGACACACAACGATGCGCATCACTTCCCCCCAGGTGCGTGTCGGTAAGGATCCGCCGTCGCGTGGCGGCGTCGGAATCTCGAAAGTGGGCTATCCTCCGCGGGGCCCGAAACAAACACACCTTTCCCCCCACTTAGAAAGAAACCACCCGTCGGGAGGCCCAAGTCTAACACGGCAGGTCACTTTCTGACAACCGTCTCCCGACATCCTCCGTCGGGAAACCTTGGAAGGCGTGGGACTTTTTTGTCGGCAGGTCGGCAGTGTAGGATGGCATGCACGGTCGCGAGGACATAAAAAAAGGGCCATCGAGGCCCATGATTGTATCAATGCACCATGCGCGTGGGTCTTGCGCTACTGACAACGCTTATGCTACGCTGAGCGCCGCTCCTTGCTCTGTTTCCGTGTCTTCCGCGGATTCTTTGATATGGACGGTACAGTATTCTCGCACTTGCTGCACAAACCGTAGAGCTGCTCGCGTTTTGTCAAAGCCCCACCGCAGCCGTCACACCGATGGATGTCAAAACCGTTTTCATTCTCCGTCATGTCTCCTCCGCAAGCCATATATCGGCTCCCTCTCCCCGATGAACTGTTCAATGGCTGCACGTGAGGCAGGTCCATATCAGAGACGGCAGCCACGTTTCTAGCTCTGATAAGGTATATCGGCAGAAATTCGATTATCTTTACACGCCTCTTGACACTCGCCGCCCACAACGACGAGTTTGCCCTCGGCCTTCAGATGCAACCCGTGTGCCGGTCAGTTACAATTACGCTTTTTGAAAGCAAAATGCCCTCCCAGGCTGTATGGCGCCCGGGAGGGCGTCCCATCTTATGGTGGGTCAGGGATTATATGCGAGGCAGCTTGGGGGATTACCTCCCCCCAGCAATGGCTGGGACGATAGAAATTTGATCTCCAGGCTTAAGCGGTGTCTCGGTTCCTTGAAGGAAGCGGATATCCTCGTCGTTTACATAAATATTAATGAACCGGCGGATATCCTGCCCATCACAAAGCCGCTCTTTTAATCCCTTGTACTTGTCCTCCAGGTTTTCTATGAGCTCCTGAACAGAGCTCCCCTCTTCCTGAACCTCAGCCTGGCCCTTCGTCAGGCTTCGGAGCGGTGTCGGAATGCGGACGAGGACGCTCATGGTTTCCTCCACACGTTATCCCTGAATGTTGGTTGGGGCCTGAGAAATGAAATCTGCCTCGAGATCTGGCCGTTCCGCCATCGCCTCATCGAAGGATTTCAACGACGGCTTGACGGAAACGGTGGGCCTGAGGGCGTTAAAGACCACTTCCTGCGTCTTGAGGCCGTTTCCAGTGATGGAAAGCACAATGCTCTCGTCACGGGGAATAACCCCCGTATCGATCAATCGCTTGGCCGCAGCCACCGTGACCCCGCCCGCGGTCTCCGTAAAGATTCCCTCGGTCTCGGCGAGAAGCTTCATCCCATCGACGATCTCTTCGTCGCTGGCATCGGCCGCATACCCGGTGCTCTCCTCGACTGCCTTGAAGGCATAGTATCCATCCGCGGGGTTGCCAATGGCTAACGACTTACAAATCGTGTCAGGGCGGACGGGCCGGATGGTGTCACACCCGTTGCGAATAGCCGCCACGATCGGATTGCACCCAGCCGCCTGTGCCACGTGCATCCGGGTATGACACTCCGGGATCAGTCCCAACTGGCAAAACTCCTTCAGCCCTTTCCAAATCTTCGTGACTAGCGAACCACCGGCGGAAGGGACAATGATGTGTCGCGGAGCATGCCAGCCCAGTTGCTCGGCAATCTCATAGCCGAAGGTTTTGGAACCCTCTGCGTAATACGGCCGGATATTGATGTTCACGAAAGCCCAACCATATTTGTCGGCTATCTCGCTGCACAGCCGGTTGACTTCATCGTAGTTCCCATCGACTTCCACCAAAATGGGACTGTAAATCAATGTCCCAACGATCTTTCCCTGCTCCAGGCCGGCCGGGACAAAGATAAAACTCTTGAGACCCGCTTCCGCCGCATGGGCAGCAACAGAGTTGGCGAGGTTCCCGGTCGAGGCGCATGAAACGACGTCAAAACCAAATTCCATCGCCTTGGTCACGGCGACCGAGACGACACGGTCCTTAAAAGAGAGGGACGGGTGGCAGACCGCATCGTTTTTGATGTAGACTTCCTGTGCCCCAAGGGCTTTTTCGAGGTGTCTTGCCCGGATCAAGGGGGTCATGCCGCAGTGCTCTCCGACTGGCACCTCCTGCTCGATCGGAAGCAAATCGCGATACCTCCACATAGTCGGTGGGCCGGCCTCGATCCGCTTGCGGTTGACTACCTTCTCCAGACTGGCGTAATCGTAGTCAACTTCCAACGGCCCAAAGCAGAACTCACAGACATGTAGCGGCTTGGCCGGATAGGGACGGCCGCACTCACGGCACCGTAGCCCCTTGATTTTCGCCATCGAACCCTCCTGCGCATGGACCTGGCGGACATATCCAGCGCCGTTATCGTTCCTCCTGAACTTCCTCAACCGTAATGCCGCGGTCAACGAGGTAGGTTATCCCTCTCTCGAGGTCTTCCTCCCGTCCCTGAAAGTCCAAAATCACCTCACCAGTGGTATCGGTGATCCGGGCCTTTCGAATGTTGGGAACCAGGTTGCACTCCTTCGAAACCCGGTAGATGACCGGTTCCTTAATCAAATCCGAAGGAAACGTCAGAGAGAGACGCCGTGTCGCCATACCCCTTACAATCCCAAAAAAAACCCCTTCTCCGTATGAGAAGGGGTTGCATAACCACTGCGCATCCACCCTCTCATCTCTCACCCCGACACGCAAGATCGAGGTGCAGGAGTTAGCACGTCTCCCGCCGTCCATGACGGCGGGCCGTTGCCGCGGCTTCGTCGGGCCAGTCCCTCAGCCGCTCTCGATGAGAAGTGAAATTCTATTCAATTAACCACTAATAACACCAAAAGGGGCCGATGCTGTCAAGCGAAATCTCACTGGACGACGTCCTGCTCGATCGGGTCCACATGGACGCCCTGTTCTTCCAGCCATCGTATACCGCTCTGCAGCCTCTTTTCATCTCCCTCCAACTCCGCCATAAGCCACCCAATCCCCTCGGTGAAGTCCGCCCGACGGATGTTGAAGACGAGATCGAACTGCTGACTCATCTTCCACAACAGTGGTTCGTTCATGAGCTTTCCGGGAAAAGTGAGATGT
>Ga0255057_10002201_pt1 | contig 10606 bp, 12 predicted proteins | sample Cases_109_6_MG_FD_189022 | JGI IMG/M metagenome (GOLD analysis project Ga0255057, IMG submission 189022) | Seawater microbial communities from Amundsen Gulf, Northwest Territories, Canada - Cases_109_6 | ecosystem: Environmental > Aquatic > Marine > Gulf | place: Canada: Northwest Territories... | reverse complement strand
TCTCTGTCAACGACTTCATCATCAAGGCAATGGCGCTTGCGCTGCAAGAGGTGCCGGCAGCGAACGCGACGTGGACCGAAGGTGGGATGCTGCGCCACAGGTACTCAGACGTGGGCGTGGCCGTGGCCGTGGAAGGCGGCCTCTTTACGCCCATCATTCACCAAGCCGAGGTTAAATCGCTCTCAGAGATCTCCAACGAGATGCGTGATCTGGCCGAACGTGCACGTAGGCGCCGATTGGCGCCACATGAGTACCAGGGCGGCACCACGTCGATCTCAAATCTGGGCATGTATGGCATCAAGAGCTTCGACGCCGTCATCAACCCGCCGCATGCGACGATCCTCGCTGTCGGCACCGCGGAACGCCGCGCTGTTGTCGTGGGGGAGAGCATCGCGCCCGCAACCGTGATGAATGTGACCCTTTCGTGCGACCACCGCGTCGTCGATGGCGCGACGGGAGCTGCCCTGCTTGGAGCCTTCAAGGCCTTTATTGAGGACCCGGTCCGCATGCTTGTCTGAGGGCGCCTGGGTCTATTGGCCATACAAATCGGCCACTTCATGTGGTTCCGAGGTGGTTTTTGGCCGTATGGCGGACTGGGTACGGTTAGCCTCATTTCCACTATATAATTCCCACAGGTTGCACGCTAATGGCGTATGAGTAGGGCACTTATCTTATGGCTAGTCCGGAGCGAGACTAGAAGCGGGAACAACGGCGTAGGCGTATCATTTCCAACGCTTTCAGCCTCGGAGTATTGCGCCATGAAGGCTAACCACAAATTCCTTTTCGCGTTTCTCGCGATCGGTGTGCTTGTCTCTGGTTGTGCCCAGGACGGCACGATGACGACGGGCAGCCTCAATGCTGCCCCCGATCCGGCATGCGTAACGCTTGCCGCGCAAATCAAGACACTGCAAGACCAAGGCGTGCCTGAGAAGGTTGCCAAGGCAGCAAGGAAAAAACACAAACTGAATTCTTCCGACCTTTCCAAAGCAGCCGAACTCAACAAGGCTAATGCTGACTTCCAGGCGAAATGCTCAAACATGCCGCCGAATCCAGGCGCCGCTGCGGTGCAGGCAAATGCCGATAAGAAGGCTGCTGCCGCTACGAAACGGAAGTTAGCAGCACAGAAGCCGCCCGTTCCTGTGCATAAGCCTGCACCTGTGTCTCTCGGGGCGACGGATACAAGTGCTCAAACGCGTGACAAACCCAAAGCACCTCAACCAACTCTAGCGACGGGAACTGCTGTCATTGCGCCACCAGCACAAGACAATTCCGCGGCGGCGCAAGCATTTCCTCAGGAGGGAACTGCTGTGATCGCGCCAATAGCGCAGGAGAAACCCGAGGCAGCGCAACCATCGATAGAGACGGGAACGATCTCAAGTGCGCCACCAGCATCGGGGAAGCCCGAAGCAGTGCCGGTGTCCCCGCAGCCAGAAGCCCCTGCTAATGTGCCACCGGCGCCGTAAGGCGTGACAACCGCACGCGAGGGGCTTGCGCGCTACGTTTGCGTGTGGTGAAAACACGGCTTGGCTTGTCTCTGGTGGCTGAGGGCAAGTTGCAAGACACGGGACAGAGAATGCGCGTTTCTAACAGGGTTATGGCTATCGCTGGGACGTTGGTGCTTGCAGGGTGTGCTGCCAATGGTGATCCGGGCGCAGCACCTCTGGCCAGTGGCCAATCCTGCCAGACCATTCGCGATGATCTCAATCGCCTGGATAGCAAAGGCGTGCCGGCCATGGTGGAACGGCAGAACGCCGGCAAGAAACTCTCAAAATCGCAAAAAGCCCAGGCCGATCTCTACAATCGACGCCTAAACGAATATCTCGGCGCACGCTGCCACGTATGATGTGGTGGGGGCTCGGCACACGCGGCGCCGGGGATCTTGCCCTAGAGCAAGATCGTTCTTGATGGAATCGCTCACCAAGCCCAGAAGGTTCCCGGCAGATAAGTGAATCTTGCTCTAAATCAAAAGTGTAGAGACTGATTCACGTTTCACTTGGAAGCGCTAATTGCGTCCAAGTGAAACGATCAGGCTTTAGTGGAAGGGTGCGTGCCCCATGACCAGTCGCGACTATGACATCGTTGTCCTGGGCGCAGGGCCTGGCGGCTACGTGGCGGCCATTCGCGCCGCGCAGCTTGGTTTTCGAACGGCCATTGTAGAACGTGCGCACTTGGGCGGCATCTGTCTGAACTGGGGCTGCATTCCAACCAAGGCGCTCCTGCGTTCTGCTGAGATCTATCGCATGTGCGCGCGGGCAAACGAGTTCGGCGTCACGCGCGGCGGCAAAACGCGCGTGGATCTGAAAACACTTGTGGGCCGATCGCGGACAGTGGCCGGAGAGCTCAACACGGGTGTTGGGTTTCTTCTCAAGAAGAACGGAGTGGATGTCATCTGGGGAGAGGCGTGCATCGCGGGGCCTGGAAAGCTCGCGGTCCGCAAACTTAAGAAAGCACCGGAGTATTACGAACCTTCTGTGCCAAAGGATGCGTTGGGTCCTGGAGACTACGCGGCGCAACACATCATCGTTGCAACCGGTGCGCGTCCACGTGTGCTTCCCGGTCTGGAGCCGGACGGCAAACTGATCTGGACGTACTTTGAGGCGATGCTACCGTCAACAATACCAAAGTCGCTGCTCGTCATCGGCTCAGGCGCAATTGGCATCGAGTTTGCCTCCTTTTATTGCGCGCTGGGCGCGGACGTGACGGTGGTTGAGATCTTGCCCGAGATTTTGCCGGCAGAAGACGCCGAAATTGCCGCGCTCGCGCGAAAGGCGTTCGAGAAACATGGCATCAAGATCTTCACCGGCACCAAGGTGGTAGAACTGGAAAAAGAGGCCGATGCCGTCACCGGCACCATAGAGTTTGGAGACGGCAAGCGTCAGACGATCAAGACGGAACGCGCAATCTCCGCTGTCGGCGTTGTGGGTAATGTCGAAGGGCTGGGTCTGGAAGAGCTTGGCGTCACGATTGATAAGGAAACAATTGTTGCCGACGGCCTCGGGCGCACGAACGTGCCGGGTATCTATGCCATCGGCGATGTGGCGGGAGCGCCGATGCTGGCGCACAAGGCTGAGCATGAAGGTGTGGTGTGCGTAGAGGCGATCAAACGGTTCAATGTTCATGGGCTCGACAAGCTGCGTATCCCCGGCTGCACGTACTCCGATCCCCAAGTCGCATCCGTTGGCCTCACTGAAGACAAGGCGAAGGCAGCAGGTCGGCAGGTACGCATCGGGCGCTTTCCCTTTCGCGCCAACGGCAAGGCGTTCGCGTTGGGCGAGCGTGAAGGCCTTGTCAAAACCATCTTTGACGCCAACACCGGCGAGCTGATCGGTGCGCATATGGTTGGCGCCGAGGTGACCGAGCTGATCCAGGGCTTTGTTATTGCGATGCAACTTGAAGCCACCGAGGAAGATCTCATGCGTACGGTCTTCCCACATCCCACACTCTCGGAGATGATGCACGAGAGCGTGCTGGCTGCTTACGGCCGGGCCATTCATATCCCGCCGGCTGCCGGCCGCTGATTTCGACCTCACGATGCGACCTAGAAACTTAGGGGAGGAACGACAATGAACATCGAAACACGCGCTCTGATCACTTTCCTCATCATTGGTATCGTAGCTGGCTTCATCGCCTCATTAGCCGTCGGCGGCAGTGGGCTTGTGCGATATCTCATCACGGGCGTGATCGGCGCATTCGTTGGTGGCTATCTATTCGATGTGCTGGGCATCGATCTCGGGATCAAAAACCGCATTGCATCACAAATCGTCACGGCTTCGGTTGGCGCCATCGTAATCATCGTTCTGGCGCGTCTCATCGCGTAACAAGAAAACAAAACAGCACTTCAAAAGGGGATTGGCGCGCAATGGAAGACTACTCAGCTTACTGGCCGTGGATCGTCATGGCGCTCAACGGCCTCATTGCCGGTTGGATCGCCGGGCTGATTCTGGGTGGCGGAGGGCTGATCCGCAACATGTTCGTCGGGATCATAGGAGCCTACATAGGCGGCGCCATGGTCCGCGCAAACCTGCTCAATTTGCCCTTCACCACCGGGTCCGAATTCGGCGACCAGGTCGTGGTCTCGACCATCGGCGCTATCGTCATAGTCATTCTGGCGCGCATCATTGCGCGCTAGCATGAAACGGCCGAACGGGTTGGGCTTGATTGGCACGATAGCGCTGGCCACGTTAGTGGATGAAAATACGGCTTGCCTGCTGCTTGGAGCGTGAATGGAAAGCCTCCCCGCCAAAATGGATGCGAAGAGTTCGGGAGCTGCCAGGGTGGGCATGGTGCGCCCGGTCAAGCCCGCGTGGATCCGCGTGAAGGCGCCGGGCTCGCCAGCGCACGCGGAGACAGCGCGCATCGTTCGCGCCCACGGTCTACATACCGTATGCGAGGAAGCCGGGTGCCCTAACATTGGCGAGTGTTGGGAAAAGCGCCACGCGACCATCATGATCATGGGCGACACCTGCACACGGGCCTGCGCCTTTTGCAATGTGCGGACGGGCCTGCCGCGTCCTCTCGATCCCAGCGAGCCTGAGAACGTCGCAAGAGCCGTCCGAGAGCTGGGTCTCAAGCACGTGGTCATAACATCGGTCGATCGCGACGATCTCGCCGATGGGGGGGCTCATCACTTCGCCCGTGTGATCACCGCCATCCGAACCGCGCTGCCGACGGCAACGATCGAGGTCTTGACACCCGACTTTTTGCGCAAAGAGGGTGCGCTTGAGACAGTCATCGATGCTGCTCCCGATGTGTTCAATCACAATCTCGAAACGGTGCCGCGCCTTTATCTATCCATCCGGCCCGGCGCGCGTTATTTCCATTCGTTGCGCCTGTTACAGCGCGCAAAAGAGATCGATCGGCAACTCTTCACGAAGTCAGGGATCATGGTTGGCTTAGGCGAAATGCGCGAGGAGATTATGCAGGTGATGGACGACCTACGCTCCGCGGGCGTCGATTTCCTCACCATAGGACAGTACCTGCAACCCAGCCGCCGCCATGCCGAAGTGCAACGCTTCGTGCCGCCCGATGAGTTCGATGCGCTGCGTCGCATTGGCGTCGCTAAAGGATTTCTGCTCGTAGCGGCGAGCCCTTTGACACGCTCGTCCTATCATGCCGCGGAGGACTTTGAGCGCCTCACGGCAGCGCGGCGGGTGACTTGATACAAAACGGAGCTCCCCGTGCATAAATTCCAGACCACGCGGCGCGTGCCATTTAGCGCCGAACAAATGTTCGCGGTGGTGGCCGACGTTGAGCGCTACCCTGAGTTTCTGCCGTTATGCGAGAGCCTCGATGTGCGCTCGCGCGAGAAGAGGGGTGCAGAATCAGAACTCGTGGCAACTATGGCGATCGGTTATCACGCAATAGCTGAGTCCTTTACGAGCCGCGTGACGTTGCGCCCTGACGAGGGAGAGATCATCGTTGCTTATCTGGATGGCCCCTTTTCCCATCTAGAGAACCAGTGGCGCTTTCGCGACGTCACGGGCGGATCAGAAGTCCACTTTTCCATTACGTACGAATTCCGCTCCACCATGCTGGCGTTGCTCATAGGGTCCGTGTTCGATAAGGCGGTGCGCAAGTTTGCTAACGCCTTCGAGGAGCGTGCGCGCACGCTTTACGCACATCCGGCGGCGACTGCGCAGATTGCCAGCCCCACCAAGTAGCAAGTCGGCACTTGGCGATCTCTAGCGGATCGCCTTCTCGAAGTTTCGGGCGCTCTCCAAGCCGAGGGCCGTCTCCAGCCCGCGCACGCCGGTCAGGTTCGCGCCGTAGAGATCGGCGCCGGTAAGGTCGGCGCTCGTCAGGTCGGCACCGGTCAGATCAGCGCGGGTCAAATCAGCGTTCTTGAGCACCGCACGAGAAAGATCGGCGCCACGTAGATTAGAGAACGCAAGTAGCGTGTAACTCAGGTCCGCATCAGCAAGCGTCGCCCCCGAGAGATTGGCGCCGGCGAGTTCCGTGCGCCAAATATGTTCGATGAAGCCAGTTTGATTGAAAGGCGCAAGCGTTGCGCCGGTCAAGTTCGCACCGCTGAGATTGGCATGATTGAAACGCCCGAAAATTTTAGCACCGCGCAAATTGGCTCCGGCGAAGCTCGATGCCTCGCCGACTGTGGCCAAAAGGGATGAGAAGGCGGACGGGCGTAGCATGGTGGCACCCGACAAGTTGGCGCCATCCAAGCGTGCCCCGATAAGGATGACGCGATCGAGACGTGCATTGCTGAGATCAGTCTTAGAAAGATCTGCTCCCGAAAGGTCGGCGCCAAACAGATCGCTACCTCTGAGAGCTGCGCCCTTAAAGTTTAGGCCGCTCAAATCGAGTTCGCGTAAGTCCATGTTGCTGAAATCAGGCGGGGCTGCCGGGTCAGCACGGAACAGGCGCTCGGTTACCTGGCGCGCGGTGAGGTCTGTCGCGCGCGCCTGCGATTGCCAGAGCCCCAGCAGGAAGACGGCAAGCACTGCAGCTCCTGTCAGATGGCGAAGTCCGTTTGTCATGCACTTCTGTTCCTTAGCGTAAGATCGTTCTTGATGGAATCACTGGCCAGGCTCCGGAGATCTCCAGCAGATAAGTGAATCTTACTCTAAATCAAAAGTGTAGAGACTGATTCACGTTTCACTTGGAACGGCTCAAGTGCGTCCAAGTGAAACGATCAGGCTCTAGGCGCATGCATTTGTCTCATCCAAATTGAGCCTAGTTTGTTGCTCCGTTAGGCGGACCTTGGGCCATCACGGTCCGCACCATAGCAACGGCCTCCCGTACACTGGCAAGACGAATGGGGCGTCGGCCTAAATTTCCGAAGCGGTATTCATGACAGAGTGTTGCCGATCCGATCCAGGCTCCAGCAACGTAGACGAGGCCAACCGGCTTCTCCACGCTCCCGCCATCAGGTCCTGCGATGCCGGTCACCGAGACCGCGATGTCGACAGGGGCGCGTGCCGCCGCCCCTTCGGCCATCGCGCGTGCCACCTCCTCGCTCACAGCGCCATAGCGCGTGATGAGCACGGGATCGATACCTAGCAGTTCCGATTTAGCGGCGTTGGAATAGGTGACAAAGCCGCGCTCCAGAACGGCGGACGAACCGGGTATCTCGGTCAACAATCCACAGACGAGACCACCAGTGCAACTCTCAGCGATTGCAAGCGAGAGTGAGCAGCGCTGCAACTCTGAGAGCAGAGCTTCAGCATCGTGGAGAAGGTCGTCAGGAAAAAATGTGCTCATGCGGTACGGCAGACCAGGGAACGGCAAATTGCGCGTTCCCTAATCTTCGCGTGACCGGCTGGCGTCGTCAAACAGCAACTAGCTTCTCGGCCTGGCTCAAGAGACCATCGAGCACGTTACGGCTCTCAGCCCCCATAGCAGAGACGGCGCGCGTCTGCGCGTCCTGCCAAATCGGGAAGGCATCCTTCAAGATCGCTTGGCCCTTGGGCGTCAAGTGCAAGCCGCGGCCACGGCGTCCGGCGGGCGGATCCATGAGGATATGGCCCAGCGCCAGAAGGCGCTTCAGGTTGCGCGATAGTGTCGACTTCTCGATGTCGAGCTCATGGCCAATCTCAACAGCGGTTATGCTGTCGCGAGCAGCAAGTTGAGCGAGCAGCGTGTATTGGCTCGTCGTGATGCCCAGCGGGCGCATGGCATCGTCATAGACTCGCGTGATAATGCGTGACAGTTGGCGAATGCGTGTCGCAAGACAAGCCCCCGCAGTTGTCTCAGCAATCTCCGCAATACTGGCCATCTCTGCTGGTTTGCGCTCCAGCGTTTGCGTCATGACATTCATTAGCGGCCCCCGAATTCGTTCGTGGTCATACAACCCCTTGATACTTGATGCCGCGATTCTGTTGCGTGGGTCAACGCACACGGCACGCGTAATTTGAGACGAATCGAATCAGCTGGGCAGGAGAACGGTGGCGCTGGCCATGGCCGCGATGCCCTCGCGCCGCCCAACGAGGCCAAGCCCTTCGGTCGTCGTGGCCTTGACGCCGACGCGCCCGATATCAATTTGCAGAAAGGTAGCAATGGCTTGGCGCATGGCCAAGCGATGCGGGCCAACCTTGGGCGCTTCGCAAATCAGTGTCACGTCGACGTTCGAGATACGCCCGCCAAGCTTACGTAGTCGCGCCGCGGCGTCTTCGATAAAATGGCGCGAACTTGCGCCCCGCCAGGCTGGATCGGCCGGTGGAAAATGTTCTCCGATGTCACCGTCTCCGATGGCGCCGAGGATGGCGTCGGTTAGGGCATGAAGCCCCACGTCCGCATCGGAATGACCCTCAAGACGATGCGAATGAGCAACCTTTACCCCGCATAGCCATACGTGATCACCCGCTGCAAACGCGTGGACGTCAAAGCCAGTGCCGTTTCGTGTTTCGAGCGGGGAGGGGGCCGGCGTCAACAGACGCTCAGCAAGGGCAAGGTCCTCAGCGGTCGTCAGCTTCACGTTGTTGCTGGAGGCTGGCACAAGCTGAACGCTTAGGCCGGCCCATTCGGCGATAGCTGCGTCGTCCGTGAATCCGCTCTTGCCGGCCTCTAGGGCGCGGCGGTGGGCATCGAGGATTGCTGTGAAGCGAAAGGCTTGCGGCGTCTGCGCGCGCCAGAGGTTTGCACGGTCTATGGTCTGGGTGATTGTGCCGTCCGTCGCGGCACGCTTCAATGTATCAGCAACAGGTACGGCCGCGATGGCCCCTGGCGTGCTCTCAAGCGCATTAAGGAGCCGTGCGATAAGATCTGGGGATAGAAAGGGGCGAGCCGCATCGTGGATCAGCACACGATGGGGTTTGCTTGCCTCCAGGGCCTCAAGCCCAAGGCGGACCGATTCCTGACGGCTGTTTCCGCCCGCAACGGGCTCCACCACTCGATCCAAATAAGGGGCAACGGCCGCGTCATATAGCCTCCGGTCATCGGGATGAATGACGACCTGGATTGCGCCGATCTGTGGGCTACGCGCCAGGGCGCACAGCGAATGCGCCAACACCGGCATACCGCCAAGAGGTCGATATTGCTTGGGAACATGGGCATTGCCGCCTGCGCGCTCGCCACGCCCGGCCGCCACGATCACCGCTGCTGTCGAATTCATCGCCATTCACGCCGTAGAAAACCTGGGGCCTGCTTAGACATGCGGAGCCCAAACAGCAATTGGGGACGAACCCTTTCGCGCTTGCGAAATGGAGACGTTCGCCGTATTCTGCTCAAATGACGGGCAGTTCATTGGGGTGCCTATTTTATAGGCAAGCATGATGACATTCTACGGTGGCACGATCCAGATCGGCTCGCAAAGTGTGCCAGACGGCGTCCTGCTGGCGCCGATGTCGGGTGTGACCGACTTGCCGTTCCGCCGCCTCGCGCATCGACTGGGTGCCGGCCTTGTCGTCTCGGAGATGGTGGCGAGCGAGGAGCTTGTGCGCAAGCGCCCCGACGTTTTGCGTCGTGCTGAAGGCCGGGACCTAGCCCCCTTTGTCATCCAGCTCGCTGGGCATGAGACGCACTGGATGCAGGAGGGCGCACGCATTGCTGAGGCCCTTGGTGCCGATATCATCGATATAAATATGGGATGCCCGTCGCGTCAGGTCACCGGCAAACTTGCTGGTAGCGCGCTGATGCGGAAAGTCGCCCACGCGCTGTCGTTGATTGAGGCGATCGTCGGCGCTGTCCGCGTTCCCGTCACGCTCAAGATGCGTTTGGGCTGGGACGACAAGACGCGCAATGCGCCTGAGCTTGCCCGTCGCGCCGAAGACGCTGGCATCAAGCTCATCACGGTGCACGGACGCACACGTTGCCAGTTCTTCAAAGGCCGCGCCGATTGGGGTGCCGTTCGCGATGTCGTGGACGCCGTCTCAATCCCTGTCATCGTCAACGGCGACATCCGTACGCTTGGCGATGCCAAGGATGCGCTGGATGTTTCCGGTGCCGCTGGTGTCATGGTTGGGCGAGGGGCCTGCGGCGCGCCCTGGTTGCCTGGACGCATTGCGCAGTTCCTTGCAACGGGACGCGATAGTGGCGTGCCGCCACTTAGCGAACAAGCGCGTATCGCGCGCGAGCACGTGGAAGGCATGCTGTCGCACTACGGAACGGGCTTGGGCCTGCGCAACGCGCGCAAGCACATCGGCTGGTACTTGGAGACGAGCGGGCGAACGCCGCAGACGGTAAAGGCCTGGCGCCGGCGGTTGTGCACCGACGAAAATGCGCGGCGCGTACTTTGCGGCCTCGATGAATTCTATGAGGAGACGCGGAAGGAAGCGGCATGACGCAGTCGGCCACGACCACAAAGCTCCCCCCGACGCCACGCCGTCCGGTTGAGCATGACTTGCTGCTCGCCGCGCTGCCCCATCCCATCCTCGTGCTCGCGCCGGACAATCGTATCGTCTACGCGAACGCCGCCGCGGAAGCATTCTTCTCGACCGGCATCGTGGTATTGAAACGAATGCGGCTCGATGAAGTTGTCGCCTTCGGTTGCCCTCTGATGGCGCTTATCGATCAGGTGCGCCGCTCCGGCTCGACAGTCAACGAGTATGGCGTCGAGGTCACGACGCCGAAATTCTCCGGTCCCGAGCTTGTCGACGTTTACAGCGGTCCGCTGCCCGATCAATCTGACCTCATCGTGTTGATGCTCCAACAGCGC
>Ga0255057_10002200_pt1 | contig 10616 bp, 9 predicted proteins | sample Cases_109_6_MG_FD_189022 | JGI IMG/M metagenome (GOLD analysis project Ga0255057, IMG submission 189022) | Seawater microbial communities from Amundsen Gulf, Northwest Territories, Canada - Cases_109_6 | ecosystem: Environmental > Aquatic > Marine > Gulf | place: Canada: Northwest Territories... | reverse complement strand
CGCCGGCGATCAGCACAAGCGCCACGCCCTGGCGGTAACTCACGCCGCTGCCAACGACCGGGGCCGCCGCCGTCATGCCGCCTCTCCTCACCCAACCCTGGCAGACAGCTATACGCGAAAAACGGCAAGCGGCGCCAGAGACAGTCCGCGCACCTGCTGCCCGTCTTACGACGACGCCCGAGCGGTCAGCGCGTCCATCAACCGGGTTGAGAGCAGGCGGCGCGCCAGGCCCATCACATGGGTCGGCACGGTGACGTAATAGCGCGGGCGCGGGCGCGGTGCCTCGAGGGCGTGGACCAGCTTGGCTACCACGGCGGCGGGCGGCAGCTCGAAGGGGGCGTCGATGCGCTCGGCCTCCAGGCGCGGAATCAGCTTGGTCTCATAGGTCTCGCTGTGGGCCGAACCCTGCCAGTCGATCCATTTCTTGAAGTGCGGATAGGAATTGATGCGGATCTTGGTATCGATCGGGCCTGGCTCGATCAGCACCACGTGAATTCCTGTGCCGCGCAGCTCCAGGCGCAGGGTGTCGGTCAGCCCCTCGACGGCGAACTTGGTGGACGTGTAGGCGCCGCGGTATTTCAGCGCCGTGAAGCCCAGCACCGAGGAGTTCTGCACGATGCGGCCGTGGCCCTGATTGCGCATGACCGGAAGCGCCAGGCGGATGAGCTCGTGCCAGCCGAAGACGTTGGCCTGGAAGATGGCGTGCAACGCCTCCATCGGCAGATCCTCGACCGCGCCCGGAATGCCATAGGCGCCGTTGTTGAAGACCGCGTCCAGCCGCCCGCCGTTCGCCGCCATGGTGTCCGCGAAGGCGGCGGCGATGGAGGGCGGGTCCTCGTAGTCGAGGCGGAAGGTCGTGAAGCCCTCTGCCGCGAGGCGGTCGCAGTCTTCCTCCTTGCGGCAGGTGGCGAAGACCTGCCAGCCGCGTTCCGCCAGCCCGTGGGCCGCCGCATAGCCGATGCCCGACGAACAGCCGGTGATGAGGATGGAGCGCTTGGTGTCGTCGCCCATGACGGTCTCCCACAACCAGAAAAAGCCGGCAGCCGTGGGTCGCGGACTGCCGGGCCAAAGTAAGTGGAGAGTGCCTTAGATCGCCAGCTTGGTGAAGTAGGTAAGCCGCTCGGAGACCACGCCCGTCGGTGCGATCTTGATCAGGCCGGCGCCTTCCAGCGCCGTGCCGGGCACCGCCCACCACAGCCACACGGTCAAGAGGTCGCCCTCTTCACGGGTCACCACCTCGCCGATCCGCATCACGGGCGAGACCTCGGCGCCGCCCCGGAGCTCACGCACCGCCGCCTTAAGTTGCTCGAAGTAGGCCGGCATGCCGTCCTTCGCGATGGGTCCGAAGTGCGGGTCGTCCAGCCGGTAATCGTCGGCGAGGGACGGCACGACCGTGTCCACGTCGCCGTTGGTCCAGCCTTCGGAATAGGCGGCGAGATGGCCATAGGCCGCCAGGCGGTCGCTTGAACTCATAATGACTCTATCCGTTCGCTCTCTTCAGGCGGCAAGCATAGTCACGCTCGACCCGCAGGAAAGGAACCTTTGTGACAGCGCGGCCCCCGGCGTTACTTGAGCGCCGCGCCGAAGACCACCCTGCGGAGCTGACGCGCCGCTACCACGAGGCAGAGGAGCGAGATCCCGACGAGGATGACGAGCGGCCACAAAAGTGCATCGCGGGGTGAAATCAGCTCTTCGTTGCCGCGTTCCAGCCTTTGAATCCTGATCCAGGGCTGGTTGGCGGAGGGAATGAGGGGCCAGCCCAACGCGAACGACTTGAGCGCCCGCTTGGCCAGGAAAACACTGAAGCCTTGATGCTTGAGCCAGCCCGCCAGCGCCGCGCCAACCTCCGTGGTCTCTTCCGGTGGGCCCCCCTCCAGCGCGGCCCGGTCGACGGTGATCCGCACGCAATCGCCCGGGCGGATGCTTTCCGCTATCGCGTCACTTTCCCGAATCGATCCGAGGTAGTGGACGAAGATCTGCGGGTTGCGGTCGGTCTCGATCACCAGGTAGGTGGGCCGGAGCGGGATGTGTTTCGCGCCTCTCATTGGAGTTTCGCGGTGCACATTGTGCACGCACGCCCTGACCTCCTGGGTTTGGGGCGAGATCTCCTCGAGCGCGAGCAGGGCGAAGACGACGCCGAAGATTGTCGCGAGAACCGTCAGGATGAGGGCGAAAAGGCGGGAAATCATCGTGGGGCTGAAACTAGACCCTCACTCCCAATCTTTGGTTAACCTGCGCGAGGGGCGGATCAGTGGCTATCGCGGAGGCGCAGGTTGTCCGGGTCGTAGGGCGGGCGCTCCAGCACCTCGGCCGCGACCGTCTCGCCCAACACCAGAACCGAGAGGTCCCCAGCGGCGAGATCGGCCGCCTCGGTAAAGTACGCCAGAGCCAGAGCCCGGCCGATCCGGTGCCCATAGCCGCCCGAGGTCACCAAGCCGACGGGCCGTCCGTCCTGCAGCACCGTATGGCTGGCGAAGGGATCGGGGGCGCCGTCTTCGAGGGCGAGGAGGGCCATATGCCAATGGTCGGGCGCCCCATGGCGGGCGAGCAGGGCGTCGCGGCCGACGAAGTCGCGGCCTTCGCTCTTGACCAGGAAATCGAGGCCGGCTTCGAGGGGCGTGCGCTCGCTGGTAAGGTCCGCGCCCCAGGCCCGGTAGCCCTTCTCGAGCCGCATCGCGTTCATGGCGAAGGCCCCGAACAGGTCGCACTCGAACCTCCGCCCCGCCTCCATGAGGGCGGCCAAGAGATCGGCCTGACGGTCCATGGGATGATGCAGTTCCCAGCCGAGTTCGCCGACGTAGGAGACGCGGAGCGCCAGGACGGGGATGCCGGCGACGGTGATCTCCCGCGCCGCCAGCCAGGGGAAGGCGGCGTTGCCCAGATCGTCATCGCTGAGCGCGGCCAGCAGGTCCCTTGCGCGGGGGCCCATGACGGCGAGGACTCCTTGCGCGGCCTTCACGTCGTCGATGGCGAGCCTGGCGAAGGGCGCGGCGCGGCTTCGCAGCAGATCGAGATCCCAGCGCTCGGCGGCGGCGGCGCTCACCAGGTAGTAGCGGTCCTCGCCGGTCCGGGTGACCGTGAACTCGCTCAAGACCCCGCCGCCGGTTGCCAGCACGTGGGTCAGGCCGACCCCGCCCAACCGCCTCGGCGGCCGGTTGGCGCCGAGGCCTTCCAGGAACGCCGTGGCGTCCGGGCCGTGCACCTCGACCTTGGAGAAGGCGCTCAGGTCGGCCAGCGCCACCCGGTCGCGGACGGCGGCGCATTCCTCGCCGACCCGTTCGAACCAGTTCGTGCGGCGGAAGCTCAACACCGCCTCGCGGTCTTCGCGCCCCTCACGTGGGTCACGGTGATTGGCGGGCCGGGCGAACCAGTTGGGCCGCTCCCAGCCGTAGACCGCGCCGAACACCGCGCCCGCCGCGTCCATCGTCTCGTAGGCCGGGGTCTTGATCCTCGGCCGGCCGGCCGGGCGTTCCTCATAGGGGTAGTGGATGGCGAACTGCTTGCCGAAACATTCGGCCGCCTTGGCGAGCCGGTAGTCCCGGTCGGCATAGCCGCCGAAGCGGCGCGGGTCGACGGCGAGCGCGTCCATCGGCGGCTCGCCGCCGACGATCCATTCGGCGAGGAACTTGCCGGCGCCGCCGCCCTCCATGACGCCCATGCTCGACCCGGTCAGAAGATAGGCCCTGTCGAGACCGAAAGCTGGTCCTATCAAAGGGTTAGCGTCCGGGGTGAAGGTGATAGGTCCATTGACGATGGTCTTGATGCCGGCCTCGGCGAAGGCCGGGACGCGCGCCATGGCCGAGGCCACGATCTCTTCGATGCGCTCCAGTTCCGGCGGCAGCAGCTCCATGCCGAAGTCCTTGGGCACGCCGTCGACGGACCAGGGATTGGCGTCGCGCTCGTAGGGGCCGCAGATGAAGCCGTCGCGTTCCTGGCGCAGGTACCAGCTCTCCTCCGGGTCGCGGATGATCGGCAGCTCGGTGTCGCGCGCCGCGACGGCCTCCACCCGGTCGGTCACCAGGTACTGGTGCAGCATGGGCACCACGGGGAGATCCAGGCCCATCATGGCGCCGATCTCGCGGCACCAGGTGCCGGCGGCGTTGACGATGATCTCGGCCGTGATGTCCCCGTTCTTGGTCCGCACCAGCCACGCGCCGCCGGGCTTGCGTTCGATCGCCTCGACCGGGTTGTGGCGGCTGATCTCGGCGCCGGCCTGCCGCGCGCCCTTGGCCATGGCGTTGGTCGCCTGGCTGGGATCGACGTGGCCGTCCAGCGGCTCGTAGATCGCGCCCAGCAAATCGCCGGTCTCGGCCAGCGGGTAGATCGCCTTCAGCTCGGCCGGCGTCAGGACGTGGAAGTCGAAGCCGGCGAAGCGCCCGAGGCCCTGGACCTGGCGGAACTCGTCCATGCGGTCGGCCGAACGGGTGATGCGCAGCGCGCCCGAGGCATGGAAGCTCACGGGCTGGCCGGTCTCGGCCTCGAGGGACTGGTAAAGCCGCACGCTGTGGGCGCGCAGGTTCATGATGGTGAGGTTGTGGGCGAAGTGGGTACAGAGGCCGGCCGCATGCCAGGTCGAGCCGGCCGTGAGCTCGTTCTTCTCGACCAGCATCACGTCCGACCAGCCGAGCCTGGTCAGATGATAGAGCAGCGAGCACCCCATGGCGCCGCCGCCGATCACCACCACTCTTGCCTCGCTACGCATCCCTCAGCCTCTCATGCGCCCGCCGTCGGGATCATAGGGCGCGCGCGCCAGGGCGCTAAGCCGAAACCGCTCGCCGGCCACGCCGATCTCGTAAGGCCCTTCGAGAAGCTCCGCGCGGCTGGTGCCGGGTTCGGCGGCCACAGTGCCGAGCGCAAGCGTCAGGCCGGTGCGGAAGCCGCGGCCGCCGGAGGTTGTGCGGCCGACCAACTCGCCGTCCCGGTAGATCGGTTCGTCGTGCAGCAGCAGGGGCGTACCGCGTTCGACCTGGAACTGTAGCAGGCGGCGCTCGACGCCCCCCTCCTTCTGGCGCAGCAGGGCGTCGCGGCCGAGGAAGCCGCCGGGTTTGTCCCAGGCCACGGCGAACCCGAGGCCGGCCTCGAGCGGCGTGTCGTCCGGCCCGATGTCGTGACCCCAGTGGCGGAAACCCTTCTCGAGCCGGCAGGCGTCGAGGCAGAAGTGCCCGGCGGGACGCAGGCCGAAATCCACGCCTGCGTCTATGAGGGCCGCGTGGACCGCGCGCGCGTACTCACTCGGAATGGTGAGCTCCCACCCGAGCTCGCCGACGAAGCTGAGGCGGGTCGCGCGGACGGGGGCGGGGCCGACCTCGATCTCCTGGGAGGTGCCGAAGGGGAAGGCCGGGTTTGTCAGGTCCGCGTCGCTGAGGCCTTCAAGGAGGGCGCGCGACTGCGGCCCCATGACGCCGAGCACCGCGTAGGCCGAGGTGAGGTCGGTGATCGTCACCCGCTCGCCGTCCTGCCTCTGGCGCCGCAGCCACGCCAGGTCCTTCACCCGCGTCGGGGCGCCGCCGACCAGCCAGAAGCGCTCCTCGTTCAGACGCGTCACGGTCACGTCGGCCTCGATGCCGCCCCTCGAATTGAGCATCTGACTGTAGACCGTCCGACCCGGCGCCACCGCCATGTCATTGGCACAGATGCGCTGTAAAAAATGTTCAATATCAGGGCCTTGAAGCAGAATATTCGTAAAAGGCGTGAGTTCGAACAAGGCGACGTTCTCGGCCAAAACGGCGGCTTCGCGCGCGGCACAGGGCCACCAGGGCTGATCGCGATAGCTGTAGCGGAACTCCGATTCCTCCGCCGTCGCGGCGAACCAAAGGGGCCGCTCCCAGCCGGCCGGGGCGCCGAACACCGCGCCCTGCTTGGCGAAGGCCTCGTGGAGCGGTGAGCGCTTCACGCCTCGCGCGGTCTTCGGCTGCTTGTGCGGCCAGTGCATGTCGAACTGGTTGCCGACCGCCTCGCGGACCCGCTCGATGAGGAAGCGGCGGCTCGCCGCGTAAGGTTCGAAGCGGGCGATGTCGACCTCCCAGAGGTCCATCGGCGGCTCGCCGGCGACGATCCATTCGGCGAGTGCCTTGCCGGCGCCGGCCGAGGAGACGATGCCGATCGAGTTGAACCCGGCGGCGACATAGAAGTTGCGTAGGTTCGGGGCCTCGCCCATGACCTGCTTGGTGTCCGGGGTGAAGCCCTCGGGTCCGTTCATGAAGTGCTGGATGCCGGTTTCTTCCAGCACCGGCAGACGTTTCAGCCCGGCGGTGAGGAACGGCTCGAACTGATCCCAGTCCTCCGGCAGCATGAGGAACGGCGTATCGCCGGAGGGACCGCCCGCGTCCCACGGCTTGGCGTCGGGCTCGAAGCCGCCGAGCACCAGCTTGCCGGCGTCCTCCTTGACATAGATGCCGCCGTCGAGGTCGCGCACGATGGGGCAGGGGGCCGGCAGGCCCGCGATCGGCTCGGTCACCACATACATGTGCTCGACCGCCTGAACGGGAACCGGGACGCCGGCCAGGACGCCGACCTGGCCCGCCCAGACGCCGGCGCAATTGGCCACCGCCTCCGCTTGGATCTCACCACCGTCGGCCAGCGTGACGGTGAAGCCCGCGCCACTCTCCTTTTCGATGGCCGTCACCGCGCTCCTCTCGCGGATCCGCACGCCGGCGCTTCGCGCGCCCTTGGCATAGGCCATGCAGAGGTCGACGGGATTGACTTGGCCGTCTTCGCCGACCCAGAGGGCGCCGGCCAGGTCGTCGGTGCGTAGCAAGGGGAGCTTGTCGCCGACCTCAGCGGCTGAAACGATGCGCGCGTCGAGCCCCGTCATTTCGCCCATGGCCGCGATGCGGGCGAGCTCGGTCAAGCGGTCCTGGGTCTGCGCCAGCCACAGTCCGCCGGTCCGGCGGTATCCGGTCGCCTGGCCGGTCTCCTCCTCCAGCCGGCCGAAGAGTTCCGTCGCGTAGATCGAGAGCCGGGTCAGGTTCAGGCTGGCCCGCAAGGGGCCGACGACACCGGCGGCATGCCAGGAGGTGCCGCTGGTCAGCTCGTTGCGTTCCAGCAGCAGCACGTCGGAGCAGCCGAGCTTTCCCAGGTGGTAGGCGAGGCTGAGGCCGATCACGCCGCCGCCGATGATCGCGACCTTTGGCTGGTCCTTCGTCGTGCTCATTTCTCCGGTTCGCCCTATGTCGACACGCGCTCCAGAATCCGGACGGTTCCGGCCGCGGGGTCGACCTCCAGCAGGTCCCCGGTCTCGACCGCCTCGGTGATATCGACCTCGAAGGCATCGGCGAGGGTGAGGCCCGCCAGCGCCGCGCCCTGGGCCATCACCGGGTTGGACCAGTTCATCAGGAGCGCCGCCGGCGCCACGCCGCTCTCGACCATCTCGTTGAACATCCAGGCGCTGGCGACCCCGCCCTTGGCGCGGTCGAGCACCAGCACGCGGCCGACATAGCTGGTTCCGTAGAGCGCGTGGTTGGGCCGGGAAAAAACACCCTTCTTCCGGTCGAGATCGTAGCGCGCGGAAAATCCGTCCGTGGCGACCAGCGCTATGCCCGTGACCTTCGGCCCCATGGCCCGTCCGGCCGTGATCGTCTCGCTCATGGGTCTAGCCTCTCAGGACGCCGCGGACCGCGGCGTCGACGCAGAGCTCCATCGAGGCTAGCGCCGGATCGTAGCCGTAGCCGCTGATGATGTTGGCGAGCTTGGCCGAATTGGTGACCAGACGGCGCCACCCGTTGGCCTCGCCCATCTCACGGGCGTACATGTTGTAGAAGCAAACGCCCTCGAGGATCTGGCCGCCGGCGGTCTCGATCTTCTCGGCCAGCCCCATGCGCCGGGCGGCGGCGGCGTTTTCCTCCGTGGTGGCGGCCAAAAGCGACACGCCGTCGGCGACCCGGCGGCCGTCCAGCAGGCCCGCCAGCGCCTGAAGCTCGAGCAGGGAGAGTTGCGGCGCGGCGAAGACCACCAGGTCCAGGCTCTCGCCGTGGCGCGCGAAACCGGAGTGGAAGGCCTCCACGTCGGCGCGCTCCAGCGGGATCGGACCGCGGGCCCCGTCCGCCGCCACGGCCTGCAGATCGGGTGCCTCCGGCGTCACCCCGGCCAGATGAAACAGGGGGGTGGCACCGTAGCTGCCGAGGGCGGCCGCCAGATGTTTCAAGGCGTCCGATCCGGGCACCGCGTCGATGCCCGTTATGATCGGGATGTCCCAGTAGGACCTCAGTTGGCGCCCAACCACGCCGCCCACGGCGCCCCATTCGGTGAGCTCACGCGGCTGGAAGGTTAGCGCGAAGATGCTGCGCGCCTTGCGTTCGGCCTCCAGGTGCATGCCGTAGCGGGGCGTCCGGCCGGTCAGCGCCGCCCAGAGGGCCGCCACGCCGCCCTCGAAATTGCTGCGCGCGCCGCAGACGCTGTTGGCGTAGTTGACCGAGCCGGTATCGCCATAGGCCACGTGCTCGCCCATCACCGGCGCCATCACCGTCTGGTAGTTGATGCAGGTGTTGGTCATGAGGCAGCCGAAGGCCTCGAGCGCCCGGACGATCCGCTGCTCGCGCTCGTCGGCATAGCCGGGCTGGCGGAGGCGGGCGCAGAGCCGGCGGTCGACGCCGCGCGGATCGGTGACCGTCGGCACCCGCACCTGGCGCTCCTCTTTCGGGTGGTCCGCCAAGTTCTCCAGCAGCCGCAGGCCCGCCTCGCCGACCGCCTCGCCATCGGCCATCAGGTGCGCCTGGGCGATCGGGATGAAGTCGCGGGCACCGAAGAAGCGGCCGACCGCCATCTGCTGTTCCAGGGCGAAGCGCCGCGGCTCGCCCAATTCGCCCGCCTGGATCGCCCGTTCCTCGTCGCTCAAGCGCATGAACCCTATCCCCGATCGTCGATACGCCCAACTAAACGCCCGACTAAACTCTGGAGCCAAAACCTCTTCAATAAAACTGTTTCGTCATGAGAGAGTCTAATATTGTTGGTTGGCGGTTCGGCTTGGCAGTGTTCGCCGTCATATGTGGCCGTGAGGCCGGGCTCGGTTTTTAAAGACCCGACGGGGATAGGGAGGCGCTCCCATGAACGAGCGGGTGAACGAGCGTCATTACGAGCGGCCGCTGCTCGACGACTGGCAGGGCGAGCTCGGGGTGACCATCAAACCCCTGCCGACGGCGTCGCTGACCCGAACGCTTTCTCTGGTTGCCCGGGAGCGCGAGTTGGGCACTATCCCGAGCAGTCTGGCGGTCGAGATCCGCGAGGCTTTGGCGGCGCAGTTGCAACGCCGCCTGGACGGCCACCTGCCGAAATCCGGTCCCGGCCTTCAATTCGGCGAGTGACCATGCACCCGATCATCGCCCTCTGGTCCCACCCGCGCTCCATGTCGACCGCCACCGAGCGGCTGATGCGCGAGCGCGGGGACCTCACCTGCTTCCACGAGCCCTACATGTATTATTACTACGTGGAGCGGGCGGTCCGGGTGATGCCCCTCTTCGACATCGATCCCGAAAAGCCGAAGACCTACGAGGCCATCCGCAACATGCTGCTGGAGGCCGGCGAGGCGGGGCCCGTCTTCTTCAAGGACATGAGCTACTACGTGCTGCCACGCATATTGGAGGACCGAGACTTCGCCGGGCGCCTGACCAACACCTTCCTGATCCGCGATCCGGTGAAATCCATTCTGTCCTACTACAAGCTCGACCCGGACCTCACCCTGGAGGAGATTGGACTGGAGGCGATCTGGATCCATATCCAGGGGATCCGGGACATGACCGGCGAGGTCCCGGCGATCCTGCATGCCGAGGCGGTGCAGGCGGATACGGCAGGGATCATGAGCGCCTATTGGCAGAGGATCGGCCTTCCGCCCGTGCCCCATGCCTTGAGCTGGGCAACGAAGGAGACGCCCGAGGATTGGCAGGAGGTGGCCGGCTGGCACGAGGACGTCCTTTCCAAGGGCGGCATCGTGGCCACGACGGCGGCGGAGGAGGAAGCGCTTCGGACCGAATTCGAGGCGGCGGCCGAGACGGCGCCCCAGTTGCGCCGCTATCTGGAGCACCACCGCCCGTTCTACGAGAAGGCGCGGGCGATCGCGATTCGCGCCGACGGCGACACATAATAAAGCGTATTAGAGTTCGCACTGATACTACGGCACACTGTGCCCAGATTTTGGAACAGCGCTAGATTTGAGCCGTGCCTGGTCGCAGGCCGGCAGAGGAGAGGATGACCATGTCCGAAGCCGTACCCAACTCGCAGCCCAATTCCTTGGCCGCCAAGGACATCGCCTTTTCGCTGCATCCCTATACCAACCTGGCGGCGCATCAGGAAAAGGGTCCCCTGGTGATCGTCCGCGGCGAGGGCATCCACGTCTGGGACGAGGACGGCAAGGAGTATATCGATGCGCTGGGCGGCCTCTGGTGCACCTCGCTCGGCTTCAGCGAGCCGCGCCTGGTGAAGGCCGCGACCAAGCAGCTCGAGACCTTGCCCTTCTCGCACTCCTTCGCCCACCGCGCCCATCCGCCGACCATCGAGCTGGCCGAGAAGCTGATGGACATCGCCCCCGCGCCGCTCGCCCGGCCGTTCTTCGTCAACTCCGGTTCCGAGGCGGTCGAGACGGCGATCAAGATCGCCTGGTACTATCAGAACGGGCTCGGCCGGCC
>Ga0255057_10002199_pt1 | contig 10619 bp, 11 predicted proteins | sample Cases_109_6_MG_FD_189022 | JGI IMG/M metagenome (GOLD analysis project Ga0255057, IMG submission 189022) | Seawater microbial communities from Amundsen Gulf, Northwest Territories, Canada - Cases_109_6 | ecosystem: Environmental > Aquatic > Marine > Gulf | place: Canada: Northwest Territories... | reverse complement strand
GTGGTGGCCTCTGCCACAGGTAGTGACGGTAACGGTCCGTCACTCACGGTCAGCGGAGGTGCTCTCACACCCGGGCGTTGGTACGCGGTGCTGAGTAATCAATTGGGCATACCCTTCGCAATAGACATCCGTGCCGAAGTTGAATTTTCAGGCGCCGCCATCCCGGTTCATGCCGGCCTGTGGGAACCGGCATCCAGGCCCGGCCTGGGGCAGGGTTATGATTATAATTTCAGTGGTCCAAGTCGCGCCCTCGTCTGGTACACCTACGATGAAGAGGGCCAGTCAGCGTGGTTCGTTGCGGATAATCCCAATGTGGGCGGCAATATCTGGACCGCGGATCTGCTGCGCGTAACCAATGACGGCAGTCAGCAGCAGCTGGCGCCGGTGGGCCAGGTATCGGTCAGCTTGCTGGCTGAAAACGATGCGATGTTCTCATTCACATTGTATGGTGAATCAGGTACGGAACGCATGCAGCCGCTCAGCGCCCCTACTTGCCCTGAAGTTAACGGTTCGAAGAAGAGCTATACCGGTCTTTGGTACCGGGGTGTTGACGGACTTGGCGGCGCCAGCGTTCTGGTGAATTCGACAACCCAGGCCCAGATTCATTATCTGTTCGATGACCTTGGCATGCCACGTTGGTTGTTCGTGCAGGATCTCAACAATCCGGCGCCCACCAATGCGGAAATGCCGATGCTCCAGTTCAGCGGTTATTGCGCAGTCTGTGCCAGCTCCAGCGTGACATCGCAAGGCGTAGGTGTTCTGGAACGAAGCTTCAGCAGCCACAACAAAGGCAGTTGGACACTGGATTACCTGTTCGAATCGCCGCTTTCCGGTTCGGTTGAGCGGACCGACCAGATCATTAAATTGACTGACACCCTGACTTGCGAGTAAACGCCGCTGAAGCGTAGTGATTTTCATTTTGACCTGCCTTCCGGCCTGATCGCCCAGCAGCCGCTGAAGCGGCGTTCGGACAGCAGGTTGTTACACTTGCCGCTGCGTGAAGGCGGTTTCTACGACCGCATGTTCAGGCAATTGCCCTCCTTGCTGAGGGAGGGTGACTTGCTGGTATTTAACGACACCAGGGTGATCCCGGCCCGGCTCTATGGCCACAAGGAATCCGGCGGCAAAGTGGAAATCATGCTGGAGCGGTTACTCAGCGACAGCGAATGCCTGGCCCAGATGAGAGTCAGCAAGCCGCCCCGCTCTGGGAGTATGCTCTTGCTTGAAGAAGGTTCCCGCCTGGAAGTCATTGCACGGGAAGGTTCATTCTTTCGCCTGCGTTCCCTGGACGTCAGTCTAAGCGACTTGCTTCAGCATATCGGTCACACTCCCCTGCCGCCATACATTGACCGTGAGGACACGGCGGCAGACCGGGAGAGATATCAGACAGTCTATGCCACGAACCCCGGGGCCGTCGCTGCGCCGACTGCCGGACTCCACTTTGACCATGACTTGCTGGATATCATCGATCGTAAAGGTATTGCCAGGGCATTCGTTACTCTGCATGTGGGTGCGGGCACGTTTCAGCCCGTTCGCAGTGAGAACATCGAAGACCACAGGATGCACGCGGAATATCTGGAAGTACCGGCGTCTGTTTGCGCAGCCATTGATCAGGCAAAAAAAAATGGCGGACGCATTGTTGCGGTGGGCACTACTGCGGTTCGAAGCCTCGAGACTGCTGCAGCAGGCGGAGAACTGCGCCCGTTCCGCGGTGACAGCCGGATCTTCATCTATCCGGGTTATGAATTCACAGTCATCGACGGTCTGATCACCAACTTTCACCTGCCCGAGTCCACCCTGCTGATGCTGGTCAGTGCTCTGGCTGGACCCGACGAAATCCGTGCTGCTTACGAACATGCCGTGCAAGAGCAGTATCGTTTTTTCAGCTATGGTGACGCGATGCTGCTTCTGTAAACGGCTCCGCTTGCCCATCGATTAAAATGCGTTGTTCAATTTGCGGCATAGATGCCATAATTCGCACGCAATTTCCCCGGAGTATCTGATGGCCACACTGATCGAGCAGGCACAAGCAAGGGAGTGGTTCTATTCCTACGAGCTGCCTGACGGAAGCACCACACCGACCTATCACGGCAGTGATATCAAGGCGATCCATGATACCCGCTGGCAGATGGTGCAGTCCTGTCTGGATGAAAGACTGGGCAACGGGCGCTCAGGTCTTACAGCTCTTGACCTGGCTTCGCACCAGGGCTGGTTTGCAGTGAACATGGCCCGGGCCGGTTTCTCCAGCGTATTGGGAATCGATGCCCGCGAGTCGCATGTGGAAGACAGCCTGCTGATCCGGGATATCTACGGCATGGAACAGCTCTCATTCCGTCAGGGCGATATCCATGACCTGGAACAGGAGCAACTGGGCCAGTTCGACGTGGTGCTGATGCTGGGCTTGCTCTATCACCTGGAAAATCCGATCGGAGCATTAAAAACCTGCCGCGCCCTGTGTAAAAACCTTTGCCTGATCGAAACCCAGGTGATTCCCGGCATGAGCGGTTACGTGGACTACGGCAGCTACCAGTACGTTCGCCCCCTGAAAGGCAGCTTCGGCATTATCGATGAGACCGGGGAAACCCATGGGCCTGAAGCCAGTATTACCGGTATATGCCTGGTACCCAGCCTGGATGCCTTGATATGGATCCTGCACAAGGTGGGTTTTTCCGAAGTGACGGTACTCGAACCGCCAGAAGGCGCCTACGAGCAATTGCGCTTTCACAAGCGGGTGATGGTGGCAGCGCAGGTCTAGCTGTGAATTGCAGCAACGTTGTATACACCAGGCATGATGAAATTCGAGGTCCACAAAACATCCGGTAAAGCCCGTAAAGGTCTGCTGACTTTTGAGCGTGGGGAAGTTCGCACGCCAGCTTTCATGCCCGTAGGGACCTATGGCACGGTCAAGGCGATGACGCCGGATGAAGTAAGGGAATCCGGCGCTGATATCATCCTGGGCAACACCTTCCACCTGATGTTGCGCCCGGGGACTGAAGTAATTGAGAAACACGGCGGTTTGCATGACTTCATGCGCTGGCACAGGCCAATATTGACCGATTCAGGCGGCTTCCAGGTCTGGAGCCTGGCCAAACGCCGTAAAATCACAGAGAAGGGCGTCACCTTCGCTTCACCCATCAACGGCTCAAAAGTGTTTATGGGGCCGGAAGAGTCCATGGCTGTGCAGAATTCACTCGGTTCCGACATCGTAATGATTTTTGATGAGTGCACTCCTTTCCCGGCGACCGAACCTCAGGCCAGTGATTCGATGGAACTCTCACTCCGTTGGGCAGAGCGTTCCAGGCGTGCGCACGAGGGAAATTCCTCAGCCCTGTTCGGAATCGTTCAGGGTGGCATGTACGAAACACAGCGGATTCGCTCAGCTCGTGCGCTGGTGAATACAGGTTTTGATGGATACGCCATCGGGGGTTTATCAGTTGGTGAGCCTCACGAGGAGCGTGATCGCGTACTGGATCTCACAGTGCCGGAATTACCCCAAAACAGCCCGCGGTACCTGATGGGGGTCGGGCGGCCGGAAGACATCATCGCCGGCGTAGTCCGTGGTATCGACATGTTCGACTGCGTCATGCCAACCCGGAACGCACGCAATGGTTACCTCTTTACCAGCCAGGGCGTGCTGAAAATCCGTAATGCACGTTATGAGCGGGATACCGGCCCCATCGATCCCGAATGTGATTGCCCTGCCTGCCGCAATTACTCTCGCGCTTACGTCAAACACCTCGAGCGCTGCAATGAAATTTTGGGCTCCCGCCTGATGACCATGCACAACCTTCGCTTCTATCAGATTTTGATGCAGGGGCTGCGCGATGCGATCGAGGGTGATTTTCTGGATTCATTTGTGGGCTCTTTTCTGGAAAAGCAGACAAAAGGGATCAAATAAATCGTAATTCCATAGGATGACAAAGTTCTTTGACTTATAATGCCCTGCTGCGAAAGTGGTAAGGCAGGTCGCCGATTGGAAATATTCAGCAGATCCCCTTGCCGCCGCATCATAAAAAACGGGTTATTTAAACGAGGATTCACATGGAAATCTTGGATTTCTTTATCAACAGTGCACATGCACAGGATTCGTCGACTCAGGGCGGGCTGCTGTCATTCTTGCCGCTGATCGTTATTTTTGTCATTTTTTATTTCCTGCTGATCCGCCCGCAAATGAAGCGCGCCAAGGAACACCGCAAGCTCGTTGAACAGCTTTCCACTGGTTCCGAAGTGGTGACAAATGGCGGTTTGCTGGGTCGCATCACTGATGTAGGCGAGTCCTTTGTCACTGTTGAACTTGCCGATAATGTGCAGGTCAAGGTGCAAAAACACGCCATTTCCAGTGTAATGCCCAAGGGCACCATCAAGTCCGCCTGAGACGGACTTCCCATAAAAATTTTTCTTTTCGAGGCTGACTGATGAATCAATATCCTGCCTGGAAATATCTGCTTATCGTCCTGGTTCTGCTCGTGGGCGGCTTTTATGCTCTGCCCAACCTGTTTGGCGAGGATCCGGCGTTGCAGATAACTTCCGCGCGTGGTTTCGACATTCCGCTGGATCTTCAGGCGAATATCGATGACGCGTTAATTGTCGAGAATATCGATTTCAAGGACTGGGAACGGCAGGGAAACCACTTGCTTTATCGCTTTAATTCCAACGAGGATCAACTGATTGCCGCTGATGTCCTCAAAGAAGCGCTGGGCGAACAATATGTTGTCGCGCTGAACCTCGCTCCTTCGACCCCGGGCTGGTTACGCGCCATGGGTGGCAAGCCGATGACACTGGGTCTGGACTTGCAGGGGGGTGTGCACTTCCTGATGCAGGTCGATATGGATACCGCCAGGGGCCAGCAACTCGACCGCATCGTGGATGATTTCCGGACCGCACTCAGGGCCGAGGGAATCCGCTACGTCTCAGTGCGCCGCGAGGGCAACGGCATCATCGTGTTGCTGCGCTCTGCACAAGATCGGGAACGCACCCTGAGCATCACCCGCAAAGACCAGGGCCTGCAAGGGCTGGATATCCAGGAAGTGGACGCGGGCGAGAATTTCGGCCTGTCAGTCAGGGTCAGGGAACAGCAGTTGATCGAATTGCAGCAGACTGCGCTGAAACAGAATATCACCACACTGCGCAACCGGGTCAATGAAATCGGCGTCGCAGAGCCGGTGATTCAGCAGCAGGGTGCGGAGCGCGTGGTTGTGCAGTTGCCTGGTGTGCAGGACACCGTGCAGGCGAAGAAGATCATCGGCGCCACAGCTACGCTGGAATACCGTGCCGTGGACGAAGCAAACGATGCATTTACTGCCGCCCAGACCGGCAGGGTACCCCCCGAGTCGCGACTCTACACTGACAAATCGGGCCAGCCAATTTTGCTGAAGAAGCGCCTGATTGTTTCCGGCGACCAGCTGATTGGTGCCTCCAGCGGTTTTGACCAGCAATCCGGCCAACCACAGGTCAGCGTGACGCTGGACGGCGTAGGCTCCAAGCGGATGCTGGCTTTTACTCGCGACAACGTGGGTAACCGCATGGCGGTGATCTACATTGAGCAGAAATCCGGTGGCCGCAAGTCCGAGGAGGTCATCAGTGTGGCGGTGATTCGCGAGCCTTTCAGCAAGCGTTTCCAGACCACCGGTCTCGATTCCATGAACGAAGCCAGCCAGCTGGCCCTGTTGCTGAGGGCGGGCGCCCTGGCGGCGCCGATGGAAATCGTCGAGGAACGCACAGTTGGCCCCAGCCTGGGTGCAGACAATGTCGCCCAGGGTTTCAAGTCGGTTCTGATCGGCTTTGTCCTGGTGCTGGTTTTCATGGCGCTCTATTACCGGGTGTTCGGCCTGATCGCCGATCTGGCGCTGTTTGCCAACATGGTACTGCTGATTTCCCTGTTGTCCATGCTCGGTGCAACACTCACCATGCCGGGCATCGCCGGTATCGTTTTGACCGTGGGCATGGCAGTGGACGCCAATGTGTTGATCTTTGAACGGATCCGCGAAGAATTGCGCAATGGAAACACGCCGCAAGCCAGCATCCGTGCGGGTTATGACAAGGCATTCTCCACCATTGCCGACGCCAATATAACAACCCTGATTGCAGCATTTGTCCTGTTCCTGTTCGGCACCGGACCGATCAAAGGCTTCGCAGTCACACTTTCACTGGGCATCATAACTTCCATGTTTACCGCGATCATGGGTACAAGGGCTGTGGTTAACTTGGTTTATGGCGGCAAGAAGCGTGTCAAGCGCCTGGCGATTTGAGGTGATGTCATGAAAATTCTAAGCAGAAAAACACACATCGACTTCATGGGGCATCGCAAGATTGCGTTTGCTTTGTCTGCTGTCCTGATGGTGCTGAGCGTCGTTTCACTGGCGACCCGGGGCCTGAATTTTGGCCTGGATTTTACCGGCGGCATGCTGATTGAAGTCAGTTTCCCTTCACCGCCGCGGATTTCTGACGTGAGAGCAAAACTGGAGAGCGCGGGCCTGAAAGATGCCGTGGTGCAAACTTTTGGCACCGCTTCAGATATCGTTGTACGAATCCCGCCAAGAGACGAGGATGAAAGTGATGCTACGCTGTCCACTGTCGTCCTGGGCGCCCTGCAGCAGGATGTCGAGGGAGATGTCGTCATGCGCCGGGTCGAATTCGTCGGACCTCAGGTGGGTGAGGAATTGACCGAACAGGGAATCCTGGCCGTAGTTTATGCTCTGATCGGCATATTTCTCTATGTCATGGTCCGCTTCCAGTGGCGCTTTTCGGTGGGCGCTGTCACGGCCCTGATCCATGACGTGTTGATCAGCATGGGCATTCTTTCGGCACTGCAGATTGAATTTGACCTCACGGTTGTGGCGGCCCTGCTGGCAGTCATTGGTTATTCACTGAATGACACCATTGTGCTGTTCGACCGCATTCGGGAAAATTTCCCGCGCTTGCGCAAGGACACGCCCATCCAGGTTGTGAATAAATCGGTTAACGAAACCCTGGCGCGAACCCTGATGACCTCCATGACAACGCTGCTGGTATTATTTGCCTTGTTCATTTTCGGCGGCAAAATCATTCATTCCTTCGCGTTTACGTTGATCGTGGGTGTGGTCGTGGGTACTTACTCATCAATTTTCGTTGCGAGCACAACGCTGCTGCAGTTGGGTGTCAGCAAGTTCGATCTGTTGCAGGTCGAAAAGGAAGGCGCAACCGCTGACGACCGCCCGTAAAATCAGTTTTTTCCGGGCTTTGTTTGCCTTGTTTTCCAGCGGGACGCGATCAGTTGCCGTAAAGAGGTCATGATCTTGTAGGGTGCTGCAATAATGGTGCCTGCGTCTTCGACACCGTCATTGCCATCGAAATCCAGGACTACGCCACCGGCTTCGCGCACCAGCAACGCACCTGCGGCGACATCCCATGGTTTGAGCCCGATCTCGAAGAAAGCATCCATGCGGCCCGCGGCTACCCAGGCCAGGTCTAGACTGGCAGTGCCTGCGCGGCGGAAGTCCTCCACTTTGGCGAATACCGACTGGAAAATACGCCCGTAGGCCTGCAGGTCGTCCCGTTGCCTGAAGGGAAAGGCTGTCGCCAGGATAGCGCCTTCCAGGCCAGTGCGGGCGGAAACCCGCATGCGTTTGTTATTGCAATAAGCGCCTGAACCGCGGCTTGCGGTGAACAGCTCGTCGCGCATCGGATCGTAGACCACGGCGTGCTCTGTGCGTCCATTGATCTGCTGTGCGATGGAGACAGCAAAATGTGGCAGGCCATGCAGGTAATTGCTGGTGCCGTCCAGTGGATCGATTACCCAAACCGCGTGGCTTTCACCTGAAGCACCACCTTCTTCGCACAAGAGCGCATGATCAGGGTAGAAACGTTGAATTTGCCGTACAATTTCTGCCTCGCAGGCCCGGTCTACGCCACTGACATAATCGTGACGTGCTTTGCGGTCGACCGGAATGGCATCGACGTGCTGGAGCTGTTGGCGCATGATATCACCGGCTGCGTGGGCGGCCTCGATAGCGACATTTAATACAGGATGCGGCATGGCTGAAAAATTGTCTGTACGGGAAAAGGCGGCACAGGATACCAGAAGCAGCGCGACTGTGGCAGGGCAGGGCCACATGCAAAAGCCTGCACAACAGGATGAATCGCCCGAGTCCCGTTTAACGCGTATCCGGATTGTGCTGATAAATACCACTCATCCGGGCAATATTGGCGCAGCTGCACGGGCCATGAAAGTCATGGGGCTTGCCTCACTTCACCTGGTAACGCCAAAAGTATTTCCTAACGCCGAGGCGACTGCCATGGCCTCTGGCGCAGACGACCTGCTGCAGACCGCCCGGGTTCACGAGTCGCTGGATTCGGCCCTGGAGGGATGTTCCCTGGTGCTGGGCACCAGTGCGCGCTTACGCAGCTTGCCCATGCCACTGCTGGATGTCCGCCGTGCTGCAGAACAGGCTATGGCAGAATCTGCTTTGCGGCAAGTAGCCATCCTGTTCGGCCGCGAACGATACGGCCTGACCAATGAGGAGATGCAGCGCTGCCAGTACCTGGTCAACATCCCTTCCAATCCAGCTTATTCATCTTTGAATCTGGCGCAGGCGGTTCAAATTACCGGCTATGAATTAAGGGTGGCCGCATTCGGCGGTGCCGGGCTGTCCGTGCCCCCGTCTGACTGGGAGCCGGTGGACGACAGTCAGCTGGAAGGGTTGTTCCAACACCTCGAACAAACGCTTCTGGATATCCGCTTCCTCAATCCAAAGCAGCCCAGACGATTGATGATGCGGCTGCGAAGGTTATTCAATCGCGCAAGACCTGATCAAAATGAAATCAATATCTTACGAGGTATATTGAAAGCTTCACAGGAAGCTGCTGAACGGGCAGAAAAAGCTCGTGGATGAATTGACCGCTCCCATTCAAACATGGATGGCAGGCGGCCGTTTTTCCCGGGTGGATGACGTGGAGTTGTTTTACCATGTCAATAATCACTACAGTAGCCGCTTACCCTGGCTGGTCTGCTTTCATGATTTTCCCACCAGTAGCTGGGACTGGCATCTGTTACTTCCTTACCTGGAAAAAAGATATCGGATTCTGGTTTTTGATTTCCCGGGTTATGGCCTGTCGGCTAAACCGTGACCCTATAGCCGTGTAATCGATTGCCCAGAAACTGTGCAAATCCAATGCCCGGGCACAATTATTTGGCCTTGATGATATCGGCCACTACCCGCAGCTGGAGGCTCCGGAAACGGTGGCCGATTGCCTGATCCAGTGACTTTGCGCGACAAAATGCTTAATCTGTGGCAATAAATCCAATTTTATGGTGCCGGCTGATTCAGAAGTGATAAGCAGGCAAGAGATAGATGAGGTATCAAAATGGGAAGAATTGTTGTAGTTGCATATAAGCCCAAACTCGGTAAAGAAAGCGAACTTGAGGCCCTGCTGAAAGGTCACCATCCAATTTTAAGGGAAGAGGGATTGGCTAGTGATAGAGATTCAATCATCATGCGTTCAGAAGACGGCACCATTATTGAGGTCTTTGAGTGGAAGTCTAAAGAAGCGATAGAATCAGCTCATACCAATTTAAGTGTTCAAGCAACGTGGCAAGCCCTCTCTTCTGTTTGCGATTATATTCCCGTGTCGCAAGTTCCAGAGATATCATCGATATTCTCCGAATTTACGCCATTAAATTAGTTTGTTGATTCTGCATTAATGGCCACGCGCAAAAGGCCACATTACAATTATTTCAAGTTCGTTCCGGCCCTGCTGGCCCCACTTGCCGGAGCATACTTGCAAGAAAAGCTTGTTGATGAGTTGCTTGAGTGATCGAAGTCACTGTAATTAATCTTTTTCTTCGCGGGCTAGTGCGCATATTAGGTGAGGTATTCGGGGAGAGGGAGCTTTTCCGCCATGTCTGGCGCGTCAACCGGCCTTCCTGCAGTCAATTCAAGAGGGATTACTCCGGCCCACACGCGAGCGGACAGATCACTGGCGGCGTCACTGGGCGGGCCGCTGCGGCTCTTGATGCTGAACGTTTCAATGGGCAGGCGCAGAATGGAAGTTGCATTCAGTTCCTTTTGGCTTGAAGGCCTTAGTTCTTCCAGCCTTCCAGGCGCCAGGTGTTCCACCAGGGCGTCCAGCGCAATTTGTTTCTCGTCTGGATCGCTGATCAGCCTTGCCGTGCCAAAGACCATCACCGAGCGGTAATTCATGGAGGAATGAAAGGCGGATCGGGCCAGTACAAGGCCGTCAAGGTGGGTCACGGTGACACAACACGACAGCCCCGCACTCAGACTGTTCATAAGCCGGCTGACTACCGAGCCATGTAACAGCAGGACGCTGCCATTGCGGCCCAGCGCCATGGGGATCACGTAGGGCTGGCCGTCCAGCGTGACGCCGACGTGACACATACGGGCTTCATCAATAATGGAGCATGCGAGGTCAAAGTCCTTGCTGCCGCGCTCGGGCAACCTTTTAAGCTGGGTATTGGCTTGCGCTGTCATGTCACTGGATCCTTGCCTGGGATAAAATGTAAGAATACACGCTTCGTGGGCAGGGGATTGCCAGCTTGCGCCAGGCTTGCATCAACACATGTCAATAAATTTCAGGTGAATAGTAAAGCACAACACCCTTTCGCCAAATCTTCTGACTTT
>Ga0255057_10002198_pt1 | contig 10620 bp, 9 predicted proteins | sample Cases_109_6_MG_FD_189022 | JGI IMG/M metagenome (GOLD analysis project Ga0255057, IMG submission 189022) | Seawater microbial communities from Amundsen Gulf, Northwest Territories, Canada - Cases_109_6 | ecosystem: Environmental > Aquatic > Marine > Gulf | place: Canada: Northwest Territories... | reverse complement strand
ACCCCGCTGCGGATCCCGATGGCGGGCGAGTCGGACTCGCTGAACGCCTCGGTGGCAGCGGCAATCGTCCTCTTCGAGGCGGTGAGACAGAGGAGCTAGTTGCCAGTTGCCAGTTGCCAGTTGCCAAACGAAACCACTCTTCCTGATAACTGGCAACTGGAAGCGAGCGCAGCGAGCGCACTGGCAACTGATAACTCCTATGGCTTCGTCAGCCCCCATATGCCGTCGTCGCCGAGGACTCCGTCGATGAGCCGCAGCCGTTCCAGGACATCACCGCTGAGTGCAGCCATGTTGGTTTCGACGTGGAGCACCGGGCCGTGCCGGTACAGGGTCGGTGTTAGGGCGACCCCGAGCTTGCGTCCCTCGAGCGTCGATTCGGCCACCCGATCGAACCACTCGACATTGGCCACAGAGGGCGCCGCCACCCTCGCCGCATCGGCGGCCGCAGCCAGCGTGTCCGGATCGCCCAGGTCCTCTCCCTTGTGGTGGCGCAACGCCAGCAGTGCCTGCAGATAGGCCCCCTGCCGTTCCGGGTACTCATCGGCGATTGCCGAAAATCCGGCCAGGGCGCGACGAGAGGCAGCGTCGCCGTCGATATCGAACGGCCGCCAGTCCAGACGCAGCTCGGCGCCGGCTTTGGCGGCAACCGAAAGGAACCGGTAGAACCACCAGACCGCAGGGTTCATGAAGTCGAAATAGACGCGGCCCTCGAAGCGCATGCTCGCAGTCTTCAGGCTGGGGAGGCCAAGCGCAAGTATCTGTCACACCCGGCGCCTATCGTTGTATCGAACACTTGTTCGGGGTACCGTCGCCCACCCGGAGGGACCAATGCTGGTAGGACCATGCTGCTCATAGGACCATGCTGCTCGTAGGACCATGCTCGTAGGACAGCGCCGATTCGACGACATGGGGGCGTCACTGCACACGGTTCCGTTTTGCGTGCTCGACCTGGAGACCACCGGCGCCACCGCCGCCGACTGTGAGATCACCGAGATCGGTGCGGTCAAGTATGTCGGCGGTGAGCTCGACGGCACCTTCCAAACCCTCGTCGACCCCGGGGTGGAGATCCCCCCGTTCATCACCGTGCTCACCGGGATCACCGAGGCAATGGTCATCCAAGCTCCGTCCATCGAGCAGGCGCTGCCCGCCTTTCTCGAATTCATCGGAGAGGCGGTGATCGTCGGGCACAACATCCGGTTCGACATGTCTTTCCTGGACGCGGCCACCAAGCGCCTCGGCTACGGGCGACTCCCGAACCGCACCGTCGACACCATTGGGCTGGCCCGCCGCCTGGTACGCCAGGAGGTGCGCAATCTCAAGCTGTCCTCGCTTGCCAAGCACTTCCGCTCCCCTATCCCTCCCACCCATCGTGCGCTCGACGACGCCCGCGCCACCGCCCACGTCTTCTTCTCTCTGCTGGAGCGTGCCGGTACCCTCGGTGTCACCCACCTCGACGAGCTGCTCACGCTGCCGACCGCCCGCGGTGCCGCCCACTACGACAAGATCGAGCTCACCAAGGACCTGCCGAGGCGTCCCGGTGTCTACTCGTTCGTGGATCGGGACGGAACCATCATCTACGTCGGGAAGGCCAAGAATCTCCGCACCAGGGTCAAGGCATATTTCTACGGCGACGATCGCAAGACGGTTGCCCAGATGTTGCGCGACCTCGATCGGATCGAGCACCAGGTGTGCGCCACCGAGCTGGAGGCAGAGGTCACCGAGCTGCGCCTCATCGGATCGCATACGCCCCGGTACAACCGACGATCCCGTCCCACCCGCAGCCCGCATTGGGTGAAGCTCACCGACGAGCGATTCCCGCGCCTATCGATGGTGCGCTCGGTGCGTGACGACGCTGCGCTGTATCTCGGTCCGTTCCGCTCGCGGCGGGCTGCGGAGGTCGTCGTCCATGGCCTGTGGGATGCGGTGCCGATCAGACGCTGCAACGGACGGGGCACCAAGCGCTCCGCGGCGTGCTCGTTCTCCCAACTCGGAGTGGCTTCATGCCCCTGTGATGGGTCGATCGGCGACGATGGCTACGCCGAGATCGTCGAACGGCTCCGTGCCGGCCTGCTCGCCGAGCCCACGATCGTGCTCGACCCGCTGCGCGACCGCATGGCGGCCATGGTCCGCGATCAGCGGTTCGAGGAGGCTGCGGATATCCGCGATCGGTATCGGGCGGTGGCCACGGCACTGCAGCGGAGGCGGGCCTGGGGGGCGCTGCGAGCGGCGGGAACGGTGTGGCTCGAAGACGCCGATGGCGACGGGGCGATCATCGGTGAAGGCCGGTTGCTGGCCTCTTGGAACCGTGACGGCGCCCCACCGCTGGTAGCCATGGTCCCCCCAGATGCTGACGGTCCCGCGGTGCCTCCCTCGGTTCCGGCCGCAGAGGAGGCGCATCTGGTATGGCGATGGATGAACAGCCCGGGCGTCCGCGTCGTCGACACGTCGGGAACGCTCAGCGTTCCCTCCCGGCCGGTGCCTGAGCTGGTGTGACCGCTATGCGATCCCAGCGCCGGCAGGCACCGCGGAGTCGGGGGCGAGCAGCACCACGCCGCTGGCGTCGAGGGCGCCAAGGATCAACACGTCGGAGCGGAACCCTCCGACCCTGACCGGGTCGAATCCGGTCACCGCTACCACCTGGCGCCCAACCAGGTCCTGCGCCGAGTAGCGGCTGGTGATCTTCGCAGAGGACTGTTGGACCCCGAGCGGACCGAAGTCGATCCACAGGCTGTAGGAAGGGTGGCGGGCACCGGTGTTCGGTTCGGCCCGGGTGACCGTGCCGACGCGAAGACCGAGTGCATGGAGGTCTTCGATCGTAGGTGTCATCCCGGCACGCTACCTTCTCGGCATGCGGTTCATCGTCCAACCGGGCACCGACCCGGTCGCCCACGCCGACGCAACGCTGCTCACCGCCATGGGAATGCCGGGGGGCGGCGTCATCGCGCTCGGCGAGACCCACTGCAAGGTGACCCCCGGTGAGGTTCCAACGACGAACTCGCTGCTGGTCGGGCCCCGGACCCGCTCCAACGCCGATGTGGAGTACGGAGAGGCGGTGCACGTGGAGCGGGCGCTCATCCCCGAAGCCCGCCGCGTCGTCGTCGACGCCGTCGAGGATCTCGAGACCCGGCACCTCGCCAGATCGCTGCAGGGCAACGTGGTGTCTGAGGGCGACGTCGCGCTGGTCCACCGCTCCTACGGCGACGAGGCGGGGGATCTCGTGGAGGTGCGGGTCCGCTCGGTGGATCCTGGCAGCACCGGCCTTGTCGGGAGCCGGACCCTGGTCAACACCGAGGACGGCATCGAGACCGACGAGCGTGACCAACGCAGCGTCAGCGAGTCTCCAACCACTGCCGAGGCCCTCGTTGCCGGTCTCGACAATGAGATGGACACCCTGACCGGGTGGCTCACGCTCCTCACCAGCGAGGACGACCTGCCACGATCCTGGGGTCTGCCAGGTGTCGCCGGGGTGATCCTCGAAGGGCCTTCCGGTGTCGGGAAGTCCGAACTGGTTGCCGCGGCTGCCGAGGCAGCGGGCGCCGAGGTCCGGGAGATCTCGCTCGACCTGGTGTTCAAGCCGGAGCGCCTGCTCACCATGCTCGAAGAAGCGGTGAAGGACACGGCTACTCCCGGTGTGATCTTCATCGACCGCATCGACGCCGTGGCGGGCGACGAGGCCCTGTTCCGCAACCAGGTGGCAGCAATCATGCGCTGGTTCCTCGACGCCGCTTCCCAGCGGCCCGCGCTCGCCGTCGTACTCGGCGCTACCGACGCCGGCGACCTGGCCGGCGACCTGGCAGATAGCCCGCTGTTGCCCCGCACCATGAGCATCCCGCCCCCGGACTCGAACAGGCGAGCCATGCTCTTCGATGCCGCCCTCAATCGGGTGCCGACCGACGATGACATCGATACCGGCCAGCTGGCCGTCAGGACCGCCGGATTCTCGGGCGCCGACGTTGTCTCTGCGGTGCTCGAGGCCTCGGCGAGGGCGGCGGGCTCCGGAGAACCGGTCACCCAGCGGGATCTCGAGGCCGCCATCGACACCACCACACCATCGCTCGGCACCGCCCCGATCGGGGAGATGCCCTCTTACGGGTTCGACCGAGTCGCCAACCTCACCGATGTCAAGCAACGGCTCACCGAGTCGGTGATCTGGCAGATGCAGGACCCGGAGCGCTTCACCCGCCTCGGTGTCGATCCGCCAAAGGGCTTGCTGCTGCATGGTCCGCCCGGAACCGGCAAGACCTACGTGATCCGTGCCCTCGCCCACGAGTCCGGAGCCGCATTCTTCCCGATCAAGGGTGCCGAGTTGTTGGACAAGTGGGTCGGCGAATCGGAGCGAGCGGTACGCGAGGTGTTTTCCAGGGCCATGGCGGTGGCACCCTCGATCATCTTCTTTGACGAGCTCGATGCCCTGGCGCCGGTGCGGGGCAACTCGACCAACTCGGTGACCGACTCCGTCGTGGCGGCGCTGCTCACCGAAATCGACGGGATATCGGATCGGGGCGACGTGTTCGTCATCGGGGCCAGCAACCGGCCCGATCTCGTAGACCCCGCCCTGCTGAGGCCGGGCCGCTTCGAGGTGCAAATGCTGCTCGATCTGCCGGAGCCCGATGCCAGGCGGGCCTTCTTCGAGGTGTCCGATGTGGCGTTCGCCGATGAGGTGGACATCGACGACCTGGTCGACGGCACGGAAAGGCGCTCCTTCGCCGATCTGGCAGGGGTGCTGCGTGAGGCGGCGCTGATCGCGCTGCGCCGCGACCCAAAGGCCATTGCGGTGACCCCAGAAGACCTGGAGCAGGCCATCGCCACCCTGCCCGCACGCGCCGTGTAGCAAGGCACGGCCCGCCGGTACGCTGCCACGCATGCGCAGGACCGTCGTCATCCTTGGCCTGGTGCTCACCGCATGCTCCTCGGGCGCTGTGGTCGACACCGACCCACCGCCGCCGACCACCATCGACGAGGTCGAGGCGATCGTGGAGGAGTCCATTGTCCCGGTCGTGCTGAACGTCTGGGCCTCCTGGTGCGTTCCGTGTCGGTCGGAGGCGCCGCTGCTGTTGCGAGCGAGCGAGCGGTTTGAGGGAGAGGTCCGGATGATCGGGCTCAACGTGCGCGACACCCCGGGCGGGGCGGCGGCGTTCATCGATGAGTTCTTCCCCGATGCACCCATCGAGCACCTCGCTGACCCCTCCGGCTTCATACCGGTGGAGCTCGGCGCAAGCCGCGGGGTTCCCCTCACCCTCTTCTTCCGCCCCGGCGGCGAGCTGAGTTTCTTGAAGCATGGCGTCATCGACGAACGGACCCTTGCGTTGCAGATCGACGAGCTCGTGAACGGCTGATGGAGTTCACCCTGCTGGCCGCGGCGGCGTTCGCGGTTGCCGCGCTGTATGGGATGCTGTATTGGGAGGCGCGCCACGGCAATGCCGACCGGTGTGCCGGGAACCTCTTCGAAACCACGGTGACCTCGGCCGCCATTGGCATCTTCATCGGGCGCATCGTCGCCATGGTGCTCGACGGTGTGAACCCCATCACACACCCGGGCGACATCGTGCTGGTCCGCGCCGGGGTTTCGACGGTAGGCGCCACCCTTGGGGCGCTCGCCGTGTTTGCCTGGCTGTCACGAAGCGAGTTTGTCCCGATGGCCGATGGAATCTCCGCCGCCGCTCTCGCCGGTCTGGCCGGCTGGCACGCCGGCTGTCTGGCCCGGGACGCCTGCCTCGGCACCGCCTCCGACCTGCCCTGGGCGCAGGCACAAGAGGGAAGCGAGATCACCCGGCACCCGGTCGGGATCTATGCGGCCCTCCTGTTTGCCGTCGCCGCCATCGCCATCGCCCTATGGAAGGCCTACGGAAGGCCTGGCCTGGGAATTCCGGCATCGGCGGCTCTGATCGCTGCAGGAGTCATCCGACTCCTCGTCGAACCGATGCAGCCGTCCATCAGCGGGGGACCAACCTGGTTCTACGCCCTCGGCGTTGTCGTCGGGCTGGCGGGCCTGGCCTGGTTCTGGCGGGCGAGGCGGAGCGGTAGCTCCCCTGCAGAGGGGGCTTCGGGCGGAATCCTGTGAAGCTCATCGAGGAAGCACTCCCACTCCGTCTAGATCTTCGGCGGAGCGCCAGCTCCGACGCAGAACGGGCTCTGGCTGAGGACTGACGGCTGACCACTGGGGACTCCCTCACCCCCCGGTCGTTGCTACCAACCGGTCCAATTCGGCGCGGATCTCGTCCTCGGGCAACGCACCGAACCACTCGGCGAGCACCACGTCGTCCCCGGTGATCAGCACCGTGTACGGCTGATACGGCACTCCGTACAACTCCCAGATCGAGTCGTCGAGCCCCCAGTCGAGGAAGTGGAACAACTCCTCGGCCCGTTGCCGCCCGGCGGCGAGTGACGTGTTGTTGCCGGCAACGGCGATGAAGCGGACGTCTTCGAGGTAATCCTGAGCGACCCTGTCGATGACGGGCAACTCCCGTCGACACGTCGGTCACCACTCTGCCCAGAACACCATGTACACCGGCCTCTGCTCTTCGGACAGGATGAAACCTCTGCCGTCGTCGAGGGCGAGGGCGAAGTCAGGAGCAGGTGGCCCGTCCACAACCACCGCAGGCGCCGCAGTGGTCGTTGGTTCCGGCTCGGGTGCCGCGCTCGGCGCGGTATCGCCGCTGGGAGCCGGAGCTTCGCTGGTCGCCGTCGAGGAAGGAGCCGGCGGTGCGGGGGGCACCGTCTCAACCGTCGGCTGGGTGCCCGGAGAGTCGGAGCATCCGGTGGAAATGACGACAAGAATCGCTATGGCTGGCAGGAGTTTCGACACGATGGTCACGGTAACTTCTTCGGCCCGGTACCGAGATCACCCGAGGCTTAACGTTTCGAGAACTCGACGGCCCGGTCCAACAACACCCTGGCGTCGCCGGAATCGACGGCATCTGCCGCCAAACCAATCCCTTCGGTGAAGCCATCGGCAAGACCGGCGACGACGATTGCCGCCGCTGCGTTGACCAGCGCGATGTCACGCTGTGGCCCGGTCTCACCGTCGAGGATGGCGTTGGTGATGCCGACGTTGGTCGCAATGTCGCCGCCCCGGAGATCGTCGAGCGACGCTCTCGGCACCCCGAAGTCCTCAGGGGTGAACTCGGCGAGGGAGATCTCGCCTTGTTTGAGCCGGTAGATCGTGGAGGGGCCGGTCGTGGTGAGCTCGTCCAGCCCATCCCTGCCGTGGAACACGAAGGCCGCTTCGGCGCCGCGGTTCTTCAGCACCTCGATCATCACTGCCGCCATCTCGGAATCCGATGTCCCCACCGCCAGTCGTGTGGCCCCGGCCGGGTTGGTCAGCGGGCCGAGGAAGTTGAACACCGTCCGCAACCCCAGAGAGCGGCGCACCGGCCCGGCGTAGCGCATTGCGGGGTGGTATTGAGGGGCAAAGAAGAAGCCAAACCCGACGGTCGTGATCATCTCGCCCGTCCGTTCCGGGCTCATCTCCAGGTCAATCCCGAGGGCCTCGAGAAGGTCGGCGGACCCGGTCTCCGATGAGGCGGCGCGGTTGCCATGCTTGGCGATCTTTACCCCGGCTCCGGCGGCGATGAGCGCCGCGGTCGTGGAGATGTTGAATGTGTTGGACCGGTCCCCGCCGGTACCGACGCTGTCAGTCACCGGCTCATCGATGTCGACGGTGATGGCGGCTTCGGCCATGGCATCGACGAAGCCGGTCATCTCCTCGGCGGTCTCGCCCTTGGCCCGCAGCGCCACGAGAAATGCTGCGATCTGGGCCTCCGAAGCGTTGCCGGCCATGATCTCGGCCATGGCGTCGTGAGCCTCGGTGCGGCTCAGGCCGTCACCGGACAGGACTTGTTCGAGCGTTTCGGGCCACGAGAAGTCGGCCATACGGCGCCGAACCCTACTCAGCGCTGGTTGGCGGCAGCCTTCATGCACCCACCTAGGCTCGCCTGCTGTAGTGAAACGAGGAACCATGGTCACAGCCGAGCCCGCCGTCCGCGCCTCCAACCTCACCAAGACCTACGGGGAAGGGGATACCGAGGTCCATGCCCTCACCGGCGTCAGCTTCGAGATCCCCCGCGGCGAGTTCGTTGTCCTCCAGGGTGCCTCCGGCAGCGGCAAGACGACCCTGCTCAACCAGATCGGTGCCCTGGAACCACCCACCGCCGGGGACGTCGAGTCCAACGGCTTCAAACTCAACGGGCTCGACGACGACGGGCGCACCGATTACCGCCTGCGTTCGGTCGGCTTCGTCTTCCAGTTCTACAACCTGGTTCCCTCGCTGACCGCCTTCGAGAACGTGGCGCTGATCGCCGAGCTCACCGGCGGCGACGTCGACGAGCGCACGGAGGCGGTGCTGGCCTCGGTCGGGCTGGCCGATCGCATGGACCATTTCCCCGGCCAGCTCTCCGGCGGCGAACAGCAGCGGGTATCGATCGCAAGGGGGTTGGTCAAGAATCCGCCGCTGATACTCGCCGACGAGCCGACCGGCGCCCTCGACACCGAGACCGGCACCCAGGTGCTGAGCCTGCTGCGCGATATCACCGATGCGGGTGAACGCACCATCATCGTGGTGACCCACAACACCCAGATCGCCAGGATCGCCAATCGGGTGATCGAACTGCGTGACGGCGAGATCGTCGGCACTCACCACAACGACGACCCGGAGAACCCGGAGGACATCGCCTGGTGAGCACGCTCTCACTCAAGCGACGCCGCGATATCAGTCGGCAGCGGTGGCAGTTCCTTGCGGTGTTGATCACCGTCGTTCTCGGCGTGACCATGTTCGCCGGATCCTTCAACGCCTACCTCAACCTCGGCTCGTCTCTCGAGGGCAGTTACGAGCGGCTCGCCATGGCCGACATGACGGTCACCGGCGCCGATGACGGCTTCGTCGACACCGCGGCCGCGATCAGCGGAGTGGCCGACGCCATCGAGCGACGCCAGGCGGACGTGCCGTTCGATGTGGGTGAGTACACGTTCCTGGGCCGCATCGTGGGCATGCCACCCGACGGACAACCGGCGGTGAACATGATCGACATTGACGAGGGCAGCTACCTCGATCCCGAAGACGACACCGGCGTCATCGTGGAGACTCACGCCGCCAGCGACTTCGACCTCGCCGTAGGTGACACCTTCGAGATCGCCGGGACCGAGGTGCACGTGGTTGGCATCGCGACCTCGCCCGAATACCTGTGGCCGGCCCGTGATGCCCAGAACGTGTTCACCCCGCCCAAGTCGTTTGGCGTCGCCTTCGTTCACGAGACGGTCCTGGAAGGCGTCGAGGGGCCTGCGATCACCGATCAGGTGTTGGTCCTCTACGACGAGGACGCCGTCGTCGAAGACGTCGACGCTGCGGTGATCAACGCCGCAGATGCAGCAAACGCCACCGCCACTCAGACCCTGGCCGATCAGCCCTCCAACGCCACCATCAACCTCGAGATCTCGGGGCTGCGCACGATGGCGATCGCCCTTCCCGTGCTCTTCCTGGCTGCGGCGGGAATGGCCATCTACGTGGTGATCACCCGGCTCGTCTACTCCCAGCGCGGCGTGATCGGCACATTGCGCGCCACCGGGTTCACCAGCAAGACGATGAGCGGCCACTACCGGTCGTACGGGGTCGGCGTGGGGCTGGTCGGTGCTGCCATCGGCGCCGTGCTCGGCGGCCTGATGGGTCGGGGCATGACCGCCATCTACACCGCCGTGTTCGGGATCCCCGACCTGATCGCCGAGTTCCACCTCCCCACGGTGATCATGGCGCTCGTATTCGGTGCGGTGGCCGGGGCGCTCGCCGCGGTGCCCCCGGCGCGAACGGTCTCCGGGTTGGCGCCCGCGGAGGCGATGCGAGGCGACGCGCCCGCACAGGGCGGGAAGCGATCGATCTTCGAGACCCTCATTCCACCACTGCGGAAGGCACCGGTGCGATGGCGCCTGACCCTGCGCGGCATCGGGCGGAACAAGAAGCGGAGCGCATCGATGGTCGTCGGCGTGGTCCTCGCCCTCACCCTGATCCTGGCGGCGTGGGGTGTCCTGGACACGATGCTGCTCGCCATGGACCGCCAGTTCAACGAAATCGCCCTCGAGGACGCCACGGTGATCTTCTCGGTGCCGGTCGGCGACGAGCAGGTCGACTCCATCACGGCAGTCGGCGGCGTCGACCATGCGGAGCCGGTCATCGGGCTCAAGACCACGGTCTCTCGATCAGGCGAGTCCTACGCGACCCTGCTCGAGGGCTATCAGCGCGGCACGCTGGTCCACGGCTTCCCCGATGGCCTTCCCGCCTCCGGTGTGCTCCTCGGCCGGGCCATGGAGGACCTCCTGATGGTGTCCGAGGGTGATCGGGTGCTGCTCGAGTTCCCTGCCCTGGAGACCGAGATCACGGCCACCCTGGAGGGATTCGTCGACGAACCGCTCGGCACCATGGCGTACATGGAGGCCGATGCCCTGGCGGCGGCGCTGGAGAGTGCCGACGAGACGATCACCGCCGAGGTGCTTGCGCTGCCTTCGATCACGACCGTCAAGGCCCAGTTCGACGACGTCGTTGACCCGACGGTGGTCGTCGACCGGATCAAGGACGTCGACGGGGTGGCCGCTGCGGTCGACTCGACCCAGCTCCGCGAGCTGATCAACGACTTC
>Ga0255057_10002197_pt1 | contig 10625 bp, 11 predicted proteins | sample Cases_109_6_MG_FD_189022 | JGI IMG/M metagenome (GOLD analysis project Ga0255057, IMG submission 189022) | Seawater microbial communities from Amundsen Gulf, Northwest Territories, Canada - Cases_109_6 | ecosystem: Environmental > Aquatic > Marine > Gulf | place: Canada: Northwest Territories... | reverse complement strand
CACCAACAAGACCCGTATTTGTTCGACAGCACCATTTCTGGTCTTAGGGGTCGTGGTGGCTGTCCCTGACAAGGCCGTCTGGGTCGTCTGTCGTCGGTTTTCGGCTGCTGGCAGGGGAGTGCACTGTGATGCACCGAGTGGAATCCTGGTGCATGGTTCGGAACCGGTTCCGGGCACCCTGAGGGCACCCCGATGACACCTCAAGCAGCTATCGCGAACCGGACATAATGCCGGTTATGTGCGGGAAGTGAGGGCGTTTTCGGACAGATCGATGAGATTGGGGCGATGTGACAAGGACTCCCGGATCAGCCAGCGATGTGTGCAGTTTCGACTTCGTTTCTGGTGTTAGGGGATCACTGTCGAGTCGAATACAGCCCCGCCATCCACCGCTGCGCCCATCTTGGTGCGAGGTACCTCGACCAGCACCTCACCTGAGCAGGTTCCACCGTTGCCGTCATCGGCGGTGTAGGTGATGTGGTAGACGCGACCATTGCCGCCGTCACCGATTCGCTCCGCCCGTACTTCGGCTGTGGACGTACCCAAACCTTGGCCGTCCGGGGCGGTTTTGCCGGTGTCGATGGCATCCACCGCCTCGTCCTGGAAGATACTGTCGATCGTGATCGTGACGGTATCGCCGTCAGAATCGGTCACACCTTCCACCGTGATCGGTTGGAACTTGTGGTTGGGTGGGAACAATCTCGCCTCACTCGGCCTGGCCCCCGAACAATCCGGCGCCGCGTTCGTAACCTCGGCCAATGCCACCCCGGAACTGCCGTTGGTATCGGTGCTGACGTCGCTGCAGGCGAACCCACCCGCACCATCACCGAGACATAAGCGATTCTGCTGTCCACGGCCACCGGTATTGGCGAAGACCACGTCCAGGTTCGAGTCACCGTCCACCAAACCCAACGCACCCGCAACGCTGGCGTTTCCGTCGGTGCTGACGTCGCTGCAAGTGAACCCGCCGGAGCCGTCACCGAGGCATACCCGATTCCGCTGTCCGAAGTGGTTGGCGAAAACCGCATCCAGGTTGGGGTCACCGTCCACCAGACCCAGAGTCACCCCACTACTGAAATTATTGTCGATACTGACGTCGCTGCAGGTGAACCCGCCGGAGCCGTTACCGAGGCATACCCGATTCCGGCCGTTGTTCGCAAAGACCGCATCCAGGTTGGAGTCACTATCGACCAAACCCAACGCGACCCCGTCACCTTGATTGGTATCGGTGCTGACATCACTGCAGGTGAACCCGCCAGCGCCATCACCGAGACACACCCGATCCCGTCCGAACGAGTTGGCGAAGATCGCATCTAGGTTGATGTCGCTGTCCACAAAACCCAACGCCACCTCGCGACTTACCTTCATGTCGGTGCTGACGTAGCTACAGGTGAACCCGCCTGAACCGTCACCGAGACAAACCCGATTCCGGCCCTCGTTGGCGAATATTGCATCCAGGTTGGGGTCACCATCAACGAAACCCAAGGCAACGCCGCGGGTGGCGGTGGTGTCTGTATTCACGTCGCTGCAGGTGAACCCGCCAGCGCCATCACCGAGACACACCTGACTCCGGTCGCCGTTGTTCGCAAAGACCACGTCCAGGTTCGAGTCACTGTCGACGAATCCCAACGCCACGTCGACGCTGGTGTTTGTATCGGTGCTGACGTCGCTGCAAGTGAACCCGCTGGAGCCGTCACCGAGGCATACTCGATTTCGTTCGACGCCCAAGTTTGCGAAAACCAAGTCCACGTTGCCGTCACCGTTGACGCCCCCAGTGGCTATTCCCGGTACGAGCAGAAGTGCTACTGCGACCAGAACCGAGGTCAGGATCGTCCTTCTCCTCATTCGCTACTCCAGGTTGTCGTTCGGTACACCGGGACCTAGCGATGCACCCCTTCTCCTACCGTGACGAGCCTATACGAAGAGTGGTTGCCCGTGAAGAGCGCGTAGCGCACATAACGGCACTTATGGGCGGGGTGGTTAGCTGCTGTTTGGTCATGGTGTTATCCCGCAATGCTCAACCATTCTTCTACCCAACACCTGATGACGGGCCGGTACCAGAAGAGATGACCAGGTTGCGTGCCTGGTCTTTTTCGTTGTCCCCGTTGATAGAACGGGACTAGCTGGTACCAGAGGAGACGGCGGCAATGAAACTAAGGACCTGGTGGGCTGTGTAACCCCGTGGAGGTTCGAGTCCTCTCTCCGACACCAGCACCCAACGCCCTAGAACTGCACCGAATGGTCTCCTGTCCCGTCGCGACGGGGTTTCTTCCATCGTCTGGGTCGTCTGTCGTCGGTTTTCGGCTGCTGGCAGGGGAGTGCACTGTGATGCACCGAGTGGAATCCTGGTGCATGGTTCGGAACCGGTTCCGGGCACCCTGAGGGCACCCCGATGACACCTCAAGCAGCTATCGCGAACCGGACATAATGCCGGTTATGTGCGGGGGTTGGTGGTGGTCGGTAGCGTTGCGGGATGAGTTTCGATGAGGCTGACTACCAGGCTGAGCGGGAGAGCGTTACTGAGGTTCTGCGGTCGCTTGTTGACTCACTTTCGGACCAGGATTCCACTCTTCAGGTGATCTTGGACAATACGGTCGGTCTGGCGCACACAGATTATGGATTCATCTTTCTGAAAGATGGCGACGTTTATCGGCTTGTCTCCGATGTTGGTGCTTCGCCTGAACTCGTCGAGTTCATTGAGGCCAACCCGATTCGCCCCGGTAGAGGTACCTCTACGGGCCGAGCTGTGATAGAGCGTGCGCCGGTTCACATCCCCGATGCTGAGTTGGATGATGAGTATGAGTACCAGGAGGCTCTGCGTTTAGGCGGATTCAGGACATTGTTGAGTGTGCCCATGTTTCACCGGGAGGAGGTCATAGGAGTGCTCTCCGTGTTCCGCACCGACTTGGTGCCCTTCACCGACGGCGAGATTGACCTGTTGGCGATGTTCGCCGAACAGGCGGCGTTGGCGACCGTAACCAGCCAGCTAGTAGCAACGGTGGAAAGGCAGAGACTGGAACTGGCTCGCTATCTACCCGAACAGGTGGCGGAATTGATCTCCTCTTCGGACGGGGCGGCACTCCTCGAAGGCCACCGATCCGAGATCACTGTCGTGTTCGCCGACCTCCGTGGCTTCACCGAGTTCGGAGCGATGACAGAACCTGAGGAGGTCATCTCAGTGCTCGGGGAGTACCACCACGAAATGGGCAAGCATGTCACAAGACACCAAGGAACCCTCGGCGGTTTTGAGGGAGACGGTCTGATGATCTACTTCAACGACCCAATCCCCGCTCCCGATCATGCAGCAAGAGCGGTCGCAATGGCCAAAGACATGAGAAGCGGCTTCGTCCCTCTCAAAGAGGGCTGGGAACGCAGAGGAGTACGTCTCGGACTGGGGATCGGTGTGGCCACCGGGTACGCCACGTTGGGAAGAATCGGATACGAGGGTCGCTACGACTACTCGCCAATCGGAACCACAGTCAACCTCGCATCGCGCCTCTGCGACGAAGCCAAGCCAGGAACCATCCTTGCCAGTGAACGAACAGTCGCCGCCGCCAACATCGACGCTCCCCTCCTACCGGACCCACTCACATTGAAAGGCATCCCACAGCCAATCCCGGTGTACAACATCTGACCTTGCGCGGCACCCACCCGCCCGCACAATGTACGCCCCGGCCGAGTCGCGCGCGAAGCAGTTGGTCGGGTCGTGCGTATCCGTCCATCGACGCCTCACTCTTATGCAGAGTCACCGCCCTAATGGGGTCACCTACTCGTCTTCGGCATCCCACGATGACCACGCCTCCACGAACTGTTGCAACATCGCCGCCTCAGCTTCCTCCCGCCGTATTACGTCGTTGTAGGTGTCTTCGTCCCAGTACTCACCAATGGCGTCCTTGAAAAGTTCACGGAAGGTTTCGGGCGGTAGCGCATCGAGTTCGACCTGTATGAGTTCGCCGTATTTCGCCACGAACCTCCCCGCCCGGGAGTCACTGGCCTTTCCTGGGAACGGCGGCAGGTTGTAGGCCGTCACCTGTTCACGGGTTAAGGCGATCCGACGCAGCTCCTGAAAGCAGCCATTGGTGCGTTCCTCCAGATCCCGCTCGATGTCTTCGCCTGATGGATCGAAGTCGCCCGAATAGAGCAACACCGCCGGCCGACCTGCTCCAAATGCGTCACTCTGGATGTCATCGACGAAGGTCTGTGACGAGTACCCACTGAGGGGAATGATGGTGAAGCCGTATTGCGAGAACCAGTTCCACAAGAGTTGAGACAACGCGTCCTTTTCGACCCCTAGATATATCTCCCACTCCTGCCCTTCGCTGCGATCCCTGGCATACCCCGACGCCATGCTTTCCACGGCGTCGTCAGGGTTGTCCTCATAGCCACGCCGAAGCATGGAACGAGTCCGATCAACCAGGGAAGGAAAGCCGCCAGAACGTCGAGCTTCCGCCGTGTACCGAGACAAACTGACGTAATAGTTATGTGTGTTCGGTAGTGATCCCACGGACACCAGCCGGTAGAAAAGCTGACGAAGGGTCATCGACCCCGAACTGGAAACGATGTCCGCTGCCTGTTCTAGAAGTTCGGCCCATTTCACCTGTTTCGCCACACCCGAAGCTTGTTTTCAACAGGACGAAACTTCCACTCGAAACGGACTATTTCTTCGCGAGAAGGAAAAAGTTTATCCAATAAGCATCAGGGGTTTTTCTGGCGTCTTGTTGGCTAGCGACAACCCTTCATGGCGTTGTTGTCTTGTCTGATTCGGCCTTGCGTTGAGCCGCCATCGACTACTACTACCTTACGGACGGAGGTTGAGATGATGATTAGGTGTGGGCTACTCGCGGCGGTCCTGTTTGTTGTCGGTGCCTGTGCCGGCACGACTACTCCCACCACGACCACGGCCGTGATTGAAACGACCACTACAAGCACAAGCACCACCACGACCGTTCCCCCCACCACTACTACAACCATGCCGCCCACGACGACCACGACGATTGACGCGGATGCGGGACGAGCGGTGCTTTGGTCCGTTCTTGTCACCGTGGGGGCCAATATGGACCTTGTGGCAGCTTCCGATTCGGCGGAAGGTCTTGCTGTATTCGTGGAACAGTCAGAACTTATCTTGGAAACGATTTCTCAGGTAGAAGAGGGACCCATGGGGTGGGGTCAATGCCAGCTCGCCGTAGACGAGTACAGAACATCAATAATCCTGTTAGTCGAAGGTGCAAAATTGTGGTTTGAGGCGAAGCCAATCTCCGACACCGAGATGCTGAATGACGGAACCGAACTGGTCGAACGTGCAGCAGACGGCCTTAATAACGCACGACTACTGGCTGACGTTCTGTGTCCGACCAGCTCATGAGGGCGGAAATTTAGTCGGTATCTAACGGCTATTCGACCACCGAAAAGGAGGATTGGCGAACATTCAGGACGCCCGTTGTTGTCGGGCGTAGATGCGATTCCGACAACGAGTTGAGCAGAATATTTTGTCTTTGCGACCGGCGAAAGTGTTGGAGCAGTCCGGGGCAGAACATTCCCTGAAGCCGACGATCGGGTCATTCCGCTGCCGCTTGTAGTGGTTGATTTGCTCGAAGTATTCACGGTCGGAATCGAACAGCCACTCACCCGTGTCGGGTTCGTCAATCTCAGGTTCTGGCGGGTCTGGTAGTTCGGTGTCCGCAAGGAAAGACTCAACGGTTTCCGCATGCGCTTCGCTGAACGCTTCCAGATCGGCTTGCAGTCCGTCGAGCCGCTCTTTGTATTTCTCCTCGATTACCTTGTCGAAACGCTTCTGTATCTTCTTCCTGATCTTCTTGGCCCGCTTCCTCAGTGCCTTCCGATCGGCGTCTAGGGATTCGATGGCCTTCTTCCATGCGTCATGCGTTTCGACTTCGGCATCCCGTTGCGTTTCATCCACACGTTCTGAAAGAGTCGGATCGTGCCAATCCTTGATGGCGCTACCCACCATCTCACCGAGAACCCCGGGATGCAGCGCCTCTAAAGCGTCCAGCTCGACACGCCCTTCGCCATGTCGTTTGTTCCATGAATCGTTGGATCGATCGCTTGTCTTGTGAGGCACTCGGGGGAGGTTGTACTCATTGACCTGTTCCTCGGTGAGTGCCAGGGCCTGGAGCTGTATCTCCGCTTCTGGAGCGTATTGCTCCCGGTAGAACTCGATCTGGCGAGCAACAGCACTGGGCATGTTTTCGCCTGCTGAATCCCAATCGGAGATATAGAGGATTCGAGTGGGCCGTTCGTCCTGGGCTACTCGCTGCAACATGTGGACGGTGTTGGAAATCGATTGGTAGCCCATACCCCAAATGAGGGTCACGTCCAGACGGCGACACAACGGGAGCAAGACATCATTCATTGTCGACTTCTCAATCCATACCTCTAGCCGGTAGCCCTGACGGGGCAGCCGATATTCAGCCACTGACGGTTCCGGCAGCTTCTTGGGAACGTACAAGCCCGCCAATATCGGTTTGATTGTCCAGTAGAGGTCTTCAGGGGCTTCTAACTCTGGATCTGTTTCAAAGTCCCATCGATTCGCCAGCATTTCGCCTGTATTGCGACGATCAATGAAATGGTGGGCGGGAATCAATTGGAGATGTCGGGCGACGCGGGCCGATTCGTTCAATAGGTCAGATGACCGGTCGTCATTGAGGTAGATGCTTCCGTCAGGCAACAGATCGGACCCGCTCGCCTGCAATTGGTAATGCAGCCGCCGAAGGTGGACTCCCTGACCCCATTGCTTGGCATTCCAAACTTCCGCGAACCATTGCGCTCCGGGCAACTGGGCTGGTCGTCCTGCATAGAACGGGTCATTGTTTGAAGACATACCGAGCAGATCAGGAACCCTGAGACCGGACTCCTCGGCTAGTTCTCGCATCCGTTTGTAAGGGGTTTTCACTACTGAAATGTTGTACCTGTAGTGAATGACGGATTTCCAGTCGAAACGGGCTATTTCTTCGCGAGAAGGAAAAAGTTTATCCAATAAGTATCAGGGGGAAATGGGTACCCGAATAGATGCTTTGGTGGACACTCAAAAGCCCGCCACGTCTGACAGAAAGGAATAAATCGCGCCGATGCCGAGGGCGATACCGATAGCAATCCAGACCTTCGTCCATTGACCGAGGGGCTTCTTTTTGGGGCTGGTGACTTTGCCAGTCACGGGGTCGCGGTAAGTCTCTATCCACCGCTCCCCATTCCACCAGGCTTGATTAGTGGCAACGCCGTCGGGGTCGTCATACCAACCGGGAGGCTTACCCTCCATCGGATTCTTTCCATTGTCGGTCACTTCAGACCCCCTCAAAGTACGCACCCGCCGAGCCACTGAAAAGCTCACCGGGACGGTCATAGACCGCAAGCATGGCATCTGAAGTGTGACGGGTGACGGCTCTCACGGCCCCGTTAGGGATATGCCGGCGATCACACTCAGAGACGAAACCAGACCGGAGGGAATGGGCGCTGTACCCCGAAGGATTCAACCCGGCCCGCTCTACCGCTGCCTTTGTCACTCGAGACACCGCCGCACCCTCTAACGCCTTGGTACCGACCGTCGTACCGCGGGCCATACGGAACACCGGCCCCGACGATATGTCCGCCGCTTTCAACCAAGCCCGTAACGCTTTCACCGGATCAACCGCCGAGTCGTCCCGGTAGTGGAGCGCCACCTTCTGGCCGGCCGCCGCCTGATCCGTTTTGGACTTGGGGATCTTCACAATGACCCCTTCAGGGTGGTCGCTCAGGTTCGCCATATCCACAGCGACAAGCTCAGAACGTCTGAACGCTCCCCACCAACCAACCAGAAGCAACGCCCGATCCCTAAGCGCCCTCAACTCGTCGCCTACTGGGAGGCCCGCCCTCAGATCAGCCAAGAACAAAGGCTCGGCTCGATGAGGTTCGGCGGCGTGCTTGCGGGTGTAACCGGCCAGGACTCGCCTCACCCGTGGGTCGTCGGTTGGGCTGATAAGCCCGTCCTGATGGTGGAAGTGACGAATGGCCGCGAGATGATGGGTGACGGTCGCCGGCTTCAGCTCGTCTTGAACATCGGCGAGGTAGAGCATGACCAGAGCCGGGGGGATCGGTTCACCGTCCAACTCAACCCCGTCGGTTGTGACGGTCGGAACGTCGATGCCTTTGGACCCCGCCCAAGTGGAGAACCGCCGCCAGTCCGATCGGTACACCGAAACCGTGTTTTCGCTTTTGGCGTGGGCCGCGAGGTCATCGAGCGCGTCGGTTGACGATTGGAAAAGCTCGAAAGTGGCTACGGAGTAACGCCCAGTGGCTTCCGTGGTGGCCGGTAGATAGTCTGACATTGATTGCCTCCCTAAGAGGTAGTCCACGCCCCCGGTCGCTTCACCGATGCGGGGGCTTCCCTAATGCCCTCACATAGTAATATTCGGTTACTCCCGGTGCTCAATCGAACCTCTAGATTCCGGGGCATCGCTTAGCTCAGATTCTCTAGGCTTGGGTGTAAGGAGTGGAGACCATGAAGGCTCGGAATCTGCTGTTGTTTTTCGTGTTAGCCATCCTCGGCAGCGCATGCACAAGTGAAGACCCAGCGACGCCGACTCTTTCGGGCGAAGTAATCCAGGATTACCAGTACACCCTTATCACGGCGAGCGACTTGCAGCGAGCATGCATCGCCGGTGCCTGGACTGCGTCCTGCCCGCAGGCCGTTGAAGGACCTGCCCTTGCAGCGAGGCTTAACCGTTACGCAGAAGAGAACGAAATCAACGGTGTGGCCTGTGATGGATCAGGCGGGAACGAACCAAGCGAAGAATTACGTGTCCACGCAGGAGACCAGGTCAAGGTCTTCAACGCAGCCGGAACCCTGATCGGCTTAACATCCGCGGAGCCTGGGATCAGCTCCGCGGAGCCTGGAGGAGTATCGGAGGTCAGAGCCGCCGCCGACACTGTTGTGATCGTCGTCACATGTCCGCTCAGCTTCGAACTCCAACTCACTGAGGAGTCCTCCTTCTACTCCATCACGGTTGGCGGCACACCAGGACCCAGCTACTCAGCCAGTGATCTTGAAGAACGAGGCTGGCACGTCGTACTGAACTGAGGGACTGGTCCTAGAGCCGCTCCCTCGCCTGCTCGGCCTGGACCTCATCCAGCCATGCTCGGATATCTTCCGATTTGAACAGCACCCTGGCTCCGACTTTGAAGCCGAGGTTTCCGGGCGGCTGATAGCTTCTACGCCGGCCGGATAAATATGATCCCGGTTCTTTTCAACACCTCATCGATCGGCTCGTCGTCATGATCGAGGTCGTGGTGTTCCTTGAGGTGGGCTTCCGCCCGCTCGAGTAGTTGCTCTCTGGACTCATCCCGATCCTCATGGGTACAGCCAGGGATGACCCGATCACAGATGAATTCGAACACTTGGTAAGTCCCCGATTGGTCAGCCGTCCAGTATGGCATCGCAACCGCCGGTTCCCCCAACCAGCCACCCTTCGAACGTTGCTGACTACTCGTTAGCGAAGGTTCGGTCACCAGCTAAGGATCGATGAACGTCACACCTGGCCCCGGGAATCGGCCAAGCCGTTGGCTGTCGTTCCCGGTCGCCAGGCCGAACCTGGAGCCGAACTGAGCCGCACATAATGCCGGTTATGGGCGGCTGGATTCGATGCTGGAAGACGACAGTTGGCCAGCCTGTTCGGCTAGAACTGCTACGCACTGGCCTAGAGGGAGTCGCTCATTAATGAAATAATTGTGACCCAAACGATGGTGATGACAAGAGTTCCGACTCCGACCCATCCCAGGACGATTCCGGCGATTGCCATCCCCCTACCTTGCTGGGTACCGTCGGAAGCGTCGATCTGCTTTCTTGCCAGATAGCCGAATATGAGGGCGAGGATCGAGCCGATCCAATAGATCCAGACGATTCCCAAAACCATCGAGGCAACAGCCATTCCGTTGGTCGACTTTGCCACCTGTTGACGACTAGCAGCTCGGTAGTCAAAGCCGCAGTAATGACAGACCAAAGCCTGTCCCTGGATGGTTTCGCTGCATTCCGGGCAGACCTTGGTTCCCTCTACCGTCACTGTCACCTCTCCGGATCGATAAGACGCTGGAGCATACCGAAACGATGTTTGGGTGGGTCGGGAGAAAAAATGGCTCCATCGGGCCGCACATAACGGCACTTTGGGCGGCCGCTATTGGTACTTATCGGCACCGACAGACCTGCGCGCGGTTGTACTCGCTAAGTTCGTCGGATGACCTGGACAACGGGCGATGTGATAGCGATCGTGGCCATCGTTGTCGCCGGCGCAGTAACTCTCATCGGGGTTCAGATCGCCGCTCGCCAGACTCGCGGTGCGCGGATTCAAGACCGCCGCACGGACGCTTATGTCCGAATCCTCGGAATCGCCTACCAGATCACAGTCCAGGCTGGCCAGCATGCCCTCTTTCCAGGGAAGGCGTTCGAAGACGACCCGGAAAGGTTGCTGGAACGTCAAGCCGGGGCTGAGATGGCCATCATGGGAAGTGCGGACGCGAGACAGAAGTACGAACTTTGGCAGCAACAGGTCTCTGCCTACTGGCCGCTTGTCCATACAGCGGAAACTGCGTTCGAACGGGCGACCGAGCTGGAAGGGGATTTTGAGAAGTGGGATGTCGCCCAT
>Ga0255057_10002196_pt1 | contig 10629 bp, 7 predicted proteins | sample Cases_109_6_MG_FD_189022 | JGI IMG/M metagenome (GOLD analysis project Ga0255057, IMG submission 189022) | Seawater microbial communities from Amundsen Gulf, Northwest Territories, Canada - Cases_109_6 | ecosystem: Environmental > Aquatic > Marine > Gulf | place: Canada: Northwest Territories... | reverse complement strand
TTCTCGGCACGCCGGTGGGCCAAGTGGTTGGCCAGATGAACACGCGCAAGTCTGTCCGTCAGGTGATCGAGGAAATGGTCAGCGAGTACATCGACGCCGTCGAGCGCGTGTCGAACCTACTCGCCGACTCCGAGTAGCGACCTTATTTGTCACACTGGCGAGCTACGTTGCGAACGCGTGTGGCAAGCCGGCCCGTGCGATTGGCCTTTAGGTAGCGGCTTGCCGTGGCGCAGCCCTCCTCTGTCGGCCCGAGTAGAATCGCGAGCCTGCCTGCAGCTACCGGCATGGGCACCGGAGCACCGGCGGCGAGACGGAGCTGTTCCTCAGGGGAGCGCTCACGATCCTCTTCGATGTCTGCCTGCAAGAGGAACACATCGGCGTCGTTCGGAACGAGCTCGGAGGCACGCTGGGCGTGTCGAACCGCAAGCCCGCGCTTTTCGTCGGCGAGCGCGAGGCGGGCCTTGACCACCAGCTCCCAGGCTTGGATCAGCGTGCTCGGCGGTGGCGGTGGCTCAGTCGCGTCTTCGGGCACTTCGGCGGCGCGCTCGAGGGTCTTCTCGGCGCCCAAACGACGTCGGTCATAGACCTGCGCGAGGGCGAGCCCGGTGTCCGCGGTGCGGGCGTCGGCCCCGAGGCGTTTCGCCTGTTGGTAGTAGACCGAGGCCTTCGAGTACTGCTCCGCCTGCAAGTAGACGCGGGCGCCGGCGAGCCGGAGCCCAGCGTTGCGGTTGTGATGGCTCACCGCGTTTCGCATCGTGGTGAGCCCGCTTTGCCCAGCTCCGGTCCGCACGAGATAGCGGATCCGTTGCTCGTCTGCCCGGAGGTCGCGCACCTTGGCGTCGTCCATCTGCTGCATGATCTCCCCGGCACGCTCGAAGCCTCCGGTGTCGATCAAGAGCCCCAAGAAGCCGGACAGCGCCCGTGGTTGCTCGGGATCGAGTTGCAGGGCCTTCTCGTAGCTCACCCTGGCCTCGTTCGCGTCGCCCACGGCACGCGCTGCGTCGCCACGGAGTGCATAGAGACTCGCGTCGTCTGGGCTGAGCTCGACTGCGCGGTCGAGCTCGATGACGGCTTTCGAAGGCTCTCTTTTGGCCAGCAGGACCCGAGCGCGGCTTCCATGAGCCCACCCCTCGCCATCGAAAGCCCCGAGTGCGGCCGTTGTTATCGCGTCGGCTTCCGCGAGCTGATTCGACGCGATGTAGGCCTGCGCGGCGGCATCAACCAACGTCAAATGATTCGGGTGTACAGCCAACGCGTCTTTGAGAACTGCGATTGCTTGTTCGGCATCTCCGTTTTCGATCAGCATCCGGGCGAGCGCATCCGATGCAGCAACGCCCCAAGACCGATCCTTCGCGGCCTCGCGCAAGAGCGCTACGGCGCGGTCGCGTTCGCTGGCCTTGGGCGAGATCTTCCAAAGCTCGGCGATCGTGAGCGCCCGAAATGCCGGAGAGGCCTCTTTTTCGGGGCCCAAACCCGCTCCCGACAGGGTGGCGAGCCCAGCCTTGAGGTCACCGGCCTGGGCATACCACCACGCAATGACGTGGGCGCGATTCGAAAGGTTAGTCGAAGGGCCGCTTGACAGACGTTTCAACAATCGCCTGGCTTCTCCTGGGTGTCCGAGTGCCAGGAAGAGTTGCGCGGTGCCGACGACCAGCGACTCGTCGACTTGCACCTCCGGCTCCGCGGCCGCGTGGGCGTGAATGTACGCGGCACCGATCGCGCCACGCTGATAGGCGAGCACGCCTTCGATCAACTCGGCCCACGCCTTCTGGACGACGCTTGCGTTGGAGTCGTCGCTCACGCCTTTGGTGAGGGAGAGTGCCTCTTGCACGTTGCCTTGTTGCAGACCGACGATGCGTGCGCGCGCGATGCGTGCGGCTGGCGTCTGTTCGTCCGCCGCATCGAGCACCGCAAGCGCCGCGTCGGGGCCGTCGGTTTGTGCTGTGACGAGAGCGAGCAGCGCGGCAGGCTCGGGCGCGCCGGGTCGCATTTCGACCGCGCTTTGAGCATCGGCCAGGGCCTGCGTCGACTGGCCGCGAGCCATCGCGATCATCGCCCGCCCGCGCAGGAAGGCCGCCGCCTGGTCACCGTACGTCGCTGGCCGCTCTGCCTCTGTGTGGGCTCCGCGCGCATCTCCTCGGGCGAGGAGCGTGTACACGCGGGCGATCCGTTCGTCGGGATCGTTTTCCTGGCCGGCTTCGCTGAGAAGCGCTTCGGCCTCGTTCAGTCGTTCTTGATCGCCTCCGAGCGCCGCCGTGGCGAGCAGACGCGCGCGCACGGCGTCGTTCGGGTCGTCGCGAAGCAGCATGAGGGCATTGTCGATCGTCTTCGGGCTACCATCGTCGATCACGTCATCGAGTGCGGAAGCGAGACGGCTATCGTGGATCCAACCGAGCGCCAAGTTCCCGATATAGAGAAAGACAATCGCCGCGACGGCTGCGAGGGCGAGCCTTTGCATGCGACGCTTGAGCGCCTCTTCGGGCGGCAGAACGATCTTCTCCACCGGAGGGAGCGACGGCGCCGCCTCGTCAACCTTGAATAAATCAGACGGGTCTCTGCGCGAGCTCGAATCCTTATCGGCCACTGTACATCCCTCCCCGACGACAAGCGCTCCTGGTTGCATATTGTCGCGTCAAGACGGCTGTGGATGCAAGCCTGCCGTCTAGATCAGGTACGGAATCACCGCGCGGCGCTCTTTTGGGTAGTCGCTGAAGTGCTCGAGGTACCAGCGATGATTGGAAAATGCGCGGGGGATGAGGTTCGAGGCGGCAAAGAAGACAAAAACGCCGGCAGGCACCGTCCAGGCGGCCAACGCGAATCCGGCCCATTCGACGAGCTCGCCGAAGTAGTTGGGGCTCGAAACCCAGCGATAGAAGCCGCCGTGGGGGATCTTGTAGCCGCTCTCCCCGGGCTTTCGCAGGTTTCGCAAGATCGCGTCCGACTGGTGGTTAATTGCGTACCCGGCCGCGAAGACCAGCACGCCGATGATGAACCGCGGATCGGCGAACCAAGCGGTGCTGAGCAAGTGGGGAGCGAGCTCTGTGATGGCGAACGCGTTTGTGGATCCGTTGGCGGTATTGAAGACGATCGCAAACCCGCCCATGAGGACGGGCTTGCGCTTGTGACCCCCCCGCATGCGGAACGGATAGATGAACGACCGATAGATGTAGTGCACCATGTATATCCCGAGCAGAATCAGCGGGACCGGTTTGAACGCGTTGTCGGACATGAAGTACACGATCGCGAACGACAGCGGAGATGGCGCTTCCATGACGACCCACAACGCTGTCGCGTTCATCGTGGGGCCCCATCCTTCGCGTAAGTGTCGCCCATAGGGCGCGGAGATGAACGACAAAACGAAGAAGGACACCACCCCTGCGACGACGACTCCGAGGACGGTCCATGTGTAGATCGGGTGGGCGACTAACGATTCGCTAAAGGTTTCGGTGACGGGCATAGGTTCTCGCGGCGGGTCTCGGATGGGCCTAGACTCGTGGCGTGGCCCCTAATTGGTTCATCGCGTTCCCGATGCAAGTCGAGGGTTTACGACTCGCGCCAGAGCCACCGCCCCGGGTCCGCGTCTTCGTCGGGGCCGATCTGCACTGTACTCTGGGCTTCCTCGGTTCTGTGGCTGAGGCAGACGCGCGACGCGCTTGGAGCCACATTGGGAACCTCGTGAATTCCGAGGCGGTTGCCGGCTCATTCACCGAGGTGAAACCGCTCGGGAAGCCTCGCAGGCCGTCCGCCCTGTCCGCGATGGTCGGCGACGGGCGTGTGCCGCTGTGTGCGATGATCAACCACGCGCGCGCGCCGCTCCTAGAAGCTGCGGGTGCTCCTCCTGACGAACGGCGGCCGTTGCCGCACATGACCCTCGCCCGGATTCAACGACGGGCGTCATCGGCGGAACGCGAGGCGGCGCTCCGGTGGGCGCAGTCGCTGGAGCTCCGCGATGCCTCGTTCGTCGCATCCGCGGTCGCCCTCTACACATGGGCCGACGATCGGCGAGATCGGCTGTTTCAGATCGTCGAGCGGCGTTCGCTGGGTTCTTGAGTGCCTCGCAACGTCCACCCGATCGGGCGAGGCAACCCGCCGATTTGTGTGGTGGCTCGCGGTAGCCGCGGACTTTGCTTGCCGGAACGTAGCTTTTTCGGAGCAAATCGGGTTCAATGCCGCCTAGGCAAAACGGACCATGTGGAAGAAGGGAGTCTTTGGTGCAGTTTCGGCGGCCTTCCTCGGCTATGTCGCATGGGTCGCGTGCCTGAGCCCGACCCGCCACCAAATCGAGTGGGACGTGGCGACGCGGGTGACCAGCGTCCTCGAGCGCACGGGGTTCGATGACATCATCCCAGTGATCGAAGGTCGGGATGTCGAGCTCCAGGGAGAGGTGGCGTCGACGGCCGAAGCTCAGCGCGCGGAGCGCATCGTAAGCAATTTGCGGGGAGTTCGAGTGGTGCATTCGCAGCTTGTCGTGGCCGACGGGGACAGGGGAGGGGATACGTGACGTACCTGATGTTACAGATGATCGGGGCCCTGCTCGTGTCGGCTGCGTTCGGCGCAGTCATGCTGTGGCTGGGCCAGGTTCTTTGGGGACGCTTCGGGGCGCCCGTTCGTGCCAAGTCGCTCGAATACGAGCTCGACGAAGCGCGCACCGACATGGCTTCGCAAAACGAGCGCATCGAGGCGCTCCATAGACAGCTTGGCAAAGCCAACGACAAGATCGACACCCTGCAGCGGTCAAAACGGCAGCTCACCGCCACACTGGACTCGCGCAATCAGGCGATACATGAGGTCGAAACGAGGCTGTCTCAGGTCCCGGAGGCGCCGCATCCCACGTCGCGCGAGTCTGCAGAAGACCTTCGTCGTGAGCTCCGGGTGGCCGTCGAAGAGCGGGACGAGGCCCAGGCAGCCCTTCGGCAGGCCGAGGCGCGCAAAGAACGTTTCCGGACCGAGCTCGAGGTGCTTCACGGGATTCACGAGCGCATGCTCGACGACATCGAGCGCCTCAAAGGGCGCATTCGAGAAACCGAGCTCGAGGTCAAGACCACCGGCGAGTCGAGGCCGCCGGCATGGGTCATGGTGCAACCCTATGGGCCGCGTGACGATCTGCAGCGCCTCGAAGGCGTCGACCCGAATCTCGAGCGTGCACTCAACCGCCTGGGGATCTATCACTACCACCAGATCGCGCGTTTCGAGACATCAGATGTCGAGTGGCTTGTCGAGCACGTAGAGGGCATCCCGCTGCAGATGATCCGCGACAGTTGGATTGTAGACGCGTCGCGGCTGTCGGGCGTGCCGCCTGGCAACTAGTTTTATCCGACCCACCCACCCCCGCCACGTAGTCCTCTCACTCTCACGCGAGTGAACAGCGTGCCTCCGCGGCATTCGCTACGCTCTGCCTTGGCGTCGCGTTCGCGCCGGGCTTCGCCTGCGGCTCGCGCTTCCGCGCAACCCGGCGGGCTTTGTGCTCGTTTTCACCATTACCTTTTTGATCCTCACACTAGTCAGGACGCCGCGTCGAGCGCGCCGTCCGCGAGCCCAGTCAAGGCTTCGCGTGCGCCTTCGAGGTCGCCTTCCAGCTCCATGAGGAGCTCGTCTGCACCTTCGGTGGTTTCGAGCTGTTCGAGCTTTCGGCACGTCGCACCGAACCGACGCGCGCCGAGTTGTTGACTGCTGCCGCGGACCATGTGGGCCGCCGCCCCGAGAGCTTGAAGATCTCCACCGAGGATCGCCTTCTTCATGCGAGCGATACTGTCCTCTGCGGTTCGAAAGAATGAGTCGATGACATCACAGAGAAACCCAGGCTCTTCTTGGTCGAGCTCCAACAGCTGGGCGGTGATGCTCGCGTCGAGAGCGTTGGGCGGGAACTGCGACGTCCCCGCGTCAGGTCGCGTGGCCCACCGCTCGAGCGCTATTTGCAGCTGCTTCTGTGTAAAGGGCTTCGAGAGGTAGTCGTCCATTCCCGCGGAAAACGCGGCCCTCCGGTCGCCGGTCATGGCATGGGCGGTCAGCGCGATGATAGGAACGCGGCGCTGGCCGGACTCCGCTTCGCGTTCACGCACGGCCCTGGCTGCCTGATAGCCATCCATCTTGGGCATCTGCCCGTCCATCAGGACGGCAGCATAGGGGTGCGCCCGATTCAGGGCTTCCAGTGCAGCCCCGCCGTCGGCCACGGTGTCCACTTGGTAGCCGAGGGCCTCGAGGTGTGCCCGCGCGACCTTGCGGTTGATGGCGTTGTCCTCGGCGACCAGGATGCGGATGCCGTTCGACTGCATGTTCGCGGCGGGGATTGGAGCCGGAAGAGACGGGCACTCCGGGGCGTCCGGGAACAGGCTCCGGTCCTGCCTTCTGTCGAGCGTCTTGAGGAGCGCGGCGATGATCTTGGCGCGACGCACGGGCTTTTGGACGTGGACATCGATGCCCGCGTCGATCATGTCGCTGATCTCGTGCCGGTGTGAGCATACGGCGATGACGGAGCTGCCCACCCTGGTCGCGGCTTTTGCGACGTCATAGGCTCGCGTTCGCCAGTCCTTCCCGAGGCTCCGCAGGTCGATCAGGGTCACATCGGGATGCGGCGAGGTACGGAGTGTTCGCATCGCGCCGTCGAAGGTCGTCGTGGTCCAGACCAGGATGTCCAAGGCCTGGAACTGGGCGTTCAAGGTGTCGCGCCCGCGGTGGTTGCTTTCGAGAAGAAGCACTCGTGTTCCGGAGAGGCCTTCGGTGACCGCTTTGAGCTCATCGCTCAGCTGCTCCTCGAGCTCGAACCGCGCGTTGAAGAAGAAGGTGCTTCCCGCGCCCAGCTCACTTTGGAGCCGGAGACTGCCGCCCATGAGCTCCACGAGTTGAGTGCAGATTGGAAGCCCGAGGCCCGTGCCGCCGTATTCGCGCGTCGTCGACGCATCCGCCTGCGAGAATGGCCGAAAGATGCTCTCGGCTTGGTCCTCTGAAACACCCACGCCAGTGTCGGATACCCGAAGTTCGAGCTCTACGTGGGATTCGTCGCGACCGATCACGCGGATGCCCACGCTCACCTCGCCTTCGTTCGTGAACTTCAACGCGTTGTTCAAGAGGTTCGACAGGATCTGTCGCAATCGCAAGGGATCGCCGCAGACTTCAGAGGGAACGTCGGGGTCCACTTCCGTCAACAGCTCGAGCCCCTTCGCACTGGCGGCGGACGAATAGTTCATGGCGATCTCCTCCGTCATCGAGCCCACGTCGAAGGGTATGGATTCGAGTCGCATCTCTCCCGCCTCGATCTTGGAAAGGTCCAGCAGGTCGTTGACGATCGCGAGAAGCGAGCGGCCGGATTTGTGGACCTCGCGAAGATACTCGCTTTGTGGCTCAGGGAGCTCAGATGGGTTGATCAATTGAAGCAGGCCGAGCATGCCGTTGAGCGGGGTTCGCACCTCGTGGCTGACATTGGCGAGGAACTGACCCTTGGCTTGGGCGGACGCTAAAGCGGCGTCGCGCGCTCGAACCAGCGTTCGGGCCTGCTCGGTGGCGAGCTTTCTCATCGTTTTGGCCTCCTCCGCTTCTTGGAGAAGGCTCAACATGAGTCGCCGGCGGGACCACAAGACGAGACCCCCGACGACGGCGGACGCCCAAAGATGGAATGCCGCCAGGACGAGCTCCGGCGTAGGAAGGTCGTGCGCGAGGGGGGGCCAACCGATGAAAACGATGGCCACCATCGTCAAGTACATCGAGAAACGATAGAGGAGGGCACCTGCTGCCACGATCGCGATCGCAAGCGTCGTCGTGTTGGACAGCTCGCCACTGACGGCGAACATGGCGAGGCCCATCCCCGCCGCGATGGTGATCGTGTAGAGCGTAATCGGCGTGTCAAAACGTGGGTCGTCCACGCGGATCAACGCCCACACCACGCACACGAGTCCCGATGCGACGGAGCAGATGAAGACGTGGGGCTCTGCCGGCATGAAGGGCGGCGCGATCAAGAACGTCGCCGCGGCGGCTGCGTAGATGAACGCCAGGACCGGCAGCATGTGGGAGAGCGCCCGGAGCGAGCGCAGCCGCGTCTCCTCCTCGAGCTTGCGCCGACGCCGAGCTGCCTCGTCCATCCCTAACTAAACAAAATGCCTTAGCGGCGAAGCCTTGTCACAACATCACCCCAAAAGATGGGAATTAACCCCCGCTAAAAGCGGACTGTCCCCTTTGATTGAGGGTTAATTCTGGCAATATTTCGTGCATGGGCGGCCGAAAGGAGCTGGAGCAGCTCACCGAAGAGATTCGCTACCACGAGGCCGCCTACCGAGCGGGGAGGCCGGAGATTCCGGATTCCGCGTTCGACGACTTGGTCGACCGGTATGAGGAGGTCGCCGATGCGCTCGGGATCGATCCGTCTGAGCGGCTCGATGCGCAGCTCGGGCAGGAGCACACCGCCGGCTTCGAAACCATCGTGCACCGCATGCCCATGCTGTCTCTCGAGAAGCTTTCCCCGAACCGACGGGACAGCAGCGGCGAGCCGATGCCGATCGGGGAACAGTTGGCGGCGTGGTTTCGACGTCGGAAGAAGGAACTCGAGATCGACGAGCTCGAGGTGGTCGTCGAGCCCAAGGTCGACGGGATTTCGGTTTCGCTTCTGTATGCCGGCGGCAAGTTGCAGCGCGCCGTCACGCGTGGCGACGGCCGAAGCGGGGATGTCATCACCAAGCAAGTGCGCCAGCTCGGCACGGTGCCGGTCGAGCTCGATGGTGTGGCGGAAGGCGAGATCGAGATTCGTGGCGAGATCTATTGGCCGCTCACAGAGTTCGCGCGTTTCAACGGGACGCTCGACAAGCCGCTGATCAATCCCCGCAACGGGTGTGCTGGTATGATGAAGCGCAAGAACCCGACCGGCATCGAGGAAACCGGGATTCGCTCGTTCTTCTATCAAGTGGCATGGGAGGACAGTGTTACGGTACCACGAACACAGGGCGAGACGTTACGATGGCTTGCCGAGCGTGGCGCGGAAGTGTACCTGAGTGAAGTTTTCGAGACTACGTCCGACGAGGCAGTGCTCGAGTACTGCCTCGACTACCAATCGCGGCGCGAGACGCTCAACTACGACATCGACGGGATGGTCATCAAGATCGCCGATCTTTCCTTGTATTCGCACCTCGGTGCAACGGGGCACCATCCCTTTTGGGGGATCGCGTATAAGTTCCCGCCAGAACGAAAGCCGACGAAGTTGCTCGACATCGAGGTGTCGGTCGGGAAGTCGGGGAAGCTCACCCCTGTGGCCATTCTCGAGCCTGTCTTCGTGTCGGGGACGACGGTCAGTCGGGCGTCCTTGCACAACTTCGTCGAGCTCGAGCGCAAAGACGTGCGCGTCGGCGACACGGTACTTGTCGAAAAGGCAGGAGAGATCATTCCGCAGGTCGTCGAGGTCGACAAGAGTCAGCGGAAGCGCGGTGCGCGACGGTTTGTGCCACCTCGTGCGTGTCCGACTTGCGGCACCGAGACCGTGAGCGAAGAGATTTTCGTCTACTGTCCGAACCCCGCGTGCCCTGACCAAGTGCGGGAGAGGCTGCGCCACTTTGCGAGCCGGCTCGCGATGGACATCGACGGGATGGGCGCGGTTCTGGTCGACCAGGTCGTCGACAAGCTCGGGGTGCGGGCGCCCGACGGCTTGTTTCGTTTGGAGGTCGACCAGCTCGCCTCGCTCGAACGCATGGGCCAAAAGAGCGCCGAACGTGTGAAAATCGGGCTCGAAGAGGCCAAAGCGCGAGGGTTGGCGCGTGTGCTGACCGGGCTTGCGATTCGTCACGTCGGGGAGACGATGGCCGAAGATCTCGCGGGGTACTTCAAGACCGCGGATGCGTTGCTCGATTTTGCTGGTCGCTACGTGGCCGAGGACACCGATGCGATCGACACCGTAGCGCCGGCGAAGTCGACCGAGCGAGGGGCGATCGAGGGGCTCGCGCGAAAGACGGCGGATAGCATCTTTCATGAGCTCAACTCGCCGGCAGTGCGCGATGTCTTCTCGGGCTTGGCAGAAGTGGGCGTGGATCTCACGGCCAAAGCCGCCACCGTCAAGACAGTCGACGCGATCGCCGGCAAGACTTTCGTGTTGACCGGAACTTTGCCGACGATGAAGCGCACCGAGGCCGCGCAGAAGATCAAAACAGCCGGCGGAAAGGTCTCCGGTTCGGTGTCAAAGAAGACCGACTACCTGGTGGCTGGCGCCGAGGCGGGGAGTAAGCTCGACAAGGCGAATGCGCTCGAAGTCATGGTGATCGACGAGGATGCGCTGGTGGCGCTTCTCGGAGCCGGCTAGGGGCTGTCCCTAGTTTTCCGATCCGAGAAGTTGGATCATTTCGACCACGAAAACGATCACGGTCGCGTCGGTATCGCCGCCATCTGCCGCCACCCAGGCTTAGGGACGCCACGAAATCAGGGACGGCCCCTAGATGAGCGTCGGTAGGGTTTTGCCCAAGCGTGCAATGCCCTCTTCGATTTCCTCGCGTGCGGTCGCAAAGCTGAAACGGAGGAAGCCTTCCGCGACCTCCCCGAAGTCTCGTCCCGGGCCCACTGCGACGTGGGCGTGCTCGAGAATGTCGAACGCCAAGGTCAGTGAGTCCCGTTCAAAGTGACGCATGTCGACCAAGATGTAAAAAGCACCCGGCGGGTCGATGG